>Ga0070714_100000854_pt1 | contig 21598 bp, 16 predicted proteins | sample LARL83metaG_FD_65450 | JGI IMG/M metagenome (GOLD analysis project Ga0070714, IMG submission 65450) | Corn, switchgrass and miscanthus rhizosphere microbial communities from Kellogg Biological Station, Michigan, USA - LAR L8-3 metaG | ecosystem: Host-associated > Plants > Roots > Rhizosphere ... | reverse complement strand
GAGGAAAAGGTCTCCGAAGCAATCGCCAAGCTCAAGGAGCGCGGGCTGCAAAGTCCATACCTGCGATCGTTCGTGGTGGCGCGGATCAATCCACTGCGCTGGATCAAAGGCGAGCTGCCGGAGGCCGAGAAGGTTCTGCAGACCATGCGCGACCGAGCGGCGCGCTTCAACACCGAGAAGGTGAAGCAGCAGGATCTCTACGGCGCGTTTGGCGGCCCAGCGGACGAAGAATAATCCGCCGCTGGCGGTCAGTACTTGTAATCTGACTGCGAATCACGATATATTTCGATCCAATCAGGAGATATAAAGATATGCCCGCTCGAATCCGTTCCATCTTTTTGGCCGCTGCACTGCCGCTCGCGATGGCGCAGGCGCAACAGATCAATTCCGATCTTTTGAGTCAACTGCGGTATCGCTACATCGGTCCGGTGGGCAATCGCGTGATTTCGGCGGCGAGCGTGCCGGGCGATCCGAACATTTACTACGCGGGCGCGGCGTCTGGTGGGATTTTCAAAAGCACCGACGCCGGGATTCATTGGGAGCCGATCTTCGACGGTCAGCCGGTTTCCTCCATTGGTTCGCTGGCGATCGCCGCGAGCGATCCGAACCTGATTTGGGCGGGCACCGGCGAGACGTTCATCCGCAGCCATATTTCTGTAGGCGCGGGAATTTACAAGTCCGGCGACGCCGGCAAGACCTGGAATTTGATGGGCCTGGAGAAGACCGGGCGAATCGGTAGGGTTCTGATCGATCCTCGGAATCCTGACATCGTTTTGGCGTGCGCGCTGGGTCATGCTTATGGTGCACAGCCGGAGCGCGGAGTCTTCAGAACGGCTGACGGCGGCCAGACCTGGAGCCAGGTGCTGAAGGTGGACGAGAACACCGGTTGCTCGGATATCGTGATGGATCCGAACAATCCGCGGATTTTAGTGGCGAGCATGTGGCAGCTCGAGATGCACACCTGGAACCGGACCAGCGGCGGCCTGGGCAGCGGATTGTACAAGTCGATCGACGGCGGCTTGACGTGGAAACATCTCACTGGTCACGGGCTTCCGAACTCGCCGCTGGGAAAGATCGGAGTGGCGATGTCGCGCAAGAATTCGAACCGCGTGTACGCTTTGATCGAGACCGGAGACGGAGTGCCGTGGAATGGCAAACCGACATCGCGCGGGCAACTATGGAGCTCGGATGATGCGGGAGAGAACTGGCGGGTGGTGAGCTACGATCGGCAACTCGCCGGACGCGCGGCGTACTACACCCGCTGCGCCGTTTCGCCGGATAACGAAAACGAAGTGTATTTCATGACGGCCGCTTTTTCCAGATCGCTGGACGGAGGCCATACGTTGACGGACTTGCCGGCGGCTCCGGGCGGCGACAATCACGACATGTGGATCGATCCAACAAACGGCGATCGGATGATCGTGGCCAACGACGGCGGCGTCGGGATCTCGGTGAATCGCGGCCGCACGTGGAATCGCGTGCAACTTCCAATCGCACAGCTCTATCACGTTACGGTCGACAATCAAATCCCGTATTTCGTGTATGGCAACAAGCAGGACGGCAGCTCGTATCGCGGGCCGAGTAACAGCCTGGCGGTCGGCGGCTTTGGCGGCGGCGGCGCCGCGGGCGCGGTTCCACCAATCTCTCGCAGCACCTGGCATCAGGTCACCGGAGGCGAAAGCGGCTTCGCGACGCCAGATCCGGTGGACCCGAATATTATCTGGTCGACGGCGTCTGGGTCGGGCAGCGTGGGCGGAATCGTCACGGTGTTCGACGAGCGGAATCATCAGGCGCGCAACGTGGAGGTGTGGCCCGATCAGACATCGGGTTCAACCGCGGCAGAGGTGAAATATCGCTTCAACTGGGAATTTCCGATTCTTATTTCACCGCACGATCACAACCGCGTTTATATCGCTAGTCAATATGTGCATGTGACGACGGACCAGGGACACAGTTGGAAGGTGATCAGTCCGGACCTGACGCGCAACGACAAAAGCAAGCAGGGCTTTTCGGGCGGCTTAACGGGTGACAACATCGGAGTTGAATATGCGGACGTCGTTTTTGCGCTGGCGGAGTCGCCTAAGCAGGAGGGGCTGATCTGGGCCGGAACCAATGATGGGATAGTGCAACTAACACGGGATGGCGGCAAGAGTTGGAGCAACGTCACGGCCAATATCCACGGCATGCCGGAGTTAGGAACCATATCGAACATCGAGCCTTCGCGCTACGACGCGGGAACAGCGTACATCACAGTGGATGCACACCAGGAGAACAATCGCGACCCGTTCATTTATAAGACGGCCGACTACGGGAAGAGCTGGACAGCGATCACAAACGGCATTCCGCATAGCATGCTGAGCTACGCCCACTGCGTCCGGGAAGACCCGGTGCGCCGAGGGCTACTGTACGTCGGGACGGAGAACGGGCTGTATGTGTCATTCAACGACGGGCAGAATTGGCAGCCGCTGCAGAACAATCTTCCGCATGCACCGGTGTACTGGATCGCAGTGCAGGAACATTTCCGTGATCTGGTGATTGCGACTTACGGCCGCGGCTTCTGGATCTTGGACGACCTGACCGCGTTGGAGCAGATGACGCCACAGATCGCGGAGTCGAGCGCTAACCTGTTTCCACCGCGCGACGCTTACCGCTTCCGCGCCGCTGTCCAGCCGGAGCAGATGACCTACGATCCGACGGCGGGCCAGAATCCGCCGTATGGCGCGACTATCAACTACTATCTGAAGTCGGCTCCCAAGGAGGACGTGAAGGTCGCGATTCTGGACGCGAGTGGCCGCACCGTGAGAACGATGACGGCGGCCAAACAGGTAGGGTTCAACCGCGTGGTGTGGAATCTTCGTTTCGAACCTACCCGGCAAATGCGGCTGCGGACAGCGCCCGACTATGCGCCCGAGATCCTGATGGGAGCGGAGGGATGGCGTCCGGTGCTCGGTGAGCGGCGGCTTTCCGTACTTGCGCCGCCGGGTTCGTACACGGTGAAGCTGACCGTCGATGGCAAAGACTACAATCAAAAGCTCACGGTGCTGAAGGATCCGCATTCGAACGGCACTGAGGGCGATATCCAGATTCAGAACAAGCTGGTGACATCGCTATCCGATGAGTTGAACGGGATGGTGGACGCGGCCAATCAGATTGAGCTGATCCGCGCGCAGCTGGCGGTGCTGGATGCGGAGCTGGGCCGCGATGAGAACGCGACGGCTATCCGGACGGCGGCCAAGGATCTGAGTGCCAAGCTGGTGGCGATCGAAGACAACCTGATCCGCCTGAAGGTGACTGGCCGGGGGCAAGATGGGGTGCGATGGACCCCCAGGCTGATCGACAAGATCGGCTACCTGGCCGATGAAGTGGAGACATCGGATTACCAGCCGACCACGCAGCAGGTGGCGGTGCATGATGAGCTCAAGGAAAAGGCGGCGACGTACCGGCAGCGCTTGCGGTTAGTGCTGGGTAAAGAGGTGGCGGATTTCAATGCGCTGCTGCGGCAGCGGAATGTTCCCAACGTAGTATCGGGGACTCAATAGATGGGTCGCGGGTGATTATGCCGCCGCACGCTCGATGGTGAGATACATCGGGCCGGCGCCGAGCACCGCGACCATCCACCAGGTGAAGCGGCCCGCGCGGTTGATTACTTCAAACTTCACATCTTCGCCGTCGGACGCCTTGAACTCGACGGTTTTTTTGACCCAGGTATTGTCAAATTTCAGGCGATGCGGTCCGGGGGGAATTTCGCGGGTCACGGTCTGGCCATAGAGCAGAATCGCGAAGGGCTCACCATCCAACTTGACGATCACCTGCCGCTGCTGCACATCGGGGGGAGAGGTACGGGTGACGGTGAGGTGGGACGCCATACTCACAACTGTAGCTGGATTGTGAAAACGGTGGGCAAAATAAAAACCGGCTCCCGCTGATCTGCGAAAGCCGGTTTCAAGACACAATTCACGCGGATGATTCCGCTGTTCGTATCTCAGTTTTGAAGCTTACTCAGTGACTTTGTCGACGCTGATGGTATCGCCCTTCAGCTTGCCGCTGATGGTTACTTTCATACCGGCGTGATCGACGACTTTCGCCTGATCCGCGATCTTGTAGACTTTGCCGTCGTCAGTGAGGAGCACTGCCGGAGACCCGCCTTTAATGCACTTGTTGGCGCAGTCGACATTGCCCTTCATTGCCGGCTTGGTGGAGCAGTTCTGGTCGATGATGGTGCCGCTATAATCCGCAGCCATCGCGCCGAATGAAAAGGTGGCAGCGAGCGCGAGCAGCGTGAGTGATTTTTTCATGGACTTCCTCCCTTAATTTGAAAAAGTCGTACTGGAACGACTATAGTTCATCTGGGGTACTAGGCGCAACTGGGGATAATGTCAGCTTCTGAACACTTCGATGTTCGACTTCGACCGGCCTTTCGCTATACTGATCGAGATTGCGAGGTGCGATGAAAGTGCTGATTTTCATTTGTTTGTCAGCCGGACTGACACTCCAGGGACAAGTCAAACCTGCGGGTTTCAATGTCGTGGAGGCGACCATTCCGGAGATGCGCGCCGCGATGGAGCAAGGGCGCATTACGTCGCGCGACCTGGTGGCATTGCACCTGATTCGAATCGGGCTTTATGAAGACAAGCTACACGCGGCCATGATCGTGAATCCGAATGCGCTCCAGGAAGCCGAAGAGCTGGATCGCGAACGGGCGCGCGGCAACGTGCGTGGTCCGCTGCACGGGATCCCGATTGCATTGAAGGACAACATCCACACCACGCACTTGCCGACCACGGGGGGCGCTCTGGCATTTGCCGGATTCACCCCGCCGTATCAGGCGACGCTGGTGAAGAATTTGCGCGATGGAGGGGCGATCATCATCGCTAAGACCGGGCTCACAGAATTGGCCAACTGGGTGGCGGGCGCGCCGGACCCGATGCCGGGCAATTACAACGCGGTTGGCCGCTACGGATTCAACCCTTACGATCCACGTCCCGATCCACGAGAGGCAACCGCTGACGGGCGGCCCGCGCTGACGACTGGCGGGTCGAGCTCCGGAATCGGAACGGCGGCGAGTTTCTGGGCGGGCAACGTTGGATCAGACACCGGCGGGTCGATCATCAGCCCGTCGAACCAGAACATGCTGGTCGGGATCCGGCCGACCATCGGACGCATCAGCCGCTACGGTGTGATTCCGATTACCGCAGATCATGATACGGCGGGGCCGATGACGCGAACCGTGACGGACGCCGCAATCATGCTGGGCGTACTGGAAGGCGCCGCGCCCGATCCGAACGATGCGGCCACTCAAACCTGCACGCCACCACCCGGCCGCGATTACACGAAGTTCTTGAATACGAATGCAATCAAAGGAGCGCGCATCGGCATTCCTCGCGCGTTCTATTTCGACAAGATCACGCTGCCGGGTGAAGAAAAACCACGCGGGGGCCTGGATGCTTCGCAGGCGAAGGTGATGGCCGATGCGATCGCGATTCTGAAACAGCAGGGTGCGGTGGTTGTCGATCCGGCTGACATCCCGAGTTACATCGACAAAGACCCGAAGAGCAATTTCCTGCTGTGGGATTACTGCTCCGGCGGCGATCAGGCCAAGGGCAAGGACGAAACTTGCTCGGTGGATTTCAAGTACGGCATGAAGCGCGATTTCAATAAGTGGCTAGCCAGCCTGGGACCATCGGCGCCGGTGAAGACGCTGACGGAACTGCGGGAATGGAATTTGAATCACGTGAAGGGGGGCGCCATCAAGTATGGGCAGTCGCGTCTGGACATCTCGGACGAAATGGATCTGGACGTGGATCGCGCCCGCTACGAGGCCGATCATCGCAAGGACCTGCTGCTGAGCCGTGACAAAGGCATCGACGGATCGTTGAAGGCGAATCAACTGGATGCGATTCTGACGCCGGGAGGAAGCGGGGCAGGGCTGGCCGCACGGGCCGGCTATCCGATCATTGTCGTGCCGTTCGGGATGGTTCCCAATGCACCGACGCCGCCGTTTCCGAACGGATTCAATGCCAAGCCGATGCCGTTCGGCGTCGCGTTCACTGGGACCGCATGCAGCGAGCCGCGGCTGATCGCGCTGGCTTATGCATTCGAGCAGGCGAGCAAACGGAGAATGGCTCCCGCGTCGGCGCCGTGATCGCAGGTAAGCACGGACGATGTTTGCTATTTACGCGTCGGGTAGTCTATTTAGGTGGCAACCGAACATCCTATTTCCCTTCGAAACTTGCCAGTGCATCACAAAGGAGCCGAAAGCTGTGGGACGTATTCCGTTCAACGGTTATATGGGGAGCAATATTCTGAGCGGCTTCGATCTTTCGTAGCCCGCCTTTGAAGTACCCGGCCCGTTGCATCACTCGCTCGAAGGCCTCCCAAGTCCCGCCTGAAATGTTGTCGGGATTCCGATACTGACTCTTACTTGATACATTGGCCGGAGACTTGGGATACGCCGTGCGAACAGCCTCCCAATCACCGAAATACCAAGCTTCGAGTTCTTCAACAACAATCCTATTCAGCACTTGGTACGCGGCACCCCCAGAAGAAGAGGGTGTTCTGAGGTTTGCCTTGCCACAGGCCGCCTCAAGTCTCGCCTTCAACTCAATACAGTCATCACGATCCCGATCCAGCAAGACTATGACTCGCATATTGCTAGGCAACCACTTTGAGTAACCGAGAAGTCTCGCCTCCAATCTGCCTAGCATCTCTTGTTTGCTCTGGTGCGCGTAGATCGCGAAAGAACTCCTGGTGAGAAGCCTCGGCAAGAAATTGCGCAGGAACGCCTCCATCGAAGGCTCCTCGACAAGAACTTCGAGATGCGCGACGCTCATCCCTATTCCGCCTGATCAACCGCTTACGTGGGTCTCCCGATCGACTAACGGATCGCCGAGGCCAAATCGCCCCTCTGCCCACAGCTGACCAAGCGAAGCACCCTCTTCCATAAACTGAGGTATACCTCGGATGTCCTCTGCGCGTATCGCCTTGGTGAACCCGTTCTCCTGACGGTAGAGAACTCTGCACTCCGCAGGCCGTATAGCATTCAATAAAAAGGGGGAATGTGTCGTCACGAGAATCTGCGAGTGTTCGCTCGCTGCTCTACATTCTTCGCCGAGTCCGGGTAACAACCTAGGGTGGAGAAAATTTTCCGGCTCCTCAACACCGATGAAACGGGGAGCATCAAAATCGTAAAGCACGAGCAGATAAGCCAGCATCTTCAGAGTTCCATCGGAAGCGAATCTCGATAACACGGGTTTTTCAAACGGGGCATCCTTAATCTGTAATAACAAGCGTCCGTCGGCCATAGGCTCAGCCAAGACACTCTCCAAGCGAGGAATACGTCGGCTCAGGATTTTGAAGATTTGATCTAATCGATCGGGCTGCTGCTCCTTCATGTACTGCACAACGTTGGCGAGGTTGTCCCCAGTCTTGCTTAATCGCGCCTGGGGTCCAGCCTCCGGCTGGCTTCGCGTGTTGTCGATCGATAGGTATGAGACGTACCAGTCGGTGATGAACTCGCGAAGGGCTGCAACTCGAGGATGTTCGGCAAATTGGCCGAGAGTGTTGACCGCGATCAGGTCCGGTGAACGTAAAGGCGTCTCGATCCTCTTGTCCGTCTGGTCTGGGATCTCACCGCTGACTGCGCTCCCTACACCCTCGCGGTACTCTAGGAATCTGAAAGGACGGCCGTAGCTCCCACGCTTCCACTGGAGCCACTCCTCAACAACGATTGGTCCTTTGGTAGTCTCATCGATTGATAGATGATACGTGATCAAAGGCTGGTTCGACTTCTCGCGATACTTAAGTTCGATGACCAGAGGCCCATTCGAACCCCGGGACTTGATCTCCTTGGCTCGGCCACGTCTATCCCAGGCGTGGCGAAGACCGAATTGAAAGCACTCGGAGAGGAAATTGAAAACGTCGAACAGCGTCGATTTCCCGCTTCCATTTGGACCAACGAGCACAGTTAAGGGCGTTATGTCGCGAAGCTCAACGTCGTTAAGGACACGGTAGTTTTCCACTCGCACGTACTCGATTCGTGCAACAGCACGACTGAACTGGCTATTTGACTGAATGCGCTTTCCAGCCTTCATTTGTTGCAGTTGAGAAAGTCCGATCCGTGCCAAGCCGGAACGCCGCCGATAGTCGCCCCCTACCCAGTTCGCCTCGATCTGCGCTCGGTACGGACACTATAGTAGCGCTGTTGAGTATGTTGATAAAACCGACCAAGGCTAATTTCCGCGCAAAGAGGGATACCAGTACAAGGCGTTCCACCGCGCTTCTACGTCTCACGAGCTCGAAAGGCAATGCGCTACTGCGCTTGACGCTCGGCCAACGCGGCTAACGGACGCAGCGCTTTCCATTTGTCGATAAACATAACTGCGGCGTTCACGAACGATTCGGTCTCTTCGCGTCCGAGTTGAGCCGACGCCTCACGAGTATCACGCTGGCTCCAGACACCTGTAGCGCTCATCTCGCGTGTGGACGTGTGCTTGCCAGTCGGTTTTGGCTTCAAGGCCTCGGCCAGGAACACCTGAGTCGCCACCCTGTCGCCCGAGATAACTTGCGGGAGCGATTTGTTGAGATGGTCGGGCAAGGTCAGGTCGTTCTTGCCGGCCTTGGAAAGATCGACCAAGTTCGGGAAGAGATAGAGCGCGCCGGAAGTTTCTCCCACGCCCGCGTGCCGGTCGAATTGAGTGGACCGAGTTGTTTCGCGCGGAAGCAACGGAGCGACAGCTGTCGTGAGCTCCACTGCGATGGCCGGGGTCTCCTGATTGATCCGGTCGGCGACATAGGCGGTCATATATTGGTTGCCCGCGTGGCTATTCAGAAACAGAATACGTCGGAATCCATGGTGGATCAGGCTTTGCGCCGTCTCGTAGTACACCCGCTGCACGGTGTCATGAGAAAGCGCGATGGTGCCGGGAAACTCCATGTGATAGGGCGAAATCCCGGCCATCAACACGGGCGCAACTAATACTTCGGTTTTTTGCGCGATCAGCTTGGCGCGTTCGACCCCGCTCAGATAGTCGGTGCCGATCGGCGTCTGAGGACCGTGTTGTTCGAGCGACGGCACGGGGATGATGACCATGTCGCTGCGAGTGAGCAGGTCCTGAACTTCGGGCCAGGTCATGTGAGGAAGATAGTTTTTCACCTTCTCTTCGTGCCAGAGCGGATTGGTCTGTGCGAGTAAGGTTACGCACAGGAGAGGTAGCAATGTCGCAGATCGGATGGGCATGGTGCTAACATTCTAGCCCGCGTAATGGAGAATGTTGGTCGTTAATGCGAGCCGAACGCGTCATCTACGAACACAGCCTTGCCACCGACCACGGTCATCAGCACTTTCATCTGTTCGATTCGTTTATCTGGAACGGTGAGGATGTCTTCGGCCAACACGACGAAGTCGGCGAGTTTGCCAGGTTCGATGGAGCCTTTGGTCTTCTCTTCAAACGTCAGATAGGCGTTGTTGACGGTGCTCAAACGTAGCGCCTCTAGGCGTGTAATTTTCTGGTCGGCGCCAAGTACGCCGCCGTTGATGGTATCGCGCGTCACGAAATGATAGATGGTCCACAGCGGTGGATAGGGAACTACAGAAGCATCCGTGCCGGCGGCCGTCATGATGCCGTGATCGAGATAGGCTCGGACGGGCGTGGTCCAGGCCGCGCGTGCCTGCCCCCAGTAGCGCACCAGGCTCGGGCCGGCGAGATAGAGATGATTCTGCACCGTCACGACGAGTCCCAGCGCATGCATGCGCTCGAACTGCTCTTCTCGGGGGATGAAGCCATGCTCGATAGCCCAACGCTTCCCAGAGATGGGGTGCTCGGCATTGGCTGCCTCATAACCGGTGAGCACTTCGTCGATTGCCGCATCCCCGACTGCGTGCGTGCCGACACGCCAGCCCAGGCGATTCAACTCCTTCAAAATCGCGATATAGCGATCGGTGGGAATCAACTGCAGGCCGCGATAGGTTCCACGCTTGCCGTAGGGCTCCTCGTAAGGGTCGCGCATCCAGCCGCCTTCGAAGCCTCCGTCGGCCACCAGCTTCATGCCGCCGACGCGCAGCCATTCGTCGCCTTCGTCCGGCTGGACGCGTGAGTTTTCGATGAATGCGCGCACGTTGGCAGCATCCGGATTGGCCGGCGCGGAAAGCAGGACGTTCAGTCGCATGGTCAGCAGGCCGCGCCGCTTCATTTCCTGCAACAGCCGGTATTGATCAAGGCTGATGCCAGGATGCCGCACGCTGGTCAGACCGGCCGCGTTCAGCTTCCGATATTGCGCGGTCCAATTGTCGATCTGCTGCTCGAGCGTCAATTTGGTGGCCGGAAGAGTGACGAGCGTGCGCGCTTTGTCAATCAGCTCGCCGTTTGGTTCGCCATCGGGATAGCGGCTGATCTGGCCACCCTCAGGCGTCTTTGTTGTTTTATCGATGTGCCACTTGGCGAGCGCGGCGGAATTGAGTATGTACTCGTGCCCTCCGCGGATGAGAACGACTGGGTGGCTCGGGGAGACCGCGTCAATATCACGCCTCAATGGAAGACGCTGCTCCTTGAGCTGCGCTTCGTGCCAATCACCATTAGAGATGACGATGTCGCCAGGTGCGGCGGTCTTTACCCGGCGGCTCACGGCAGCCAGAACGTCAGCGATCGTGCGCGCGCTCGATAGGTCGACACCGGGCCCGCCGCCGGCATTGTGCAGATGACTATCTTCCAAGCCAGGGATGACCGTCCTGCCATGGAGATCGACGACACGGGTGGCTGGCCCGGCAAGTTTTCGGATATCGGCGTTTTTTCCGACGGCTTCGAACTTGCCGCCTGTGACCGCGAGCGCCTCGGCGATAGCGAAGCGGGGATCGACGGTCACGATCTTGCCGTTGATGTAGATGGCGTCCGGCGCGGCGCAAGCGGACACCGCCACCAGCGTCGACAGGGCAATTATTCGATACGGTTCCAACTCAGGATAGTATCAATTTAACGGCTGCTGGGGATTTCGGGGGCGGGAGTGTCGTCTCTTACTGCGGCGTGCGATGCATCGCACCCGGGGATTTCGCGCTTCGGACCATTGCCGAGCTGAGTTACGTGCACGGTGAGAGGTTGCCAGCTATGCTTCCAGACGCCGCGAATGCACAACTGCAGTTCACCGCAATGCTCGGCTACTTTAGCCGCTTGGCGATCCCAATTGGCCTGCTCGGGCCAAAACAGTCCCACGTTTTGCTCATTGCAAGCGGGCCGGCCGGCTGGTTGGGCGGGAGCGAAACTGCCGCACAGAATCAGAACCACCATCCATCGCACAGCGTTTTGCAAACCTCTTAGAGGATGATAAGACGGTAGTCCCAGAGACGCAACCGCTGCGCGTACCAGAACCAACGAGGTGAAGTCCCATGACGTTTGACCAGCGAGTGAGGGGAGTGCGGTAAAATAGAAATAACACACCCGAAGTGGGCGGCTAGCTCAGCTGGGAGAGCACGGCGTTCGCAACGCCGGGGTCGTGGGTTCGAATCCCATGCCGTCCACCAAAATTTCATCGGGGCCCCGATGCAGCACTCGTAACGCGCAGCAGAAAGCGCGTGGCGTCGCTATATGTGACGTCGACATAGCCATCTCCGGGCTTTATGGCGAAGCCGGTCGCATCCGTTTCGATACGCACGCTAAGTCCGGGGGGCTGCCACCGGTCGCGTTGGATGGACTTTGCATCCAATTCCGGTGTGGCAATCCGAAAGGTGGAATCGCCGATCGCGGCTATGGAAATTGCTCCTTCTTGAGCGGTCGCATCCACACGAGGACACTGCATCAAGCGTATCCATCCGATCTTTCCGCCCGGAGTTTTCCAATGGACCGTGACTGGGTGGAACTGATTTCCGGTGTGCCGGCCTCCTTGGTCAGGCTGGTGGCTTCCGCGCCCAGTATGAAGTCTTTCCCAATCCAAGCGGTCGCCATACGGTTGTCTGTGATCACGCGTCGAACCAGACGCTCGCCGGCGAAGCGATTGAAGTGCTTGATCGCGTCGGGCGGGATTCTAGTTCCAACTACGGCAAACACGGGAGCGTAAACCAGATCAGCCGAGTGGTTGAGGCGCGGCGCAATCTGTGGAAATGGCGCGAGTCGCGGTCCCAAAGCCATGCGAAGCCAAAGACCCGTGAGGCTAACGTAATCCTGCATGTCCATTCCATAGGAACGATCATAAGGTCCAGCCACGTTCTTCAGGCCGGCATGGTAGAACAACGCAATGTCCTTCCACAACGCAGCTTCCATCTCTGAGCCCATGCGCCTCAGGCCGGGAGTAGATCCGTAAGCCCGCCAAAGTCCCAAGCCATAGAGGTCCACGCCATAATATGTCGGCGAATTGTATTCCTCGAAGGTGCGGTTCTTTCCGAACAACCCGTAAACGTCGTTAGCGAACTTCTCGCCTTCCGAAATCCAGGACGCCCGCTGGAGGTGACGCCCCGCCCAAGTCCACAGGAAGGCGTGCATCAGCGCGATATTGGTGTAGTTTGGCTTCAGTCGGCCTTCCAGTAGTTCTCCGTTTACGGCACGCCCAATAGAGAGCTCCATGCGTCTCCGCAACGGCTCCGGCAGGCGGTCCGAGAAATCCTCGAGGATGACAGCGAAGGTGGTGCCGATGAATTCCCGCCAATTCGGGTCGTACTGGACGAACAACTGTGCGTACCTGGCTGGGGGACGAGGCTCTTCCGGGCTCCGCTGGAAGGTGCCGTCATATGGTTGTCCCGGCTCATCTATCTGCTGTTTGAGAACTGCTTCGATAGCCTGGATGGCACGCTCGAGGTCGCCGCGCTGATTGCGCAGCAGAAGTCCCACCGCATACCAGCTCGTTTCCCGCACCAGATGGCGGCGGCCGATGCGCCCCGAGCGGCTGGGAGACTCAGCATCGGTGTCCCAGATGAAGCCCGCACGGCCATCCCAGAATTGATCGGTCCATTCCATCGCGGCCAGTGTAGTTTCACGCACCGTCGGATCGAGCATGTCCAATGTCTTCGGGACCTCGCCCGTCAAAGGAAGGGAGAAGATCAACGATACGAACAGGCACCATCGGCCGAAGCGCACAAAATGGGTCGTTGTGATCAAGTTAAGGTCCATGAGGCCCGCGATGAAGTTGCGCGGATTCTACTTCCACTGGTCGTCAAAGAAACCGGAATGTACGACTTCGTGGTTATCCAGGGCGATTAAGGCGTAATCGCCAAGGTGCGGATAGAGATTCGCATTGGTCCCGCGCCAATCGTCCTCGCTGAAAGTATGGCCGCTATTGATGACCACGTACTTATTGGGGTTCAGCGGATTCGGAAAGATCAGGACTGGTAGGTGAGTGGAGGCTTCCACAGTGCGGCCCCCAAGCGTGATCTGTTCTTTGGTCCACTGGATCGGCAGCTTACCGACGATTTTCGCAATCAACTGATTGCTCCAAGGATCGCCGAACAGGATCAGGTTGTTGTTCGCAATGTCCGATGTGGTGACATCGCGGTCGTCCTTCACTCGTGGGTCGCCTCGCAGCCACTTTGAAAAGTCCTTTTGGAATTGATCCAAAACAACGAGTGAGTAAGGGGTGGCGGGCGTGCCGTTGCCGGTCGGACGGACACATAGGAACGATTCCAGGAAGGCGTCGTCCACGGGACCCTGCAATGCGTGCTGTTTCCGCAAGCCCGCAACCGGACCCGCCTTGGTCCAGGCGCCGTTGGCTTTGGCGAACACGCCGACGTTCGGAAATTCCTGACCGTCGAGAGTCAATGCACCCGAGCCGTCGATCCGGATGCGGTCGATATTCCTGGTGGCGACCTTGGTTCGATTGGCTTCCCGGGACGCGTCCACTTCGGCGCGTTCATAGCTCTTGTGCAACTCCTCGACCGTGATCCAGAAGCAGCGATTGAAGCGCGTGGTGTAGGTGACGAAGCGAATGTGGGGTGGCGGCGTGAGTCCTTTGGACAGCGCCTCTTCGACGAAGTGCTCGGAAATTTTGTGAGTCTCAGGCTCCCATTTGTGACCGGTCTTCGGTCCGATCAGGAACAGCGCCCGAAGGTCGGAAAGATTCAGGCCCTCCTTAAGAAGCTGCGCCTGAATGTTTTTCGATCCTTGCAGCTGCGCATCGATTTCGCCGCCGTATCCGACGAACGGAACGTCGGTGCCGTTCAACGAGTAGTCGACGGCATCGTAGTAATGTAACGCCGACTCCTGATAAGCCGGCAGCGGGCCCTTCTTCGCGTAGACTTTCGTTTCGGTGTAGCCCGCGCCTGCTTCAAAAGCCGCCCATTCATCCGGATGGTGGAGTCCCAAGTGCCACGCACCGGCGCCGCCCATGGAGAATCCACGCAGCGCAATACGCTTCGGATCGATGTTGTAGTGTTGCTCAACTGACCGGATTGCTTCGAAGACATCGGTCTCGCCCGCCCACCGGTAAGAGACATTGCTGCGGCCATAGACATCCACTTGGATATAAGCCTGTCCCGGCGGCACTGCCTCGGTGGTTTCATGTTGAGCGATAAAGGCGACTTCGTTCAAAACCCGATTAGTCCCGTGCATCCAGATATCCAGACGGATGGGCTGGCCGGAATACGAATCAGGAATGATCAAGCCATAAGGTTGCAGACTACCGTCGATCGTTGAACGATAGGCGCGCACCAGGCGGCCCTTGCTCTTCGTCCAGGCAGGCGAACCCGCGGTGAGCTCTTTGGATCGAGCGATGCCCTTGTCGAGAACGTCCAGCGTGTCCTTGACAAACGACGCTTTCACGAACTCTTCCGGATGCGAGAGGATAAAGTCGCCCGCCTTCTGGTAAATCGCGACGTCCGGATAAAGAGGATTATTCTCCAGCTTACCCGTGGCCGCGGTCAGCTCCGCCAGCTTGGCATAGATCTGGTGTTTTTCCTGATCCGTCGGATAATAGCGGGGCGATGGCTGTTGTACTTGCGCGGCCAGTAGCGCGCTGGTGCCAAGAAGACAGAGCCAAATGCGCATGTTCGAACTTAGATAAGCTCGCTCATCTTCTCTTCGGCCGTTGGGAAGTCCTTGCCGATCGGTGCTTTGAGAACCTCGTCGGCAAGCGTCAGGTAGACATCGCCGATGGAGTTATGCGATTTGGTGTGCGTACCGCCTTTGATCCCGCCGCCGGCAACCAGCATGGCCAGTCCATTGCACTTGTGAGGATTGGCTTCGGCGTGCTCGTGCACATAAACACAACTGGTGTGATCGAGCAGATTCCCATCTCCCTCGGGCGTGGCCTTCATGCGTTGAAGGAAGTATGAAAACTCCTCGACGTGCCAACGCGTAATGTCCCGCAGGATCCGCTGTTGCTCGGGCGAGCCGGCATTGTTGTGCGTGTAATCATGATGCCGGTTACCGGACAATCCCAGCCATGGGAAACGCGTCAGGCTCTGACACTTGGTCAGCATATAGGAAGCCACGCGCGTTTGCCGCGTTGCGAACGCTTGGACTAGCAAATCAGACTGGATTTTCGCGATGCGCGGGTAATCGGTTAGATCGCTGATGTCCTCGGGTTCCTTAATATTCTTTCCGTAGTCGGGGGGCAGGCTGGCGACGGCGCGTTCTAAATCTCGCACGGAAGTCAGATGTTCGTCGAGACGCCGCTTGTCCTCATGCCCCAGAACCGGTTTGAGCTCGGCGACATCCGCCTGAACCAAGTCGAGAACGCTCTTCTTGCGGCCGACCCAGCTTTGATCCTTGATCCCGAACAGCCGGTCAAACAGGTTTTGCGGAATCATTTCGGGAGGCAGCGCGCGATCGTACCCCGCCCAACTCATATTGCGATGCACGTTCTCACCGTGCGATTCCTGCGCAACTCCGATCTGCAGGGAATGAAAGCGCGACTTGGCGCCCATCTTGGCCGCAAGAATCTGATCAATCGAAGGACCGCTCGCGCCGCGCCCCGTGTAAGCGGTGCCGGTCATCAGCCCGCACAGAGCCGTGAAATGTCCGTTCCCTTGTCCGTTGAGCCGGGCGGCCACATTGTCGATCCCGCTGATGACATGGACATAATCTCGCACCGGCAGCAGTGGAGCCAGGCAGGGCGACAACTCGTAATCGGGGCCGGTGGCTTCGGGAATCCAGTAGCGTTCCGGTATTCCATTGCCGTTGAACCAGATGAGAAATCGGGACTCGATCGGTTCGACGCCCTTCGCCTTACTCGGGGCGGCGTAGGCGGTTCCGTTGAAGTTGAACATCGCGGCGAGCGGCGGCAGGCCGACCCGTACCAGTGCCCCGGTAACGCTGACTCCCCTTAAGAATTTGCGTCTATCGAGTTGCATTCTTGACTCCTCGCTGCGCGGGCCCCGGGGTGTGGATAACCCCCTCTTGATTATCTTCTAAACCAGCCAAGAACTGTGGGGAACGAACGAGCCCGATCAATAGGTCTTTGAAATGGAATCCGGAATCCCGGAATGTCGCAAAAAGCTGATGGATAGTTTCCTCGTCCGACGAGGTCTCCAAGCGGCCGAAGGCATACCGAAAGACTTGGCGCACCATGCACTCCTGGCACACGGGGCTTTGGGAGAGAATCCTTCCCAACTGACTGGAGTCGGAGAAGGCCGAGTCGGGAATTCCAGCAACCTCACCCCGGGTGTCGAGATCAAGATCGATCTTCTTCTCATCCTTGAGCTTGCCGGTAGGACTCTCGATCAATATGGTCTCATGTTGCCGCAGGCGTCCGATCGCGTCGAAACTTTCGAGGCCGAATCCGATAGGATCCATCAAGCGGTGGCACGAAGCGCACAGAGCATTTTCCACATGCGCCGACATGCGCTGACGGCGGGTGAGCGGTTTGTCCTCGGTGGCCTCTGGCAAATTGGTGTCCACGTTCGGAGGCGGAGGCGGCACATGCTGGCACAGCAATTGTTCTCGAATGAAGATTCCGCGCGCGGTGGGCGATGTCTCGGTGGGTCCCGCGTTGGCCGCCAGGAACGATGCTTCACCGAGCAATCCTGCGCGGGGTGTGCCAGTAGGAAAATGGACCAACTCGAACTGGCCAGGCGGCGCGGGCAGTTTATAAAGCGTCGCCAGATCAGAGGACAAGTAGGCGTAATCCGCCGTCAGCAGCTCCATGAAGTTACGGTCATCCCAGACCAGGTGATCGAGAAGCCGCCTGGTTTCCTCCACCATCGAGTCCGCCATTTCGAGCGAAAATTCAGGAAAACGGCGCCCTTCCTTGGACGAATTTAACACCCGGTCGAATCGCAGCCACTGATCGAAATATTCGTCCAACGCCTGGTGCGCGCGCTGATCGTCGAGCAAACGGCGGGCTGCGGTTTCACGGCCGCCGGCTGTGCGCAGTTGGCCTTTCGCAGCAGCATCCAGCAGGAACTTATCGGGCATAGAATCCTGCAACAAGTACGAGAGCCGGCTGGCGATGTCGTAATCCACTGACTGTCCGTCCGGCCCAGCTTCCAGATGAAACAAGAAATTGGGCGACTGCAGCATCGCCTCTACCACGGTTCTTGCGCCTTCGAGAAACTTGCCGCTCTCGCTCGCTTGAGCGCTGAAGGCAGCAGCGTAGCGCTTAAATTCCAGCTCACGCAGAGGCCGGCGAAAGGCGCGCAATCCGAACGACCGCACAAAAAGATCCCGGCATTTCACGTCCGTGGCGCTTACCGGCTGGCACGGGACCAAGTGGTTGATGTCTCCGGCGCGAAATGCATTCAGCGCAAGTTTTTCGGCCGCGGTGCTATAAGCCTCCACCAGCAGCGGGGTCATTCCCTGGTACTGCGCCTGATTCTTGAACCCGTTGACGTAGTCCTCAGTCGGGAAATGCAGCGCCGGCCGGCTATAGTCGCCGAGCAGATCCCGCACCGTGTTGTCGTATTGGCTGTGAGTGAGCCGGCTCACCAGATGATCTTGTTTATCGGCTCCCGCGGATTCACCGAGGCGGCGCCGTTCGGCGGCCAGCGATGCATCGGATGCCGATGCCAGAAACTGAATCCATTGACTGAGGATCTTTTCTTCGCTGGAGCCGGGCTTTATCCGCTCGCCGCCAGTGTGCTTGATGCGATTGGTCGGCTTGACGAAAAGCAGGGAAGTCGATGGATTGGTCCGGTCTACAACTCGCGCCAACGATAGCCCAAAGATCTCGATCTGCTCCTGGCTGGCTCCTTTATCAGGAAAGTGTATCCGGGTTCCGGAAGCGACACCGTCGGTGGCGTGGCAGAGCCGGCAATTCGCCGCCTCGAGGACCGGATACAACTTGGTCGCGAAAAAGCTTGGATCGGTGGCCGGGTTTTGCGCTAAGCCTGCGGACCAAATCCACAACAAGCCCGTGAGCGCCAGCGAGAGGGACCTGCTCATGGCCGCTTTTCTTCTCCCGATTCCGTTGGCTTGGGCTTCTTCGCTTTCGCAGGTCGCGGTATCGCTTCCGGCCGCTTAGCCCACGACACGAAGCTGGCCGGTTTTTGCTTGCGGAAAGATTCGACGCCAGCGGGCGTAACTTTTGTGTCGGTCAGGTATAGAAGCTTCAAGTTCGGAAGCGCTGCCAGACTCTTCAGCGTCGTATCGCTAGCCGATGTGTACGACAGATCCAGGAAGCTCAGCTTCGGAAAGGCCGCGAATTCCGGGGCGGCCGAATCATCCAAGCCGGTGCAATTCCATAGGCTCAACCGTTCGAGCGGCAAGCTGGTCAAGGCCTTCAGGCCAGCAGGAGTGATCCGCGCTCCGCTGATGTCGAGCTGTCGTAATTTTGTAAGCTTGGCGAGCTTGGTGACGGCCAGATCCGTTAACTGGATGCCGCCAGTAACGTGACAGTTTCCTGCACCGGCCGCCACGCCGGTCTTGCCGAGACTTACGCCGATACCGAGGTTCAGATCCTCGAGACCCGACAGCAGCGAAATGGTATCCAGATCGAGATCGGTGATTAAAGGCGTCCAGCAAGCGCCGGCATTGCGCCGCTGGATTCCATTAAAGCTGAGCTTCTTGAGCTTGGGAAGCAGTTTCAGGAAGTTCAGATTGATTCCCGTGATCCGGGTTCCACCCAGATCGAGCTCCTCCAGTTCACTGAGCGCGGGCAAACTTTCGAGACCCACATCGCCGACCATCGTATGGCTGAGATCGAGCGATTTCAAACCCGTAAGCGCCGCAAGGTAGGGCATGCCGACGTCGGTGATATCGGTTCCGCGCAGAACTAGCTTGCGAAGATGTTTGTTCGCCCGGAGGTACGACGCCGCGGCGTCAGTGATTGCTTCGGTAGCGTCCAGCGTCAGCTCCTCGAGTTGCTGCAACTGCTGCAGGCTCTCGATGCCGGCATCGGAAACATAGGTAAAGGATAGATCCAGACGTTTCAGGCCCTTGATTTCGATAATACGCTCGATATCGTTGTTGGACGCCCAGGTCCGCGCCAGGGACACCTCAACGATGTTGCCGTCGGGTCCGCGAACTACGTCGCCGCCCAGAGCTTCGATCGAGCGTGCGATGTCGGCCTGCGGCGCTTCGGCTGCGCGGGCGATCCAGCCGTTCGCCATGATCACAACAGAGGCGACTCGGAGAAGTTGCGCGATACTGTGTCTCAAGTTCTCCGCTCCCGCTTGGTGGAATCCTTGTTCCAATTAATGTCGCAGGCGGGAAGCGCCTTCTTCAGGCTTTCGTAACCCTGCTCCGAGAGCGACGTGTGATACAGATCCATGTAGCGCAACTTGCTCAGGCTAGATAGCACGTTAAGGGAAGCGTCGGTGATGTTCACGTGATCGAGGTGCAGCTCAGTTATTCCGCCGAGTCCCGCCAGTTTCGCAAAGCCAGCGTCACCTACCGTTGTGTACTCCAGACTTAATGACTCCAGGCCGGATAGCTTTCCAACCCATTCCATTGCGTCGTCAGTGGTGTTGGTCTGGTTCAAGGCGAGCTTCTTGAGACTGGACAGCCCATACAAAGCCTTCAATCCCGACTCTGCAAAACGGCAGAAACTGAGATCCAGGTCCTGCAACTGCGCTAGCCCGGCGATGCTCTTCAAGCCTGCGTCTCGAATGTCCACGCCCGCCAGATTAAGCCGCTTGAGATTCTTCAGGCCGGCCAGACTGGGCATGCCCTTATCGGTAACATCTGTGTACCGGATAGACAGGTTTTCAAGCCCGGTCAGTTTGCCGATGTGTTGCAGGCCCTCATTTTTCAGAGGAGCATTGTCGAGGTTGAGTTCGCGAAGGTTCGCCAGACCTTCGAGCGCCGCGAGTCCCAGCCCTTCCACTTGCGTGCTGCCCAAGCTCAGATGCTGCAGATTCACCAGAGGCTTTAGTTGGGCGAGGGCGCTGTCGGAAAGTAGTGTGTAGCTGAGATCGAGCTTCTGCAGCGACATGATCGATTTAAGATGCGCGGCCCCCACTTCGCTGATTTCGGTGTTCCGTAAGCTCAACTCCGTCAGTTGGGGAAGTTTGGAAAGAACCTCGAGTTCGCGGTCAGTGATGGAAGTGGACTTGAGAGAAACACCGGCCACGTGCCCGTCGCGCATCTGGACCGCTCCGCCGATCGAGCGCAGCCACTCCGCGATAGCCACCTCACCCTTGGCCGCAACCGACGCCGCGCTAATCGTCCGCTTAACTTCTCCGTTCGACGAAGCCTGGAAATTGACATTGCATTTGGGAAGAGCGGCCACCAGCTCTTGAACACCAGAAGAGGTGGCGCGGCTGTATCGCAGATCGACCTCGCGCAGGTGTTTCAGGCTGGCGAGCTTCGCCAGGCCCGCATTGGTCACCTTCGTTCGGTATAGGCTCAACTCTTCGAGACCGGTCATTCCGCGGAGGGCATCCAATCCCGCGTCGGTCACATTGGAGGCTTGAAGATTGAGCTGACGCAAATGCGTCAACCCGGCTAAGACGGAAAGCCCGCTGTCGGTGATCCCAATATCGGCGAGATCGAGTTCAGTGAGATTGGTAAGCCCCGAGAGATTCTTGAGCCCGGCGTCGGTAACGGAGGTCCCGCGCAGGTACAGTCTGGTGAGTCCCGTCATCGCCTTTAGACTGCCCATGCCGGCATCGTTGAAAGTCCGGTCGTAGTTCAGATCCAGGTTCTTGAGTGGGAACGAAGCCAGAGCGGCCCCGGCCACGCGTGTCTGGCGCAGTCGCAATTCCTGCAGTTTCGGCAAGGGCTGGAGCGCTTTGATTACGGTGTCGTCGAACGGGATATAAGTCTGGACCGGCCGGCTCAGCACTAATGTCTCAAGCTCGGGTGAGCCCGCGAAAAGGGCCATGGTGGCTTCGACCAGCGAAACCGGCTGATCGTACCAGAGGCGCCCGTTTATATATACTTCCTTGACATGCTTGAGGGGCGGCAACCGGCGCAATTCATCTTCGAGCGCGAAAGCCCACTGCGTGATGCCAGTGAAATTGAGGGAGTGAACGTAGAAATCGGAGGTTGGCAGGTCAGCCAGATCGGAGATGGGCCGGCGCTGGCCTTCCAGGACCACACTGCCTCCCATGCGAAGCATCCATTCGGCGACTATTCGATCCGGTGAAGCGTCCTGCGCCCACGCCGGCGCCATCATGGACACGAACAGACACAAAACCAGGGCCGCCCCAGGTAACCGCTGACCCATTTCCATGATGCCGCTCTCTTAGAGATGTTACCATCTTGCGATGTCCTTGAGCGCTAACTCCGCGTAGCAGCGAGCGGGC
>Ga0070714_100000853_pt1 | contig 21631 bp, 23 predicted proteins | sample LARL83metaG_FD_65450 | JGI IMG/M metagenome (GOLD analysis project Ga0070714, IMG submission 65450) | Corn, switchgrass and miscanthus rhizosphere microbial communities from Kellogg Biological Station, Michigan, USA - LAR L8-3 metaG | ecosystem: Host-associated > Plants > Roots > Rhizosphere ... | reverse complement strand
CGGCGCCCACTCGATCAACTGCTGGTTCGACCGCGACATCGACGCCAGCATGAGCAGGACGCGCAGGCGTCCCATCCCCGAAGGCCGCATCCCGGCCTGGCATGCGCTCGCGCTGGGCATCGTCCTGAACATCGGGGCGTTCGTCGCGCTGGCGCTGCTTGCCAACGTGCTGGCTGCGTCTCTGGCGATCCTCGGAACGCTGATCTATGTCTTCGTCTACACAATCTGGCTCAAGCGCTCGACGCCGCAGAACATCGTCATCGGCGGGGCGGCGGGCGCGGTGCCTCCGCTCGTCGGCTGGGCGGCGGCGACCGGGCACCTGGACCTGACGGCGCTGTCGCTGTTCCTCGTCATCTTCTTCTGGACGCCACCGCATTTCTGGGCGCTCGCGCAGGTGATCAGCTCCGACTACGAGCGCGCAGGCGTGCCGATGCTGCCGGTCGTCGCGGGTCGTCGTTCCGCACAGCGCCAGGGCCTCGTCTACGCGGTGATCCTGCTGGGCGTCAGCCTGGTCCCGTTCTTCACCGGCGCCGCCGGTACCGTCTACCTGGCGGGCGCGCTGCTGCTCGGCCTGGGCTTCATCGGGGTGGCGGTGATCGACCTCGTGCGCGAGGGCTGGACGGTGCGCGTCTTCGCGGCCTCCATCGTCTACCTCGCAGCGCTCTTCGCGCTCTTCGCGCTCACTCCATTCGTGTGAGCGATCTAACCTGGTGCCGCTGATGCTGCTCGAAGGCAAGAAGGTCCTCGTCACCGGCGTCTCAGATCGCAACAGCATCGCGCTGGCCATCGCGCGCGCTGCGCAGGAGCAGGGCGCCGAGGTCCTTCTCACGAGCTTCGGACGCATGACACGCATCACCGAGATGACCGCGAAGAAGCTCGATCCGGTGCCCGATGTGCTGGAGCTGGATGTCAACAAGCCGGCCGACGTCGCACATGTTCGCGAACAGCTGCAGGAACGTTGGGGGCGCCTGGACGGTCTTGTGCACTCGGTCGCATACGCGCCACCGGACGCGCTCGGCGGCAACTTCCTTAACACTCCCTGGGAAAGCGTTGCGACCGCGCTGCAGACCAGCGCGTTCTCGCTGAAGGAGCTCGCCGCCGGGCTGCTGCCTCTGATGAGTGGCAACAAGGCGTCGGTGGTGACGCTGGACTTCGACAACTCGACGCAGGCCTGGCCGAAGTACGACTGGATGGGCGTATCCAAGGCCGCGTTGGAGTCGGTGGTGCGCTACCTGGCGCGCGACCTGGGCTCGCACGGCGTGCGCGTCAACGCGCTGTGCGCCGGCCCGCTGCTGACCCTGGCGGCCAAGGGGATCCCCGGCTTCCGCGACTTCGAAGAGGTGTGGGGCGACCGCGCTCCGCTCGGCTGGGACATCAACGACCGCACCGCCGTGGCCAAGACGGCGGTTGTGATGCTGTCCGATTGGATGCCGGCGACGACGGGCGAGCTGGTGCACGTCGACGGCGGCTATCACGCCATGGGGGCGGAACTGCCGCCCGTGGAGCCGGCCGAGTAGGCGCCCACATCTTGGGCTTAAGGCTGGACCAAACCACCACATCCTGTTAAGCTCCCGGTCAAACTCCTAGAAGGAGGCCCGGCTTGCAGGACTGCCTCGTCATCTACGTGGACGCCGCCCTTGATCGGAGCGGGAGGGCAGGCTGCGGCCTTGCCGTCTTTGTTCGCGGTCGCGCCGTTTACACCGAGTCGTTCGGCTTCTCGCACTCCGGAGGGTCTGCCCAGCTCGAGGCGATGATCTGTGCCGCCGCCCTCGAGCTGGCCGCCTGCCGCTGGCCGTCGCACCGCGTGGTCGTGCGCACGGACTGCGCGCCGGTCGTGCGCACACGGATGCCTACCAGCGAGACCTTTCGCGCGGCCGTCGACGAGGTTCGCGGACGGATCCGGCGGGGACGGCGCGTCGTTCGCTACGTGAACCGCAAGGCGAACCCGGCCCACGACCTTGCGCGGCAGGGCTTGAAGTCGGCGGCGCCGGTCCTGGCGCCGGTGGCGGCCTGACGATGGGTCAATTCAAGCGACGCTGCTCCACCAGGTCGAAGAGTGGCTGGCGCCCTCTGTTTGCATTCACACAGCAGGAGCCACTGCCTGATTGTCAGAGTGATATGACACGCCGCGCTCTGCTGCGCGCCTGTCAATCGATGCCGGCGATACAGAACGAGGAATGCGTGCACCAGCGCAACGCGGATGCCCTATGGATGCGTCTGTACTTGACAGAAGTCTTCACTCCGGGCGATATACTCCGAACGAGGCGCCACTGAGTAAAAGCGCCGCCATCACTCGTCAAAAGGAGACGCCATGGCGGAACAGGGATCTTCGTCCGGCAGCGGCTCGACCAGACGGCGGACACGTACCAGCTCGACGCGCACCACTGCGCGGGGCGCGAGCCGGCGTGCGCGTGCCGGTGGCGCAGAGCTCGTTCAGAACCTGAACACGATGATCAACGACTTGATCAAAGAGAACCGCAAGCTGCGCAGGCAGGTGGACAAGCTCAGCGCGAAGGGAACGTCGGCGGCCAGCAGCACCGTTGAGCGCGGTTTGCGCACCATCCAGCGGCGTGTGCAGCGCGCGCTGGGAAGCACGGCGTCACCGACCCGGCGCCGCAGCACCAAGGCGGCGTCCGCGACGGGCGCGCGGAGCACCACGCGGCGAGCAACACGAGGAACGTCGACCCGGAGCCCGCGCACGCGTCGCAGCTCCGGCGGGTCGAGCAGCAGTAGCTGAGACAGCCGGGGGCGGAGCGATCCGCCCCCGCTTTCAGTTCGACCACGCGCTCATCGCCGTACCGGATCTCGATGGCGCGGTGCGCGCGTTCGAGTCGCGATACGGCCTTGCGGCCGTCGCCGGCGGCAGGCACCCCGGCGTCGGCACCGCCAACGCGATCGTCCCTCTCGGTGGAGCCCAGTATCTGGAGCTGATCGCGGTCGTGGACGAGGCCGAGGTGCAGAGGGATCCGTTGCGCCGGCGGCTCCTGGATCTTGTGCGCGATGGGCAGACATTCGGTACCTGGGTGCTGCGGGCGGAGACCCTGGACAACCTCGACGAGGTGGTGCCCATCGGCGCCGTCGTCGATGGTTCGCGGGCCCGGCCGGACGGCACCCAGCTGACCTGGCGCTCGGCCTACCCGCGGGACATGCTCAGCGGCACCGGGCTCCCTTTCTTCATCACGTGGGCGTCCGCCGAGCACCCGGGCGACGGCCCGGTGCGCCGGCGCGTCGAGCGCGTCACCGTCGAAGACTCGGAGGATGGCCCGGTGCGTGCTCTCCTGAGCGCCATCGACGTCGACGTCGAGATCGAGGTGGTCCCGGGATCGGAGCCGCGACTCGTCGCGCTCGAGCTGGAAGGGTTGACTATCCGGTAGGGCCGTTCATCGCCCGGGCAAGGCGCCACGCGTCAGCGATGCCGTACAGCCAGAGGCCGATGCCGCCGAGCTCCATCGGCACGCCGACCACGGCGCCGACCGCGGTCAGGTCGAGGTCGAAGCCGAAGAACTCCAGGCCCCCGAAGCCGGCCAGGTAGGTAAAGCCCCTGGGGTAGTGGCCGAGATAGATGTGGCCGAGGCCGGGCACCAGCGCCGACAGCGCCGCCGCCGCCCAGGGGCTCTTCTTGCGTGGAACCGGGACCCATGCATTCACGCCTCCAGTCTGCCGATAGGCCGGGCCGGCCAAACGTCGACGGCGTCTTGGGCGCTCAGCCGGGCCATCTCGCGGCACGGCTTCTGCGGTCCTCGCTCACGCACCCGGGTGCGTTCGCTGCGGTCCTCGGCGCCGTGCCACGATCTGGCGCACCTGAGCGCGAAGCCGCTCGACGCCGTTCGGCCGGCCCGGCCTCATGCTACTTTCCCAAACGTGGATCTGAAGTTCAGCGCCGAGGACGAAGCCTTTCGCCAGGAGGTCCGCACCTGGCTCGACCAGAACCTGCCGAAGGAGTGGCGCCACGGTGGCGTCGGCGGCTATCGCGACGACGCCGAGGAGGACATCCGGCGCGAGTGGCAGCGGCGGCTCTACGACGGCGGCTGGCTGAAGTTGAGCTGGCCGGCCGAGGCCGGCGGCCGCGGCGCGACGCCGGTGATGCAGGCCATCTACCAGGAGGAGATCACGCGCGCCGGGGCGCCGAATCTAATCGGCGCCCTGGGAGTCCAGCTGCTCGCGCCGACGCTGCTGCTCTACGGCAGCGACTGGCAGAAGGAGCAGTACATCGAGAAGATCCTCTCCGGCGAGCTCGTGTTCTCACAGGGCTTCAGCGAACCGGACGCCGGTAGCGACCTCGCAGGACTGCGCGCGCGGGCCGAGCGGCGCGACGGCCACTGGGTGCTGAACGGCCAGAAGACATGGTCGAGCGGAGCGCACCTGGCACATCGAAGCTTCCTGCTGGCGCGCACCGACCCCGATGCAAGTCCACCGCACAAGGGGATCGGTTACTTCCTGATCAACCTGCAGCAGCCGGGAGTCGAGGTGCGGCGCATCAAGCAGCTCACCGGCGGCGGCGAGTTCTCGGAGATCTTCCTCACCGATGCCGTGGTCGAGGACCAGGACGTGGTGGGGGAGCCGACCGACGGCTGGAAGATCGCGATGACGACCTTCGGCTTCGAGCGTGGCGGCCTCGGCAGTGCGGCGCGCTTCGAGCGCGTCGTCGACGCGCTTGCCGAGCTCGCGCGTGGCACTCACACGTCGAGCGATCCCGTGGCGCGACAGAAGGTGGCGCAGGCCAAGATCGAGTCCCACGTCTTCCGGCTCAACGGCCTGCGGGCCCTGACGCGCGCCCAGCAGGGCCACGCGCCGGGACCGGAGGCCAGCCTGACGAAGCTCTACTGGAGCGAGATGGACAAGCGCATCCAGGACACGGCGGTCTCGCTGGAGGGACCGTACGGAGCCCTGGCGCCGGAGTCGCCGTGGGTGATGGAGGAGGGTCGCTGGCAGCTCGGCTGGCTCTGGGCGCAGGCAGAGACCATCTACGCCGGCAGCTCCGAGATCCAGCGCAACATCATCGCGGAGCGCGTGCTCGGTCTTCCCCGCGGTAGGTAGTTCGTAATCCCCTCCCCTACGGGGAGGGTCGGGAGGGGCTGATGGATTACGACCAACTGGTTCGCGAGTTCCGACTAGAGGCGCCGGAGCGCTTCAACTTCGCCCGCGATGTCGTCGGACGCTGGGCGCAGGACCCTCAGAAGCTCGCCATGCACTGGCTGAGTCAGCATGGGGACGAGCGCAAGCTGACCTTCCGCGACTTCGCCGAACGGTCGGACCGCTTCGCGAGGTTGCTGCAACGGCAGGGCGTCAAACCGGGTGACCGGGTGATGGTCCAGCTGCCTCGCGTGCCGGCCTGGTGGGTCGTGCTGCTCGGCTGCTTGAAAGCGGGCGCCGTGGCGGTGCCGGGCACAGTGCTGCTGACGCCGAAGGACATCCATTACCGCACTACGCTCGCCGAGGGCGTGGCCTACGTCTGCGACGAGGAGAACGCCGCCAAGGTCGACGAGGTCAGGTCCGACTGCCCGTCGCTGAAGACGCTGATCCTGGTCCCGAACGGGGATCGCGACGGCTGGCTCAACTACGACGCGGAGCTCGACAGGCAGGACGGCGCCTTCACCTGCGCCGACACCGCCAGCGGCGACCCCGCGCTGATCTACTTCACCTCAGGCACCGTCGGCAACCCGAAGATGGTGCTGCACACGCACGCCTCGTACCCGATCGGGCACACGATCACCGGCCGGTTCTGGCTGGACCTGAAACCCGACGACCTCCACCTCAACCTGTCTGAGACGGGATGGGCGAAGGCCGCCTGGTCCAGCTTCTTCGGCCCCTGGATCCAGGGCGCCGCGCTGTTCGTGCAGGACGCGCGCGGGAAGTTCTCGGCCGGCGAGACGCTGCAGCTGCTGGAGAGCTATCCGATCACCACCTTCTGTGCGCCGCCGACCGCCTATCGGATGCTCGTGCTGGAGGACCTCGCGCGCGTCAAGACTCACCTCCGGCACTGCGTCGGCGCGGGTGAGCCGCTCAACCCCGAGGTGATCGAGACCTGGCAGCGCGGGACCGGTCTCACCATCCACGACGGCTACGGGCAGACCGAGACGGTGCTGCTCTGCGCCAACTTCCCCGGGCTCCAAGTGAGGCCGGGCTCGATGGGCAAGCCGTCGCCGGGGATGACCGTCGCCGTAATCGACGAGGACGGTCAGGCGCAGCCGCCGGGCGGGGAGGGCGACATCGCGGTCCGCGTGGCGCCGGACCGTCCCGTCGGCATCTTCAAGGAGTACTGGCGCAACCCGGAGGCGACCGCAGGGGCCCACCGCGGCGACTGGTACGTGACCGGCGACCGCGCGCACGTCGACGAGGACGGCTACTTCTGGTTCGTCGGCCGCGCCGACGACGTGATCATCTCGGCCGGCTACCGCATCGGGCCTTTCGAGGTGGAGAGCGCCCTCGTCGAGCACCCGGCCGTGGCCGAGGCGGCGGTGGTCGCGAAGGCGGACGAGATGCGCGGCACCATCGTCAAAGCGTTCGTGATCCTGGTGCCCGGGCGCGAGGGCTCAGAAGCGCTCGCCGGCGAGCTCCAGGAGCACGTGCGAACGGTGACGGCGCCCTACAAGTACCCACGCGAGATCGAGTTCGTCTCCGAGCTGCCGAAGACCATCAGCGGAAAGATCAGGAGGGTCGAACTGCGCAGTAAACCTTGACACCCTCGTTAGAGTCCAAAGGGTTGCAACCCCTTGTTGAGTTCGCCGGCGTCAGCCGGCGCTACGGTGAAATCACGGCGCTCGAGCAGGTCAGCTTCACGTTGACGCGCGGCGAGTTCGCCTTTCTCGTCGGCCCGAGCGGCGCCGGCAAGACGACGCTGCTGAAGCTGATCAACCGCGAGATCCGGCCCAGCGACGGCGAGGTCTGGGTCGATGCGATCGCTGCGCACGACCTGCCGGCGACGAAGGTGCCCGAGCTCCGCCGCCACGTCGGCGTGGTCTTCCAGGACTACAAGCTGCTGCCGCGGCTGACCGTGCTCGAGAACGTCGCCTTCGCGCTCCAGGTGACCGACCTGATGATCACCGACCAGGAGGCTCACGACCGGGCCCTCGATGCGCTGGAGGCGGTCGGGCTGGGCGAGAGAAGCGGAGCTTTCCCGGCCGAGCTCTCCGGCGGACAGCAGCAGCGGGTCGCGATCGCGCGGGCTGTCGTGACTCAGCCGCCCCTTCTGATCGCCGACGAGCCGACCGGCAACCTGGACATGGAGACGGCGTGGCAGATCATGGACCTTCTCGACGACATCGCCTCCTTCGGCACGGCGATCTTGCTGGCGACGCACAACGTCGACATCGTGACCAAGATGCAGAGGCGGATCCTGACACTGGTCGACGGCCACCTCGTCCGCGACCAACCCGCCGGGCGCACCGGGAAGATGGCATGGCTGGCGTGGTCGTAAGCGGCCGCTTCCCGCGGCGCCGGGTCCCGCGCGCAATGGTCAAGAACGTGGCGCGCGTGCTCTTGCGGGGCGCGTTTCGCAACTGGCTCCGCAACCTCGCCACCACTGCGCCGGCCCTGGGTTCGATGACGCTGCTGCTGCTGCTCAGCGGGCTGGTCGGCGTGCTCGGTTTCGCGCTGTGGAGCGTGGCGCAGACGGAGACGCGCGATGCCGCGGTGCTGCACGTCTACCTGCGCGACGACGCCAGCGCGGCCCAGGTCGACCAGCTGCGCACCAAGCTCCAGGCAGACAGAGACATCTCCTCGGTCCACTTCGTCTCCAAGGACCAGGCCCTGGCGCTCGCGCGAAAGCGGCCTGGATTGCCAGACCTGGCCCGTGCCAGCGGCGGGAACCCGTTCCCGGCCAGCTTCGATGTCCAGGTGAAACGGCTGGCGGACGTCGGCAAGGTGGACTCGGCGGTTCGCCGTGCGGCGGCCGTGGACCCGGTCTACCCGACCTCCTATGACCCCGGCGCCTATCAGAGGTTGACGACGATGCTGCTCTGGGTCGCGATCGTCGGGTCGGCTTTCATGCTGCTGCTCGGCTTCGTCGCGGTGACGGTGACCGCCAACAGCATCCGGGCGGCGATCCATTCGCGCCGCGACGAGGTGACCATCATGCAGCTGGTCGGCGCGCCACGCTGGATGGTGCGCGGGCCCTTCGTGATCGAGGGTGCGATCACGGGCGGGACGGCGGGGCTGGTCGCCGGATTGGTGACGCTGGTGGTGACTCTGACCGTCGTCTCGGCCGGCGGGAGCAGCTTCTTGCAGCTGGCGCCCGGTCTCTCGATCGCGGCGGCTGCCCTCGCGTGCGGCGCTGTCTTCCTGGCCGGCCTGGTGATCGGCTCGGGCTCGTCAGTCCTCGGCGTTCACCGCCACCTGGAGAGCTAGAGCTTCGATTGGCGTCTCCTCCCCGCTCGACGGGGAGGTGTCGCGCGAATGCGCGACGGAGGGGGCAAGGAACGCCGTCCGCAGCCTCAGCAGACCCATCGAAACGAGCAGCACGGTCCCGTCGATCACGCCGTAGCCGCCGGCGATCGCCGAGGGCGGATTGCCTGAATGGCTGCCGAGGTAGGGCGCGACCGGGAGCCAGGTCCAGGTGCCAACAGCGGTGCCGATCAGCTCCAGCTCGGTGACCGCCACGAAGATGCCGACGAACATCGTGGCGCGCGGCGTCCGGAGGAGGAAGAACGCCAGCAGCGGCAGCAGGACCGCACCGTCGGCATCCACCCGATGCGTGAGCGGGACCAGCACCGTCAGGCCGGCCAGCGCCCAGGCCGAGACGACCGCCAGCACGATCAGGACGGCGGTCCGGCCGTGCTTCTGCAGCAGCGGCGTGGCCGCTCCGGTGATGGCGAACAGGTAGACGAGGCCGTGACCGGGTGGCACATAGAGGGGCAGGTTGTGGAACCGGTACCGATACAACCCCCAGATCAGCGAGCCGACGATCTCGAAGCCGGTCGCGACGACGACGCAGACGGCGACCTGGAACGCGACCTCGCGCGGCACCCGCGTCGCGAGCAGCCCGAGCACGAGGAACGTGAGAACTCCGAGGCCGGCCTGCTGCCAGATCGAGGTGACGTGCGAGTCGATGATCAGCAGCGGTGGTGTGTAGGCGACGCAGTAGAGGTGCAGCCAGTACGGCTGCAGCGCGGTCCGGAACCTACTCACCGGGCTGGGGATGGTCGGGCGGTTCGTCTCCGCCAGGGCTGGTCCAGGGATTGGCCGGCGGGGGTGGCTCGCCAACGGTTGGCGGCTGGCTGCCGGGAGGCGGTTGCTCGACGGCGGGTTGGTCGATCGGGCGGTGCCAGCCGGCGACCTCCGACTCAGGCTTGCCACCACTCGAGTGGACCACACGGGCCGTTTGCAGCGCCGGCAGCACCGCCCGAGACCGCCACCACCAGACGGCGAGCGCTCCGCCGCCCAGCAAGAGCAGCAGAGGCAGGAAGAGCAGCGGCGGGGTGAGGAGCTCGCCCATCAGGCCGGTGTCGGACGAGCCGGTATAGCTGGGTCCGCCGAGCTGTCCCTCGGGTGACGGGGACGGCGATGGGGAAGGACTCGGGCTCGGCGAGGGTGACTCGCTCGGGGTCGGGGTCGGGGTCGGCGGCGCGCCCTGCAGGAAGAAGCTGGCGCAGGGCTGCGGCGCCTCGACGGTGCAGATCACGTGGGTGCCCGCCGGGGAGTTGGGCAGCTTGACCGTGACTTTGAAGTTGCCGTTGGCATCGGCGGTCTGCGCACCGAGCAGCTGCTGGGGCTTGTTGTCCCAGTCGATGTGGATCTGCTCGTTGGGGTCGAAGTAGCTGCCGTTCACCGAGATGCTGTCGCCGGGCGCACCCGTCGCAGTGCTGAGCTCGATCGATGGCGGCGGCTGCGGCGACGGCGACACGTCGGCCGGGGTGGGGGTCGGACAGTGCTGCAGGATCGGGCATTGCGCCGCCCAGGCGTGCTCCGCGGTCACGACGAATCCGCCCGCCAAAAGCGGGAGGACTGCCAACAAACGGAAGAACCTCACGGCGGCGGCATCCTATCAACTCGAACGCCGCCGCCGGCTGAGGGGTTCCGCTACACGCCGCTCGCCGAGAACCAGGCGCCGCCTGGCGAGGTCACGAAGACGATCGGTGCGATGCATGGCGCGGGCAGCGCAACCGACGTTTCCAGATCCGCGTCGCCGGTGCCGCTCGCCGGGAACTGCCCGGTCGTGACGTTCGTCACGGTGGCCGCCCCGTCCGTGATCGTCTGGCAGCTGACGACGGCCTTGAAGTCGGCGATCGGGTTGGCACCGGTGGAGACCAGCACGAGTCCGCGTACGTGCACGATCAGGTGCCCGTTCCGCTCCAGGAGTCCCATCGCGGAGTCGAGCTGCCAGGCCTTGCCGCCGCCGTTGATGCCGCGGATGGGATTGCTCGAGCCGACGTAGGGCCCGGTTACCGGCGCCATGGTGTCGAACTTGAGCACCACCGCCGGCGCCGCGGTGGCACTCAGCTGCGAGCCGACCAGGGCCGCCGCCAGCGCCGCCACCACCGTCGCGATCAGGGTTCGCCGAATTGCTTTCATCAGCACCTCCGAAGCGGACAACGCTCCCGTCTCGAAGCTCTTCCCGATCGCCGCAGAACCCGCCGCGACGCCGCCAACCCCGGCGTCACTCCCACGGCGCGCACCTGCGCGAGCAACCCGCCACCAATACCCCCCACCCGGGGGTGCTGTGGCGCGGCGACGAGCGTATTGCCGGGCGCCGGTTTGGGCCAAGCTTCTTAACAGCCCGGACGCGCAGGCCCGACGAGGCAGGCCAGGTTCGAGCCCAGCCGCCCTTCCTTCAGCTCAGACCGGCGGCCAGGGGACCGACCAGCCGGAGCTGGGCGATGGGAAGCGCCAATCCGGCTCGAGCACAGCCTCGAACCGAGTACGCAGCGTGCGCAGCTCGGCGCGGCTCAGGAGTTCCTCCAGCTGGTCAACCTCACCAAGAACCCGCTCCAGGTCGGGGCGAAGCTCCGGCGGCAGCGGCTGGCCGGCGAAGTCCCAGATCACCGTTCGGAGCTTGTCGTCCACGTGGAACGTGAGCCCGTGGTCGACGACCCAGACCCGCCCATCGCTGTCGAAGAGGCAGTGACCGGACTTGCGGTCGGCGTTGTTGGCCAGCACGTCGAATGCGGCCAGCCGCACCCACAGGTCCGCCGGTTCGTCGTTCCCGGCCAGGTAGTGGCGGCCGGGCTGCGCGTCGACGAAGAGCTGCAGCGCGCCAATCCCATGCGGCGCCTCCGAACGCACCACCGTGGCCGGGATGTCGGGCCAGCCGAGCAGTCGCGAGAGCCGGTAGGCCGCCACCTCGCGGAGGTAGAGAGTGCCGTCGGGAAAGTCCCAGAGCGGCGACTCGCCCTGCTGGGGCTTGTAGACGGCCAGCGCTTCGAACTCATCGGGGCCGCAGACCCGAGTCAGGAACGTGTAGTTCGAGGAGCGGCGCATGAGACCCAGCAGCTCGACCTCGGTCGCCCCCACCAAGGCGGCCTCGGCCGCCGCAAAGTCCGGGGCGCGCCCGGCCGCGCCAGCCGCATCTCCGGCGTCCTGGCGGGCCATCTGCGGCCTACGCTCCTGCGGTTCTCGGTCGCGCGTTTGAACGCGCTCCCTGCGATGCTCGGAGGGAGTGGCCGCATCTGGCGCACCAGGAGGGCCGGATCTGGCGTGTGGCACAGCCGCCCGCGCCCCTAGAAGACGGGGCGAGCGCCATTCGACAGCGGGCACGGATGGCCGCCCGGGTCCATCGGGAGCCCGCACCGCGGGCAGGTCTGGCGCCCCGCCGACAGTACCGCCTCAGCCTGGGCGGCGAACGCCCGCAGCCGGTCGGGCGTGGCCCAAAGCCGGACGGTGTCCTCCGACGGCGTCTCGCCCTCCGCCGTGCCGGGGCGGACGACGATCACGTAGCGCTCCGTCGGTTCGTGGAAGCCGACGCCCAGGTCGGCAATCTCCCACTCTGCATCCAGGGGTTCGCTCGGGGGCTCGCTGGGGCCGCCGGCGAAGTCCGAGCCTGTCGAGCCCTGGGCTTCGAGCGCTTCTCGAATCCGTTCGAGGAGAGCCTGCACATGGACCTTCTCGCAGCCCAGCGTCAACTGCCGGCCGCCACCGCGCGCCTGCAGGAAGAACTTGCGCTGGCCGGGTGGGCCAACGGTCCCCACGGCCAGGTTGTCGAGCGGGTCAAGATCGATACCGGGAGCCAAAGCACCCCTAGTTTCGCCCTTTGGGGCAGAGGGAATGACTCAAGAGCGCCTCTTGCGAGAGGCAGCTTGAATCAGCAATCCGGAGGAATTTGATGGCTAAGACCGTAGGCATTGACCTCGGCACCACCAACTCTGTCATCGCGGTGATGGAAGGCGGCGAGCCGGTGGTGATCCCGAACAGCGAGGGCACTCGAACCACGCCCTCGGTGGTCGCCTTCACAAAGTCCGGGGAGCGCCTGGTCGGCGGGCTAGCCCGGCGTCAGGCCGCGGTCAACCCCGAAAACACGATCTCTTCGATCAAGCGCTTCATGGGCCGGCGCCTCGCCGAGGTGGAGTCCGAGCGCAAGATCGTCCCCTACGACGTTAAGGCGGGCCCCGACGACCGGGTGGTCGTCGACGTGCCCAACGCCGGCAAGCAGTTCACGCCCGAGGAGATCTCGGCGATGACTCTGCAGAAGCTCAAGGCGGACGCCGAGGCGTACCTGGGCGAGAAGGTCACCGACGCGGTGATCACCGTTCCCGCGTACTTCAACGACTCGCAGCGGCAGGCAACCAAGAACGCCGGCCAGATCGCGGGGCTGAACGTGCTCCGCATCATCAACGAGCCCACCGCGGCCTCGCTGGCCTACGGCCTGGAGAAGAAGGAGAACGAGACCATCCTCGTCTTCGACCTGGGCGGTGGCACCTTCGACGTTTCCGTGCTCGATGTGGGCGACGGCGTCTTCGAGGTCAAGGCGACCAACGGCGACACCCACCTGGGCGGCGACGACTACGACCGCCGCATCGTGGACTGGCTCGCCGAGGAGTTCAAGAAGGAGAACGGCATCGACCTGAAGGCCGACCGGCAGGCGCTCCAGCGGCTGACCGAGGCGGCCGAGAAGGCGAAGATCGAGCTCTCGAGCCGGCTCGAGACCACGGTCAACCTGCCGTTCATCACGGCCGACCAGAACGGGCCGAAGCACCTCGAGACGACGCTCACGCGGGCGAAGTTCGAGCAGCTGACGTCCGACCTGACCGAGCGGTTGAAGCAGCCGTTCTTCCAGGCGCTCAAGGACGCCGGCCTCAGCGCCCAGCAGATCAACGAGGTCGTGCTGGTCGGCGGTTCGACCCGCATGCCCGTGGTGCAGCAGCTGGTCAAGGACCTGGCCGGCAAGGAGGCTCACAAGGGCGTCAACCCGGACGAGGTCGTGGCGGTCGGCGCCGCGATCCAGGCCGGCGTGCTCAAGGGCGAGGTCAAGGACGTCCTCCTGCTGGATGTCACCCCGCTGTCCCTGGGCATCGAGACGCTCGGCGGCGTCTTCACGAAGTTGATCGACCGCAACACGACGATCCCGACCTCGCGGTCGCAGATCTTCTCGACCGCGGCCGACAACCAGACCTCGGTCGAGGTCCACGTCCTGCAGGGCGAGCGCGAGTTCGCCCGCGACAACCGGACGCTGGGCCGCTTCCACCTGGACGGCATCCCGCCGTCCCCGCGCGGAATGCCTCAGATCGAGGTGGCGTTCGACATCGACGCGAACGGCATCCTCACCGTCAAGGCGGGGGACAAGGGAACCGGTCGCGAGCAGTCGGTCACGATCACCGCGTCGTCCACGCTCCAGAAGGACGAGGTCGAGCGGATGGTCAAGGACGCCGAGGCGCACTCGGCCGAGGACCGTGCGAAGAAGGAGGAGGTCGAGCTCCGCAACCAGGCTGACCAGATGGTCTACCAGGCGGAGAAGGTGCTGAAGGAGCACGAGGCCAAGATTCCGGCCGAGGTTCGCTCCGAGGTCGAGGGCAAGCTCGCAGAGCTGCGCGAGGCCGCGAAGGGCTCGGACGTCGCCGCGCTGAAGCGGTCGATGGACGAGTTCAACGAGGCCCTGCAGAAGGTCGGCCAGCACATCTATCAGCCGGCTGGCGGACCGGCCGAGGACGGAGCGCAGCCTGGCGCTTCCGAGCCCGCGGGCGAGGAAGGCGAGGTGGTCGACGCCGACTACCGCGAAGTCAACTGAGTCAGCAACCGAAGCAGAAAGATGTCAGGGGGCGGCGCCTGGTCGCCGCCCTCTCCGCTTACTTCGGGTGCATCGGGCTCGCGTTCGCGGCCTTCTCGATGGACCACGGCGCCGGAACGACCGTCGTCGGCTACGGCGAGGTGCTGGTCGTGGTGATCATCGCCAGTCTCTGCTTCGCGCTCGCCTGGAGCCTGTTCCGGTCTACCGTACGGCGTTAGTCGACGGGTAGCTGCCAGACCAGGGTCGCCGCGTGGGGGGCAAATCCCAGCTCGCGGTTGATGCCGAGCATGGCGTCGTTCGAATCCGCGTTGCCGGTGACGATGAAGTTCGCCTCGGGCAGGCCCTCGAGGACTCGGCGGATCATGTCCGCCTTGAGCCACTTGCCGAGCGCGTGCCCGCGGTGCTCGGGGTCGACAGCGGTGCCGCCCTGGCTGACCAGCTGCGGCCGCTCGGGCTGCCAGCTCACGTCCGTGAAGCCGACGAAGTCGCCGTCGGCGTCGTGCCGCGCGAATAGGGCCCAGCGCCGGCCGCCGGCGTCGAAGGTCTGGTTCTCGTACACGCGATACAGCTCCGGGGTCATGTGCATGTCGTCCTGCGCGATCTCGTCGCGTGGAGCCGTGTTCATGACGTCGAACGCCCGGCACACCTGCTCGACCATGTCGTCGGGGACGCGGCCGTCCACGAAGACGAGGCTGTAGCCAGGCGCACGCACCGGGCCTTCGGCGACCCACCTCGCTATCAGCTCGCGGTCGACCCGGCGCAGGTCCAAGCGGTTCTCGTGCCCTTCCTGGGCCATCTGCGCGCCCACGGCCTGGGCGAAGGCGGAACCCGCAGGGACGCGCTCGTTCGAGAATCCGACGAGCATGGTCGCCCGCTTGGCCCGGGCGGCGTGGCGCAACTCCTCCAGCAGCGCTCGCCCGACGCCATGGCGCCGGTGCGCAGCGCCGACTTCGATTCTGGACAGGGCAAGATGCTCGTTCTCACCGATGCGCGAGACCGCGCAGTAGGCGTGCCCGGCGAGGGCGCCCTTCGCATCCCTGGCCACGAAATCGCTGACGTCGGCGACGGCCGGGAGCGTCCGGTTGCGCCGCTGCATGACCTCGAGATCCGGCGGCGGATCGTCCGGCGCGGACTCGTCGTGGAGTGCCACCGCCAGGTCGAACAGCTCGCGGCTCACCTCGTCAGAGGCGGTGCGGATGTCGATCTCCTCGATGCGGTAGCCGGCGCCGATCACTCCGCGATGATGGATCACACCCGGCTTCGAGCTCAAGCCCGCCCGTGCCGCCGAGAGGCTGACAGCGGCCTACTGTAGGGCTGAGAAAAGAAGTGACCCCGACGAACCGCCTCTCCGGTTCCGGCGCCCGGCCTTGCGGCCTTCTTCCGGCTCCTTTGAACGTGTCCCTCGGGGCCGAAACGGAAGTCTAGGCACGCGTCCCCGATAAGGCAAGGACTTTCTTCGGTGGATAGCCAGGCTACTTTTTATTGGTGATCGTCGAGCAGGTTCGGACGGCCTCGGACGAGGTGCAGCAGGCGCTGGACCGGTTGATCCCGCAGCTCAATCCGTCCCTCAGCGGACCTTCACCGGAGCTGCTTCGGCGCGTGGTTGACGACCCGGGCGTCGTTCTCCTCGTCGCCCGCGATGGCGGCGTGATCGTGGGCACCGCAACGGTTGCCGTTGTGGCGACGCCCACCTGGGTCAATGCGCACATCAACGACGTCGTCGTGGACGGGGGTGCCCGCGGCCGGGGGGTGGGGCGGGCTCTGACCGAAGCGGCGATCGCGGTCGCCCGCGAACGGGGCGCGCAGGTGGTGCGTCTGACCTCAGCCGGCCACCGCCAGGACGCGCATCAGCTCTACGAGAGCCTGGGCTTTCGCCACACCGGGAGCAGGGCCTACCGCCTGGACCTCTAGATGAGCGCGGCGATCATGGCATCGGCCACGAACTCGCCATACCGCTCCAGCGTGAAGCCCCGTTGCAGCACGAGAAGTTCATAGAGGTCGGGCGCGCTGTAGAGCCACATCACGTCCGCGGCACGCTCCACCGTGACGTCCGCCCGCAGGTGTCCGCCTGCAGCCAGACGCTGGGCGTTCTCGGTCATCCGGCGCAACCGTGATGCCGCGATGTCCTTGACCAGTGGCTGGAGCTCCGGGTGGCTCTGCGCTGCGCTGCGCACGAGCAGCGCCAGCGGTGCGGCCCTTGGCGACAATTCGGCCACGAAGCCTCCGAACGCGCGCAGGATCGCCCGAGGATCCCGCTCAGCTCTTTGCACCTCGTCCGACCTGACCTCCGCCGGAAGCGGCTCGCGGCCGCGCAAGGCGTCTGCGTAGATCGAGCGGATCAGACCGGGCTTGCCGCCGAAGCTCTTGTAGATGCTGTCGGCCGAGACCTGGGCATCGGCCGCGATCGCGCCGATCGTCGTGCTTGCGTACCCGCCGGCGAGGAACCGGCGTTCGGCCGCCTCCAGGGTTCGACGTCGCGATGCCTCGGCGCCGGCGCGCCGGCGGCTGGCGTCGTAAGGGCGCTTGACGCGGCTTGTCCCATGCCCTACAGTCGACATTCGTTCCAGTATACTGGATTGAATATGGAGGGTGGAAATGAACGAACTCGAAGCCGTGCAGCGACTGCTTGAGGCCACTAATCGGCATGACCTGGAGGGCCTCGTCGCCAGCTTCGCCGACGACTATTCGCTCCAATCTCCCAGCCATCCCGCTCGGGGGTTCCAGGGCAAAGACCGGGTACGTGGCAACTGGGAGACGATCTTCGCCGCGGTGCCGGACATCCAGGTCGAGCTCCTGAGCGCGGCGACGGACGGCGAGACGGTCTGGACCGAGCAGGAGATGCGTGGCACGCGGCTGGATGGGACCGCCCATCTCATGCGCGGCGTCTTCATCTTCGGGGTTCGCGACGGGCTGATCTGCTGGGGCCGGATGTACCTCGAGCCGGTGGACGACGGCGGGCCGAACGTGCTCGAGAGCCTGCGCCGCCAGGCTGCGCGGCCGTGATCGCGGTCGCCGGCGGGACCGGCCGCCTCGGGCAGGAGCTCGTGGCCGCCCTGGGACAGCGAGCTGAGCCGCTGCGCGTGCTCACACGCCACCCGGAAGCGGTGCCTGCCCGGCTGCCCGGCGGAACGGAGGTGGTGTCCGCGGACGTCCGCGACCCGGCCGGCCTGCGCGCGGCGCTTCGCGGGTCCGAGGTGGTGGTGTCGGCGATCACCGGCTTCGGGGTCGGCGGACTCGGAACTCGTGCTGTCGACGAGGAGGGCAACGCCAACCTCATCCAGGCTGCCGAGGCCGAAGGGGTTCGCCGCCTGGTGCTGGTCTCGATGCACGGGGCGGCATCCGACCATCCGATGGAGCTCCTGCGACGCAAGCATGCTGCCGAGCAGCGGCTGCGCTCCAGCCGTTTGGAGTGGGTGATCGTGCGCCCGACGCCATCCGCCGATCTTTGGGTGGAATTGGTCGGAGCGCCGATTGCGGAGGGCAAGACGACGGTCGTCTTCGGAAGCGGCGACAATCCGATCAACTGGGTAGCTCAGCGCGACGTTGCCGGCGTGCTCGTGGAAGCCGTGACGGACGCATCGCTGGCCGGAGAGGTCGTCCCCGTCGGGGGACCTGACAACGTCTCGCTGAACGAGATGGCCGGGCGGATCGCTGCCTTCCTCAACCGTCCGGCCGGGGCGCGGCGGATTCCCGTCCCGGTCCTGCGGTTGGGGCGGCTCGCGCTTCGCCCCGTACGTCAGGACCTCGCGGGGATGGTCGAAGGCGGGCTTTGCCTCGCGACGCAGGACATGCGCTTCGACGCGACCGAGCTGACGATCCGCTTCCCGGCGCTGCGTCTCACCCCGCTGGATGAGCTCATCGCAGAACGTTTCGGAGCCCGTCCGGCACTGAGCAAAGCCGGCTGAGCAGGGCGGAGAGACTCGAAGAGACCCAAACGTTGCGCGTAGGCCCGGCTTGGCCGGGCCGGTTGAGTCATTTCTCCCGCTCCCGTGCGTTGCGCTGAGAAGGAGGGCGGGCCCGCGGGGGGAACCTTGGTCCCACCCCGTGCGAGTTGGCACGGGGACCCCGCAGGTATGGAGCCGACGGCGAGACTCGAACTCGCGACCTGCCACTTACGAGGCGGCTGCTCTGCCAGCTGAGCTACGTCGGCGGCGAAGCCGTAGCCTACCATCGGGGCGTGCGAGCCCCCGCTGTGGAACGCCTGCGCGACGACGAGCTGGAACTCATTCGGCCGCTGCTGATAGAGCTCGAGCTGGAGGAGCAGCCGCACTTCGCCGGCCACCCTCAGCTCAGCCGCAGCGACCTCGACCGGCTGACTCCGCCGCTGCGATCGCACTTCACCGGCGAGAACGTCTGCCTCGCCGTGCGCGACGGCGAGAGCCTCGCCGGCTTTTGCTGGTGCGTGCTCTTCGACCCGGGCTCGGGCCTGGAGGGCGAGGTGGCCGAGGTTTACGTGGCGCCCGAGCACCGCGGTCGCGGCGTCGCCACCGAGCTGCTGCGGGAGGCGGTGCGGCTCTTTCAGGAGCGGGGCGTGACCTTGGGCTACGTGTGGACGCGCCAGCAGAACGAGAGCGCGACGCGCGTGTACGCGGGCGCGGGGTTCAAGCCGTCCGAGCAGCTCGTCATGACCTGGTACCCGCCCGGGTGATCACCGAGCGCGAGCCGCGCGTGGCCGAACCGGAGGCACCGCCGCCGCCGGATCCCCGGCGTCCCCGGCGAAGCGTCGGACCCGCGGCGCTGGTGGCGGCCGTGCTGATCGCCGCCCTGGTCGGCGGCGCGGTCGCGGGCGGCGTGACCCTCGCCATCCTCGCCCGCCAGGCGCGCACGAACCAGCAGGTGGTGGACCTCAACAACCACGTGACCATCAGCGCGTCCGACGCCGTCACCAACGTGGCGTCGAGGGCTCTCCCGGCGGTGGTGTCGATCGTGACGGGAGCGGCCGCGAACGGCGTCCCGCTCGGCGGGTCCGGCTTCCTCGTCACCAGCGACGGCTACCTGGTGACCGCCATCCCCGTCGTCACCGGTTCGAGCAAGCTGCAGGTGCTGGTCCCGGGTGACGCCAGGGCACACCTCGCCCACGTGGTCGACTTCGACTGCCAGGCGGGCTTCGCGGTCCTGAAGGCCGACGGCGTCAGCGGTGCGCCGACGCTGGGCTTCGGCGACTCCGGAGCCCTGAAGCTGGGGGAGACCGTGATCGCCCTGGGCGGGCGGCTGCAGGGCACCCAGGTGGCACCGGCGGTCGTCTCCGCCCTGAACACCGGGTCGCAGTTCCCCAACCCTACGGATTCGGCGCAGGTGGAGGCCGTCAGCGACAGCATTCAGACCTCGCAGCGCCTCCTCGCAGGAGCGTCGGGTGCGCCGCTGCTCAACGTCGGAGGCCAGGTGGTGGGGCTCCTGCTGCCGGCCCCTGCGGGCCAACCGACGACGGCCGTCGCCGCGGCGATGGTGCAGCCGGGTGTGCAGCAGATCGTCTCCGGTGGGCAGCTGGCGGTCGCCGGGCCGGGCGCCCGCTGGACCGACGTGCCCTCGACACTCGCCGCGGCGCTCGGCAAGACGATGGGCGCCGAGCTCAGCGCGGTGTCGGCGGGCGGCCCCGCCGCCCTGGCGGGCCTGAAGGTGGGAGACGTGGTCACGCAGGTGGACGAGGTGAAGATCGACGACGGCCATCCGCTCGCCCTCGACCTGCGCAGCCGCTTCCAGCCGGGCCAGCGCGTGACCGTGAGCTACGTCCGGGGCTCCTCAACGGCCCAGGTACAGCTCACCCTCGAGTCCGAGCACCCTTCCTGCACGTGACGGTTCGCGACGAGATAGAAGCCGCCATTTCGGAGGCGGCGCGGTCGCTCGGCGTCACCGGCGATCTCCCGGACTTCGAGGTTGGCCGGGCGCGCAACCAGGCGCATGGCGACTACGCGAGCTCGGTCGGGATGAAGCTCGCGCGCGACCTTCGCCGGCCCCCGCCGCAGATCGCCGAGGAGGTCGCGGCGCGCGTCACGCTGGCCAGCGGCGCGGCCACCGCGGAGGCGGCGGGCGGTTACGTGAACTTCCGGCTCACCCCGAGCTGGCTGCAGCAGCTGGTACGGGAGGTGGCCGCGGCCGCCGAGGCTTACGGCCGGGAGGATCTCGGCCACGGCCAGCGCGTCCAGGTCGAGTTCGTCTCCATCAACCCGACCGGCCCGCTCCACGTGGGCAACGGCCGCGGCGCGGTGCTGGGCGACTCGATCGCGCGCCTGCTCGAGTTCACGGGCCACGCGGTCGAGCGCGAGTACTACGTCAACGACTTCGGCACCCAGGCCCACAAGTTCGGGGCCTCCATCTACGCGCGGCTGCACGGCGAGGACCCACCTGAGGGTGGCTACGTCGGCGACTACGTGCAGGAGCTGGCGGACTCTGCTCGCAGCGAGGTGCGCGGGATCGAGTCACTGCCTCGCGAGGAGGCGATCGACCGGCTCTGCGAGTTCGGCTCCTGGACGGTCATCGAGCGCACCAAGCAGACGGTGGAGCGGATCGGGATCAGCTTCGACTCCTTCTTCTCCGAACGCTCGCTCTGGGAGGAGCGAGGTCTGGCCCGGGTGGCCCTGGAGCGGCTGCGCACACGCGGCTTCCTCGTCGACAAGGAGGGCGCCGTCTGGTTCGCTCCGGCGCTCGAGGAGGACGCGGAGGCTGAGGAGACGGACGAGCGGGTCGTGATCCGCTCAGACGGGCTGCACACCTACTTCGGCTCCGATCTCGGCTACCTGCTGTCGCGCTTCGAGGACCGCGGTTTCGAGCACCTGATCGAGGTGTGGGGTGCGGATCACCACGGCTACGTGCCGCGGTTCCTCGCCGGCGCCGCCGCCCTGGGCATCGATCTGCACCGGCTGGAGATCGTGCTGCACCAGTTCGTGACTCTCAAGGAAGGCAAGATGTCGAAGCGCAGCGGGCGCTTCGTCACCCTCGATGAGCTGGTCGACGAGGTCGGCGCCGACGCCGTCCGGTTCTTCTACCTGCTCCGCTCCCAGGACGCCATGCTCGAGTTCGACCTCGACCTGGCGCTGCAGCAAAGCAGCGCTAACCCCGTCTACTACGCCCAGTACGCTCACGCGCGCCTGGCGAACGTCGAGCTCGTCGCCGCCGAGCGGCACAGCTCGCTGCCAGCGCCCGACCTGGGGCTGCTGGACAAGCCGTGGGAGCTCGACGTCGCCCGGCAGCTGGCATTCTGGCCGGAGACGGTCGCGGAGGCGATGCGGCGCCGCGAACCGCACCGGGTGACCTACTTCGTGCAGGATCTGGCGGACCGGGTACACAAGTTCTACGACCGCGGGCACCGCGAAGGGGAGCTCAGGGTGGTGGTCGACGACCGCGCCGTGACTGCGGCCAGGCTGGAGCTCTGCCGCGCTGCGCGGTCAACGCTGCGGGCGGCATTCGGCCTGCTGGGCGTGAGCGCCCCCGAGCGCATGTAAAGGAGGATCGACTTGGACGTCAGCTGGATCGGACATG
>Ga0070714_100000851_pt1 | contig 21646 bp, 15 predicted proteins | sample LARL83metaG_FD_65450 | JGI IMG/M metagenome (GOLD analysis project Ga0070714, IMG submission 65450) | Corn, switchgrass and miscanthus rhizosphere microbial communities from Kellogg Biological Station, Michigan, USA - LAR L8-3 metaG | ecosystem: Host-associated > Plants > Roots > Rhizosphere ... | reverse complement strand
CCCGAGCGATAAAAATGATAGTGCATCTCGTCGACCAGGCTCGCGATCTTGTTGCGCAGAACCTGGATGGTGATGGCATCTATGCTCATCGTTTCGCCTCCCGTCGGCGTGGGGAGGCGCGCTCGAGAACGAGATTGCCGAAACCGTCGACGGTCCCGCGCCAACCCGGAGGCAATACCGTCGTGGCGTCGAACTGCTCGACGATCGACGGGCCCTCGATGCGGCAGCCGAGCGGCAGCCGCTCGCGTTCCCAGATGGTGGTGGTGTGCGCCATGCGGACGTCGAAATAGACGCGCCGCGTGCCCTTGGCGGCGCTGATCGGTGCCGGGGCTGCTGCGGGCAGCGGGATCGAGTGGGGCCGATAGCGCGGCACGGCCACCCGCACCCGCAGGCGATAGCTCACCACTTCGACCGGCTTGTCCTTGGCGGCATGGCCGTGGATCTGGGCGTGACGCTCGTCGAAGCGGACGCGTGCCTTCGCCATCGCCTCGGCATCCAGCGCGCCGGAATAGAGGCCGTTCAGGGGTGTGCGCAATTCGTAGCCTTGGCCGGTGTAGCGGAGATCGAGCTCGCGCAGGAACTGCGCCTGCTTCGCGTCCATGCCTTCGGATGCCAGCTCCTCGCGCGCCTTGGCCTCGAGCGCGGCGAACATTTCTTCGGCGTGGGCCGCCTCGACCTGGTCGAGCGGCCTCAATTCCGACCGGATGTAGTCGTGGACGACATCGGTGCAGAGCAACCCAAGCGCCGAGAAGGCGCCCGGCCGCGGCGGCACCAGGATGCGCGGGATGCCGAGCTCCTCGGCGACCGCAGCGGCGTGGACCGCGCCAGCGCCGCCGAACGGCAGCAGCGTGAAGGTGGCGAGATCGACCCCGCGCTTGGCCGCGAACACGCGTACCTCGTCGGCCATGCGCTGGTCGACGATGCGCCGGATTCCGGCAGCGGCCTCGAGAACACTCAAGCCGAGCGGTCCGGCGATGCGCTTTTCGAGCGCCTCGTGGGACGCTTTCGCATCGAGCATCTGCGCGCCGCCGAGGAAATAGTCCGGGTTGAGATAGCCGCAAACGAGATCGGCGTCGGTGACGGCGGGTTCGGTGCCGCCGCGGCCGTAGCAGGCGGGGCCCGGATCGGCGCCGGCGCTGCGCGGACCGACATTGAGGAATCCGGCGGTGTCGACGGACGCGAGCGACCCGCCGCCTGCCGAGATGGTGGTGAGATCGAGGGCCGGAACGTCGAGCTGGCGGCGGTCGACGACGCCTTCCGTCACCTCCAGCGCGGCGCCGCCTTCGATGAAGGCGATGTCGCACGACGTGCCGCCCATGTCGAGGGTGACGAGTCCGGTGCGCGCCTCGTCGGGAGCCAAATGCACGGCGGCCTGGGCGCCGGCCGCGGGGCCGGAGAACAGCGTATGGACCGTCTTGGCGCCGGCGACGGCGGCGCCGAACGGCATCACACCGCCGTTCGACTGCATCAGGAAGCGCTGCGGAGTCTTCACGCCGATATCGTCGAGGCCCTTGGCAAGATGGGCTATGTAGCCGACCAGAACCGGCTCCAGATAGGCGTTCAGAAGCGTCGTCGACATGCGCGGCCATTCGCGGATGCGCGGCAGCACCTCGGAGGACAGCGAGACATGCGCTTCCGGGTACTCTTCCTTGAAGATCGCCCGCGTCCGCGCTTCGTGAGCCGGATTCGCATAGGAGAAAAGATAACAGACCGCGATCGAGCTGACTCCTTCGGCCTTCAACTCGCGGGCGGCGCGGCGCACGGCATCCTCGTCGAGCGGGACCAGCACGTTGCCTTCATTGTCGATGCGCTCTGGAACGTCGCGGGTGAGACTCTGTGGCGCGATCGGTACCGGCTTCGAATAGAAATAATCGAACGGATTGGTGTCACGGGCCTGATTCTGGGTTTCCTGGATGGCGCGGAATCCGGCGGTGATCAGCAGCCCGACCTTGGCTCCACGCATTTCGAGCAGCGCGTTCGTCGTGATCGTGGTGCCGTGGGCGAAAAAGCCGATGCCATCCGCAGACACGCCCCTGGCGAGCAGTCTGCCGACGCCGCTCATGACGCCGAGGGCCGGGTTCTTCGGAGTCGAGGAGACTTTCTCGACGGCGATGGTGCCGGATTCGAGGTCAAGGAGGACGAGATCGGTGTGGGTGCCGCCAACGTCGACACCGATGCGGTAGCGATCGGATTTCGAGGACATGAGAACTCGCTCGGGGAACGCGCAGACGTGGAAACCATTCATACACCAGAGGACGGCGGTCCTCCAGAGCGAGGGGCTCAATCTAAGTGTCGCTGGGTACCGCGGCGGTGTGATCGGCGTAAAAGAGCGCCGTCACGTCCGCACCCGGCGCGACGTTGCTCTCGCCGCCGGTCGCGACCTGGAGCACGACGCCGCCTTTGGTCGCTATCTCGACCCGCATCGCCGAGCCGAGGAACGTCACCTGGCGCACATGCCCCGACAGCGCATTTTCGCTGGCGGCCGGTGCCGCGCTGCCGGGAGCGAGACGGATGTTCTCCGGCCGCGCCGAGACCACGACATCGGCTCCCGCCGGCTCATCTCGGGTGAGCACGCAGGACAGCCGCGTGCCGCCGGCGATCTCGACCGTAGCGTGGTGTCCGGCGCTGCCCGCCTGGAGGAGCTTTCCCCGGATCAGATTCGTGGCGCCCAGGAAGCGGGCGACGAATTCGCTGGCGGGACGGAAGTAAATGTCCTTCGGCGTGCCGACCTGAACGATGCGTCCGCGCGCGAGCACGGCAACCGTGTCCGACAGCGCCAGCGCCTCCGACTGGTCGTGGGTAACGTAGACCGTGGTGATGCCGATCTGGCGCTGAAGGCGCTTCAATTCGACGCGCATCTCTTCTCGGAGCTGGGCGTCGAGGTTGGAGAGCGGCTCGTCGAGCAGCAGGAGCTTCGGCGTCCGCACGATGGCGCGAGCGAGCGCCACGCGCTGTTGCTCGCCGCCGGAGAGTCTCGTCGCCGGTCGCGTCTGGTATCCGGCGAGGTTGACCGTGGCGAGCGCCTTGGCGACGCGATCCTCGATCTCGGCCTTGGGCGCCTTCGTCTTGCCGACGGTGAGCGGGAAGGCGACGTTCTCGGCCACCGTCATATGCGGCCAGATGGCGTAGGACTGGAACACCATGCCGATCTCGCGACGGTTCATGGGTACGTTGGCGCCGTTGCTGCCATCGAAGAGGATGCGGCCGTCGAGCTGGACGCGCCCGGAGTCCGGCGTCTCCAGACCTGCAATGGACCGCAACGTCGTCGTCTTGCCGCAGCCGGAAGGGCCGAGAAGCGTAAAAAACGCGCCATCGGGGAGCGTGAACGACGCCTCGCGGACGCCGCCGGCGATACCGTCCTCAGCGTTGGCGTAGATCTTGGTGAGCTTGTCGACGGCGAGCATCTCAGGCTTTCTTCTCGGGCGCGAGCACGACCAGCGCGTCGAGCGCCACGCCGCCCTTCATCCGCAGCACGAACGGGTTGACGTCGACCGAGTGGAGGCGGGGGCCGAGATCGGCGACAAGCCGCGAGAAGGCGATCAGTGCGTCGACGAGCGCCTTTTTGTCGAGCGCCTTCGATCCGCGATAGCCGGCGATCAGCCTGGCCGCCTTGGTCTCCGCGATCAGCGCTTCGGCCCGTCCGGCATCGAGCGGCGGCGCGGCGAACGCCACGTCGCGGTAAAGCTCCAACGCGACTCCGCCCGATCCGAACATGACCACCGGCCCCATTTCGGGGTCGCGCACGGCGCCCAGGACGAGCTCTAGGCCGCCCGAAACCATTTCGGCGACGATCGCGCCTTCGATCGCGAGCTTCGCTTTCGCCTTTACGTTTTTGGCAACGCGGGCGTATCCGTCTTTGACCGCAATGGCCGAATCGAGACCGATCAGCACGCCGCCCGCATCCGACTTGTGCGTGAGCTTGGGATGGATCGCCTTGAGGACGACCGGAAAGCCGATCTGCCGGGCGGCTTTCGCCGCCTCGGCGGCGCTCCGCGCAACAATCTCTTTCGGTCCCTTGAGGCCGTAGGCTTTCAGGATCGCTTTCGAATCGATCTCGGACAGGGCGACCGGTTCGGTGCCGGCGGACTTGGCGAGAATTTTGTCGAGCGCCGCTCTCGCGCCGCCGCGAATCGCGGCTGGAGCCGCCGCCGGCGCCGCCATGCGCGCGGCATAATCGGTGACCGCGCGCACCGCCGCGATGGTCTTGTCGACTTCCTGCATGATGGCGAGGTTGGGAAGCTGCGTCCTCAGCTCTCGGCTGTAGTCGGTGACGCTGTGGGAGATCATGGTCACGTAGGCGACCGGCTTCTTGACGCGGCCGACGATCTCATTGACCGCTCGCAGGTTGCTCTCCTTGCGCTCGGTGCCGGCCGCACGGGGAATCTCCTCCTGGAGCAGGAGCACGTCGATGCCGGGGTCCGCGAGCAGCGTCTCGACGCACTTCACATAGGCGTCCTGGCTGGTGAGCGCCGCGAATCCCGAATCGAGCGGATTGCCGATGATGGTGCCGACCGTCAGAAGCTTTTCCAGCGTGGCGCGGGTCGCAGGCGCCAGATCGACGAATTTCAACCCGTGCTTGGCGGCATTGTCGAGCATCAGGCCGCGAAAGCCGCCCGAGAAGGTGATCGCGCCGAGGCCGGCGCCCTTCGGCAGCGGCGCGTGCAGCAGGTATTCGACCGTCTCGACCACGGCGTCGAGATTAGCGACCCGGATCACGCCGGCTTCGCCGGCCACTGCATCGAACGCCTGCATCGAGCCGGCGAGCGCGCCGGTGTGGGCCATTGCCGCCACGCGTCCTTCGTCGGAGGCTCCGAGCTTGGCGACGACGACCGGCTTTCCGGCCGCCTTCGCCATGCGACAGGCGGCGAGGAAGGCTTCGGGGTCGTGAACCGATTCGAGATAGGAGACGATGACCCTGGTCATCGGATCCTTGGCGAAATAGGCGATGTAGTCGGCGGTCGTCAGTCCTGCCTCATTGCCGCTGGTGATCAGGTAGCCCGCCTGGATGCCGCGCTCCTCGAGGGTGCGCTTGATCGCCATGACGATGCCGCCGGACTGGCCGAACACCGCGACCGGCCCCGGCGCGATGCGCTGCGGCCGATCGTCGGGCAGGGTGACGAAGCTCGCGTGGGCGTTGAAGTTGCCGAGACAATTGGGGCCGGAAACGGCAAGGCCCGTGTCCGCGATGACCGCCTTCAGTTTGGCGCCCGAGGCCTTCGATGTCTCATCGGTGCCTTCATCGAAGCCCGAGGACATGATGGTGGCGCTGCGGGCGCCGGCCTTGGCCGCCTCGCGGAGCGCATCCGGCACGAACGGCGCCGGAATTAGGACGACGAGATGGTCGGGCGGCTCGGGCAGCTCGGCGAAGCTCTTGTAGCAGCGCTGATCCCACACCGAATCGCGGCCCGGGTTCAGCGGATAGATCGGCAGCGGAAACTTGAAGCGGTTGAGGTTGCGCCACACCCGTTGCGCCCAGTTGCCCGGCTTGTCGCTGGCGCCGACGATGACGACGTTGCGCGGATTGAGCAGCGCGTGGACCTTGGCCTCTGAGCCGAGCGACGAAACCATAAAGCTCTCCGGTGACTGGGAAGGATGGAACGATCAGGTGGCGATGGCGTTGCGGCGCGAGAATACGTGAAAGATGCAGGCGATTGCGGTCATGAGCGCGGTCCAGAGGAGGCCGAGGGCTGCCAGCTCGGGGCCCTGGCCGTTGCTCCAGAGATCGTACATGGCGACGGCCATGGTCTGCGAGCTCGGCCCGGCCAGGAGAATGGGAAGCGACAGCACCCGCGCGCCGAGCAGGAAGATGAACAGCCAGCCGGCGGCGAGCGCCGGCGTCAGTAGCGGAACGACGATGCGCCGGAGCCCCTCGAAGGCCGTGGCGCCGGAAACGCCGGCGGCTTCTTCGAGCTCGCGGTGGATCTGAATCATGCCGGCGTAGCTGTAGCGCATGCCGTAAGGAAGATAGCGGATCACGAACGCCCACATGATGATCCAGATCGTGCCGTAGAGCGGGACCGGCGAATTCAGGAAGAGCTGCATGACGGCGACGCCGAGGACGATTCCCGGAAACACCAGCGGCAGCATTGCGAGCTGATCGAGCGCCCATGCACCGCGCTGCCGCCGCGCTGCGAGCCAGCCGGCGACCAGCGTGAGCGCCATGGTGACGGTCGCGGCGCCGGCGGCGATCGCCAGGGTGTTGCGGAGAAGCTCCAGGTAATGGGTCGAGGCGAGCACTACCTGGTAATTGTGGAGCGTCAGCAGGTGAAACGCGCTGGCACGGATCGTCTGGTAGAACGGCAGGAGCGACGCCCACACGAGGATCAGCGTCGGCGCGACCAGGAGCAGGATGAAATTGAGGATCAACACCGCGGCCGTCGCGAAGCGACCCCTGCCGAGATCGAACGGTCGCGGACGGAACCCCTTGCCGGTGATGGTGGCGAAACGCTCGGCGCTCTTCGACAGGCGCCCGTAGAAATAGAGAAGCGCCGAGACCATGGCCAGCAGCAACACCGAGTAGGCGCTGGCGTGGCCGAAGTCGGGCGGCACCTGTGCGTTCATGTCGAGGAAGATGTCGGTCGTCAGCACGTTGACCCGTCCCGGCAGGCCGATCAGCGCCGGCACCTCGAAGCCCTCCAGCGCCCGGATGAAGACGAGCAGGGCGAGCGCGAGAAGCGCCGGCAGCGACAGCCGCAGCGTGATGCGGCGGATCGTCTCCCATACGCCGGCGCCGCTCATCCGCGCCGCTTCCTCGAGTTCGGGATTGGCGTTCCTGAGCGTCGCCGCCATCAGCAGGAACACCAGGGGCGACCACAGGAAGCCTTCGACCATGATCATGCCGCCGAGCGAGTAGACGTTGACGAGGGCGTCGGTGCCGCCGGTCCACTGCCGCCACAGCGCGTTGACCGGCCCGGCCTTGCCGAGGAGGAACAGCCAGGCGCTGACGTAGAGCACGTACGGTGTGCCGAGCGATATGACGGTGGTGAGGTAGGCGAGCGCCTTCAGCGGCGTGTTGGTGCGCTCGACGATCCAGGCGATGAATCCGCCGAACAGCAGCGCGACGGCGGCGCTGCCGAAGGCGAACAGCGCCGAGTTGGCGACGCTCTCGAACAGCCGCCGGTCCGCGAAGATGCGCCGGAAGTAACGGAGTGTGATTTCGCCCTCGGTGCCGGTGAGGCTGCCCTGGACGAGGAACACCAGCGGCGGCAGCACGAGCGCCGCCAGCACCGCGGCCAATCCCCACGTCGCGAGGCGCGTCGGATCGACGGATGTGCTGCCGCGGCCGGCAGGATCGGAAAGCGTTCGGTCCGTTGTCATGCCGGGCGTCGGGTGGCGGCGATCAGCGGAACAATTGGTCGAAGACCTGCTTCCACCTCGGCATCTTCTCCTCGACCTCGGCGGGCGAGAAGACGGTCGCCTTGAAATGGCCGCCCTCCGGCTTCAGCGCCGGATCCGGCGCCGGAACCGTCGGCGACGCGGGCAGGTAATCCGCCTTCTTGAAGAATTCCTGGCCCTCCTCGGAGACGAGGTAATCGAGCAGCAGCTTGCCCGCGTTCGGGTGCGGCGCTCCCTTGGCGACGGATGCCACCTGCAGCACGACGGTCGCCGGCTCCATTTTGATCCAGTCCACCGGTGCGCCCTTCTTGGCGCTGATGAGGGTGTGATGATTGAAGATCTGCAGCGCGATCGGATACTCGCCGGCAATCACCTGATCGAGCACCTGGCGCGCGGAGACATTGAGGTTGACGATCTTCTGGCCCGAGAGCTTGCGGAGATAGGCCATGCCCTTGTCTTCGCCCATGAAGGACAGGACGTTGCCGATGAAGCCGGGACCGCCGGAGGTCGAGACCGAGCCGTTCCACACGAGCTTGCCCTTCCATTTCGGATCGAGGAGGTCGTCGTATGTCCTGGGTTCGGTGCCCTTCTTCACCAGCTCGGTGTTGAAGCCGGGCGTCAGCACGTAGACGTTGGTTGCCACCCACCAGCCGTCGGGATCGGCGACGTCCTTCGGCCAATCCTTCGCCGAATCGGGTTTCCACGCCTCGACGAGGTTCTCCTTCTTCAGCACCTCCGAGGTGTTGGTGCCGTCGAACACGTCGGCCTGCATCTTGCCGGCCTTGGCCTCGTTGATGATCTTGATCGCGGTCTCGGTCGAGTTGTTGCGCGTATAACTCACATGCACGCCGGGATATTTTTTCTCGAATGCGGCGGCCACTGGCCGGACGAGCTGATTGACGATCAGCGTCGTATACCAGACGACTTCGCCCTCCGCCTTGGCGGCCGCGACGATCTTGGAATCGACGGCATTCGCAGGCGACGCCCGGAGCAGCGCCACGGCGAAAATGCCGACGAACAGTCCGAACCAGCGATTCCGCGCCATGTGCCCCTCCTGCCGTGCGTTCTTGCTTTGCCGGGCATTTGAGCCTCGGCCGATCCGGGTGTCAATGAAAGCCGGGCGGCCTTCACCGGATGCCGATTTGCGCGTCTTGACCTCTGGCGGTCAAATCGCAAAGGATGGCGCCCCCAACCGACGGAGTCTTCGATGGCCGGCAATAAAGAGAGCTTTTCGTTCGAGGCGCGCGATTATCAACTGAGCTTCCTGCGCGACATGATGCAGAAATACGGCATCAAGAACGAAGGCAAGGCGCTGCGGGTGCTGCTCGACTACGCAGTCTCGGACGGCGATCTCGATCTGATCTTCGACAAGAAGAACATGCGCTGCATCGCCTGCGGCGGCGTGGTCTAGCTCACTCCGGCGGCAGCACGACGGCGGCGTCGAACCCGACGGCGAGATCGACGGCCTCGCCCGATTTTGCCGCAACGTCGCGCCGGGCCAGCCAGCGCAACGGCGTCTTGCCGACCTCGATCTCCGCTTCGATCGCCGCTCCGGCAAACACGGTGTCGGTGACGACGGCCTTGAGGATGTTGGCGTCCCCCGGCGCGCCCGCTACCGGCGTCAGATCCTCGGGGCGGATGCTCACCATCGCCGGATCGCCCGGCCGCAGCGTGCCGTTGGTGTCCACGCCGATCAGGCGGCCGATCTCCGTGTCCACCGCCGCGCGGCCCGTGGCGCGGTCGATCTCGTGGATGCGCCCGGCGATCAGATTGGCGTCGCCGATGAAGCGCGCGGTGAAGACGGCGCGGGGACGACGGTAGATGTCCTCGGGTCGGCCGCGCTCGACGATGCGGCCGTCGCGCATGACCAAAATCCAGTCGGAGATCGCCAGCGCCTCAGCCTGATCGTGCGTGACGTAAAGCGACGTGACGCCGATGCGGCGCTGGAGACGCTTGATCTCGCCGCGCATCTCGCCGCGAAGCTTGGCGTCGAGATTGGACAGCGGCTCGTCGAACAGCAGCGCCTTGGGCTCGCCGGCGAGTGCGCGGGCGATGGCGACGCGCTGCTGCTGGCCGCCGGATAGCCGCGGTGCCGGGCGGTCGGCGAAGCCCTCCAACTGGACGGTGGCGAGCGCCGCCAGGGCGCGCTTGCGCACCTCGTCGCGGCCGAGCCGCTTGCCTTCGAGGGCGTAGGCGACATTCTCCAGCACCGTCATGTGCGGCCAGATCGCGTAAGACTGGAACACCATGCCGAGATCGCGCTGATGCGGCGGCTCGAACAGGTCGGCGGCGCGGTCCACGACCGCCCGTCCGCCGATGGCGATGGTGCCGGCGTCGGCGCGCTCGAGGCCGGCGACCAGCCTCAGCGTCGTCGTCTTGCCGCAGCCGGAGGGGCCCAGCAGCGTCACCATCTCGCCGGCCTTGGCCTCGAACGACACGTCCTGAACCGCGGCGACCCGCTCGGCTTTGGAGGCAAACGTCTTGGTGAGGCGCTCGACGACGATCATGATTCTTCTTCTATCAGACTTGCTCGCGGATGCCGTAGCGGCGGGAAATGGCATGGGATGCGGCGACGAGCGCGATCAGCAGCCCGAAGATCAGCACGCCGAACGCCGACAGTTCCTGGAACGATCCGTTCTCCCACAGATCGAAAATCACCGTCGCCGCCGTGCGGTTGTGGGCGCGCACGAGCATCAGCGCGATGGTGAGCTCGCGGTAGGCGTGCACCATCACCCAGAACCATCCGGCCATGAGGCCGGGCTTCAGCAACGGCAGGTAGATGCGCAGGAAGTTCTTCCATCCCGGCGCGCCGGTCACCTGGGCCGCTTCCTCGAGCTCGGAATGAATCTGGACCATCGACGTGGTGACGAACCGAAGCGCGAACGGCAGGTACTTCGTGACGTAGGCAAGGCCGATGATGAACAGCGTGCCGAGAATCGGCACCGGCACGAGGAGATAGAGCCAGAGGAACGCGGCGCCCAGAACGACGCTCGGCACGGCAATCGCGGCGAACGCCAGCACGTCGAGAGCCTTGCGGCCGGGTATGCGGGTTTTGTGCACGAAGTAGGCGATCGCCGAGACGATCAGCATCACCACCGTTGCCGTCCCGATCCCGAGCAGCGTCGAGTTGAGCAGAGGATCGAGCGCATATTCGGATTCGCTGAAGAGCGTCGTGTAGTTCGCGAAGGTGAAATACTCGAACGGATCGGCGGTGAGCGGCACGAAATCGGGCAGGAACGACGCGTAGAGCATCATCAGGAACGGCACGCCCGTGGTGAGAAGCACGATGGCGAGAGACAGCGCGCACGTCACGTATTTCCACGGACCGAGTTCGACCCGCCGCGGCCGAAAGTCCTTGCCGGTGACGGTCTGATAACGCTCGCCGTGGCGCAGCAGGCGGAAATAGAGCGCAAGCAGTCCGATCGAGACCACCATGAGCGCCATGGCGTAGGTCGAGGCAATGCCCCAGTCGATCGGCGTGCGCGAGGTCTTGAGGTAGATTTCGGTGGCATAGACCGGCACGCCGGCGCGGCCGCCCATCAGGAGCGGCACCTCGAACGTCTCGATGGTGGTGATGAAAAGAAGAAGCAGGGTGGCGCCGACGGCGGGCGCGGCCAAGGGGAAGGTAACGCGCCGAAGCGTCCGCCAGATTCCGGCGCCGGTCATCACCGAGGCTTCCTCGAGCCGCGGGTCCATCGCCTGGAACGCGGCCGACAGCAGAAGGTAGGCGAGCGGCACCATCTCGAGTCCGTGCACCCACACCATGCCGCCGAACGAATAGATGTTGAAGAATCCCTTCACGCCGGTAACGGCGAAGACGATGCCATTGAACAGCCCGATGGTCGGCGAGGCCACCAGGATCCAGGAGACGGTGATGAGGATGCCTGGGATGATGATGCGCCCGAGCGTCAGCAGTCCGATGAGGCGCGCGAGCGGCGTGTCGGTGCGATCGACCACCCAGGCGAGAAACGCGCCGAGCACGAACGCCAGCGCGCTGGAGGCGAGCGAGAACGAGATCGTGTTCTGGGTTGCGCTCCAGAACCGCGGCTCGGCGAAGGCGCGCACGTAGTTGGAAAGGCTCAGCGCGAGATCGAGGAATCCCGGCTCGCCCGGGCGCATGGTCTTGAAGCTGGTCCATGCCACCATCAGAAGCGGCACTGCCACCTGATAGAGGAGGATGAGGACGAGAATCGCAAAAGCGATCGCCCGCCAATTCAGGGGTCGACGACCGCGGAACCCCGACGTTTCCGAGACAACGCTCATACCGGGATGCCCACTGCCTTAATGGGCTTCCCGGCCGAGCGCCTTGAGAACGAACCGGCTGAGACTGCGAAGCGGAATCGGTTTCTCGATGACCGTGAAAACGTCGAGGCTCGACGTATTGGCCCGGTAGAGCGACGATGGATCGCCGGTGACGAGAATGATCTTGGCGTTGCCGGCGGCGCCGATGGCCCGGACCGCCTCGATGCCATCCATGCGCGGCATGCGGATATCCATGATCACCACGGCCGGTTTCAACGCCCTGATCATCTCGACGGCGGTGACGCCATCCTCGGCTTGCGCGGTCTTGATGCCGAGATCGCCGAGACAGGTCACGATCTCGCGTCGCTGGGCTGGATCGTCGTCGACCACCAGGACGGTCTGCGCGCCGCTGGCGGGGAAATTGATGACCTGATCGCTCATGACGCTCGCTCCTCGACGGCAACGGACGAACCGATGTCCGCTGTGTAAGCCGGAATGGTGACGATTATCTCCGTACCGAACGCCGCATCGGTAATTTCGATCCGCCCTTTCATCTCGGCGATGATGGTCGAGCAGATCGACAGTCCGAGCCCGGTCCCTTTGCCGACGTCCTTGGTGGTGAAGAACGGATCGAAAATGCGATCGCGGATGTCCTTGGGAATGCCGCCGCCGGTGTCGTTGATGCGAATCACGACGGTCCCGTTCTCCGCGTCGTCGGAAACCGACACGGCAACGCGGCCGATGCTGGTACCGAAAGGATTCGGGTGATCTGTCACGGCATCGCAGGCATTCGCAATGAGGTTGATGATGACCTGCTCGAGTTGGCTCGCATGCCCGAGAACCGCGGGGCATCGTTCCGGCAGATCGGCGTCAAGACGGACGTTGGCGAACGTCAGGCGGTGATCCATGAGCCGCGTAGCCGAACGAACGCTCTCGACCGGGTTGAACGGCGTGAAATCGGGGGCGTCGGAGCGGGCAAACACGCGCATGTGCAGGATCATCTTGCCGACTTTTTCAGCCTGATCGCCAATCAGCTCGAGTTTTTCGCGCAGATATTCGGGATCGACCTCGCCTCTGTCCATGCGGATCAGAACATTGTCCGCGGCCATGCGCACGACATTGAGTGGCTGGTTCATCTCATGGGCGAGGCCCGCCGCCATCTGTCCGACGGTGGCGAGCTTCGAAGTGTGCATGAGCTGGGCCTGTATGTCTTTCTGCGCGGTGACGTCGCGCAGAATGAGGATGCCGACCTCGGACTCGCCGAGATGCGTCCGGGCGCACGACATCTCCAGCAGGAACAGGGTTCCGTCCTTGCGTCGGCCCTTGCCGTCTCCGGATATGGATGGCGCGCCGTCGGGAGATCGCACATCGCCCTGCGGCACCAGCATGTGCACATTCCGTCCGATGATCTCGTCTTCGGAATAGCCGAAGATGCGCAACGTCGCCGGATTGACCGACATCACCGTTCCGTCGGGCGCGATCGTCATGATCGCGTCCGCTGCGTGCTCGAGAATTGCTCGCATGCGCCCCTCGCTTTCCTTCAATGCGAGCTGCGCGTGGCGGCGCACCGTGATGTCGGTGAACGTGGTGATGTGCAGTCCGTTGTCGAGCGACACGCTGCGCATCGCCACGGTTCGGCCGCTGGGGAGATCGTAGTCCTGCGTCTTGGTGTCGCCGCGACGGAGGTCGTCGTAAACGGCGACGATGTACGCCTCGATGTCCTTTACGCCGGGATAATGGCCGCGCGCGTGACGGGCCCGGAGAACGTCGGCGAGGTTCTGGCCGACGAACACTATGTCCGGAGGCAGATCGAACAGTTCGAGGTAGCGCCGGTTGAACGCGACGATGCGCATCTCGGAGTCGAACACGATGGCGCCTTGCGCCATATTCTCGAACGTAAGATCGAGCATGACCGCCGCGGCACGGTGGCGGCTCTCGCTTTCCTCGCGCAGGCGTTCGAGGCGCTTGCGCTCCGTGACGTCGACGAAGCTGGAAACATGAAGTCGGCCGGGCACAGCCCCTGTCCGGAGGACCAAGGTGCGTCCGTCCGGCATCGGCACTTCCATCCTCCGGGCGATGCCATGGCGAATCTCGTCATAGCGCCGGACAATGAAGTCCTCGATGTCGAGACCGGTGTGGACGCCGAGGCTTTTCTGGATTCGGAGAATGTTGGCGAGAGTCTGGCCGACGAAGACAGCGCCCGGCGGCATCCCGAGCATCTCGATATAGCGCTGGTTGAACGCGGCGACGCGCTGATTGGCGTCGTAGACGATCGCTCCGTGTGCCATGGTCTCGAACGTGACACGGAGGAAATCGGATGCTTCCACGCGCCGGGCGCGTTGTCTGAGCGCGAACAGGCCGACCGCGGCGAGGGCGACGGCAAGTGCGCCCATGCCGAGCAGAAGGGTCGTCGAAAGAGGGAGGGATGCGACGCCGAGAAGCCCCGCGGCGTGCGCCGGGAAGCCTATGAACGCTGCCGAAACGCCGACGGCGAACGCCACCCCGTGAAAAATGGCGGCGAATCCCCGATCCCGTGTCTTGCTGTCGATCAAGGGCAACGGTGTGTCCGTGTTGTTCAGGCCCTTCTTGCACAAAATTATAGGACGTTTACGCTCGATGAGCACAACAAAGTCGTTAATGGGGAGCGCCATGCGTCCAGTCGTTCCGTGGCCCAAGGGCAAGAAGATATGCGCCACGTTCACTGTGGCGTTCGAGGCGTTCACCCGCGGCGGGCACTTCAAGAAAGCCAAAGGTCTCGACGTCAATCTCGTTTCGATCAGCCATGCCAACTATGGCGGCAACGCCGGCATCTGGCGGATTCTGGAGATACTGCGGCGCAACGACGCTCGCGCCACGATCGACGTCAACGGACTCGCGGTTCAGAAGTGGCCGGAGGCGGTGAAGGCGTTGCACGACGCCGGCAGCGAGATCGCCGGCCACGGCACCACCAACGACGTCAAGATGACGGAGCTGACGCCCGAACAGCAGCGCGCCGAAATCCGCAATGTGAATCGCATCGTCCGCGATGTCACAGGGGAGAACCCGGTCGGCTGGGTCAGTCCGGGCGGGCATCACACCGCCGAGACGATCGGCATTCTCGCCGATGAGGGCTACACTTGGTGCGGCGATCAATGCGACGACGACCTTCCTTACGTGATAGAGGTCGATGGCAAACGCATGGTGGTTATCCCCAAGCATTGGTATTTCAACGACTGGCGCATGTGGGGGGGCGGGTCGAGCAGTGCCACTCAGGCGTTCGAGGGCTTTCGCGATTCGTTCGACTTCGTGCTGGAGGAGGCGATGCGCGGCAAGCCTGGACGCATCGATGCGCTCGTTCACGCCGAGCTCGGCGGGCGTCCCTATATGGCGCACGGCTTCGAGAAGATGATCCGCTACCTGAAGCAGCACGAGGACGTCGTGTGGTTCGCCAACCGCAACGAGATCGCGGACTGGTATCTCAAGAGCAACACGCCGGCCGAGCCTTACAACCCGCTCGGCTGATCGGTTACGCGAACACCGGCTTTTCCTTGATGTGATGTTCTGCGAGCTTGGGTCGCCACGGCTCCATCTGCGCACGGTTGAGCTCGACTGGCGGCACTTGGTCGGGCGGCAGCAGGGGCCGGTAGACGATGTCGCCGATCTCCTCCTTGAAGGTCGCTTGCGCTTCGGCGACCTTGGCCGGGTCGGTGAAGAAATCCAGTGCGGCCGCAGCCATCGCTTTGGCGCCGGCCACCGCGCCCTTGTGGGCGATCGAGGTCGCGAGCGACACGCCCGCCGACCAGTGATGCGCCGAGCAGCCCGGGATGTTCGACGGGAAGTAGAACTTCACCATCGGCACCTTCCACGACACATCGCCGCCGTCATTGGCCGAGGCCTTCTGCTGGCTTGGGCCTTTCATGACGGTAACGGAGTGTGGAAGGCCCTCGTCCTTCGCACCGGCCTTCGTCTGCACCGCCTTGGCCAGCGCTTCCTCCTCGGCGCTCCAGTCCGGCATCCCGATCAGCTCGATGTTGCGCTGCACGGTTTCGGCGACGGTGCGGTTTCCACGCGTCGGCCACACCGCGGAGAGGACGTCCACCGACCATTCCGTGTTGGTCATCAGCGCGGCGCCTTGGGCGATCTTCTTCGCCTGCTCGAACAGCCTGAGCGCGCCCTCGGCGGAGGGATCGCGGAAGTACCACCAGATTGCCGCGGTCTTCGGAATCACGTTGGGCTGGCGGCCGCCGTTGGTGATGGTGCGCTGGGCGCGCATGGTCGGCGTCATATGCTCGCGGTATTGGGCCATGCCCATATCCATGAGCACGACAGCGTCGAGCGCATCGCGACCTTTCCACGGCGCGGTGCCGGCGTGGGCGCTCTCGCCGACGAAGTTGAACACGGCGGAGACCAGCGCCGATTGCTGCAGGCCGTAGCCGGCGCGGAACTCGGCGCCGATGTGAGGATGGAGCGCGATGTCGACGTCGTCGAAGTGGCCGTCGCGGACGTAATAGGGTCGGCACAGCACCAGTTCCTCGGCCGGCGCGCCGAACACCTTGAGCGTGCCCTTGATGCCGTGCTTCGCCATCGCGCGCTTGAGCGCGATGGCGCCCGATACCAGCACCGCGGCGTTGACGTTGTGGCCTTCGCAATGACCCGGCGCGCCTTCGACGATCGCCTTCGGCTCGGCCACGCCGGCGGCCTGGCTGTTCTCCGGGTTGGCGTCGTATTCGGTGTGGAGCGCGATCACCGGACCGCCCGAGCCGTAGGTGGCGAGGAAGCCTGTGGGGAAACCCGAGAGGCCGCGCGTCACCTTGAATTCTTCCGCTTCGAGCGCGTCGGTCATCAGCTTCGCGCTCTCGTACTCCTGCATGCCGAGTTCGGCGAAGTGGAATACCGAATCGCCGATCAGGCCGACCGTGCGCGCGTTGCGGTCGAGGAAATCGAAAACGAATCGCTTGGCATCGGGAATGTTGGGTGTGGCCATGATGCGCTCCGCCGCGAGGGTTCCGGAAATCGGAAAGCGAGGTTCATCTGCACTGTAGCCCCGAGCACGATTGGAAAAAACCTTCGCGATCTCGGTCAGTCCTCTGGCGTGCACCTATTCTTAACGATGTAAAACGACGATTTATTTGGCGGCTTTTCGGCTGGCTCATGGCCCAACGCCTCCTTACAGTCATAAAGGGAGGATGCGTAGACCTCGTGAATACCAATCGAACCGGCAAACGAGCGATCCTGCCGCTGATCGGCGCGGTGCTGGCTGCTAGCCTGCCGATCCTGGTCGCTGCGCTTGTCGCCATTGCCTGGCTCATTCGCAGCCAGGAGGGGCTGCTCGAGGAGGATTTCCGCGCCAGCGCCCGTGCCGTCCTGGCTGCGGTGGATGCGCAACTGCAGGATGACATCGCCGCCGCTCGGTCGCTTGCCGACGCTCCGGAATTGAAGGCCGGCGATCTCGATGCGTTCTACGACCGCGCCCAAACGGTGATTGCCAACTATCCGCGGTGGACGGCGATCATCGTCAACGATCCCGACGGGAAGGAGCAGGTCCTCAATTCGGCGCGTGCGCGTGGCGAGCGTCGGCCCGTGCGCGAGCCCGAGTCGCTGATCGGCGCGATCCAGTCCCGTGCCCCGGTCATCGGTCCGGTGACGAGCCAACTCGATGCGCCGCAAAACCTCTTCTTCCCGCTTCGCATTCCGGTGTTCGACGGCGATGTCGTCAAGTGGGTGCTCACGGTGCTCATCCGTCCGGATCGCATTCAGCAGATCGTCGGGCGTCAGGGCGTGGACGACCGCATCGCGGCGGTGCTCGATCAGGACCATCGGGTCGTGGCGCGCACGGGCGCGCAGGAGGCGGTGGGTCAGGTGTCCGTTTCGCTCGCCCAGCGGGACCCCGGCAAGCTCTACATCGGCAAAGGAATCGACGGACGGCAGTATGCACGGGTTCTCCTGCAATCGCCGGAGACAGGGTGGTGGGCGGGGATCGGCATGCCTTACGACAGCTTCTATGCGCCGATCCGCCGGAGCATCTGGGGCGTTCTTCTTCTCGCCGCGGGCGCCGGGCTTCTGTCGATCACGCTGTTCCTGATCGTCGGCCGGCGGATTCGCCTGCAAGTCACGGCGGAGGAAGCGGAGCGCGCCAGAGAAATGGAGCAGGCCTATCGCGCGACGAGCAGCGCGCTCTTGGCGGCGGAGGCCGCAAGCGCCGGGAAAACCCGTTTCCTCGCGGCGGCCAGCCATGATCTCCGGCAACCGCTGCAAGCGATGCAGAATCTGGCACACCTGCTCGTGTCGCGGGTGAGCGGAGAGGAAGCCCGGCTTGCGCAGCAACTGCAGGCCGCGATCGGATCGAGCTCGGCCCTCCTGAACGCGCTTCTCGACGTCACCAAGCTCGATTCGGGGGCGATCTCGCCGAACGTTCAAACGGTTCCTCTGCGCGATCTGATCGGTCCGATCGTCGAGGACTTCCAAGCGTCGGCCACTGCCAAAGGCTTGACTCTCAAATGCGTCGATTCGCGCAAATCGGCGCGCAGCGATCCCGTTCTCCTCGGCTCGATCGTGCGCAATCTCGTGTCCAACGCGATCCGCTACACCTTGTCCGGTCGGATTCTGGTCGGTTGCCGTTCTCATGACGGGCGATTCCGGATCGAGATCTGGGATACCGGCATCGGCATTCCCGAGTCGGAGCAGGGAGCCGTTTTCGAGGACTTCCGCCAGCTCGGGAACGCCGAACGGGATCGCGAGAAGGGCTATGGCCTCGGGCTTGCCATCGTCCAGCGTCTCAGCGGCCTGCTCGGGCATCCCGTCGGGTTCCGCTCGTCGATCGGGAAAGGCACCGTCTTTTGGATCGAGGTGCCGGCAGCGACGTCCGAAGTGTCGCCCCGGGTCGAGCGGATCGAAGCGAACGGGTTGCTCGCGGCGGGGCGCGTGTTGATCATCGAGGACGATGTCATCCAGGGAATGTCGCTCAGCATGATGCTGGCCGAGTGGGGATTCGAGGCACCGTTCGCCTGCACCATCCGCGAGGCGCTCGTCATGGCCGTGCAGGCGAAGCCCGATCTCATCCTGACCGACTTCCGCCTGCGCGGCGGCGGCGACGGGCTCGAAGCGATCCGGAAAATACGCGAGAAGGTCGGCACCGTTCCGGCGGTGGTGGTGTCGGGCGAGGCGGCGCTGTCGCACACGCTGCGGACGGTCGGGATTCCGCTGCTGCTCAAGCCGTACACCTCCGAGCAGTTGCGGGCCGTCGTGCGGGACAATCTCCGCATCGGCCGGGCTGCGTAACCAGGGGATGCGCTGGTGCCGGCTGAGGGACTTGAACCCCCGACCTTCGGTTTACAAAACCGCTGCTCTACCAACTGAGCTAAGCCGGCGGCGTGTGCGCGGCCACACCATACGGTTGGCGCACCCAGCGGGCAAGCCGCGGCCGCCGCGGTTTCTCCACAGGTGCCCCGGATTTGCGTCCTCCAATCGGGCGCCTCGAACCCCTTACCGCTCCGGTAGCCCGAGCCGCGCGAGCTCATAGAGCGCGCACGCCGCCGCCGCCGAGACGTTGAGGCTCTCGACCGCGCCCGACAGCGGAATCCGCACCAGCCAGTCGCAGCGCTCCCGGGTGAGGCGCCGGAGCCCGGCGCCCTCGGCGCCGAGCACCAGGACGATGCGCCCCGACAAGGCCGCCTCGGCGAGGGTCTTGGGCGCCTCGGCCTCGAGTCCCGCGATCCAGAAGCGCTCGGCCTTGAGCGTCTCGAAGGCGCCGACCAGGTTCGGCACCCGGGCGAGCGGAACGCGCTCGAGCGCGCCCGAGGCGGCCTTGGCGAGGGCGCCGTCGGACGGCGGCGCGTGGGCTTCGGTCATGACGACGCCCAGGGCGCCGAGCGCCGCGGCCGAGCGGAGAATCGCGCCGACGTTCTGCGGATCGGTGACCTGGTCGAGCGCCAGGACAACGGCGCGCTCATGGCCTTCGGCGCGGGCGAGGATATCGGCGAGCCCGGTGTCGGGCAGCGCATCGGCGAGCAGCGCGTAGCCCTGATGAACGGCGCCGTCCGGCAGGCTCCGGGTGATGACCTCGCGCTCGACGATCTCGGGCCGGATCGGCAGATCGGCGGGAAGGCTCGCTTCTTCGCCGCGGACGAGCAGGAAGCGGCGGATCTGCCGGCGGTCGTTGGCCAGCGCCGCCAGCACCGCATGGCGACCCCACAGCCAGGGCCGCGCTTGCGGGCGCCCCCGGTGGGCGCGGCCCTCGCGGTGGGCGCGGGCATCGCCCGCATCCTTTTGTGTCGCGGGATGCGGCTTTGCCGGCGGGCGGCCCTGGGGCGAACCGTGGGACGGCCCATGCGGGCGGGCCGGGCGATGAGGTTTTGATGAGTTGCGTTGGGCCACGACGATCCTTATATTACCGCTAAAGTTGCGCAGCGAGCGCGACCCTTACCGCCTCTCCTTCGAGAGTCGCGGCGGGGGTCGTTTCGCTGTGTTTTGCGGTTGACAGTAAAGGATTTTTCCTCATATTGCGCCTTCCATTTCGCCCGCCGGTTACGGCCCAGGCGGAGGGGTGGCCGAGCGGTCAAAGGCAGCAGACTGTAAATCTGCCGACGTCAGTCTACGAAGGTTCGAATCCTTCCCCCTCCACCAGGCGGCCGCGCGGGAGCGGTCCGTTCGGGGAACCGGAAGAGCGGATCGACCACGACGAACCCGGCGGATTCCCGGTCACGATGGACGGTGCCAAGGCGGATGGAAGCGCGGGTGTAGCTCAATGGTAGAGCTCCAGCCTTCCAAGCTGGCTACGAGGGTTCGATTCCCTCCACCCGCTCCATCGCGCAGGTCCGCGCACCGAAGGCCGAAGGCGACGATGGAACCTCTAGCAATTTCCTCTGCAATGGCAACCGGCCTCTAGAAAGAAAGACCGATGGCGAAAGAGAAATTTGAGCGGACGAAGCCGCACGTGAACGTGGGGACGATCGGGCATGTTGACCATGGGAAGACGACGCTGACGGCGGCGATCACGAAGGTGCTGTCGGAGACGGGCGGTGCGACGTTCACGGCGTACGACCAGATCGACAAGGCGCCGGAGGAGAAGGCGCGCGGGATCACGATCAACACGTCGCACGTCGAGTACCAGACGGCGAACCGGCATTACGCGCACGTCGACTGCCCGGGCCACGCGGACTACGTGAAGAACATGATCACGGGCGCTGCGCAGATGGACGGGGCGATCCTGGTGGTGTCGGCGGCGGACGGTCCGATGCCGCAGACGCGTGAGCACATCCTTCTGGCGCGTCAGGTCGGCGTGCCGCGGATCGTGGTGTTCATGAACAAGGTCGACATGGTGGACGACCCTGAGCTCCTGGAGCTGGTCGAGCTCGAGGTGCGGGAGCTTCTGAAGAGCTACCAGTTCCCGGGCGACGAGATCCCGGTGATCAAGGGCTCGGCGCTGAAGGCGCTGGAAGGCGACGCGTCGGACGTCGGCAAGGGGGCGATCCTGAAGCTGATGGAGGCGGTGGACGCCTACATCCCGACGCCGAACCGTCCGAAGGACATGCCGTTCCTGATGCCGATCGAGGACGTGTTCTCGATCTCGGGCCGGGGCACGGTGGTGACGGGGCGTGTCGAGCGCGGGGTGGTTAAGGTCGGCGAGGAGGTCGAGATCGTCGGCATCAAGCCGACGACGAAGACGGTGTGCACGGGCGTGGAGATGTTCCGCAAGCTGCTGGACCAGGGCGAGGCGGGCGACAACGTGGGCGTCCTGCTGCGCGGGACCAAGCGCGAGGACGTGGAGCGGGGTCAGGTGCTGGCGAAGCCGGGGTCGATCACGCCGCACACGAAGTTCCAGGCCGAGGCCTACATCCTGAACAAGGAGGAGGGCGGCCGGCACACGCCGTTCTTCTCGAACTACCGCCCGCAGTTCTACTTCCGGACGACGGACGTGACGGGCCAGGTCGAGCTTCCGGAGGGCACCGAGATGGTGATGCCGGGGGACAACATCAGCATGAAGGTGACGCTGATCGCGCCGATCGCGATGGACGAGGGCCTGCGCTTCGCCATCCGCGAAGGCGGCCGCACCGTCGGTGCCGGCGTCGTCGCCAAAATCATCGAGTAGAGC
>Ga0070714_100000850_pt1 | contig 21651 bp, 19 predicted proteins | sample LARL83metaG_FD_65450 | JGI IMG/M metagenome (GOLD analysis project Ga0070714, IMG submission 65450) | Corn, switchgrass and miscanthus rhizosphere microbial communities from Kellogg Biological Station, Michigan, USA - LAR L8-3 metaG | ecosystem: Host-associated > Plants > Roots > Rhizosphere ... | reverse complement strand
TCGGCGAAGCTGAACTTCAGCCCCGCGGAACGCTTACGCACCCGTTCGAACAACCGGTAGGTACCGCCGTAGAGGTCATCCATGGCCACCACATGGGCGCCGGAATCCAGCACTTCCAGCAGGGTCGCGGTGGCGGCGAGACCGGAGGCGAAGGCATAGCCCTGCTGGCCGTTCTCCAGGTCCGCTACGCAGCGCTCGTAGGCCATGCGCGTGGGGTTCTGGGTGCGGGAGTACTCGTAGCCCTTGTGCTTGCCTGGGCTCTCCTGGGCATAGGTGGAGGTGGCATAGATGGGCTGCATCACCGCGCCGGTGCTGGGGTCCGGCGACTGGCCGGCATGGATGGCACGGGTGGCGAAGTGCTGGCGCTTGTCGGGGTTCTTCACGGGAAAGCTCCGTAAATCTATTGGAGTCTGAGTCGGTTCAGGAGATCGCTGCGGGTGACGAGGCCGAGAAAGGCATCGCCATCCATCACCGCCACCGCGAACTCCTTGTGCAAAAGCGCAAACAGGGTCGCGGGCTTCTCCTGGGCGGAGATACGCGGAAACCCGGCGTTCACGACACCGCGTACGTCCTGGGTGAAGCCGCGCTGGTCTTTCTGCACTGCATCGATGAGATCGATCTCGGTGACGGCGCCGAGGAATTCCTTGCCATCGATCACCGGCAGTTGTGAGATGCCGTTGTTGCGCATGCGGGTATGGGCGGTCAGCAGGGTGTCACCGGGACCCACGTAGACCGTGGCGCGTTCCCAATAGGGTCGGCCCACGAAATCGCCCAGGTCGCCGCGCTTGGGACGCTCGATGAAACCCTGCTCGATCATCCAGAAATCGTTGTACAGCTTGGAGAGGTACTTGTTGCCGGTGTCGGCGCCGAGGGTGACCACGCGCTTCGGCGTCTTCTGGGCCCGGCAGTAGCGGAGCGCTGCGCCGATCAGCACGCCGGAGGAGGAGCCCAGGAGGATGCCCTCCTTGCGCAGCACTTCCCGGGCCACTGCGAAGGCCTCTGAATCGGGGATGGTATAGGCGTGCTTCACCACCGAGAGGTCGCAGATGTCCGGGATGAAGTCCTCGCCGATACCCTCCACCAGCCAGCCGCCCTTCTCTCCCAGCACACCGGTCTTCAGGTAATCCGCCAGCACGGAGCCTTTGGGGTCCGCCAGCACCATCTCCACGTGCGGCGCCACCTTCTGCAGGTAGTGGCCGATGCCGGTGAGGGTGCCGCTGGAACCCACGCCCACCACCACCGCATCGAGACGGTGCTCCATCTGCTCCCAGATCTCGGGCCCGGTGGTCTCTTCGTGGGCCTTGGGGTTATCCGGATTGCCGAATTGGTTGACGAAGAAAGCGCCCTGCTCCTCGGCGAGCCGTTTGGCCAGGTCCTGATAGTACTCAGGGTGGCCCTTGGCCACGTCGGAGCGCGTCAGCACCACTTCGGCGCCCATGGCACGCAGGTTGAAGATCTTCTCCTGGCTCATCTTGTCCGGGATCACCAGCACCAGCCGGTAACCCTTTTGCGCGGCTACCAGGGCCAGGCCGAGGCCGGTGTTGCCGGCGGTGGCTTCGACGATGGTGGCGCCGGGCTTCAGGTCGCCGCGCAGTTCTGCCTGCTCGATCATGCTCATGCCGATGCGGTCCTTCACGGAACCGCCGGGATTCATGAGCTCGAGCTTGACGAACAGCCGGCAGGGACCCGTGTCGATGTGGGTCAGCTCCAGCATCGGCGTCTTGCCGACCATCTCCAGTACGTTGGAATAGACGCGCATGCGGGCTCCGGGCCTCGAGCGAAGGCGCCATTTTACGGGAGTGACTACAATAAGCCCACTCATGGACACCGTAGCCGACACACTGCGCGCTGCCGCGGCGCGGCTCGCCGACAGCGACAGCCCGCAATTGGACGCGGAACTGCTGCTGGCCCACGCCTTGGGCAAGGACCGCAGCCATCTGCGCGCGTATCCCGAAGCCGTGCTCGGTGCCGCGCAGGCCCATCGTTACGCGGAACTGGTGGAGGCCCGCCGCCGCGGCGAGCCTATCGCCTACCTCACAGGCGAGCGTGAGTTCTGGTCACTGCTGCTGAAGGTCACGCCGGCGACCCTGGTGCCGCGTCCCGAGACCGAGTTGCTGGTGGAACAGTCCCTGGCGGCCGTTCCCGTGGCTGCGGATTGGGAAGTGCTCGACCTCGGCACCGGCAGTGGCGCCATCGCTCTTGCCATCGCCAAGGAGCGGCCACGCTGCCGCGTCTGCGCCGTCGATGTCAGCACCCGTGCCCTCGCGGTGGCACGGGAGAACGCGCACCGGCTGCACATCTCCAACGTCCGGTTCATGCAGGGCGATTGGTTCTCGCCCGTGGCAGGCCGCCGCTTCCGGGTGATCGTCTCCAACCCGCCCTACATCAGCGACTCCGATCCACACTTGGGAGAAGGCGATCTGCGCTTCGAGCCCAGGCAAGCACTTGCGTCCGGCGCAGATGGACTGCGCGACATCCGCCGCATCGTCACCGATGCCGCCGCGCACCTCCAGCCCGATGGACTCCTGTTGCTGGAGCACGGATATGGGCAAGGCGAAGCAGTACGCAGCCTGCTCCAGGCAGCGGGCTTCACCGACATCCGGAGCCTGCGGGACCTGGCCGGCCATGAGCGCGTCAGCTCCGGCAAGCATGCAAACGGCGGGATTGCAGGCTAGAATCCGCAGACTTCCCTGGAGGCTTCCATGATCATCCTCTCCACCAGCCTGGGCGACATCAGCATCGAACTGGACGCCGCCAAGGCGCCCATCACCGTCAAGAACTTCCTGAGCTACGTGGAATCGGGTTTCTACGACGGCACCATCTTCCATCGGGTGATCCCGGACTTCATGGTGCAGTGCGGCGGCTTCACCCCGGACATGGTGCAGAAGAAGACCAGCTCGCCCATCAAGAACGAGGCGGACAACGGCCTGTCCAACGAGCCGTATACCCTGGCCATGGCCCGCACTTCGGACATCAACAGCGCCACCAGCCAGTTCTTCATCAACCTCGCGGACAACGTGTTCCTCGACCACGGCAAGCGCGACTTCGGTTACGCGGTGTTCGGCAAGGTGGTGAAGGGCACCGAGGTGGTGGACAAGATCGGCGCGGTTAAGACCGGCCGCGCCGGCGGCCACCAGGACGTCCCGGTGACACGGGTGGTCATCAACAGTGCCCGCAAGGCCTGAACCCATCCACTCAGCGGAAACCAAAGGGCCGGCAGCGATGCCGGCTTTTTCTTTGGGGTGCGACGCTCAGCCCGCGGTGAGGGCCGGGAAGAAGGCCTTGAGGCCGGCGAAGATGAACTCGATGCCGATGGAGGCCATGATCAGACCCATTATGCGGGTCACGATGTTGATGCCGGTGCGGCTCAACAGGTGCGAGATCAGTGGCGCCAGGCGGAATGCTGCCCAGACGATGCCCGCGGTGATGGCGATGCCGCCGAACAGGATCACGTACTGCCCGAACAGCGCCGGCTTGTGGCCGTAGAGGATCACGGTGCTGATGGCGCCCGGTCCCGCCGTCAGCGGTATGCCGATGGGCACCACCGCCACATCCTCGCGCTCCACGGTCTCCTGGGCTTCCTCCTCGGTCTGCCGGGTGGCGTTCATCTTGGCCTGCAGCATGGATAGGGAGTTGTAGAGGATGAGGATGCCGCCGGCCACCTGGAAGGAGGCAACGCTGATGCCGAAGAAATCCAGGATGCGCTCGCCGGCCAGCAGCGAGACGCCCAGCACCACGCCCACGGTCACCGCCGCCATCAGCGCCGTGCGGTTGCGTTCCGCCGCGGTCTGGTTGTAGGTGAGGTTGATGAAGATGGGGATCACGCCGATGGGATTGAGGATCGCCACCAGCCCCGCGAAGAACTTGAGGTACTCCACCCACGCGTGCATGACCCATCTTGCGGGTTTGCACCTGCCCGTTCAATAGCCTCGCGGTACAATCGCCGCCATGGCAGAGCACGACGACTGGAAGCTGCGCTACAGCCGCCACCTGGCGCTGCCGGGTTTCGGCGCGCCGGCACAGGCGAGACTGGCGGCCGCCACCGTGCTGGTGGTGGGCCTGGGCGGCTTGGGCTCACCCGCGGCGCTGTACCTCGCCGTCGCCGGCGTCGGCCGCCTGTTGCTCAACGATTTCGACAAGGTGGACATTAGCAACCTGCAGCGCCAGATCCTCTACCGCGACGCTGACGTGGGCACGCCCAAACCCCAGGCGGCAGCGAAGACACTTGCCGGCATCAATCCCGGCCCGGCGCTGGAACAGCTCAGCGGCCGGTTGGACGAGGCCGGCCTGGCACAGGTGATCCGGCGCTGCGATCTGGTGCTGGACGGCAGCGACAACTTCGGTACCCGCTTCGCCGTGAACAAGGCCTGCGTGGCCGCCGGCAAGCCGCTGGTCTCCGGGGCCGCCATCCGCTACCAGGGCCAGCTGGCGGTATTCGATCGCCGCGATGCGGCAAGTCCCTGCTATGCCTGCCTCTACCAGGAGACGGGTGAGGAGCTGGAAGATTGCCAGCGGAACGGGGTGCTGGCGCCCCTGACCGGCGTCATGGGCAGCCTGATGGCGGTGGAAGCCCTGAAGCTCCTCACCGGCACCGGCGAGTCCCTCACCGGCCGCTTGCTGCGCTATGACGCCCTGACCGGCGACTTCCGCTACACCACCGTCAAGAGGGATCCGGCATGTCCGGTGTGCAAGCACCCCTGAATCCGGGCCACGGTCGTGAAGACGCCGCGCGGAAGCTGGCGGAGTACATGCATGCGCACATCCCCTTGGTGGCGCAGATGCAGGTGCGGGTGACGGCTGCCGGTGCCTCGGGCTTGCGGCTCACGGCGCCCCTGGCGCCGAACATCAACCACGAGCAGAGCGCCTTCGGCGGCAGCCTGGCGAGCCTCATGACCCTGGCCTGCTGGGGTTACCTGTGGCTGCTGCTGGAAGGACAACAGGGGCTGCACATCGTGGTGAAAGACGCGCAACTGGACTATCTGAAGCCGGTCACCGGCATGCTGGATGCCCGCTGCGCGCCGCCCGACGCCGCGGAACTGCAGAAGTTCCTGACCACGCTGGCGCGCCGCGGCAAGGCGCGCATCGGACTCAAGGCCGCGACCTTGCAGGACGGTGCCGTAGCCGCGAGGTACTCCGGCAGCTTCGCCGTGTACCGATCCTAGAGAGGTACTTCGAAGGTCCCGTAGAACTGGTTCTCGCCGCCGGCGTCGAAACCGTGGGCCAGACCCACGATGATGCGCACGTTCGCCAGGTAGAACAGGCTGAGGTCCGAGACCCACTCGCTGCCCAGGCTGCGCGAGTAATGCGGGGGCCTGCCGCCCTGCCCCCAGGTGCCGCCCACGTCGTAATACAGTCGCAGCGAGAAATCGTGGGCGCCGATGGGCGGGATGCGCCAGCCCGCCTCGGGCCGCCACAACGGGATACGGAGTCCGGCGCTCACCAGGCGCATGCGCCGGCCGGTGAGCCCGGTGAGTCCATCCGGGTAGCCCGGGAAGGCGAAGTCGCGGCGGTCGAACAGGAGTTCCGCCGCCGGCGTGCCGAAGCCGGGGTCGGTGGCTCCGCCCAGGTTGAAGGGCTGGATACCCTCGGTGCCGTAGCCTTCCAGCCAGCGCAGCGCCACCACCGCCTCATCACCGGCGCGGATGTACTCGTTCCAGTCCACCCGGTAAGCGTTGCCGCGGAAGTCGCTGGCGAACACGTTGCTGCTCTCGGCGACCAGCGTCACGTTGCGGCCGTCGTCCGGGCTGATGGACACCGGCCAGTTCTGGTCGCTGTTCCAGTTGAAGGCGAGGCCAGCCGCGGAATCCCGGGCCGGCAGCTCCGGCGTGCCGGCGTCGTAGCGGTCCCGGTCGCTCTCGCCGGCGCCGCCGAGGCTCAAGGTGAGGGTGCGCTCCAGCGAGGGCCAGGGCCGCTGCCACAGGCCCTGCAGCTTGTCCTCGCGGCGGATGCGCAGCAGCGTGTGGTTCGAGTCGCTGGCGGTGTCGGTGCTGTAGAGCCGCGCCGCCAGGAACTGCAGGCGATCGGCATAGGTGTAGAGGAAACTGCCGCCCGCCAGCCGGTGCTCGAACTCGTAGTTCACGTCGGCGGAGTACACGTGCACACCCAACTGGTCCTGGCCGCTGGTCTGGGCACCGAGCAAGGCGAAGCCGTCACTGTAGGCCGCCTCCGGCGACCAGTAGGCAGGCAGCAGACTCGACCAGGGCGAATACTCGCCCTGCTGTGCTTCCACGTGGGGTGCCGGCGGCAGCGTCACGTAGTCACGGTGCGCGGGCGCGAGGACCTCGTCCAAGGCCGAAGCCGCCGGCAGGCGATACAGGTCGTAGCCGTCTGCGGTGTAGCCCAGGTAATAGACGTCGCCGTCCTTGTCGCCCTGGGTGGGCGAGAAAGCCCCGGTGTAGACCCGCGTGAGGGTCGTGATGACACCGCTGTCCCCCTGCACGCGGCGCAGGTTGTAGACGCCACCCGCATCCGCGGTGAACAGCACCGCCGTACCGTCCGGCGTGTACTCCGGGTCCGCCACATCGCCCACGTCCGCTGCCAATACCTTCCACTGGCGCGTGCTGAGCGAGAATTCCTCCAGGGCCCAGCGCCGGCCGGGACGCCATAGGGCGGCAGCCACGTGCTCGCCATCCGGCGACCAGTCGATGCCGCCCAGGATCTCGCCGTCTTCGCCCGTCCACAGGGTCTCGGGATCGCCGCCCTGCCCATCCATGAGCACCAGGCTACTCTGGCCCAGGTCGATGCGGGTCGCCGCTATGCGGCTGCCGTCCGGTGACCAACTGCCGTAGTGGTAACGGCCGCAATGGGTGAGGCGCGTGACGTGGCCGGAATCCGGGTCCACCTTATATAGGTCGAAATTCAAGTAGTACTCGCGGCAGATCTCCGGCCGCGCCATGAGCAGTCCCGTCCTGGGGTTCCAGTCCAGCCGCGCTGGGCTGAAGGTATCCGCCAGCGCGCGGCTGCCCTTGCCGGGTTGCCACACCATCACCTCCGGGTGCTGGTGCCAGTCGTCGCGCACGTAGAACACCCGGCCGTCCGCCGCGGCGCGCGGCGAGGCGGTGTCATAGCCGTGGGCCGTGAGCCGTTCGCCTTCACGCAACGTCGCACCGGCCGGGTACGGCGCGGTGCCGAAGCGCTTGTCCAGGTAGTCCTCGAACTTGGGCCATGCATCCGGCACGTCATCGCCGTCGAAGGCATGCTCCATGTTCCAACCCACCTTGAACGGGATGAGGTTGTCGTTGTAGTCGTTCACCAGCGCCGGGATGGAAACCTTCCCGTAAGTCTGGTCCGCGAACTGGTAGAAATTGACGCCATATAGGTAAGGCAGCGTGCCGCCCGGCCATTCGGTGACGCCGGCCATGGTCACCTGGGACCAGGGCCGTACCCCGCGCTGTACCTCGGCGCGCATGTACATGGCGTACAGGCTGCTCTGGCCGCGACCGACACCGGCGGCGGCATCGGTCTCGTCATAGACCGCGAGACCCTCCAGCAGCATGGTCGGGTTGAACACGCCGGGGAAGAAATAGGGGTGGCGGCCGAAGAGGTGATGGCGGATGAATCCCGGCGCGCCGCTCACCTGATCCATCTGCAGCACATGGGTGTACTCGTGGGTGATCAGCAATCGGAACCAGTCGTCGAAGTCCTCAAGCGAGTCCACATTGTCCGGCGGGCTCACGTAGAGCTCCACGTGATCGCGCGGGAACGGCGTGGTGAGACCGTTGGGCAGGTCCACATGGTCGGTGAGCACCAGCTCCACCTTGTCTTCCGGTGCCCAGTTCAGCCAAGGGTCGAGGCGCGATGCCGCCTGCTCCGCCACGTCCAGCATGTGCTGGGCGAGCTTCTCCTCGCCATCGTGATAGCTCAGGATGAACCGGGCGCTCTCGAGGGTGCGCCAATGCAGGTTGGGATCGAGAGCGGAGGCGCTGGGCGCATGCAGCGCCGCGGCGAGGAGCACCAGACCCAAGACAGCCTTCACGCCTCCCATCCGATGCTCCCCTTGCCGATCGTCAGTGGCGGGCCTTCCCACCCGACAGGTGGAAGGGGCCGCTGAACAGCGACTCCACATCCACGAGGTCGAAACTATAACGCCGCCCGCAGAACTCGCAATCCACGTCCACGCTGCCGTGCTCCTCGAGGATCGACTGCACCTCCTCGTGGCCGAGGCCGCGCAGGGTGTCCTCGATGCGCTCCCGGGAGCAGCGGCAGCGGAAAGCCACCGGCGCGCCGTCGAACAGGCGCACGTCGTCCTCGTTGTAGAGCCGGTGCAGGATCTCCTGCGCGGAGAGCCCGGCCAACTCCGCCTGCTCCAGGGTATCGGAGAGCACGGTCACGTGCTGCCAGGAGTCCGTATCGCCCTGCTTGTCCGGCAGCATCTGCAGCAGGAAACCCGAGGCACTGGAGTCGCCGGCGGTGAGCCACAGGCGCGTAGCCAGCTGCTCGGAACGGGCGAAATAGCCTTCCAGGGAACTGGACAGGGTCTCGCCCTCCAGCGGCACGATGCTCTGGTAGCGCTCGGTCTTGCCGGTCTGCTCGATGGTCATGACCAGGCGTCCATCGCCGATGAGCTGGCGGAAGCCGCCGGCGTCCGGAACCTCGCCCCAGCGCGCGAGACCGCGCAGGTTGAGGTCGCTGGTGCACTGCACCACCAGCAGGTGCACCGGGCCCGTGCCCTGGATCTGCAGGGTGATGCTGCCTTCGAACTTGAGCGTCGCCGAGAGCAGCGCCGCCGCCGCCATGGTCTCGCCCAGCAGCGCGCGCACCGGCGCCGGGTATTCCTGGCGCTCCAGTGCGGCGCGCCAGGTGGCGTCGAGATGCACGTGACGGCCCTGCACCGGCAGGCGCTCGAAGATGAACCGTCTCAGGGTGTCGTGTTCGCTCATGTCCATCCGTAGTCTCGGGAGCGTGGAGAACATCCCGAAATAGGGTCGGAAGCAGCCTCCTTCAAGAGGCCGCTCCCTTGGGTCCTAGTTCTTGAGCTTCTTCAGCAACAGCTCATTGACCTGGGCCGGGTTGCCCTTGCCCTTGGTGGCCTTCATCACCTGGCCCACGAAGAAGGCGAACAGCTTGTCCTTGCCGGAGCGGTATTCGGCGAGCTGGCCGGGGTTGGCGGCCATGACCTCGTCGATGACCTTCTCGATGGCACCGGTGTCGGTGATCTGCTTCAGACCCTTCTTATCGATGATCGCGTCGGCATCGCCCTCGCCCGCCCACATGGCTTCGAACACTTCCTTGGCGATCTTGCCGGAGATGGTGTTGTCGTGGATGCGCTTCAGCATGCCGGCCAGCAGCGTGGCGCTCACGGGGCTGGCGGCGATGGACTTGTCATCCTTGTTGAGCGCCGCCGAGAAGTCGCCCATCACCCAGTTGGCGGCGAGCTTGCCTTCCACCTTGCTCTCCTTCACCACCGCCTCGTAGAAGTCAGCGAGATCACGCCCCGCCGTGAGCAGGCCGGCGTCGTAGGCCGGGATGCCGTACTCGGACATGAAGCGCTGTTTCTTGGCATCCGGCAGCTCCGGCAGCGTGGCTTTCACCTCGGCGATGAGCTCGGGCGAGATGTCCAGCGGCAAGAGGTCCGGGTCCGGGAAGTAGCGGTAGTCATTGGCCTCTTCCTTGGCGCGCATGGAGCGGGTCTCGTCCTTGTCGGAATCGTAGAGCCGCGTCTCCTGCACCACCTTGCCGCCGCCCTCGATGAGCTCGATCTGGCGGGCCACCTCGTAGTTGATGGCCTTCTCCACGAAGCGGAAGGAGTTGATGTTCTTCAGCTCGGCGCGAGTGCCGAACTTGGCCTCGCCTTTCCTGCGCACCGAGACGTTGGCATCGCAGCGGAAGGAACCTTCCTGCATGTTGCCGTCGCAGATCTCCAGGTACGTGACCAGGCTGTGCAGCTTCTTGAGGTAGGTCACCGCTTCCTTGGCGGAGCGCATGTCCGGCTCGGACACGATCTCCAGCAGCGGTGTGCCGGCGCGGTTCAGGTCCACCGCGGTCTGGTTGCCGAAGCCCTCGTGCAGGGACTTGCCGGCGTCCTCCTCCAGGTGGGCGCGGGTGATGCCGATGCGCTTCACCGTGCCATCCTCCAGCTCGATGTCGAGATGGCCCTTGGCCACCACCGGCAGCTCGTACTGGCTGATCTGGTAACCCTTCGGCAGGTCCGGGTAGAAGTAATTCTTGCGCGCGAACACCGAATGCGGCGCCACCGTGGCGGAGACCGCCAGGCCGAACTTCACGGCCATGCGCGCGGCTTCCCGGTTCATCACCGGCAACACGCCGGGGTAAGCCAGGTCCACCAGGCAGGCCTGGCTGTTGGGCAGCGCGCCGAATTCCGTGGACGCGCCGGAGAACAGCTTGCTCTTGGTGAGCAGCTGGGTGTGGACCTCGAGTCCGATGACGGTTTCCCATTCCATGCTCATGCCTCGTACCCCTTGGGTAACCGCGTATGCCAGTCGGTCTCCTTCTGGTACTGATGGGATGCAGCCAGCAGGCGCGACTCATCGAAGTAGTTGCCGATGAGCTGCAGGCCCACCGGCAGACCGTCAACGAAGCCCGCCGGGATGGAGATGCCCGGCAGGCCCGCCAGGTTCACGCCGTTGGCATAGATGTCGTTCAGGTACATGGTCACCGGATCATCGGTCTTCTCCCCCAGCTTGAAGGCCGGAGTCGGCGTGGTGGGACCCAGGATCAGGTCCACGCTCTTGAAGGCCTCGATGAAGTCCTGGCGGATCAGGCTGCGGGTCTTCTGCGCCTTGAGGTAATAGGCGTCGTAGTAGCCCGCCGACAGCACGTAGGTGCCGGTCATGATGCGGCGCTTCACCTCGGCGCCGAAGCCCTCGCCGCGGCTGCGCATGTAGAGGTCGGTCAGGTCCACCGGATCCTTGCAGCGGTAGCCGTAGCGCACGCCGTCGAAGCGCGCCAGGTTGGAGGAGCATTCCGCCGGAGCCACCACGTAGTAGGTGGGCACCGAGAGCATGAAGTTGGGCAGGCTCACGTCCTTCACCACGGCGCCGAGCTTCTCGTAGACCTTGATGGCGGCGCGCACGGCCTCGGCGACCTTGGGGTCGAGACCCTTGTCGAAGAACTCCTTGGGCACGCCGATGCGCAGGCCCTGCATCGACCGGCCGAGCTCCGCCACGTAGTCCGGCACCGGGCAGTCCACGCTGGTGGAATCGCGCTCGTCATAACCGGCCATGACCCTCAGGATCATGGCGGCGTCTTCCGCCGTGTAGGTGATGATGCCGGCCTGGTCCAGGCTCGAGGCGAAGGCCACGATGCCATAGCGCGAGACGCGGCCGTAGGTGGGCTTGATGCCGGTGGTACCCGTAAGCGCCGCCGGCTGGCGGATGGAGCCGCCGGTGTCGGTGGCGGTGGCGGCCGGCGCCAGGCGCGCGGCCACCAGCGCCGCGGAACCGCCGGAGGAGCCGCCGGGTACGCGGGTCTCGTCCCAGGGGTTCTTCACCGGGCCATAGAAGCTCGTCTCGTTGGAGGAGCCCATGGCGAACTCGTCCATGTTGGCCTTGCCCAGGAGGATCATGCCGGCGCGCTTCATGCGCTCCACCACCGTGGCGTCATAGGGCGCCACGAAGTTGTCGAGCATCTTCGAGCCGCAGCTGGTCTTGACGCCCTGGGTGCAGAAGATGTCCTTGTGCACCATGGGCACGCCGGTGAGCGGGCCGCCGCGGCCGGCGGCGATCTCCAGGTCGGCGCTGCGCGCCTCCTGCAGGGCCTGCTCCTTGAGCACCGTGATGAAGGCGTTGAGCCTGGGGTTGAAGCGCTGGATGCGCTCCAGGAAGGCCCGCGTCAGCTCCTCGCTGGAGACCTTGCGGGCCTTCAGGTCACGCGCCATCTCGGCGACAGACTTGGTATGTAACATGTTCTTATCCCTAAGGGCTGCGCCCCTAAGGCACAGCCCGACAATCGGTTATTCCACGACCTTCGGTACCAAGTACAAGCCAGCCTCGGCTTGAGGGGCGTTGGCCTGGTAGCGATCCCGGTCCACCTTCTCCGTGACCTGGTCCTCACGCAGCCGTTGCGGCACGCCGACCAGGGGATGGGCCATGGGCTGGACCTGGGCGGTATCGGCCTGGTCCAGTTGGGCCACGAACTCCAGGATGCTGGAGAGGTTCTTTGCATAAGCCGGGATGTCCTGCTCGGCGATGGCCAGCCGCGCGAGACGGGCGATGGACTTCACGTCGTCCGGGGTGAGGGACATGGTCGCTCCGGGGAAAAACTTGCGGAAATCCAGCGGATTATCGCACAAAGCTGCTTGCCGCCGGAGTCCCCCATTGTTAAAGTAATCCGCTCCCTTGCCCCGGTATCCCCAAGAAAAACCATGTTCAAGAGCCTGCGCGGATTCTTCTCCACCGATCTCTCCATCGACCTCGGCACCGCCAACACGCTCATCTACATGCGCGGCAAGGGCATCATCCTGAGCGAGCCCTCGGTGGTGGCCATCCGCGAGGAACCGGGCCGCGGCAACAAGGTCATCGAGGCCTACGGCGCCGATGCCAAGCGCATGCTGGGCCGCACGCCGGGCAACATCGTCGCCATCCGTCCCATGAAGGACGGCGTGATCGCCGACTTCACCATCACCGAGCAGATGCTGAAGCATTTCATCAAGAAGGCGCACGGCAACCGCTATTTCCGCCCCACCCCCCGGGTGCTGGTATGCGTGCCCTACGGCGCCACCCAGGTGGAGCGCCGTGCCATCCGCGAATCCGCGGCCGGCGCCGGCGCCCGCAAGGTGTACCTGATCGAGGAACCCATGGCCGCGGCCATCGGCGCCGGCCTGCCGGTGCACGAGGCCAAGGGCTCCATGGTGCTGGACATCGGCGGCGGCACCTCCGAGGTGGCGGTGATCTCGCTCAATGGCATCGTCTATGCCGCCTCCGCCCGCATCGGCGGCGACCGATTCGACGAAGCCATCATCAACTACATCCGCCGCAACTACGGCATCCTGATCGGCGAAGCCACCGCCGAGCGCGTCAAGCACGAGATCGGCTGCGCCTACCCCGGCAAGGAGCTGCTGGAGATGGACGTGAAGGGCCGCAACCTCTCGGAAGGCGTGCCGCGCAGCTTCACCCTGAACAGCAACGAGGTCCTGGAGGCGCTCCAGGAACCGCTGGCCGGCATCGTCGGCGCGGTGAAGCACGCCCTGGAGCAGACCCCGCCGGAGCTGGGTTCCGACGTGGCCACCAACGGCATCGTGCTCACCGGCGGCGGCGCGCTGCTGCGCGACATCGACCGGCTGCTGCGCGAGGAGACCGGCCTTCCGGTGCTGATCGCCGACGACCCGCTGACCTGCGTGGCCCGTGGCGGCGGCAAGGTGCTGGAACTCATCGACGAGTACGGTGCCGAGACCTTCGCAGTCGAATAAGTCGCCGCTGCGGGCCCGCCGGCTGTTGCGGGCCGCGCCTCCGGGCCTCACACTAACGCATCCTTATATATGCGGCGGTCTGAGGCCTTAGGTGCACCTCCCTCCCCCGAACGACTCTCGCCGGCCGCCACTGCCTGAGGCGCCCTGAGTGGCCGTCTTCCGCCGCCAACGGTCGCCGCAACTCTTCTCCAGCCGCCCCGCCGGCGCGCTGCGCACCCTGCTCATGATCTGCATGAGCATCATGCTCATGGTCTACGACCACCAGACCGGCCGTCTCAAGCAGATCCACGCCGCACTAGCCACCGTGGTGTGGCCGGTGCAGGCCATCGTGGACGCCCCGCATTCGCTGCTGACATGGGCAGGCGACAAGCTCGCCACCCACCGCTCACTGGTGGCAGAGAACACCCAGCTACGGAGCCAGGTGCTGCAGCAGGACGCTGCGCTGCAGCAGTTCGCCGCGCTGCAGCAAGAGAACCAACGGCTGCGCGACCTGATGCAGGCCGCGGCGCAGATCTCCGGCCGCGTCAGCGAAGCCACCATCCTCTCTGCCGCCCTCGACCCCTATCGCCACCTGGTCGTCATCGACAAGGGCAGCCATGACGGCGTCTACGAGGGCCAGACGGTGCTGGATGCCTTCGGCATCGTGGGCCAGGTGACCCGCGCGGACCCGCTGGCTTCCGAAGTCACACTGGTGAGCGATCCAGGGCAGGCCATCCAGGTGGAGGTGAATCGCACCGGCCTGCGCACCCTGGCGGTGGGCAACGCCGAGCTCACCCAGCTCACGCTGCCCTATATCACCAACAGCGCCGATCTCAAGGAAGGCGACCTCATCGTCACCTCGGGCCTGGGCGGACACTATCCGCCGGGCTACCCGGTGGGCTACATCACCCATTTCGAGCGCGACCCGGCCGAGCCCTTCGCCCATGTCACTGCCCGAACCGCCGCCGATCTCAACCGTGGCCGCGAGGTGCTGCTGTTCTGGCCGTCGCAGCCGCTGCCGCAGGTGGAGCTGCCGCCGAAGCCCGCCCCCGTGGTCAAGACCAAGAAGAAAAAGTAGATGAGAGAACTCTCGGCACCGCGAGGCATCTGGGTCATCGCCGCCAGTTACGTGCTGGCGCTGGTGCTGACCACCTGGCCGCTGCCACAGTGGGCCGAGTCCTTCCGTCCCGCCTGGGTGCCGCTGGTCACTGTCTATTGGTGCCTGTGGCTGCCGGAACGGGTCGGCGTGATCGTGGCCTTCCTCGCCGGCCTGCTGGTCGACACCCTGTCCGGCACGCTGCTGGGCGAACACGCACTGGCGCTGGTATTGGTGGCCTGGGCGGCGCTGTGGATGCACCTGCAGGTGCGGGTGTTCCCCTGGTGGCAGCAGTGCGTGGTGGTGGCGGGCATCCTGGCGCTGAACGCATTCGTGCTGTTCTGGGTGGATGGCATGCTGGGTTACACCTTGGGCGCAGGCACGCGCCTGGTGCCGGTGCTGGTGAGCGCCGCCATCTGGCCCTGGGTGTTGCAGGTGATGAGCCGCGCCCACCAACGCTATCACGTCGGATGAAGGCCGGCTTGGCGGGCGCATCGCCGCGCCGAGGCATCCGGTTCACGGCATCACTACGGTAAGCTGACCCACCATGGCCCGCATCCGCATACGCAACGAATGGCTGGAACAGTACCTGTTCCGGGTGCGTGCGCTGGTGGTGGGTGTGATCGCGCTGCTGCTGTTCCTGGTGGTGGCGGGCCGCCTGGTGTACCTGCAGGTCATCGACTACAGCCGCTTCGCCAGCCTCGCGGAAGGCAACCGGCTGCGCGCCGAGCCGGTGCAAGCTCCCCGAGGGTTGATCTTCGATCGCAACGGCGTGCCGCTGGCGGAGAACAAACCCAGCTATGAACTGGATGTGGTGCCGGAACAGGTGCCGGACCTGCAGGCCACGCTCGATGCCATCGGCAAGATCGTGACGCTGAGACCCAGCGACCTGAAACGCTTCAACGATCTGCTCAAGAACAAACATCCCTTCCAGCCGCTGCCGCTGCGCACCGGCCTCTCGGACGATGAGATCGCACGCTTCGCCTCGGTGCGGCAGGACTTCCCCGGAGTGGACATCAACGCCACCCTGGAACGCTTCTATCCCCAAGGAGCGCTCACCGGTGCGGTGGTGGGCTACACGGGTCTCGTCAGCCCCGAGGAACTGCAGCAACTGGACCCCCAGCAATACATCAGCACCTCGCAGATCGGCAAGACCGGCGTGGAAGCGGCCTACGAGAAGCTGTTGCACGGATCGGTGGGCGTGAAGCAGATGGAGACCACCGCCGAAGGCCGGCCGGTGCGGCAGGTGGGCTACACGCCGCCGGTACCGGGCAGCGACCTGTATCTCTCCATCGACATCAAGCTGCAGCAGGCGGCGGAGAAGGCGCTGGGCGACAACTACGGCGCGGTGGTGGCCGTCGACCCCAACACCGGCGAGATACTGGCGCTGGTCAGCAAGCCCAGCTTCGACCCCAACCTGTTCGTGGGCGGCATCGAAGCGGACGAATACGAGGCCTTGCAGACGGACCCCTCGCAGCCCTTGTTCAATCGCGCCCTGCGCGGCCAGTACCCGCCGGGCTCCACGGTCAAGCCGTTCCTCGGCCTCGCGGCGCTCAACTACGGCGTGGTCACGCCCTTCACCAGCCTGCAGTGCCCGGGCTACTTCTACCTCCCTGGCAACCCCAACCCCTACCGCGACTGGCGCAAGGGCGGCCATGGCGAGACCAACCTCACCAAAGCCATCCAGCAATCCTGCGACGTGTACTTCTATACCGTGGCCTTGAAGCTCGGCATCGATCACGTGCACGACTTCCTCACCCAGTTCGGGCTGGGTGAATCGCCGAACGTGGACCTGGTAGGTGCCCTGAACGGCGTGATCCCCTCCCCGGACTGGAAGCGCCGTACCATGCGCAAGCCCTGGTACCTGGGCGAGACCGTGATCACCGGCATCGGCCAGGGCTACATGCTGGTTACGCCGCTGCAGCTCGCCTCCGCCACGGCGACGCTCGCGGCCCATGGCCAGCGCTTCGCGCCCCACGTGCTGCACTCGGAAGGCGACCCCCTGTCGGGCGTCATCAGCGACATCGCGCCCCAGTCCCTGCCCGCGGTGCAGGAGAGTTATCCCAACGCCTGGGATATCGTCATCAACGCGATGCATCTCGTCACCCAGTCCGGCGGCACCGCCTCCGTGGCCAGCGCCGGCGCCAAATATGCCTTCGCCGGCAAGACCGGCACTGCCCAGGTGCACGCCAAGCGCCTCGGCATCATGGGCGAGGAAGAGGAGGATTCCTTCCCCAAGGAACTGCGAGACCACGCCTGGTTCATCGCCTTCGGCCCGCTGCCTTCGCCGCGCATCGCCATCGCGGTGCTGGTGGAGCACGGTGGCGGCGGCGGCGCGGTGGCGGCGCCGGTGGCGCGCCAGGTGATGGACGCGTATCTTCTGGACCAGACCCCCGCCGCACCCGCGAAACCATGAGCCGCCTCCCTTCCAGCTCGGGCTATGAATCCACCGGCGAACTGAGCTTCGGCGAGCAACTGCTGCGCCGCCTGAACCTGGATGGCCCGTTGCTGGTGGCGATCTTCATCCTCTGCGGCATCGGCCTCGTCATCCTCTACGGTGCTGCCGGCCAGGACATCGAGACCGTCTACCGCCAAGCGCTGCGCCTGGCGCTCTCCTTCGGTGTTTTGGTGGTGGTGGCGCAGATCTCGCCGCAGTTCCTGCGCCTCTGGGCGCCATGGCTGTTCGGCGCCGGCCTGATCCTGCTGATGCTGACACTGCACTCCGGGCACATCGGCCGCGGCGCGCAGCGCTGGCTGAGCCTGGGCGTGGTGCGCTTCCAGCCTTCCGAGATCATGAAGATCGCAGTGCCCATGATGGTGGGCTGGTACCTGCACGACAAACCGCTGCCGCCGGACTGGCGCCAGTTGCCGGTGCTGGGCCTGATCGTGGCGGTGCCCATGGCGCTGATAGCCGTGCAGCCTGACTTGGGCACCGCCATCCTCATCATGAGCGCGGGGGCCTTCGGCATCTTCCTGGCCGGCCTGCGCTGGCGGGTGATCCTCATCATGGTGGTGCTGCTGGCAGTGGGCACCCCCATCCTCTGGCATTTCATGCACACCTACCAGCGCGAGCGTGTGCTCACCTTCCTCAATCCCCAGCGCGATCCCCTTGGCGCCGGTTACCACATCATCCAGTCCGAGATCGCCATCGGCTCCGGCGGCGTGTTCGGCAAGGGCTGGCTGCACGGCACCCAGTCGCAGCTCGACTTCCTGCCGGAGAGCTCCACCGACTTCATCTTCGCGGTGCTGGGCGAGGAATTCGGCTTCATCGGCGCGCTGGCGCTCATCAGCCTGTACGCCTTCATCGTGGGCCGCTCGCTGTTCATCGCCATGCGCGCCCAGGACACCTTCGCCCGCCTCACTGCCGGCAGCCTGACCATGGCCTTCTTCACCTACGTGTTCATCAACAGCGGCATGGTCTCCGGTATCGTGCCGGTGGTGGGCGTGCCGCTGCCGCTCATAAGCTACGGCGGCACCTCCATGGTGACCCTCATGGCGGGATTCGGTATCCTCATGAGCATCCACTCCCACCGGAAACTCGTGTCTTCGTGAAGACACGAAGACAGTTCCAATCTATGACGCCAGCAAAAAACCCATCCTGGCTTTTTTGCTGGCTCGGCAAGCCCGGGAGCGGCCCGGGCATGCCTCCGCTCCGCGGGCGGCACGTCCATGTGCCGCGTCTTCTCTCGGGATTGTGTCTAACATTGCTCCTCGCGGCCTGCGCCCACCACCCCATCTCTCCCCAGCTCCAAGGACCTGCCGCGGCACCGGGTGGCGTCACCGGTTATGCCTCGCGGCCGGAGGTGCAGCAGTTCATCGACAAGGTGGTGCAGAAGGACGGCTTCGACCGGGCCTGGGTGGAGCGCGCCTTCCAGGGTGCCCAGAAGCGCCAGAGCATCGTCGACGCCATGACACGGCCCGCGGAATCCAAGCCCTGGTTCCAATACCGGGATATCTTCGTCACCGACAAGCGCATCGACGGCGGTGTCGCCTTTTGGGACCAGCACGCCCAACTCCTCCAGCAGGCCGAGGCGAAGTACGGCGTGGATGCGGACATCGTGTTGGCGATCATCGGCGTGGAGAGCTTCTACGGGAAGCAACACGGCGGCTATCCGGTGATGGATGCCCTCACCACGCTGTCCTTCGACTACCCTTCGCGCCAGGCCTTCTTCCAGACCGAGCTGGAACAGTTCCTGGTGTTGTGCCGCGAGCAGGGCCTGGACCCGCTACAACCCATGGGTTCCTATGCCGGTGCCATGGGTGCCCCCCAGTTCATGCCGGATAGCTACCGCGCCTATGCCGTGGACTTCGACGGCGACGGCCGGCGTGACATCTGGGAGGACTGGCCTGACATCGTCGGCAGCGTCGCCAACTACTTCCACCTGCATGGTTGGAAGGACAACGGCCTGACCGTCGTCCCCGCCGGGGTCCCCAAGGACGCGGAATTGCCAACTGCGGTCCCCACCACCGCGGGTGCGCTGCGCCAGCTCGGCGTAATCGTCAGCGACGGCATCCCGGACGATGCGGAAGCGGTCCTGATCGCGCTACAGGACAAGGACGCCACGGAATATTGGGTCGGCCTGCACAACTTCCGGGTCATCACCCAGTACAACAAGAGTCCCCTCTATGCCATGGCGGTGATCCAGCTCGCCAACGTCATCTCAGAGAAACGTGCAGCGGAAGGCCATGAAGCTCCGCCGCCCTGACGGGCTCCTGAACATACGTCGTTTCCGAAAGTGCGTCCTGTACTTTCGGAAAATCGGCGCATCCGGGAGCAGCCCGGATGCGCCTCCGCTTCGCGGCTGGCGCTTCCATGCGCCACTATTTTCTTCATCTCTCTTGCTGCTGACCATAACGGCTTGCGGCCAGTTCCCGCAGAAACACGAGGACAACCAGCCCTGGGGGCCGCCGGGCACCAATCTCCCCGAGCAGCCACCCGCCCCGGCTCACAACGGCGACTACGGTCCTGACCACCCGGTGGACGTCTCCAACGTGAAGGACGCGGTGCCCACCGACGTGAGCCCGAGCAAGACCGGCAACCCGTCGAGCTACACGGTGCTGGGCCAGACCTACACGCTGCTGCCGGCCTGCAAGGGCTACCACGACCGCGGCATCGCCTCCTGGTACGGCATGCAGTTCCATGGCGGGCGCACCTCGGACGGCGAGACCTACGACATGTACGCCATGACCGCCGCCAACAAGGTGGTGCCCATCCCCTGCTATGCGCGGGTCACCAACCTCAAGAACGGCAAGAGCGTGGTGGTGAAGATCAACGACCGCGGCCCGTTCGTGGCGAACCGCCTCATCGACCTCTCCTACGCGGCCGCCTCCAAGCTCGGCATGCTGGGCAACGGCACCGCGCTGGTGGACGTGCAAGCCGTGGGCCCCGGTGACCTGCCACCGCCGGCCAACACCGTGCCGGCTGCCGCCAGCGTCGCCGCCGCCGTGGTGGCGCCCCCGCCCGCGGCCACCGGCGTGCCCGCCATGCCGTCTCCCGCGGCGGCCAACGGCTCACCCCAGATGTATCTGCAGGTGGGGGCCTACGGGTCGCGCAGCAATGCCGACAACGCTGCGGCCAAGCTCGGCGGCGCAGGCATCACCCATGCCTTCGTGCTGCCGGCAAGCGAAGGGAACCGCACCCTCTACAAGGTCCGCATCGGGCCGCTCACGGACGTGGACGCCGTGGATGCTCTCACCGCCAAACTCAGGGACCTAGGGTTCGGCGACAGCCAGATCGTCATCCCGTGACGGACGTGCGCTGCGCTTAGGCGCGCGAACAGGTAAAATCCGTCGTCGCCCCTGCCGCGTGTGCGGCTGCTTATGTCAATCCGCTTTCCGTCCCACGAGGTGTAAGTTGAAGCCGCTCCTCGCCTGCCTGCTGTTCTGCATCGCCACCGCCGCCGAGGCACTCCCGATCCCCGCGCCGCCGGTGTTCCCCGCCAAGAGCTACGTGCTCATGGACGCGCACAGCGGCCAGATCATCGCCGCCAACAACGCCGAGGAGCGCCGCGAACCGGCGAGCCTCACCAAGCTCATGACCGCCTATGTGGTGTTCCACGCGTTGCGCGACGGCGTGCTGCACCTGGACGACACCGCTACGGTGAGCGAGCGCGCCTGGAAGATGGGCGGCTCGCGGATGTTCGCCAAGCTCGGCGACAACATCAAGGTCGACGACCTCTTGCAGGGGATGATCGTGCAGTCCGGCAACGATGCCACCGTGGCGTTGGCGGAGCGCGTGGGCGGCACCGAGGACGCCTTCGTACAGATCATGAACCAGTACGCCCAGAAGCTGGGCATGACCAACACCCACTACGTGGATGCCTCCGGCCTCACCAACGATCGCCAGCACTACATGTCGGCCCATGACCTGGGCATCCTGTCGCGGGCGCTGATCAACGAGTTCCCGGAATACCTGCATTACTTCTCGCAGAAGACCTTCCTCTGGAACAAGATCAGCCAGGGCAACCGCAACGACCTGCTCTATTCCGACACCTCTGTGGACGGACTCAAGACCGGCGACACCGATGACGCCGGCTACTGCCTGGTGGCCAGCGCCACCCGCGGCGACCTGCGGCTCGTCGCGGTGGTGATGGGCACCAAGACCCGTCCCGAGCGCGGCCGCTACGCGGAGACGCTGCTCAACTACGGCTCGAATTTCTTCGAGACCCGCAAGCTCTATGCCGCCGGCGCGCCGGTGGCGGACGTCAAGGTCTGGAAAGGGGCCGACGACAAGGTCTCGGCGGTGCTGGCCCAGGACATGTACGTCACCCTGCCCAAGAGCGGCGAGTCTTCGCTGCAGGCCACAGCCCAGACCAGCGGCAGCCTGGTCGCCCCGGTGGCGGCCAAGTCGCAGGTAGGGATGCTCAACGTCACCGTGGACGGCCACATGCTGACCCAGGCGCCCCTCTACACCGCCAAGGCCGTGCCGGAAGGCGGCATCTTCCATCGCATGATCGACAGCGTGCGGCTCTGGTTCAGCAAGAAGAAGGGCTGAGATGGCGGCGCCCCTGCCGACGGCCCACCTGGACGGCCGCCTCCTCCCGCTCGGCGAGGTGAGACTCTCGCCCCTGGACCGGGGCTTCCTGTTCGGTGACGGCGTCTACGAGGTGATCCCCGTCTACGCCGGGCGCCTGTTCCACCTGCCCGCACATCTTAAGCGGCTGCAATACAGCCTGGACGGCATCCGCCTCAAGAACCCCCACAGCGATGC
>Ga0070714_100000848_pt1 | contig 21679 bp, 20 predicted proteins | sample LARL83metaG_FD_65450 | JGI IMG/M metagenome (GOLD analysis project Ga0070714, IMG submission 65450) | Corn, switchgrass and miscanthus rhizosphere microbial communities from Kellogg Biological Station, Michigan, USA - LAR L8-3 metaG | ecosystem: Host-associated > Plants > Roots > Rhizosphere ... | reverse complement strand
CGGGGCTGGGTGATGCGCCTGGCCAGGTACTCGCGGAAGGTCTGTTCTGCCGCTGGTGATAGGCGGTAGCGCTGGCGCTGCAGCATCAGCGCGCCGATCGCGGCCAGCTCGTCCAAGGTGTAGTCGGGGAACTCCAGGTGATGCGCGACCCGTGAGCTCATCCCTGGGTTCGAGGTGAAGAAGGTTTCCATGCGGTCGGCGTAGCCGGCCAGGATTACCACCAGGTCGTCGCGGTGGTTCTCCATGTACTGGAGCAGGATCTCGATGGACTCGCTGCCGTAGTCGCGCTCGTTCTCCGCGCGGTACAGGTAATAGGCCTCGTCGATGAAGAGCACGCCGCCCATGGCCCGCTTGAGCACTTCCTTGGTCTTGGGCGCGGTGTGCCCGACGTACTGGCCCACCAGGTCGTCCCTTGTCACGGATACGATGTGGCCGCGGTGCAGGAGTTCGGCCATGCGGAGCGCCACCGTTGTCTTGCCAGTGCCGGGATTGCCGGTGAAGCCCATGTGCAGGCTCGGTGGTTCCGCAGACAGCCCAAACCTCGCCCGCAAGCGGTCGACCAGCAGCAGCGCGGCGATCTCGTGTATCCGCATTTTGACTGGGACCAAGCCGATGAGCTCCCCGTCCAGGGCAGCGAGTACAGCATCCACACCGGCCACCTGACGTTCTGTGGCGAGATCGACGGATGCGTCAGCGGGCAGCAACTCGGGCGCGGCCGCAACCGGGCCGGGACCTTCGCCCGGTACCCGATCCGGCGCGGCGGTCCCGGCGCGGGGCAGCGCGAACCCGGGGCGTGCGCCGTTCACCGTGTCCCCTTCACTGTGCTTGCCTCATTGGGGCCGGTTGACCAGGAACGACAGCGCGGTCGTCTGACGCCCGTGCCGCGAATCGTAGGCCGACACCTTGATGTACCGGTCTGGGTGGGCCTTGCGGCACTCGTTGATCTCGTGCAGGGCCCCGGCTGGGTCCTGCAGGCCGAACATCGGAAGGCCCCACATGGCCCAGTAGTTGTTCCGCGGCTGGGGGTCGTCGGTGAACTCAACCGACACCGCCCAGCCGTTGCCGAGCGCCTCCCTGGGTCCTGCCCGCTCCCCTGAAAGCTAACAGGAGATAGGAAGGCCCGCGTAGTTCTCGGCCAGGCCCGCCGCGCCGGCCAGGCTCGCCGTCAGCCAGCGCAGCTGTGATAGCTGCAGCTGAGTATCGAACTCGTTTTCGCTCCTGTGCAGCATGGTGGTCATCCACCAGGAAAAGTGCGTGGCCCGCCACACCCGGCGTAGCGCTCGCTCGGAGTACGAGTCCGCGAGCGCCGTGTCCTTCTTGCGCAGCAGCGCGGTCAGCGCCGGGGCGAGCAGGGCCACGTCGGCGAGGGCCAGGTTCAGCCCCTTGGCGCCGGTAGGCGGGACGGTGTGCGCGGCGTCGCCAGCCAGGAAGATCCGGCCGTGCCGCATCGGCGCCTGCACGTAGCTGCGCATCGGCAGCACGCTTTTCTCGCGGATCCGCCCCTGGGTGAGGGTCCAGCCGTCCTGGCCATGACCGAGCCGGGTGGCCAGGGCCGCCCAGATCCGATCATCGGACCACTCGCTAGCGTCAGTGCCCGGGGAAACCTGGAGGTAGAAGCGGCTGACGGCGCGTGAGCGCATCGAGTGGAGCGCGAACCCGTCCGGGTGCCAGGCGTAGATGAGCTCGTCGGTGGACGGAGCAACATCCGCCAGGACGCCGAGCCACGCATAGGGGTAGGCGCGCTCCCAGGCCCGCTTGCCAGGCCCGGCAGCGGCAGCCCGGCTCGGGCCATGGCCGCCGTCGCAGCCGGCGATCACGTCGCAGTCGAGACGGACTTCGGTGCCGGACCCGTCGGTGAACGTGACAAAGGGGCGGCTGGTACGCACGTCGTGCACGGCGGTGCCGCTGATGCCGTAGCGGAACCGCTGTCCGCCGGCGTCCCTGGCCCTGCCAAGGTCCCTGGTCAGCTCCGTCTGGCCGTACACCCAGACGCTGCGCCCCACGAGGTCGACGAAGTCGAGGTGGTGCCGCGTGCCAGGGAACTGGAGGTAGACACCGCGGTGTTCCTCGCCTTCGGCGCGGCACCGGCCGCCGAGCCCGGCCTGGTCGAGGAGTTCGACCGTGGCTGCCTCAAGGATGCCGGCCCGGATCCGCGCCTCGACGTACTCGCGGGTCCGGGTCTCGACGATCACCGAGTCGATCCCGTCTGCGGCGAGCAGATGCGACAGCAGCAACCCGGCCGGGCCGGCGCCGATTATGGCGACTTCGGTACGCATGCGCATGGTCAGCCTTCTCCCCTAGCGGTGCTCACGGCTGTACGGCTGGCGGCGGTCGCGCGGTCCAGCGCCGCCGCGTCGGCCCAGTTGCCGTGGAAGCCCGACGGAACGCGGGCTGGCAGCCTGACCCGGGCCGCGGGCCACCGCATGTCGGCCTCGCGGCGCTTGATGATCACCGGCACGGGCATCGCGCGGAAGCTCATGGCAGGTTCTCCTTTCTCGCGCCCTGGTCAGAACGGGTACCGCTCGATCTGCGCCTGTGCAGTGATCCACTGCACGTCGCTGAAGGTGTCGAGGCTGGCCTTGCCGCCGAACCGGCCCCCGGTGCCGGACGCCTTGGTTCCGCCGAACGGGGCCACTGCCTCGTCGTCGACCGTCTGGTCGTTGATGTGCACGGCACCGGACTTGATCCGGTCGGCCAGCTCGATCGCGCCGTAGGTGTCGCTGGTGAGGATCGCGACGGACAGGCCGTACTCAGAGGCGTTGATGATGTCGACCGCCTCGTCCACGGTGTCGTAGCCGACCACCGGGGCGACCGGGCCGAAGATCTCCTCGGCGAAGGCTGGGGCGTCCAACGGCACCTCGGCCAGCACCGTCGGCTGGTAGAACAGCTCGTCGTAGCTGCCGCCGGCGGCGAGCGCGGCGCCCTGCGCCACCGACCGGGTGACGATGTCGTGCACCCTGTCGCGCTGGCTGGCGTCGATGATCGGGCCGAGCGCGTTCGCCGGGTCGGCTGGGTCGCCGACGGGAATCTTCTTCGCCTTGTCGGCCAGCTTGGCCACGTACTCGCCAAGCAGGTGACGTGGCACCAGGTGGCGGCCCGCGGTCATGCAGATCTGGCCCTGGTGCAGGAACGAGGCCCACGCGCCGGCCGACGCGGCCGCGTCGATGTCCGCGTCCGGCAGCACCAGCAGGGCGTTGTTGCCGCCCAGCTCCAGATGGACCTTCTTCAGCAGCGGCCCGGCTGCCTTGGCGATCGCCTGGCCGACCGCGGTGGAACCGGTGAACGAGATACACGGCACGTCCGGGTGGCTAACCAGGGCCGCCCCGACATCGGCGCCACCCGGTAGCACGTGCAGCAGGCCCGCGGGCAGTCCCGCCTCGGCGAACAGCTCGGCGAGGGCGAGCCCGCCGGAGACCGAGGTGCGCGGGTCGGGCTTGAGCACGACGGCGTTGCCGACAGCCAGCGCGGGCGCGACCGACCGCATCGACAGGATGGCCGGGAAGTTGAACGGCGAAATCACCCCGACCACGCCGAACGGCACCCGGCGGACTATCGACAGCCGCGGCTTGAAGCTGCGCAGCAGCTCACCATAGGGCTCGGCGGCGAGCGCTGCGCACTGCTGCAGCTCAGAGATCACCAGGAACACCTCGAAGCCCGCCTTGCCCGCGCCCGACCCGGCCTCGGGAACCAGCCAGCCCGCTAGCCGGTCAGGGTTGGCTTCGAGCAGCGCGGCGGCAGCGCGGAAGACCTTGGCCCGCTGATCATAGGGCAGCGCTGCCCACTCGCGTTGGGCCGCCTGGGCCGACGCGACGGCCGCATCCAGGTCGGCGGGAGCCGCGGCGCCTACGGTACCAATGACCTGCCCGGTCGCCGGGGCAACGACATCCATGGCGCCGCCTTGGCCGTCAATCCAGTCGCCGTTGAAGATCTTGCCGGACCACACGGGGCTGACGCTGACGGCGGCCGGGTGCTGCGATGGCAGGGACATGTTGGTTACTCCATCTCTCCGTCTGGCGGCAGGGCCGCCAGCCACTCTAGGCATCATGCTTTCGATCTTTGTCCCTGACTCTCGGGGATCTCCGAGTACCGGGACTTCACAGGAGGCTATACTGAACTGTACAGTCTAGTAACTTGCGAGGCATTATTGCCTGCCACTTTTCAGCTCGCGCAAGGCTACGCACGACGAAGGGAAAGAGCGGATGACCGGCGAAGGGGCCGACACGAAACCGTCCCGCAACGGCAGAAGCGCCGACAGGCGGGCCCGCGCCCTGGCCGCTGCGATCGACCTGCTCCTCAAGCAGGGCTTCGACAGCACCTCCATGGATGCCGTCGCCGAGCGGGCTGGCATCTCGAAGACGACGCTCTACGCCCACTTCCAGGACAAGGTCGGCCTGTTCCGTGCCGCCTTCGGAGAACTCGCCACCGCGCTGGACTTCCACCTCGACCAGACCGTGCTCGGGTGCGCGACCGCGGATGAGAAGCTGAGCGCGGTGGCCACCGAGCTGCTCCGTGAGACGACGTCGCCCTCGTTCCAGGCGTTCCTGCGCACCATCGTGAGCGAGAGCATGCGCCGACCGGAGCTTGCCCCGGTACGGGACGCCCAGGGCGTGCCGCACGCGGTCGACGTGATTGCCGGGATCCTCCGCCAGGACGCGGCAGAACGGGGATATACCCTCGACAATCCCATGGCGCAGGCGACTCTGTTCCTTCGGATGACCGCGGCTTGCATGCAGCTTGACGCGCTCTGCGATTTCCGCTTCCGGCCCGACAGTGACCTGCTCTCCCAGCATGCGCAGTGGGTCACCGAGTTCTTCCTTCGCGCCTTGCGCTCGCCGGATGCCGTCGGCGAGCATCGCGCTCCGCCGGTGCCAGACGGCTATGACTATCCCTGGACGCTGGGCGCCATCACCGTCGTGGGAGGCTGACAAGGCCGCGCTCTCACAACGGGACGTGGGTGCCGAAAGTCCTGCGGTGGTAGGTCAACGGCGGCTGGCTCTGCTGGGCCACGACCTGCGCACCGCGGACGAGTCCCTGGACGATGACGTGGTCGCCTCCGTCGAGGGTGGCGGTTACCTCGCAGTCGAGGAACCCGGCGACGCCCTCCAGCCGAGGCGACGCCCAGTCGCTGTGCCAGGCGACGCCGTCGAACTTGCCGGAGCCACGCGTCGCGAAACGGGCTGCCAGCGCCGACTGGTCGCCGGACAGCACGTTCACCCCGAATCGCCCCGCCGCGCCGATCACCGCGAGCAGTTGCGAGCTCCGGTCGAGCGAGACGAGCACCAGCGGCGGGTCCAGGGACAGCGAGGAGAAGGCGCTCACCGTGGTGCCGTGCGGCCTGCTGCCGTCCATGGCCGTGACCACGGTGACCGCGGTGCAGACTTCGCCCATGACAGTACGGAACGCGGCGGGATCAACAAGGTTCCCGTCCGCTGCCTGCGGCACGACCGCAGGAAATCCACCCGGCGTGCCGGACGACGACGTTGACGCGGCGGTGTGCATTGTGCTGGTACTCCCGTCGATGAATGCGCTAGACCATCCAGTTCACGCAATGAGAACGGACCGAAAACATCAGCCATGCTGTGGCGGAGCGGCCTTGTTGATTCCGCTCCAGTGCTCGGCGAGCTTGCCGTCTTTGACGCGGTATGCGTCGTAGGCGTAATACGTCCAGCTCGCGCCCGATCCATCGGGCTCAGGCTGCGGCAGGCACGCGGCGATGACCACGATGTCTCCCTCGGCAAGGAGCACGTCAGGCTCAGGCAGGGGCACGGCTGGCGCCGGCCCCGCTGCGCGCGGTGCCGAGCCGGCGATCGCGCGGACGTATCCCTCGAGCCCGCTGCGGCCCTGCGGCATGTGAGAGGAGTGCTGGCGGTAGTCGTCGGCGACAAAGTCCCTGACTGCGCCGGGGTCCATGGCGCCGAAGACGCGGGCGTAGAAATCGCGCACCAGTTGCTTGTTGGCCTCGAGGTCGGTCGTGCCGACGTGGCCGGGCTGGGTTGCGCGGTCACGGCCGACGGCGGGGTCATGCGGCTGGTGCAGCGGCGCGTACTTGTGGCGGTTCGGCCAGCGCTCGGCGATCTTGCCGTAGCGGATCCGGTAGGTATCGAATGAGAAGTAGTCATAGGTCTCGCCCGGGTCGTCCGGCTCGGGCTGCGGCATGTAGAAGCAGGTCGTGACGAGATCGTCCTCGGCCACCGTGAACACCGGGGTGAGCAGCTTCGCGGTCATGTGCAGGACAAGTCGCTTGTTGGCCTCGGTCTGGCCGGTCGCGGACATCGAATCAGCCCGCCACCTGGGCCAGCCCGCCGGCGAACATCCGGAACGGCTCGAGCCCGAGCGCCTGGCGCCCGTTGATCTCCGCCAGCGGGTCCAGCCGGATCGCGCCGTGGCTCGCCAGCACGCGGACGTCGCGGACGAATCGCTGGATCGGGTTGGAAAGCGACACCGTCGAGGAGCCGAGCGCGACCTGGAGGCTGTTGATCGCGTCCTCGCACAGCTTGGTGGCGTACACGAGGTCCATCGTCATCTCAGATTCCTCGGGAGCCGAGAAGTCCTCGCCCGCGAGCGCGCGCCGGTCCACCTCATCGGCGTGAGCCCGCATCAGCGTGCCCGCGATGTTGGTCATGGCCCGGGCCTTGCCTGCGACAACCTGGACGGATGCCATCTCCGCGACCGTCGGGTACGGGAGGTTGAACGGCTTGCGCCTCTTGGCCTGATCGGTGAAGCACTCCAGTGCGCCGATGGCCATCCCGAGCGCGATCGACACGTTGTATAGGCAGACCGTCAGCATCGCGCCCCGCATCCCGGCACGGAACGCGAGCCCGCTGTAACGGTTCGGCGCCTCGTCCATGAGCTGGCCGAGCTCGGCCATGTCGACCACGCGATGGGTGGGTACGAACACCTCGCCGTCGGTCGTTATCCCGTTGCTCGATGTGCCGGACAGGCCCATGACCTTCCAGTCGTCGAGGATCTCGAAGTCCTTCCTGGGCAGCACCGCCATCGCACGGCCGGGCCGGCCTTCGCGTTCGAACTCCACGCCGACGGCCGCCCACGCGGTATGCCTGCAGCCGCTCCCGAACGCCCAGCGGCCGCTCACCATCCAGCCGCCGTCGACGCGGCGTGCTGCCCCGACGCTCGTCGAAAACACGGACGCGCCGACGCACAGGGGCCCGATCCAGGTGTCCCGCTGGGCAAAAACCTCGTCGACCAGCGGCTGCGGGAACATCGAGACCATGCGCAGCCCGCTGCCGACGAAGGCCATCCACGCCGCGGAGCCGTCGCCGCGGCCTAGCGCGGTGACGATCTCGACCACGTCGCGGGCCCCAAGCGCGTACCCGCCCAGCTCAGGGGGCATCGCCATCTTGAAGATGCCGGCGTCCGTCAGCGCCGCCAGGACGGCCGGGGTCATCGCCCCCAGCCGCTCGATCTCTCCCGCCTCGCTGCGCAGCAGCGGCACCAGGCCAAGGGCCGCCTCCTGAAGGCGCTTGCCGGCCTCGGACCGCGCTGTCAGGTCAAGTGTGTCCGTCATCGTCACCTCTGGGCTGCTGGCGCGATTCACCGCGCATTCACTTCCAGCCGTACTGGCCGGTTCAGTTCAACTAACTGAACTGTACCGACCAGAACAGTTTGATGTCAAGAACTCCCGGCAGGGGGCGGAGTGACGACCAGATTCCTGCATGGTGATAGACGGCACGGTACAGTCCAGCTATGGCGACCATTCCCACCACCGACAACCAGACGGAAGAGAAGCGCCGACCCGGCGCCCGCGCTAAGCGCGAGCGGGTCCTGGACGCCGCAGTGGAGGTGTTCCTGGCGAACGGCTTCGACCAGACGTCGATGGACGCGATCGCGGCGCGGGCGGGCGTCTCGAAGACGACCGTCTACGCCCACTTCGCGGACAAGCTCGCGCTCTTCAGGGCGGTGGTGGAGCGTTCCGGCCGGTCGCTGTCTGTGCAAATGGACGAGACACGGCTGCGCGCGGGGCAAGACCCGCGGGCGCGGCTCACGGAACTCGTCCTCATTGTGCTCGAGGCGACGACCGCCCCCGATTTCCTCGCCTTTTTGAGGGTGATGGTCTCCGAGAGCGTTCGTCACCCAGATCTGTCGTACCCGGCGGAGGCCGCCGAACTGGTCGATGTGATCGGTCTAGTCGCCTCGGCCCTAGAGGACGAGGCGAACCAGCACGGTTACGAGCTCTCGGACTCCCGTGCGTTCGCCACTCTCCTGCTGCGAATGGCCGCGTCCGGCCCGCAACTCGACGCTCTCCTGTTCGCCGACTTCCGGCCCGGGCGGGCGCTGCTGGAAGCCCACGCCCGCTGGATCACGACGATCTTCCTGCACGGGATCGAGCCCCGGACCGGGAAGGTCCGCGAAGTGGCACCGCCGGCCGGCGACTACGCCTACCCGTGGCTCCCGGACACGCGTAGCCGGTGACCGTAGCGTTCGTAAGCCGCCCGCTCCAGCCGTACGCTCGCGGCTGCCGCGACGTCGTCTCGGACGTCAGTCACGGTTGGTTCGGCGGCGTCAGCGAGCGAATGGGGCTTCCGAAGCCGGCCATCTTCACGAACGGCCCGATCCCGAGGATCTCCCGGCCGTTGATCTCCGCCATCGGGTCGAGCCGCAGCGCCCCGTGCGTCGCCAGGACGCGGACATCGCGGACGAACCGCTGGATCGGGTTGGACAGGGCTGCCGTCGAGGAGCCGAGCGCGACCTGCAAAGAATCGATCGCCTGCGCCAGCATGGTGATCGCGTAGATCAGGTCCATCGTGACCACAGGTTCATCCGGCGGGGCGAAGTCCTCCCCGCGCAGCGCGCGGCGGTCCAGTTCGTCGGCGTAGCCGTAGATCGTCGCCCGCGCGACGTTGATGGCCGCACGGGCTTTGCCGACCGTCACGTGGACCGACGGCATGTTCGCGACGGTCGGGTAGGGCAGGTTGAACGGCTTACGGCGCTTGGCCTGCTCGGTGAAGCACTCAAGACAGCCCTCGGCCATCCCGAGGGCCAGCGCCGCGAAGGTGACCGGGACGAGCAGCAGCAGCCCGAACGTCCCGAACTTGAACCCGAGGCCTGCATAGCGGCCGCGCAACTCGTCCATCATCCGGGGGATCTCGGTCATGTCGAAGAGCCGGTGCTCCGGGACGAAGCCCTCCTCGCCGACGGTGGTGATGCTGTTGCTTGACGTGCCCATCAGCCCCATCACGTGCCAGTCGTCGAGTACCCGATACTCCTCGCGTGGCATCATCGCCATCGCGCGGCGCACCCCCCCGTCCTCGGCGGTGTACTCGACGCCGACCGTGGCCCAGGCCGCGTGCCTGGACCCGCTCCCGAACGTCCACTTGCCGCTGATCATCCAGCCGCCGTCAACCTTCCGGGCCTTGCCGACCACCGGCGACAGCAGCGACGCGCCCATGACGATCGGCCCGTCCCAGGTCATGGCGTCCCTGAACACCTCGTCGACCGTTCGCTGAGGGAACACCAGGCTGTTCCGCGTGGCGGTGGCGACGACGGCCAGCCACCCGGCGGAGGAATCGCCGCTCCCCAGAGCCGCGATGATCTCGGCGATGTCCCGGGCGCCCAGGGCGGTGCCGCCGTACTCGGCTGGGAGCGTGAGCTTGAAGACACCCGCGTCACTCACGGCCTTGAGTGTCTCCGGCGTGAGCGCCCCGATTCGTTCGCCCTCGGCCGCGTTCGCGCGCAGGACCGGGATGAGCTCCCTGATCTCGTCGCGGATCCGCTGCCCGGTCGCGCTCAGGAACTCCGACTCGCGCCGCTGCGGAACCTGCGGCGGGAAGCGGCCATCGATCTCTGTAACGCTCTGCTGACTCATCTTTCGTCTCCTCAATCACTCACTGGTGGCGCGGGTCGCCAGGGCGCCGACTGCCAGGTCACGGCCGGCCGACGGCGGGGGCGGGGCCGACGGCGGCGGGCCGTTGCGCAGTTCCTGGAGCGCGTTGGTCCACCGGAGCAGTTCGTCCAGCATCGGACCGACCGCGGCCGCGACCGGCGGCGGCGGCGTCAGGCCCGTTGGACTCAGGTGCTCAAACACGAACGGGATGGCGACGCCCTCCGGGATCGGAACCATCCGCAGGGTGGTGAGGACCTGCTTGAGTGCCTGGACGGAGCGCAGCCCGGCCGCCACGCCGCCGTAGCTCACAAACCCGGCCGGCTTGTACGCCCACTCGTCGTGGAGGAAGTTGACCGCGTTGAGGAGTGATGGCGGCGGCCCGTAGTTGTACTCCGGGGTGACGAACACGAAAGCGTCAGCTCCGCTGACCTTCTCGCTCCAGCGAAGCGTGTGATCCTTCGTGTACTTGCGCATCCGCGGGTGGTGCGGCTCGTCGAGGAGCGGTAGCCGCATTTCCTCAAGGTCAACCAGCTCGACGTCGAACCCGCCGTGCTTGGCCGCGGCCCCCGCGGCCCAGCGGCCGATTGGCAGGCCGGCTCGTCCGGGCCGGGTGCTCGCGATAACGACCTGTAGCTGTGGCACTGGCTGCTGTCTCCTTGTCGATCGTGGTACCAGGGCGGCCGGGCGCTATTCCGGTGCCGGCCCCATGCCGGGGTTGCCCTTCTGGCCTGGTCCCCAGTGCTCGGCGAGCTTCCCGTCCCTGACGCGGAAGATGGTGGGGATGAACCAGTCGTACATCGAGCCGGGTGCCACTGGATCGGGCAGCGGCTTCTGCATCATCAGGCAGACCAGGTCGTCCTCGACGATCAGCACGACCGGGGGAGGCGGCACGTCGCCGTTCAGCGGGAGCTTGCGGAATCCCTGCGCCAGGATCGCGCGCCCGTTGCCGGGCACGTTCGGGTCGTGCTGTATGTAGTCCTCGACGAGGAACCGCTCAAGGATCCCGTCGATTTCCTCCTCGACCCGGCGGCTTACGACCATCCGCGCGAGCGCCGCCTCGAAGTCCACGACCAGGCGCTTCATCGCGGCCGCAGCGGGCGTTGCCGCCTGGGACATCGCCTCAGCGAAGTCCTCGCGGTGCATCCAGGTCTCAAAGAAGGCGGGATCGCTGATCTGCGCGACTCCGCCGACGACCGTGTACTCTTGCAACTTTCCTCCAGCCAGTACGCCACTGTCTGCTGCTGTGGTCCGCCGTAACCGCGGGGCCGCTGCGGTCTCGCCCGCGGATCCCTCCGCTCAAGGGACCAGCGAACACCGGCATCTCGGCAATCTGCGCCATCGCCGCCGCATACGCAGGCTCGGCCACGTTCCCGCATCATACTGTACCGTACAGTTTTGTCAATGCCTTGTCATGAGCACGAAGATCAGCCCGCCCGCGATCGCCGTCGGCCCCCACCGGCACTCTTGACAAAAAACTGTACCGTCCAGTATGGTCGCATCAATTCTCGAGGAGGAGAGGTTTTCGAACGAAATGGCGGCAGTTAAGAACGAGACGATGGCAGTTGACAGCGCACCGCTTCTGCCGACCAGCGGGAGCTCGCCTGCCCGCTCGGTGTCGGATCGCTTCCTGAGCGCTACCGGAAGGCGCGTCAGCGCCGAGGCCAGGAAACTGATCCCGCTCTTGCGGTCCCAGGCGTGGGAGAGCGAGCGGCTCACGCACCTTACCCCCGCCGCGCTCGAGGCGCTCGCGGCGGCGGGGATCTTCAAGATGACGATGCCCCTGGAATGGGGCGGCACGGCTCTCGGCGCCCGCGACCTCGTGGAGGTCATCTCCACCGTCGCAGAGGGCGACGGGTCCGTCGGCTGGTACGCCTTCGTGGGTGTCGGGCTCCGGAACGCCCTGATGCTGGACCAGCGGGCGGTCAACGAGATCGCGGCGAACGCCGCCGCGCACGTCGGCCCCCTGGTGGTCGGGGCATCAGTGTTCGCGACGACCGTCGGCGCCGCGCGCCGTGTCGACGGCGGCTGGATGGTCAAGGGGAAGTGGGCGTTCGGCAGCGGCTGCAGGCACGCACCGTACGCGCTGGTCGGAATCGAGTTTGACCCTGCTCACGGAAGCGGGCGCGGCGTGTGCGTCCTGGAGCGCAGCCAGTACGAGATCGTCGATGACTGGCACGTGATGGGGCTGGCCGGTACCTCAAGCAACGGCCTCAGGGCAGCAGAGGAGGTGTTCGTCCCCGACTACCGGTTCCTCGACCTCGCAGAGGTTCCCGCGCGCCTGGAGACCGTCCGTGACCAGTACTCAGGGCCGGCGTTCCGGCAGAGCGGCCCCGCGCTCCTCCTGGTCGTTTCCCTCAGCGGCGTGGCGGTCACGCTGGGGATGGCACGGGGGGCGCTCGCCGCTTTCATCGAGCAAGCCCCCAAGAAAAAGCCGTTCAACCTCCCCTATCCGACGGTGGCCGATATGCCCTCGGTACACGTCGCGGCCGGCCGCGCACAGGCGATGATCGACGCCGCCGCCGCGATGATCGAAGGATGGGCCTGCGAGGTTGACGCGCGGTCCGAAGCGGACCGCAGCTTCGCTCCCGACGAAGAACCGCAGATCACGCTGTCGCTCGCGTACGCGTCCAGCTTGTGCGAAGAGGCGATCAATCACCTGCAGACGACGCTGGGCTCGTCGACTGTCTCGCTGAACAACCCGATCCAGCGCTTCGTCCGGGATGCCCGTGTCCTGAACTCACATGGCGCGCTGCGGCTCGACCCGCAGGCAGAGATCGTCGGCAGGCGACTGCTTGGCCTTGAGCCCTTCCTGATGATGGGCGGCGCCGTCCCGGATGTTGCAGCTCGCTGACTCGCGACCGTCACCGGAATAGTCGCGGTGGACGACTGGCATCCGATGCCATCCCGCAGCTGCTGCGAACGCCTCGGCTTCACGTTAGAGACGCTCCGGCTCATGCTGCCTGCCCGGTCGAGCCGCCGGGCACGCGCTGACTCTCGAGGAGGAGAGCATGTCAAACAGCAGAGAGAATAGCAAAGTCTGGGTGAGATCGCCGAATCGCCGGCAGGTCTGCCTGGCCGTCGCGGCCCTCGGAGCGGCGGCCGCGATCAGCGCGTGCGGATCTTCGAACTCCGCGAGCTCCGCGAACGCCGCGCAGGGAAACGCGGGCACCGTGTCGATCGGCGACAACGCCGATCCGGCAGCGTTCGGCTACGACCCCGCGTCCTTGTCCGGTGGCGGCGTGAGCACGTTCTGGCAGGGGCTGTACAGCTCGCTGTTCACCACCACGTCGGCCGGCGTGGTCAAGCCGGGGCTCGCGACCAGCTACACGTTCAACGCGGACAAGACCGTGCTGACCCTGACGCTGCGCCAGGGCGTGAAGTTCACCGATGGCACGTCCCTGAACTCGACGCTGGTCAAGGAGAACCTCGACCGACGCTCCGACCCCACGCTGGGCGCCTACGGGATGTTCGCCAAGGGCGGCTCGGCCGAGATCACGAACGTCGCGGCCCCGAGCCCGTCGACCGTGGTGATCACGTTCGCGCAGCCCGAGGCGTCGGCCCCCGCCCTGCTGGCCGACGACGCCGGCCGGATCGTCGGCGGCAAGGCGATCGCCAACCCCAAGATGCTGATGACTCAGCCGGACGGCTCCGGGCCTTACACGCTGTCCTCCTCCGACACGGTCAAGGGCAGCGCCTACACCCTCACCAAGAACAGCGGTGCCTGGGACGCGAGCTCCTACTCGTACTCGACCGTCGTCTTCAAGATCCTGCAGGACTCGCAGACCATGGCCAACGCGCTGGTGTCCGGCCAGGTGCAGGTCGCACAGCTCGACCCGTCGACTGTCTCGTTCGTTAAGTCGAAGGACAGCGTGGTCGGATTCCCCGGCACCATCTACGCCTCCCCCGTGTTCGACAAGCTCGGCAAGACCTCCAAGCCGTTCGCGAGCGTCAAGGTCCGCCAGGCGCTTTCGATGGCGGTCAACCGCCAGGCCCTCGCGAGCCTGCACCCTGGCGCGGTTGCCACCGCCAGCTTCTTCCCCCCGGGCACCCCGGGCTACGACGCCAGCCTGGACACGGCCTACGCGTACAACCCGGCGAAGGCGAAGCACCTCCTGGCCGCGGCCGGCTACCCGAACGGCTTCTCGTTCACCCTTATCACCGTCGGCGATCAGATGGACACCGACCTGCAGGCTATCCAGCAGGACTGGCAGGCGATCGGCGTGCACTTGACCATCCAGCACGCGACCGCTTATGCCCAGGGGCTCCAGGCGCAGTCCACGACCCCACTCGGGTACAACAACTTCACGATCGGCCGCGACCCGCTGGGGTTCGTCAACGCCTTCCTCCTCGGCGGGACGTTCAACCCGCAGCACGCGATCGACCCGGGGATCTCCAGCGCCGTGCAGGTGTCGGAGAGCGGGACCGGCAACGCGGACACGCAGGCGCTCAAGCAGCTCGATGACGCGGTCGTCAACGACGGGTGGGTCCTCACGTACTACGCGCAGTCGGCCGACGTCGGCTACAACCCCGCGCAGGTCAAGGCGCCGACGTCGAACGGCAGCTCGGTCTTCCCGCAGCTGTCGAGCATCGTCCCCGCCAACTCGTGATGACCGGGTACCTCGCCCGCCGGGCCTTCCTGGCGCTGGTCACGGTCCTCGTGGCGGTCGTGCTCAGCTTCCTGCTGGTGCACCTGACGCCGGGCAGCCCGGGGCAGCTGATCCTCGGCGCGGGCGCGACCAAGGCGCAGGTGGCGGCGAAGAACAGCCAGATCGGCTGGAACCAGCCGCTGCTGACGCAGCTCGGCAGGTACCTGGCCAGCGTGGCCCGGGGCAACCTCGGGACGTCGATCATCGACGGGCATTCCATCGGCGGTGACCTGCTGCAGCGCCTGCCGGTAACTGGCCTGACCGCGGTCCTGGCGGCGGCCGTTAGCGCCGTCGCCGGGACCGGGCTCGGCCTGTTCGCGGCCACCCGCCGCGGCGCTGTGGACCGGGCGGTCGACACCGCGAGCGGGGTGGCGCTCTCGTTGCCGGCGTTTTGGACCGGCGTCCTGCTGGTGTACGTGCTGTCCATCAAGGCCGGCCTGCTGCCGGCTACGGGCTACGTGACGCCCGCGCAGGGCCTGAGCGAGTGGCTGAAGAGCATCACCCTGCCGGTCATCGCGCTGGCGATCCCGGCCACCGCGATCGTCGCGCGGACGGCGCGCGCTGCGCTCATCCAGGCGCTGCGCGAGCCGCACATCCAAATGCTCAGGTCGCTGGGCGAGGCGCCATGGCGCCTGCTCCTGATCCACGCGCTGCGGTCGGCCAGCGTTCCCGTGGTGTCCGTCCTTGGCGTCCAGTTCGTGGCGCTGTTCAGCGGCTCGGTCATCATTGAGAACCTGTTCGGCCTGCCGGGGCTCGGGCAGGCCGCGTCGAACGCGATCACCTCCTACGACTTTCCCGCGGTGGAGGGCGTCGTGATCGTCGCCTCGCTGGTGGTCGTGCTAGTGAACCTCCTGCTTGACGTGCTCGTGGCGGGCCTCGACCCGCGGGTGAGGGCGAGGTGAAGGCACGGTGAGCATCACTGTGGAGCGGGCGGAGGCACCGCCTGCGGCCAAACCGCCGGCCGGCCGGACGCGGCTGCCCCGGTTCCTCCGGCGCCCTGGCGGGATCTTCGGCGCGGGATGGCTCCTGCTCCTGGCGCTCCTTTCCGCGACCGCGCCGCTATGGCGGCCCTACGGACCGGACGCGCAGCACCTAACCGGACGCCTGCACGGCCCGAGCCCGAGCCACTGGCTCGGCACCGACGACCTCGGCCGCGACATCCTCACGCGGATCTTCACCGCGAGCGGGCCAGCGCTGCTCGCGGCCGCGCTGAGCGTAGCGGTCGCGTTCGCCGTCGCGATCCCGCTGGTACTGGCGGCCGCGGAGTACGGGCACCGCGTCGAGCGCCTGACCAGCCGCTGCGCTGACGTTATCCTGGCGCTGCCCGCCACCATCATCCTGCTCGCCCTGATCGGCGCGGTGGGGGGCGGTGACACCTACCTGATCATGGCGGCCTTGGGCGTCTTGATGGCCTCTGTGGTCTACCGGACCCTGCTCGGCGTGGCGCAGGGCCTGCACCACCGGCTGTACGTCGACGCCGCCCGCGTCGACGGCGTCGGCCCGGCGCGGATCGGGATCAGGTACGTCCTGCCCGGTATGGCGACCGTGACCGCCGTCCAGGCCTCGCAGCTGTTCGCCGCCTCGATCCTGATCCAGTCCGGCCTCGCGTTCATGGGATTCGGCCCGGCGGAGCCGACACCGAGCTGGGGCGGGATGATCGCCACGGCGTCCAAGTACGTCTACCAGGATCCCTGGATCATGGTTCCCGCCGGCGTGGTGCTGGCGCTAACGGTGATCGCCGCCAATATGCTCGGCGATGCGCTGGCCGCCGCCCGGCACGACCAGGATCACAAGCGACGGCGTCAGCCGCCGCGCAGGGCGACTGCCGCTGCGCCGACCTGCCCGCAGCCGGAGAGCGCCGTGCCCGGCGCGCCGCTGCTCGAGGTAACCGACCTCAGCCTGGAGCTCACCGGAGGTCCGCGCCTGGTGACCGGCCTCACGCTCTCCCTGGACGCCGGCCGCGTCCTCGGCCTGGTCGGCGAGTCGGGGTGCGGGAAGACGCTCACCGCGCTGGCCCTGCTCGGGCTGCTGCCACCGGAGGTATCGTCGGCGAGCGGCTCGATCCGGTTCGAGGGGCGCGAACTAGCGGGAATGGGCGAGCGGCAGCTACGCCCGCTGCGCGGGCGCGAGCTCGCGATGATCCCCCAGGATCCCATGGTCGCGCTCGACCCCCTGTTCACGGTCGGGTTCCAGCTGGCCGCACAGATCCGGCGCTTCCGCCGGGTCGGCAGGAAGGAAGCCACGCGGATGGCGATCGCGCAGCTGGAGCGGGTCGGCATCGGCGACCCCGCGCGCGTGCTGCGCGCCCGTCCCTACGAGCTGTCCGGCGGCATGGCCCAGCGGGTGACGATCGCCCTGGCTCTTACGGGCGAGCCGCGGCTGCTCATCGCCGACGAGCCCACCACGGCCCTGGACGTGACCGTGCAGGCGGAAATCCTCGACCTGCTGCGCCGCCTGGTCGAGGAGACGGGAGTGGCCGTGGTCATCGTCAGCCACGACATGGGCGTGATCGCGGACATCTGCGACGAGGTCGCCGTCATGTACGCCGGGCACATCGTCGAGCAAGGCCCAGCCGCGGAAGTGCTCGAAGAACCACGGCACCCCTATACCGGGGCCCTGCTGGCCGCTAATCCGCACCTGGCCGGGGACCAGGCGGTTCCCGGGCGCTTGCTGACGATCCCGGGGCAGGTCCCGGCACCGGGCGGCTGGCCGACCGGCTGCCGGTTCGCAGCGAGATGCCGGTTCGCGCAGGAGCGGTGCAACACACCAGTCGAACTTGCCGCCGACGCCAACGGGACGCTCGTGCGCTGCACACGGGCAAAGGAGCTCCATGAACTCAGAACAGCAGGCCGGCCCGGTCCCGGGTGACCGGGGTGCTCCCGAAGGATCGTTCGTGAACAAGGCATTCGCAGAGCAAGCGCTGACGGTGCGGAACCTGTCGGTGTGCTACGGGTCCGGCCGCTGGCGGCAGCAGCCGGTCACCGCGGTCGAGGACGTGAGCTTCGATATCGCGGCGGGCGAGACCGTCGGGCTGGTGGGCGAGTCCGGCTCGGGGAAGTCCACCGTAGCCAAGGCAGTCCTCGGGCTCCAGCGCCCCAGCGCTGGCAGCATCACCCTGAACGGCCGCGACATCACGCACATCAGCGTCCGGCAGCGGCGCGCGATGGTGACCGAATTGCGGGCCGTCTTCCAGGACCCCTTCTCGTCGCTGAGCCCGTTCCAGACCGTCGGCCAGACGCTCGCCGAACCTCTCCGGGCGCAGCGGATCGTCGACGGCCGGGCCCGGGAACTCGCGGCCGGCGCCATCACCTCCGTGGGCCTGCCAGAAGAAGCGCTCAGCCGCTACCCGCACCAGTTCTCCGGCGGCCAGCGCCAGCGCATCGCCCTCGCCCGGGCCCTGGTCTGCGACCCGGAGGCGATCGTGATGGACGAACCGGTGAGCGCCCTGGACCTGTCCACGCAGGCCCAGGTACTCAACCTGCTGGCCGAACTGCGCGACCGGCACCGCCACGCGGTCCTGTTCGTGGCCCACGATCTCGGCGTGGTGCGCTTCCTGTGCCAGCGGGTGATCGTGCTCTACCGCGGCATGGTCATGGAGGCGGGCACCGCGGCAGACGTGACCACACAGCCGAAACACCCGTACTCGGTCGCGCTGACCGCGGCGGCCCCCGTCCCGCGGCCCGCCGAGCAGGCGAGGCGCCGTGCGATACGGCAGGCCGTCACGGTGCAAGGCGGTGGCCGCCCTGAGCAGGGAAACGCTGGCTGCCCGTTCGCGGCGCGCTGCCCGAGCGCCACGGATGTATGCCGGGCGCAGCGGCCGCCGTTGCGCGCGCTGGACGCGCGGCTGGTGGCCTGCCATCACGCGCGCTAACCCGGTTCGCACCGTTGTCAAAACGCTTCCGAGAAGAGGAGATTGATGTCCAACGCGACCACGCTGTCTACCCGCTACCGGATGCCCGTCGGCTTCGGCCCGGCCCCAGGGCCGCGCCAGAAGGCTGACGGCACCGAGTGGACGGCGGAAGAGACCGGGACCATGCGCCAGGAGTTCCTGGCCATTGACTTCCTTGGCCGCCGCGGACAGCTCGAGCGGCTGCTGCCGCCGGGCTTCAGCCTTCGCGGAGAACCCGTCGTATCGGTGCAGCTCGGGTTCTTCCGCGACCTGTACTGGCTCGCCGGCCGTGGCTACGGCATTCTCCATCCGCTCATCCCCGTCACCTACCGGGGAAAGACGGAGACGATCGAGGGTAACTTCATGCCGGCCATCTGGGAAGGGCTGGCCGATGCGATCATCACCGGCCGCGATGAGCTCGGTTTCCCCAAGCTCACCGCAGACATCCCAGACTTTGCCGCGGACCTGACGAACGGGCGCGTGAGCGGAACCGCGTCCTGGCTTGGGTTTGAGTTCTTCTCCGCCGAACTGACCGGCCTCGCCGAAGTGCGGGATGCGCAGCCGCCGGCCGCTGATCCCATGCTCACCTTCAAGTACGTCCCCAGCACCAGCCCCCACGGCGCTGGCGGCGCCGACATCGCGCACGTCACAACCGGTGCGGCCCCCGCGAACGGGAGCCAGCCGGGCGGCGCCCGCAACGGGGTACCCGGCTACCGCCGCTGGGAGGGCACAGGCACGTTCACGTGGAACCACGCGAAGTTCGAGCAGTTGCCGACAACCTTCCACGTCGTCAACGGCCTGGCGGGCCTCGATGTCGTGGAGTACCGCGGTGCTGCGTACTTCCAGGCCACGCTCCCGGGGCACGTGATATCGGGCAACACGCAGCGTTCCGTCGAGCCAGCAGATGACCTTCGCTACGAAGCGTTCTAACGCGGCCGGCGGCGATTGTTTTTCGATCGAGATGGGAGAGAGATCGCATGCGACTCGCCAACCTAGGAAACCGCCCTGTCCTTCTTGAGGCCGGCGGCGCCATCGACCTCGTGCATGCCAGCGACGGGGCCTTCAGCACGGACTTCCTCGACATCTACTCGCGCTGGGACGAAGTGCGGGCCTGCGCGGCGTCGACGAAGGCATCCCCCGCGCCGTACGACCCGGCCAGCCTCGGTTCGCCCGTTCCGCTGCCCCGCCAGGCATTCGGCATCGGCCTCAACTACAAAGACCACGCCGAGGAAACAGGGGTGACCGTACTGCCGTCAGAACCCCTGGTCTTCACCAAGTTCCCTACCTGTCACACCGGGCCGGAGGCCACGGTCGCGCTGCCCAGCAGCAGAGTGGACTACGAGGTCGAGCTAGTCGTGGTGATCGGGAGGCGGGCAGAGCACGCCGCTGAGGCGGACGGCTGGGATTACGTCGCCGGCCTCACCGTCGGCAACGACCTGTCCGAGCGCACCGTCCAACTGGCGGGCCCGGTACCGCAGTTCTCCATGGGGAAGTCGTACCCCGGCTTCGGCCCGATGGGGCCCGCCGTCGTTTCTCTTGAGGAGATCCCCGATCCCGGGAACCTGGACATCAGGTGCCAGATCGGCGATGAGGTCCTGCAGAGCGGCAACACGAAGAACCTGATCTTCAGCGTGCCGGCTCTGGTGTCAAAGCTCTCCCAGATCTGCCCGCTGCTTCCGGGCGATGTCATCTGGACGGGCACGCCCGCCGGCGTCGGCATGGGCCGCAAGCCGGAACGGATGCTCAAGCCCGGCGAGACCCTGACCAGCACCATCAGCCTCATCGGCGAGATTAACACCCGCCTCGTCGCCTCCCCGCGCTACATCGAGCGAGCCTGACATGCCCCTGCACCGGCTCACCCGCGTCACCATCGGCGTCCCCAACTTCGCCGCGACAGCCGCCTACTACGAGGACTTCGGCCTGACCAGGACCGGCACGTCGGCCGACGGACAGGCCGCCACCTTCGCCACCGCCGACGGCGGCGAGCAGCTCAAGCTCGCCGTCGCTGCCCGCCGCCGGCTAATCGAGCTCGGTATCGGAGTCGACGACCCCGATGACCTAGACCGGATCGCTGCGAACGTCACCGCGCTCGGCCTGCAAGTCACCCGTACGGACACCTCGTTGCACGTGACCGACCCTGGGACCGACGTACGGGTCAACGTGGAGATCGCGGCGCGGATCCAGCAGAAGCCTGCCCCGTGGCCGGGATTCAACGGCCCCGGGGCGATCAGCCGCACCACCAAGCGGGCACCCGGTGTCCTACGGGCAGGACCGGTCCGGCCGCGCAAGCTCGGCCACGTCGTCATCGGGTCGACCGACCAGGAATCCAGCCACCGTTTCTTCACCGAGGGCATCGGCTTCAAGGTGAGCGACCGCATCCCAGGCGTGGCCGCCTTCATGCGGTGCTCCACCGACCACCACAACGTGATGATCCAGCACGCACCAGTCACCATGCTCCACCACACGTCCTGGCAGGTGGACGACATCGACGAGATCGGCCGCGGCGCCACGGCGCTGCTTGGCAAGGATCCTGGACGGCACGTGTGGGGCCTGGGCCGGCATCACATCGGCTCTAACTTCTTCTGGTACTTCAAGGACCCGGCCGGCAACTTCTCTGAGTACTACTCCGACATGGACTGCATCGTGGACGACGCGCTGTGGAAAGCCGGGGACTGGACCGACTCACGCGCCCTCTACAGCTGGGGTCCGCCCCCGCCGCCGTCGTTCATCAATCCCGAGGACCTCGCCGACATGATAGCCAGCGCCCACGGGCCGACTGGCCCAGCAGAACGGAAAGGTTAAGCAGAGTGACCACGGCGAACATCGGCCGGTTCCTTGAGCGCGCTCGCGCGACCGTCGGGGAGGACTACGTCTTCGCAGAGGCTGACCCGGGCCTCCAGCTGCTGCGTGACCGGTTCCACCCGTACTACGGACACAAGACGAACCGCTGCCAGGCGGCGCGGTGCGGCCAGCGAACCTGGACGAACTGCGCGAGGTCGTTGCCCTCGCCAACGAGCTGCGCGTCGCCGTGTGGACGAGCTCGCGCGGGCGCAACTTCGGCTACGGCGGCCCCGCCCCAGTCCGCCGCGGTGACATCGCGCTCGACCTGCGCCGCATGGACCGGATCCTAGAGATCGACGAGGAGCGTCTTTACGCGGTCGTCGAGCCTGGCGTGACGACCGGCGCCTGCTTGGGGAGATCGAGCGCCGGGGACTGCACCTGTGGCCGGACGGCGTGTCCTCGCCGCTGGCGAGCATCATCGGCAACGCCCCGGACCGCGGCATTGGCTACAGGCCCATGTCG
>Ga0070714_100000847_pt1 | contig 21695 bp, 18 predicted proteins | sample LARL83metaG_FD_65450 | JGI IMG/M metagenome (GOLD analysis project Ga0070714, IMG submission 65450) | Corn, switchgrass and miscanthus rhizosphere microbial communities from Kellogg Biological Station, Michigan, USA - LAR L8-3 metaG | ecosystem: Host-associated > Plants > Roots > Rhizosphere ... | reverse complement strand
CTATTCCGCCATGATCAACTTCATCGGCAGCATGCCGACCCGCGAGGAGGTGCTGGCCATCCCCGGCGCCCACTACCACGACTACGGCAAGGAGCCGCGTCCCGGCCGCAAGCTGGGCCATGCGACACTGGTGTGCAAGACGCGGAAGGAACTGCTGAAGCGGCTGAAGGACTTTCCAGGACTAGACGCTTAACCGGTACCGCCCACCGTGATGCCGTCGATGCGCAAGGTCGGCTGCCCGACGCCGACGGGCACACTCTGCCCTTCCTTGCCGCAGGTTCCCACGCCCGCATCCAATTTCAAATCGTTGCCCACCATGCTGACGCGGGTCAGGGCATCCGGGCCGTTACCGATCAGCGAAGCGCCGCGCACCGGGTGGGTCACCTTGCCGTCCTCGATGAGGTAGGCCTCGCTCATGGAGAACACGAACTTGCCGCTGGTGATGTCCACCTGGCCGCCGCCGAAGTTCACCGCATAGAGGCCCTTCTTCACCGACTTGATGATCTCCTGGGGATCGTGCTGGCCGGGAAGCATGTAGGTGTTGGTCATACGCGGCATGGGCAGGTGCGCGAAGGACTCGCGCCGGCCGTTGCCGGTGGGGGCCACGCCCATGAGACGGGCGTTCATCTTGTCCTGCATGTACCCCTTCAGGATGCCGTTCTCGATGAGCGTGGTGCACTGGCTGGGCGTGCCCTCGTCGTCCACGTTCAGGGAGCCACGCCGGTCCTTGAGGGTGCCGTCGTCCACCACGGTGCAGAGCTCGCTCGCCACCTTCTGGCCTATGCGGCCGGAGAAGGCGGAGGTGCCCTTGCGGTTGAAGTCGCCTTCCAGGCCGTGGCCGATGGCCTCGTGCAGCAGGATGCCGGGCCAGCCGGGGCCCAGCACCACGGTCATGCTGCCGGCCGGGGCCGGCGCCGCGTCCAGGTTCACCAAGGCCTGGCGCACCGCCTCTTTCGCGACATCCGATGCCACGCCGGATTCCAGGAAGTAGCCGTAGCCGAAGCGCCCGCCGGCGCCGGAATAGCCCTGCTCACGGCGGCCGTCCTGCTCGACGATCACGCTCACGTTGAAGCGCACCAGCGGCCGCACGTCGGCGGCCAGGGTGCCGTCGCTGCCCGCCACCAGCACGGTGTCGTGCACGCCGGAGAGGCCCACCATCACCTGCTTCACCCGGGGATCGATGCGGCGCGCCTCGGCGTCGATGCGCTCCAGCAGCTTCACCTTCTCGGCGTCCTGCAGCGTGGGGATGGGATCGAGCGGCTTATAAAGGGTCTGCGGCGCATGGGGCGACCAGGCCTTCAGGCCGTTCTCGCCGCCCTGGCGTGCGATGGCGCGCGCCATGTCCGAGGCGCGGGTCAGAGCCGGCAGCAGGATCTCGTCGGAATAGGCGAAGCCGGTCTTCTCGCCGGCGATGGCGCGCACGCCGGCACCCTGCTCGATGCTGTGGGCGCCGTCCTTGACGATGCCGTCCTCCAGGGACCAGGACTCGTGGCGCGAGAGCTGGAAGTACACGTCGGCCTGGTCCAGCTTGTGGGTCATGAGCCGGTCCAGGATGCCCGCCACCTTGCGCTCGTCGAGGCCGGTGGGTTCGAGCAGGCTCTGTTCGGCGATCTTCAGCGCGTTTTCCATGGGGAGTCCGGGTGCATGACCTGCGTAGGCCGTATATATGAGGGCTGTGGAAGGATTCTAAACCAGGCGCCGATGCGACAACGCCGGGAATTTACCCCGTAAGCGCTGCTGCTGTACCGGGTCGAAGCTGCCGGTGACCACGCCGGGGGCGGCATCGCGGCGCTCCGATACCACCTCGCCCCAGGCGTCCACCAGCATGCTGCGGCCCCAGGTATCGCGGCCGTTGGCATGGTGGCCGCCCTGGGCAGAAGCCACCAGGAAGCTCAGGTTCTCCACCGCCCGGGTCCGCACCAGCAACTCCCAGTGCTTCTGGCCGGTGGTCTTGGTGAAGGCGGAAGGCACGGCGAAGAAGGTCGCACCCTGGGCGACGAGCGCCCGGAACAGCTCGGGGAAGCGCAGGTCGTAGCAGACCGCCAGCCCCAGCTTGCCGAAGGGCGTCACCACCACCACCGGTTTGCCGCCCGCCTCGGTGCGGGCCGATTCCTGGTAGCTCTCGGCGGCACCCACCTGCACGTCGAACATGTGGATCTTGTCGTAGCAGGCCACGCGCCGGCCCTGCGGGTCATACACCGGGCAGCGCGCATAGACGCGGTCGCGGGACGCCAGCACCGGCAGGGTCCCGCCCACGATCCAGAGCTTCAGGGTCTGGGCCTTCTCCGCCAGGAAATCCTGGATCTGGCCGCTGCCGTCCACCTCGCCTGCCGCGACCCGCTCGGCATCGCTGCGTGCCATCAGCGCGAAATTCTCCGGCAGCACCACCAGTTCCGCGCCTTGGGCCGCGGCCTTGGCCATGAGCTTGCCCGCTTCGCGCAGGTTCACGGTCACGTCCGTGCCCGAGCACATCTGCACCGCAGCCAACACGCTCATCCGCGCTGCACCAGCAGGGTCACGGCATCGTCGGGCTGGTCGGCGCTGGCCTGCCTGTCGATGTGATCGGATGGCACTCCCAGGGACACCAGCCAGTCCGAGAGCTCGCCGGCCCACAGCGCACCGGCATCGCTGGCCGGGTGGCGGATCAGGATGTGCGCGTCTGGCTCAGCCCGCCACGCCGCCACCGCGTCATGTACCGGTTGCAGCTTCAGCAGGGCGGCGCCGCTGCGCTGCTGCGCCCACTGGTCGGCGCTCACGGTGAACGCCTGCGGCGCGCTCACCGCGTCGGCGAAGGCCGTAGAGGCAGCGAACAGCAGGGCGGTGAGCAGCAGGGTCCTCATGGCTTCTTGGCTGCGGTGGATGCCGGTGGCGCCAGGCTCGGCACCTTGGTGAGGGACGGATTATCCCACGAGCCCGTGAGGTGGTAGCGCACCTCGCCGGCCTTGCTTATGGGCTTCTGAAAGATCTCCGTCAGCAAGAACACCACCGCGCCCGGCACCAGGCCTCCGGCGAGGCCCGCGACGATCGGCAGGCTGGAACCGACGTTAGGGTCCACGATCAGGGCCTGGTCGAAGTCGTGCTTGGCGAGGCCGGTGCGGCCCAGCAGATGGATGCTGGCGGCGGGTCCTTTGATGAGGAGGTTCTGGGTATAGGCGTCGCCGGACTGCAGCAGGAAGTCGCCGTCGATGCTGTCGTAGCCGAAACCCTTGCCGAACACATCGCTGAAGTTGAGCAGCAGCCGCCGCGGCAGGGCGTTGATGCTGAGCAGGCCGAACAGCCGACCGGCGCCGGGTTGCACTTCCTGGATCTGCCCGTTCAGCAGCGTGATGTGGATCTTCCCCCCCAGGCTCGGCACCACCTGGCCCATGGGGCTGTCATCCCAGTTGAGCACCGCCACGATGCTGCCCTTCTCGCCGGTGAGGCCGGCGTCGAAACCCAGCGACTGCAGCGACTTCTGCACGTTGCGGCTCTCCACGTCGGCATTGAGCGCGGTGTGCTGCTGGCCTGCCGGCGTCACCAGCCAGGTGCCGTCGCCGCTGATGGTGAAGCTCGGGTCCGTCACTTTCACGTCCTCGAAGGCGATGCCGTCGGGCCGTGGCACCAGCGCGAGGCTGATGTTGTCCAGGGACATGTGGCCGAACTGGAACTGCTTGGCGGTGAAGCGCAGCGCCGGGACGCTGCGCGGGTCCACCTGGATGGGATGGGATGGCACCGGCTCCGGCATGGACACCGGTTTCACCCCCGCGGCATTGTCCGCCAACTGCACCCGATCCATGTCCAGCACGATGGGGTGGTCGGCGTCCACGGTCCCCGGTATGGCGAAGCTGCCTGCCACCGGTGTGCTGTCCAGACTGCCTTTCCAGCCGTCCGCCGCGCGCTGCAGGCTCAGCTGCACCTTGTCGAGGTCCTGGCCGAAAGCTGCGAGCCGCCCGATGCCGAGGTCCACGTCACCCACGAAGTCTGGCACCGCACTGCGCTCCACCGGCGCGACGCCCTGGGCGGCGCCGTTGGCGGCCTCCGGCAACAGCGACTTCCACTGGTCCCAGTCGAAGGCGGCGAGGTAGCCATCCACGCTGAAGCCCGGCTTGGCGGGGCGCTGTGCCGCGGCGCCGCCGATGCGCAGCTCGCCGCGATCGAAGTCGGCGCGGCCCTGCCCGGGCACCATGTCGACCCGCAGGCTCAGCGCCGACTGATACCCGCCGCTGATGCTCAGGTCGTCGTCGGACTCCATGCTGACGCCTGCCTCCAGCGCACGGCTCTCCGCGGTGGTCTTGCCGAACGGCGCCGGCAGCTTGATGGCCAGGCCTAGTAGATCAGAATGCAAGGTCAGATCGAGGTCCGAGAGGTCGGTGCCGGGTTGCATGGGGATGCTGCCATCCGCGTGCCACGAGGTGCGCCCCGCGAGCCAGCGTTCCGAACCGTAGCCCAGCGCCGCGGCGATGCCCTGCGCGTCCGCCACACCGCGCGCGCTGAGCTGGCTGGGCGTGCCGCGGCCGCTCCTCGGGGTGCGGATGCTGAGGCTCAGCGGACCGCCCAGCAGCATCCCTTGCAGCCGGTCGATGGCCACGCCGTAGTTACCGAAGTCGATGTCACCCTGCAGTTGCCGCGCCTTGAGGTCCGGGACCCGCAGCGGCCAGACATCCACGTCGCGCAGCGTAGCCTTGCCGTTGAGCACGAAATCCTGGGCATGGGTCACCGGCAGGGTGAAATGCACCTCGCCGGTGACGGAGCCGCGGGCCGCGAAGTCGTCCAGGTTGCCGTCCAGGATGGCGCCCACCGGACCCTGGCGCACCACGTCCAGTGCATCGCCGGCGCCGCCTTTGCCTGCGCCGTCCACCTGCAGCACGCCGGTGCCGAGGTCCGCGAATCGCGCCTTGCTGCCATCCTGGATGGCAAGGTTGTGGATGGTCCCGCCATGGGCCACCGCCTCGAGGCTGGGCCCCAGGAAGCGCACATCCGCATCCAGATCCTTGAGCGGCGGCCAGCCCGCGAAGTAATCCAGCTCCGCGTGCTTGACGTGGAACCGGATGTCGAAGGTGCCATCCTTGTTGTCAGGCCAAGGGAAGCCCGAGGTCTTGCCGTGGATGGAGACGCTGCCGGAGGTGACCTCGCCGGACTTGATGGACTCATCCAGCCACACCACCACCGGCTTGGGCATGATCCCCACCGGCAGATACAAGGATTTGTTGCGGGCATCGCCCCGGTCCACCGTGGCGTCCAGGTCCAGCACCGGGGCGCTGCCATCCGCCGGGAACTGCATGCCGGCGCGGCCATGGGCGGCGCCGTCCGCATTCGCCACCTGGAAGTCGTCTGTCTTCACGCGCCAGCCCTGGGCATCGTGATCGAACTGGGCGATGAGCCTGGCCTGGTCCGCGTGCAACAGGTTGCGGAACAGCGGCCGGAGATCGAGGTTGCCGTCCGCGGCGGTGAGCTGCAACTGGCCGCCGCCGTCGCTGAGTTCGAGGTTGCCGCTGATGCCGTCGAATCCCGGCCAGCCCTCGCTGGCCCGCAGCCCCAGCTTGTCGAAATCCCCCTGCACCGACCAATCCTTCCATTGTCTGCCGAACAGGTGCAGCTTGAAGTCGAGCTTGGAGAGCTCGCCCCGGGGCGCGAAGGCGCGCAGGCGCAGCAGCTTATCCTCCTCGGACTTGGGCGCCCACTCCGCAAGCGCCGCCAGGTCCTGCAAGCTGAGGTAGCCGGCGTCGCCTGACCAGTGCTCACCGTCATTGCCCTGGGCGAACTCGAGGTCCAGGTCGTCGGTGTGCCACGGCGCGGCATGCGCCACCTGCAGTCGCAGCTGCCGCGTCTGCAGGCGCCAGCCGCTAAGCTCCCGCGTCCAGTTGAAGCGTCCCCGCAGCAACGGCAGGCCAGGGCCGGCGCCCAGCGGCGCCGCCGGCGTGAGGTTGTGGGCGCTGAGGTCGAGGGATGCGGATTGCAGCTGCCCCTGCCGGCTGTCGGCCTGGGCATCCAGGTCCACCAGCCCGGAACCGAGATAGCCGCGCTGCGACGGCGGCAGATACTCCATCAGCTTCGGCACCTGCAGGCCCGCGGCGGTGACGCGGGCGTGCCAGTCCCAGGTGTAGAAATCCGCACCCTGCCCCTGGATGTGGAGCTCGAAGCTGAGGCTGCGTGCCAGCTCCGCCGGGGGCTTGAGCTCGCCCTGCAGCCGATGATCCTGCGGCACGTTGTCCACCTTGAGGGCCACGTGGCTGAACACCGCCGGCACCGGGCGGCCTGTGTCATAGACGGAGAGCTGGCCGTCCTTCACGACAATCTCGGCGGTCTGGGCCAGGACTTCGTTGAGGGTGGCGCGCCAGTCGGTCTGGGTGTCCTGCTTCACGATGCCCAGGCCATGGATGGTGTAGCTGCCATCGTCGTGCCGCAGCACTTCCAGGTGCGGCCCGATCAGCGTCACGCGGCTCGGCTTCGGCAGCCTGCCGTGTATCAGCGCGCGCCAATCCAGGCTGAGGCGCACCTCCTGCGCCGCCACGATCACTTCCTTGCCGTCGCGGCTGAGGATGCGGGCGTCCTGCAAGGTCGCCTCCGGGCCGCCCCAGCTCCAGTCGGCGCCCATGGAGTGGATCTGTACCGGATGCTGCAGCGCCGTGCTGGCCCACTGCTCGATCTGCAGGCGATAGGATGGCACCAGGGGCGTGAGCACCCGGAACAGCCCGATCACGGCCGCGAGCAGGATCACCAGGGCTGCGAACAGCCCGGCGGCCCACTTCCAGAGGCGGCGCTGCCATTTACCCAAGCGTCACCTCGCCACCTGCAAGATGGCTCATATGGGCACCACGTCGAACTGTTCCTGACTGTACAAGGACTCGACCTGCAGGCGCACCGGCTTACCGGCCTGGGCGGAGACCTCCGCGAGGGTCGCCGCTTCCTGGTCCAACAACAGGTCCACCACCTCCTGGGCTGCCAGCACACGGAGTTCCTTGGCTTCCGCCTGGCGCGTGGCCCGTAGCAGCTCCCGGAACACGTCATAGCACACGGTCTCGGCGCTCTTCAGGGAGCCACGGCCCTGGCAGGCGGGGCACGGCTCGCAGAGCACGTGCTCCAGGCTCTCGCGGGTGCGCTTGCGGGTCATCTCCACGAGACCGAGTGAGGAGACCGCCGTGACCTGGGTCTTGGCGTGGTCCGGCGCCAGCGCCTTCTCCAGCGCCTCCAGCACCGAGCGCTTGTGGGCTTCGTCGTCCATGTCGATGAAGTCGATGATGATGATACCGCCGAGGTTGCGCAGCCTGAGCTGGCGGGCGATGGCCTGCGCCGCTTCCAGGTTGGTGCGGACGATGGTGTCCTCGAGGTTGCTCCTGCCCACGTAGGCGCCGGTGTTGACGTCGATGGTGGTCATGGACTCGGTCTGGTCGATGACCAGGTGGCCACCGGACTTGAGCGCCACCTTGCGCTCCAGGGCGCGCTGGATCTCCGCTTCGATGCCGTGCTGCTCGAAGATGGGCTTGGGTCCCGCATGCTCGGCGATGCGCTCCGCCATGGCGGGCATGAAGGTGCGGGTGAACTGGCGCATGCGTTCGGCGGTATCGGCGGAGTCCACCTGCACCCTGCGCAGCGACTCGCCGGAGAGGTCGCGCAGGATGCGCACCGCCAGCGGCAGGTCCTCGTGCACGCGCTCGCCGGAGCCGGCCTTGGCGCCGGCCTCGCGCACGCTCTCCCACAGCTTGTTGAGGAACAGCATGTCGGCACGCAGGGCCTCTGGGGAGGCGCCTTCCGCGGCGGTGCGGGCGATGTAACCGCCGCCGGCATGCTGCGGGGCATAGTCCTCGATATGGCCCTTGAGCCGCTCCCGCTCCGCCGGATCCTCGATGCGGGTGGAAAGGCCGACGCCGCTGCCCTCCGGCATGTACACGAGATAGCGCGAAGGGATGCTGATTCGAGTGGTGAGGCGCGCGCCCTTGCTGCCCAGCGGGTCCTTGAGCACCTGCACCAGAACCTGTTGGCCCTCATGCAGCAACTCGCGGATGTCCGGCACAGGCAGCGGTGCCTCCGGGCTGTCCTCGCCGACAGCACCGCGCGCGACGTCCGAGGCATGCAGGAACGCCGTACGTGCCAGCCCCAGTTCCACGAAGGCCGCCTGCATGCCCGGCAGCACCCGCGTGACCGTGCCCCTGTAGATGTTGCCCACCAGCCCTTTGCGGCGGGTGCGCTCGATATAGATCTCCTGCAGTACTCCGTCTTCCACCAGTGCCGCGCGAGTCTCCCGCGGCGTGACGTTGATCAGGATCTCCTGGTTCATGGCGTGCTCTCGAGTTAAGGGTTGAGGCATGCAGGTTCTTCGGAACCTGCATGCCTCACTCCTCAGTCTCAGAACACGCCGATGCCCGCCTCCTTCAACAGGGCCGCGGTCTCGAACAGCGGCAGTCCCATGACGCCGCTGTAGCTGCCTTCCACGTGCTCCACGAACACGGCGCCCAGTCCCTGGATGCCGTAGCCGCCGGCCTTGTCCTTCGGCTCGCCGCTGTGCCAATAGGCGAGGGCCTCATCGCGGCTGATGGCGCGGAAACGGACCTGGCTCTCGCTCAGTGCCGTCCTGACACCGTCCCGGCTCCACAGCACCACACCCGATGATACTTGATGCCTGCGGCCCCCGAGCTGGGCCAGCATCTCCAGGGCCTCGTCCCGGCTGCGGGGCTTGCCCAGGATCCTGCCATCCAGGACCACCGCCGTATCCGCCGCCAGCACCGGCAGGCGCGGCGTGCCCAGTCGGCCTACCGCGGCTTCGGCCTTGGCCCGGGCCACGCGCAGGACATAATCTCCGGGTGATTCCCCGGTCCGGACGCTCTCGTCCACATCGGCCACCACCACCTCGAAGCTCAGGCCCAACTGTTCCAACAGTTGTCGGCGGCGCGGCGAAGCGGACGCAAGATAGAACTGGGTATCCATCATGCCCTGTGATAGGGATGGTTCTTGAGGATGGACCAGGCTCTATAGAGTTGTTCGGCCACCACCACCCTCACCAGGGCGTGGGGCAGGGTCAGGGCCGAGAGGGAAAGCCTGGATTCCGCCTTGGCCAGACATTCCGGGGCTAGGCCGTCGGGCCCGCCGATGAGCAGGGCCTGGTCGCGGCCTTCCTGCAGCCAACGGTTCAGCAGTTTGGCGAGGGCTTCGGTGTCCAGGCTCTTGCCGCGCACGTCCAGCGCCGTGATGCCGGCGCCATCGGGCAGCACCGCCAGCATGGCGCTGCCCTCCTCTTGCATGGCCTTGCGCGCGTCACCGCCGGAGCGCGACGCACCCAGCGGTATCTCCTTCAGCAGCAGCTTGCATTCGGGCGGCATGCGCCCGGCGTAGTCGTCGTAGCCTTGGGTCACCCAGGAGGGCATCCTGGTGCCGGCCGCGATGAGGTGGATGCGCATGGCTCAGGTCAATTGCCGGCCGCCTTGTTCAGGTCCGGTGCCCAGAGCTTCTCCAGGTTGTAGAAGTCCCGCACCTGCGGGCGCATCACGTGCAGCAACACGTCGCCCAGGTCCACCAGCACCCACTCGCCGCCCTGCTCGCCTTCCACACCCAGTGGCTTCACACCGTTCTCCCGCACCTTGTCCAGGGCGTTGCGCGCCAGGGACTTCACGTGCCGGTCGGAAGTGCCGCTGGCGATGACCATGAAGTCGGTGATGGCGGTCATGCCGCGCACGTCCAGGACGCGGATGTCCACGCCCTTCATGTCCTCCAGCGCGGTCACCACCAGGTCCTTCAGCTTCTCGGGTTTCATGCTCGATCCTCAGCCATAGCAATGGGAATCCTGAATCAGTTTGCGCACCGGGTCCGGCACCAGGTAGCGGAGCTCACCGCCCCGGGCTGCGGCCTCGCGTATGCCGCTGGAGGATATCTCCAACTGCGTCACAGGCAGGAACATCAGCCGTCCGGCGCGCTCGGCCATCAACGCATCGACGTCGTCGACCTCGCGTTCCTGCACCAGCATGGCGATCTCGCCGTGGGTGTCCAGGGAGGTACCGGGACGATGCGCGACCACGAGATGCGCGAGCTCGAGCAATTCCTTCCAGCGGTGCCAGGTGGTGAAACCCAGGAAGGCATCCAGTCCCAGCGCCAGCACCAGCCGGTCCTGGGGCAGCTCCCGGCGGAGCTCCGCCAGGGTGTCGAAACTATAGGAAAGGGCCTTGCGCCTCAGCTCCCGCTCGTCCACCTGGAACCGCTGCTCATCCGCCACCGCGGCCCTCAGCATGGCCAGGCGCTGCTCCGCGCTCGCCACCGGCGCGGCCCGGTGCGGCGGCAGGCCGCTGGGGATAAAACGCAGCTGGTCCAGGGAGAGAGCCTCGAGGATCTCGAGGGCGGGCCTCAGGTGCCCGAAGTGGACGGGGTCGAAGCTGCCCCCGAAGATGCCGATCTTTCTCATCCGCGCGCGCGGCGCTCCTCAGGGTCTATATACAGTTAGCGGCTATTTGCCGGCCATGCCTGTGGACGAGCGGATCGCGGATGCACTCCGCGATTCGCGGTGCCGAAAAAGGCCAGGGAAGGCCTTTTTCAGAGGATTCAATCCGACAACTTATCCGCGGGATGGCGCGGTACGCGCCATCTCCGTGGATAAGTCTAACAGTTCATCCCAAGGGCGACCCTGCGCCCGTCCCTTCAAGACCCGGTCCGCCCGGAGCGCCTTCTTTAGCAGCCGCTGCCAGCCCGCGGCCTTGCGGCGCTTGAGGGCCGCCTGGATCAAGGGCCGGCGCCGCTCCCAGACGCCGGCCGTGACCCGCGGCGCCGGGGCTCCGGCTTCGATCTCCAGGGCGAAGGAAGCCAACTCCTTGAGCTGGCGCAGGAGCGCGCCCAACACCATGACCGGCTCCTCCCCTTCCGCTTGCAGGCCTTCCAGTACCCGCACCGTGCGCGGCACGTCGCCCGCCAGCGCGGCGTCCACAAGCTTGAAGGCGTCGTAGCGGGCGCTGTCGGCCACGGCTTCCGCCACTGCCTCCGCGTCCAACATGCCGGGCTCCCGCAACAGCGCGAGCTTCTCGATCTCCTGGGCCGCCGCCAAGAGGTTCCCTTCCACGCGGCCGCTGATGAGGGTCACCGCATCCGGCGTGGCCTCGAAACCTTTGGACTTCAGGCGCTGCCGCACCCAGGCCGGCACTTCCGCCGGCGGCACGGGCCACAGTTGCACCATGAGCCCCGCTTTCTCGAGGGCCTGGGCCCATACCGGATTGCCTTCCAGCTTGTCTTCGGCGATCACCAGCAGCAGCGTGTCCGGTGCCGGGTCCTTGGCGTAGGCAGCGAGCATCTCGGCACCCTTGCTGCCGGGCTTGGCGCTGGGGATGCGCAGTTCGAGTATCCGCCGCGAGGCGAACAGCGAGAGGCTGGCGCCGGCCGTCAGCATGGCATCCCAGTCGAAGCCCCGCTCGGCGACGAACACCTCGCGGTCGGTGTAGCCCTGGGCGCGGGCCGCCTTGCGGATGGCGTCGGCGCTCTCCTCCCGCTGCAAGGGTTCATCGCCGGCGATGAGGATCACCGCCGGCAATGGGGCCTTCAGTTGGGGAGAAAGTCGCTCAGGCCCTAGCTTCACGCACGCCACCCGTGAACTTGCGCAGGATGGCCATGATGATGGCACAGATCGCCAGGCACCATACGATGAGCGCGCCGCTCGGCAGGTCGAACAGCGTGGAGAGGATCAGGCCGGCGGCGTAGGCGGCCACGCCCAGGACGAAGGCCGCCGCCAAGCCCGGCTTCTCGGGCATGCCGCGTGCGCCCAGTGCCGGCATGATGAGGCTGGCGAACACCAGGTACACGCCCACCAGCTGCACCGAGGCGGTGACCGCCAGGGCGAACAACACATAGAAACCGACGCGGCCGAGCTTCCTGCCGAAGCCGAACCATGCGGCCAGGATCAGCGCGTACAGCACCGCCACCGGGATGAGGCTCTTCAGGCTCACCCACAGGATCTGGCCCACCAAAAGGTCCTTCAAGTGCTCGCCGCCCTCCGGGTTGTTGGAGAGCAGGAGGATGCTGCCGGTGGCCGCCAGGGCGAAGAGCCCGCCGATCAGCGCCTCCTGTATCTCCGGGAACTTCTTCTCCGTCCAGGTCAGCAGCAGCGCGCCCAAGAGCGCGGAGACGCCCGCCGCGAGCTGCACGCCCCAGCCGCCGTCGGCGCCCCAGTGCATCATGCCGGCGGCGATGACGCCCAGGCCGGCCACCTGGGCGATGGCCAAGTCGATGAAGATGATGCCCTTGCTCAACACCTCACGGCCCATCGGCACGTGGGTCAGCAGCACCAGGATACCGGCCACCAGCGCCGGTCCGATGATGGAGAAGTCGATGCTCATTTCCCGCCTCCGTGGAGCTTGAGGAGCTGGCTCACCATGAGGTCGTAGAACTGGAACAGGTCCTTGTCATCGTCGGCGCCCACGGTGTCGGGGATCATGGCCTTCGGGATGTTGCCGCGCTGGGCAAGCCAGTCCGGTGCCTGCTCATCCTCGTAGGGCGTGTAGATGATGCCAGCCACGCCTTCGTCCTTGATCTTCGCCAGGAGCTCCGAGAGATGGCTCGGGCTCGGCGGGATGCCGGGCTTGGGTTCCAGGAATCCCACCGCGTCGACGCCGAGCCATTGCTCCATGTATACCCAGCCGTCGTGGTAGGCGATGATCTTCATGCCCTTGAGGGGCGCCGCTTCCTGGGTCCACTTCGCCACCGCCGCATCCCAGCGCGCCTTGAAGTCCGCATAGCGCTTCTGGTAGTCGGCAGCATTCGAGGGATCGAGCTGCGCGAGGCGCTTCACCAGCTCTGCCGCCACCAGGCCGATGTTGCGCGGGTCGGTCTGGTAGTGCGGGTTGCCGAAGGGATGGATGTCGCCCTGCGCCCGGTCGACGCTGGAAGGCACCTGCAGCATGTGGATGGACTGGGAGCCGTCCAGGAAGCCGGGCTGGCCCGGCTGCACGGTGTCGCGGGCGCCCTGCTGCATCAGCACCGGCAGCCAGCCCACCTCCAGGTCGCCGCCGTTGCAGACCACCAGGTCCGCCTTGCGCATCGCCGAGATCAGGCTGGGCTTGGCCTGGATGAAGTGCGGGTCGTTGTAGGCGCCGGTGGCGGTGGTGACGCTCACATGCTTGCCGCCCACTTCCGCCAGCAGCGCGGTCCAGTGCGGTTCGCAGGAGAACACGTTGAGGTCGGCGAAGGCCGGGGCCGAGAACGGCAGCAGCAGGGCCAGGGATAACAGCTTCAGGGATTTCATGTCTGCGGTCCTCTTGGGATCAGAACGTGTGCGCGGGATGGGAGCCCATGGCCACGATGTACTGCAGGAACACCTCGTTGTAGGCCGTGGGGCCCGACTGGTCGCGGTTGTACTGCAGACGGATGCGGCTGAACTCCGAGTTGGAGAAGTCCACCATGGCGCTCTCGCGGTGGGGCGTGAAGCCGTTGGCCAGCAGGCCGGCGGGATCGTAGCCGCCTTGCAGCGTGTTGTCGCTGGAGAGCCGGTCATAGCGCAGGCCGAAGCGCCATTGCGGCCTCCATTGATAGGTGCCCTGCACGTACCAGCCGGCGGCGCTGTCGTGGTAGGCGCTGCTCCCGCCGCAGCCGACCACCGAGCCGCAAGGCGCGAGACTCACGATGCCGGACTCGTTGCGGTGCAGGTACTCGGCCTGGAACACGAAGTTCTTCTGGTAGAAGTTGCCGTGGGGCGCCCACTTCCAGACCAGGTCCGCGCCGAGGATGTTGCTGGTGCCGGTGAAGAACGGCGCACCCATGTCGCTCACGTCCGAGAACTGGGAGTCCGGGATGCTGAGGGAAGCCCGATCCACGGAACGGGCCGACATGTAGGACAGGCCGGCGAACCAGGTATTGCTGTCGTCCACATCCTGGCTCACCTTCATGAACGCGGTGTTGGCGCCGTTACCGCTGTGGGCCGCGCCCCCGGCCGGGAACTTGTCGCCGCCGAAGGATTCGGCGCCGAACAGCAGGTAGGTATCGGTGGGGGCAAGCCAGGTCACCTGGACGCCGGGATCGCTGTACTGGTTGTTGAGCATGGTCTCGTAGACCAGGGGCTGGTCGACGAAGTCCCAGGCGTGGGCATGGCGCGAGTTCTGGTAGCCGAATGCGGAGAAGAACTTGCCGGCGGTCACCTGGAAGCCCTCCGGCATGGCGATGGTCTGCAGGTAGGCCAGCTCCACCTCCACCGAATCCTCGCCGTGACTCTCGTGGAAGGAGAGCGCACCGAAGCCGGTGAACAGATTGTCGAAGTTGGAGGCCAGGTCCAGCTCCGACTCGCCCAGGCCGAAGCCCTGGGGGGCGAGGCCGGCGCCATCGCCGAGCATGAAACCGGGGATCTGCCGGTGGCCGGCGTCGCTGGGATAGCTGGCCCAGGTGCCGTTCAGCACCAAGCTCACGCCGGGATTGAAGGCGTTGCCGCCGTCGGCCGCCTGCGCGGCACCGCCTGCCGCCGCCAGGCCGAGGGCGAGCGCGAGGGGATATCTGATACGCATGGAGTGGCTCCGTCATGCATGAGGACGCGACCCGTCTCCGCTCGCGCGGCACGGGCTTGGGATTCAGGCGTCGATGCGGGACGGAGGACCGCGGCTGTAGCGGGTGCGGACGAGGGTCTCGGAAGCGGGGCGCTCGGGCCGGGGGCGTGGCGCCTCGATGCCTGAGCGGGATACCGGCGGCGGCAACGCGGCGACGGGCATGCCGGGGGCATGGCCGCCCATCATGCAGTAGTGGCAGGCGCTGTCAGACTGGTTGAGCGGGTGGCTGTCCTGGTGCGCCGGCAGGCTGGTCTGCACCGCCAGCACCACCAAGGCCAACAGCAGCATCAGACCACGCCGCAGGGCGGCGGGACGTCGGATCAGGATGGCTGCTGCGGCGGACATGCGCTGGATATTACACCGCGGGCGGTCCGCTGGCCGCCGCCGGTACTGCCTGGGTGGAGGCTTGCGGCGCGGCGGCACTGCCGGCTGCCGGCGCCGGCCGGCTCGCGGCGGCGGGCGCATTGTGGGTGCTGGGCACCGCCATCAGGTACTTGGGCAGGCTGCGGGCCGCTGCCACCACGCGCGTCACGATGAACTGCGACACGTCCTTGGCCAACGCCTGGTTCAGGGCTTGCTCCTGCTCTTCGTTGGCGATGGCGTTGGAGACGCTGTAGGTGTAGTTGCGGTTCAGGATCACGCTCTGCGGCTCCAATATGACGGCGCCCTGCACCGTCAGCGAGAACTCCACTTCGTACTGCACCTGGTACAGCAGCGCCTGGCCGGCGCGGCTCAGGGCCAGGGGCCGGCTGCTGTGGCCGACGCTGATGATGCTGAGTACGGTGGTGGCCTGCTCCGGAGTCGCCAGCACCTGGGTATCGTCCGAGGCCAGGCCACGGCGCAACTCCCGCAGCAGGTCGCCGTTGCTGCCCGGCGCCGCGATGTAGATCTTGCGCATGGACGGCGGCAGGTCCGGCGCGCGGCGCAGGTGGAAGCCGCAGCCTGCCACCAGCAGCACCGACAGCCCGGCCGCGACCAGCGGCCTCACGCCGCCACCACGTTCACCAGCTTGCCCGGCACCACCACGATCTTCTTCACGTCCTTGCCTTTGACGAAGGGCAGCACGGAAGGTTCCGCAAGTGCGGCCCTCTCGATGTCCTCCCGGGGCGCATCCGCCGGGACCTGGATCTTGCCCCGCAGCTTGCCGTTGACCTGCACCACCAGTTCCAGGACGGAACGCTTGAGGGCTGCCGGGTCCGCCTTGGGCCAGGCCTGGGCCATCACCGAACCCCGGCGTCCCAGGCCCTGCCACAGGCTCTCCGCCACGTGGGGCACGATGGGCGCCAGCATCAGCACGATGCCCTCAAGGCATTCCTGGCGCACCGCCCTGTCCTGGGCGTCCGGGCCGGGGGCCTTGGTCACGGCATTCAGGAGCTCCATCACCGCCGCGATGGCGGTGTTGAAGGTGTAGCGACGGCCGATGTCGTCGCCCACCTTGACGAGCGTCTCATGCAGTTGGCGGCGCAGGGCCTGCTGGTCCGGGTTCAGGGTCGCCGGCGCCAGGGCCGGGACCTCGCCGGCGCCCCGGTGCTCCACCACCGCCTTCCACAGGCGCTTGAGGAAACGCTGCGCCCCCTCCACGCCGCTCTCGGACCATTCCAAGGTCAGTTCCGGGGGGGCGGCGAACATCATGAACAGGCGCACGGTGTCGGCGCCGTACTTCTCCACCAGCAGCTGCGGGTCCACGCCGTTGTTCTTGGACTTGGACATGGTGCCCAGCCCGTCGTACTGCACCGGCTGGCCGTCGGCCTTCAGGTTGGCGCCGGTGATCCGGCCGTCGGCATCGTGGGTGAACTCCACCTCGTCTGGACTGTAGTAGACCAGGCTGCCAGCGGCGCCCTTCCGCAGGAAGATGTGGTTCAGCACCATGCCCTGGGTGAGCAGCTTGGTGAAGGGCTCGTCGAACTTAAGCAGGCCCATGTCGCGCATGACCTTGGTCCAGAAGCGCGAGTAGAGCAGGTGCAGGATGGCATGCTCGATGCCGCCGATGTACTGATCCACCGGCAGCCACTGATCGACGCGCCCGTCCACCATGGCGGCGTCGTTGTCGCGGCAGGCATAGCGCATGAAGTACCAGGACGAGTCCACGAAGGTGTCCATGGTGTCGGTCTCGCGGCGCGCCGGCTTGCCGCACTTGGGGCAGGCACACTCCACGAACGGCTTGTACTTATTGAGGGGATTGCCGCTGCCGTCCGGCGCTAGATCCTCGGGCAGCACCACCGGCAGGTCCGCGTCCGGCACCGGCACGGTCCCGCAGTCCTGGCAGTGGATGAGCGGGATGGGGCAACCCCAGTAGCGCTGGCGGGAGATGCCCCAGTCCCGCAGGCGCCACTGCACCCGCTTCGATCCCAGGCCTTTGGCGGCCAGGTCGGCGGCGATAGCCTCCACGCCGGCTTCATAGGAGAGACCGTCGTACTTGCCGGAGTTGCACAGCACCCCGTCCTTGCTGATCAGCAGCTCCGCCAGCGATGCCGGCTGGGATGGCTGGCCATCCTTCACTCTCACCACCACTTCGATGGGCAAGTGGTATTTGGTGGCGAACTCGAAGTCCCGCTCGTCGTGGGCGGGCACCGCCATCACCGCGCCCTCGCCGTAGGCCATGAGCACGTAGTTGGCCACCCACACCGGCAACTCCTTGCCGGTGAGCGGATGCCGGACCTTGAGCGCAGTCGGCATGCCCTTCTTCTCCTGGGTTGCGAGCTCGGCTTCGGTGACGCCGCCCTTGCGGCATTCCTCGACGAAGGCCGCGACCTTGGCATCGGACGCGGCGGCCTTGGCCGCCAGCGGGTGTTCCGCCGCCACCGCCACATAGGTGGCTCCCATCAGGGTGTCGGCGCGGGTGGTGAACACCTTGAGCACGCCGTCCGCGTGCGGGAAGCCCACTTCCACGCCCACGCTCTTGCCGATCCAATTGGCCTGCATCACCTTCACGCGCTCCGGCCAACCCGGCAGCGCGTCCAGCGCGCCCAGGAGCTCCTCGGCGTAGTCGGTGATCTTCAGGTAATACATGGGGATCTCGCGCTTCTCGACCAGCGCGCCGGTGCGCCAGCCGCGCCCGTCGATCACCTGCTCGTTGGCCAGCACCGTGTGGTCCACCGGATCCCAGTTCACCACGCCGGTCTTCTGGTAGGCGATGCCCTTCTCCAGCATGCGCAGGAACAGCCATTGGTTCCACTTGTAGTACTTGGGGTGGCAGGTGGCCACCTCCCGCTCCCAGTCGATGGCGAAGCCCAGCGACTTCAACTGCCGGCGCATGTAGTCGATGTTGTCGTAGGTCCACTGGGCGGGCGGGACCTTGTTTTTGATGGCGGCGTTCTCCGCCGGCAGGCCGAAGGCGTCCCAACCCATGGGCTGCAGCACATTGCGGCCGTTCATGCGCTGGTAGCGGGTGATGAGGTCGCCGATGGTGTAGTTGCGCACATGGCCCATGTGCAGGCGGCCCGAGGGATAGGGCAGCATGCACAGGCAGTAATACTTCTCGCCGGGTGCGTCCTCGCGGGCGCGGTCGGCGTCCAGCTTCTCCCACAGGGCACGGGCCTCGGCTTCCACCTGGGCCGGCTGGTAGGTATCTCGCAACATCTCGCTCAAGCTTCCGCTTCCTCCGTCCTGTCGGCCGTCACCATGAACATCGTGGTCATGATGACATACCAGCCGAGGGTGATTGAGTGGACGAACATGGTCTCGCTGACGCCGCACATGGCCATCCCCACCACCACCATGAGGCCGGCCAGCGACGCGCCGGCGCGGGCGGGGTCCTGGCTGCCGAGGCCCCTGGCGAACTGCCAGCCGGGCACGCCGAACAGCAGCAGCAGCGCCGCCAGCCCCACCAGGCCGCGGGTAGCGAGCGCATCCAGTACCTCGTTGTGAGGATGGTCATAGCTGGCGGTGATGGGCGGGGCCTGGCCCTGGTCAACCAGCTTCTGGGCCCGCTCCATGTAGGCGGCGGTACCGACGCCGGTCAGCGGCGCAGCCTTGAACAGCCGCCAGGCCACCGCCCACATCTGCAGGCGCTCGGCCGCCGAGGACTGCAGCATGGCGTAGCGGTATTCCCCGGTGTATTGCTCGACGGGGAGAAGGTTGATCACGCTGCGCGCCGGGACCGTCACCCGTATGTGGTCCGCCAGGCTCGGCACGGTACGCATGTCGGTCTCGGCCATGTTCTGGCTGCGGATCTTGGCATAGGAACGCGGACCACGGCCGAAGTTCAACATCGCCTCGCCGGAGACGATGAAGCGCGCGTGCGCCGGACTCTGTCCGTCCCAAGGACTGCGCGGAAGATCCAGCCAGGAACGGTTGTGGTTGCTGTTGAATGCGCGCAACACCACGGCATGACGGCAGCCGTGGGCTTTCAGATAGGCCGACCAGCGGCGCCTCGCCGGGACCACCTTCACCGATACGCCGGGCGAATCGCGGGTGACCACCGCTGCATAGGCATTCAACAGGCGCGGGTCATCCAGGCAGACCGGCGCCGGCTGTTCCTGCAGGCTGTCCTCGACGTAAGCGTAGCTGTGCAACTGCTGCAGCACGCTCCGCACCCGCTGCTGCACCCGCGCACCGGGCAGGAAGTACAGCACCGTGAACAAGGCCAGCACCGCCACCGCGCCGACCAGCACCGTGCGCGGGTGCAACAGGTGGCGGCAGGAGAGGAACAGCAGCAGCAACACCGGCAGCGCCAGCCAGGCACCGCGCGCGCCGGACAAGGCGCAGGCCAGCAGTCCCGCGAACACGCACAGCAGCACCAGCCGCGGCCCCAGCCTCGGCAGGCGCTGGTCGATATGGATGTAGCCGGCGGCGAAAGCGAAGGTGGTTAGCGTCGCCAAGTCGCCGAACAGGATGGCGACGTTGGTGTCGCCATCCGGCTGCAGGAAGCCCTGGATATCGATCCGCTCCCAGATGGCGTCGATGCCCAGCACCAGTGCGCCCAGCCCCAGGCCGGTCCACACCAGCAGCGCCGGCGGACGGTGACGCTTGAACGCGATCAGCGCCGGGAACACCAGTAGCAGGCGCACGTAGCGGCCCAGCAGGCGGAAGCCGTAGTCGGTCTGCTGGCCGAGCTCGAAGGCCAGCAGTCCCGCCACCAGGAACATCAGGAACACCGAGACGTAGAGCCAATCGCGGCGGGTGAAGCCGGTCTGGAAGCCAGTGCGGGCCCAGGCCACCAGGCCGATCACCAGCAGCAGGAACAGGCAGAAGCTGTCGCTCCGGCTCACCAGCAGGCAAGCTGCCGGGAACAGCAACACGACCGCCCCGACCGTGAGGCGCATGACGTGGTCGGCGCGACCTTCTCCCGCCTGCGGCCTGAGCCAGCCGGCGGCGGAGCGCTTGAGTTCCGCGAACTCCTGCATCATGCGGGGAGCCTCCTGCGGCGGCGCCAAGCGAAGCCCAGCACCGTGAGCAGGCCCAGCAGCGCTACCGGCACGTCACCCCAATGGGTGACCGGCGTGGCACCCGCCAGGGGCTGGATCTCGCCTTTCAGCACATAGACCTGGTCGGGAGGCGCGACCGAGACCAGGCGTCCCCGGTCATCGACGATGGCGGTGAGACCGGTGTTGGTGGCACGCAGCAGCCAGCGGCCGCTCTCGATGGCGCGCATGCGCGCGATCTCGAGATGCTGCGGCAGGGCGATGGAGTCGCCGAACCAGCCGTCGTTGCTCACGTTCACGAGGAAAGCCGCCTGGGGAAGGGCCAGCATTATCTCACTGGGGTAGGCGTCCTCGTAGCAGATGGACGTGCCGACGGGATAGCCCGCCGCCTGCAGCAAGCGCTGTTCGCGGGCACCGGGAGTGAAGCTGGAATACGGCAGGTCTGCATCCCGCAGCAGGTCCTTCACCCACTGCGGGAGGAACTCGAAGTTCTCGCCGAAGGGCACCAGCTGGCGCTTGTTGTAGGTCCCATCGCTCGACCCCAGGCTGATGACACTGTTGTAGTAGTTCTGGCTGTCGTAGGTCGGCACACCCAACAGGATGTCGCTGCCGTGGCGGCGCGCATCCGCCTCCAGCGGATCCAGGAACTCGTCCTGCACCTCGTCCTGGTAGGCAGGCACCGCCGCCTCCGGCCAGACGATGAGCTTGCTGGACCAGTTCGCGTCGGTGAGCCGCCGGTACAGCTTCAGGGTGGGTTCGAAGGCCTCCGGCTCCCACTTCTGGTCCTGCGGGATGTCACCCTGCATCAGGCTGACGCTCAATCGCGGCCCTGCGGGATGGGTCCAGCGCAGCCTGCCCAGTCCCCAGCCCGCGCCCCACAGTGCCACCAGCGCGATGGCCGCCATGATGGCACGGCGCAGGGTGGCTGCTTCCAAGGCTGTCAGCAGCATCCCGGCGCTCAGCAGCACCGCCAGGCTCACGCCAAGACCGCCCATATAGGGCGCGAACCCGGCCAAAGCCGAATCCACCTGGCTGTAGCCCAGGCTCAGCCAGGGGAAACCGGAGAGGAACCAGCCGCGCAGCCATTCCAGGAATACCCAGGCGGCGGGGAACAGCAACAGCGCGCGTCGCCAGCCGGCCGGACTCCAGGCCGCAGCCAGCGCGCAGGCAGCGGCGCTGTACAGCGCCATGATCGCCACCAGCACCAGCAGCATCAGGATGGCGACCGGCCCGGACACACCGCCCATCTGATGCAGGCTGATGTAGATCCAGTACACCCCCGCCAGGAACTCGGCCATGCCGAAGGCGAAACCACGCCGGAATGCGCGTCGCCACGACAAGGGCCCGATCGACCATAGCAGCCCGGCGAGGCCCAGGACCGCCAGCGGATACAGGCCGAAGGGGGCGAACGCGAACACCGTCAGCAGGCCGCAGGCAGCCGCCAGCGCGTCGCCCGGCCAGGCATCGCGCCACTGCGCCGCGCTACCGCCGAAGCGGCCCAGCCTGCCGGCCAGCAGGCTCATGCCTCGGCGTCGGCCGGAGCGGCCTTGCGCAGCGCCTCCAGCAGATGCAGGCGGCGGCTGTCGGCGCGCAGCACCTTGAAACGGAAGCCGTCCAGCTCGATCTTCTCGCCGCGCTTGGGCAGGTGCCCGAAGGCGTGGGTGACGAGGCCGCCTACGGTCTCGAACTCGTCGTCGCTCAAGGTGGTGCCGAAGTACTCGTTGAAGTCCTCCACCGGCGTCACCGCCTTGACGGTGTAGCGGGTGTCGGTGTGCTTGAGGATGCGTGATTCGTCGTCCACGTCGTACTCGTCGTCGATGTCGCCGACGATCTGCTCCAGCACGTCCTCGATGGTGAC
>Ga0070714_100000846_pt1 | contig 21697 bp, 19 predicted proteins | sample LARL83metaG_FD_65450 | JGI IMG/M metagenome (GOLD analysis project Ga0070714, IMG submission 65450) | Corn, switchgrass and miscanthus rhizosphere microbial communities from Kellogg Biological Station, Michigan, USA - LAR L8-3 metaG | ecosystem: Host-associated > Plants > Roots > Rhizosphere ... | reverse complement strand
GGTGCGGCGGAGAGGCCGACACGCTTGGCGAGCTCCTGGTTGGAGATGCGTGCGTCGGATTGCAGCTCCTCGAGGATGCGTCGGTCGAGGCGATCGAGTGCAGCGGTGCCCATGGGTGATTCGTTGGCCGATAACGCAAGAATATTGCCCAAATTAGGATAACCAGGGCAATAGAAGCAAGGTAATTGCACGTGATCGCGCATAAGCTGCGCGCGCACCCCAAAAGGTCTGATCCATGCCCCCGCAGGCTGCCGCAATGCCGAGCTCGTCCTCCCCATCCACCGCGGTTGAGCCACAGACCGACTGGCGTCGCGTCGCGTCGCTCCTGCACGCATCGCGTGCACTCGATGAGATCGAGGAGACGCGCCTCGTGCCGCAGAGGAAGGTGCTGTACCAGTTCTCCGCGCGCGGACATGATTTCGCGCAGATCCTGCTCGGCCTGCAGTTGCGCGACGCGCACGATGGCATCTCGGTGTACTACCGTTCGCGACCGCTCATGCTGGCGCTCGGAGTGAGCCTCGAGGAAGCGGCCGCGGGCCCTCTGGCGCGCAGTGGCGCCTTCAGCGGTGGCCGCGACATCGGAGTGGTTTTCAACCTTCCGGGACGCGACGCTCCGACGGTGCTGCCGGCCTGCGGTGGCGTCGGCGCGCAGTACACGCCCGCCGCGGGTTGGGCGCAGGCGATACGTTACCGTCACGAGACCCTCCACGATGAGAGCTTCGCGCGCAGCATCGCGGTGGTGCTCGGCGGAGATGCATCGACCGCAACCAACGGTTTCTGGTCGGCGCTCAACATGGCGACGACACTCGCGTTGCCGATGCTCTTCTACATCGAGGACAATGGCTTTGGCATCTCGGTGCCATCGCGCCTGCAGACTCCAGGCGGCGACATCGCCGCGAATCTGCGCTCCTTCGCCGGGCTATCCATCCTCGAGGGTGACGGCAGCGATCCGCGCGCGACGGAGGAGCTCAGCCGGCGTGCGGTGGCGCAGGTCCGCGAGCGGCGGACACCGGTGATGTTGCGGCTCACGGTTCCGCGGCTTTCCGGTCACTCCGGCCAGGATACCCAGGCCTACAAGTCCCCCGAGACACTCAGCGAAGAGCGCGGCCGCGATCCGCTCGCTCGCCTCGAGGCGTTCCTCGTGCCGAAGCTCATGTCCGCCGAGGAGTGGCGTCGTCTGCACGTCGAAGCGCGGCGGGAGGTCGAGCACGCGGTCGAAGCTGCCCTTGCGCGCCCGCAGCCCGATCCTCGGGAGCTCACGGCACACGTTTTCTCCAGCCCGGCAGTGGGCACTGCATCGCTGCAGGAGCAGGGCGGCCTCGCGCCGGAGGGGTACGCGTTCGCGGCCTCGAGTACGGTAGCGCAGCCGCAGGGCACGCGCATCAACATGTTGACCGCCATACGCCGCACGCTGGATGTGGAGCTCGCGCTCAATCCGCGCATGCTGGTGTTTGGCGAGGACGTTGGCCCGAAGGGTGGCGTACACGGGGCGACGCTCGGACTGCAGGACAAGTACGGCGTCGCGCGCGTGTTCGATACCAGCCTGTCGGAGGAAGGCATCATCGGCCGAGCGGTAGGCATGGCGCTCGCCGGATTGTTGCCGGTCGCGGAGATACAGTTCCGCAAGTACGCAGATCCCGCGGCTGAGCAGCTCAATGACTGCGGAACGATGCGCTGGCGTACGCGTAATCGCTTCGCAGCGCCGATGGTCGTGCGCATGCCGGGTGGCTTCTTCAAGTGCGGAGATCCCTGGCACAGCCAGACGAACGAGGTCGCCTGGGCCCACGGCATCGGCTGGCAGGTGGCGGTGCCCTCGAACGCCGAAGACGCGACCGGCCTGCTACGCGCGGCGCTGCGCGGCAACGATCCGGTAATCTTCTTCGAGCACCGCGCGATGCTCGATGGCGCGTGGGCGCGCCGTCCGTACCCGGGCGATGAGTTCGTGGTGCCCTTCGGACAGGCGCGCACGGTGCGCGCCGGCAGTGAGATCACGGTCGTCAGCTGGGGAGCGATGGTCGAGCGTTGTCTTCAGGCGGCAGGCGATTCGCACGTTGACGCCGAGGTGCTCGATCTGCGTACCCTCTCGCCCTGGGACAGGGGTGCGGTGCGCAGCTCGGTGGAAAAGACGCGTCGATGCCTGATCGTTCACGAGGACAATCTCACCGCGGGTTTCGGCGCGGAGATCGCGGCGATGCTCGCGCAGGAAAGTTTTTTCAGCCTCGATGCGCCCATCGAGCGCCTCGCCATGCCCGACATTCCGAGCCCACACAGCCCGCTGCTGCTCGAGGCGGCGTTGCCGAGCGTGGCGCAGATTACCCACGCCATTCAGCGGCTTGCGAGCATCTGAGGTGAGCGAGACCATCGAGGTCAGAGCCCCGGCGGAGCAGACCGAGGGCACACGCTCGCAGATCCTGCGCTGGCTCAAGCAGGTAGGCGACCGCGTCACCGAGAACGAGCCGCTGATCGAGATCGAGACCGACAAGGTCACGGTGGAGGTTGCTGCACCCGGCTCGGGGGTTCTGCGGGAGATCCTCCGCCATGAGCAGGAGGAGATCACACCAGGAGAGCTGCTCGCGCGGCTCGATCCGGAAGGGCAAGGCGCGGGTGCCGCCCTTGCACCGCCGCGCAGTGGCATCCCGCAGGCGCACACAGCTGCTCAGACTGCAGCGGATGCGCCGCTGCGCGCTGCGGTGGACCCCGCCGGGAACGTGCGCGCCGCGGGATCCCTGAGTCCCGCGGTGCGTCGTCTGCTCGCCGACCATGGTCTCGAGCCCACAGCCGTGCATGGCACTGGGCAAGGCGGGCGCGTCACCGTCGAGGACGTGCTGCGTGCAGCCGCCGGTGGGGCGCAATCCGCGTTAGGGAAGCCTGCGGCGCAAGCGCCGGCCGCCGCCGAGGCGGGCGTGCGACGGGTACCGCACAGCGCCGTGCGCCGGCGGATCGCGGAGCACATGGTGCAGAGTCTCCTGCATGCCGCGCCGCACGTGACCACGGTGTTCGAGGCCGATCTGACCGCCGTGCTCGAGGATCGCGCGCGCCGCCGGGAGGCTTTCGCGCAGCGCGGCGTGCCGCTCACCCTCAGCGCGTACTTCATACAGGCGGCCGTCGCCGCCATACGTGTCGTTCCGGAGTCGAACAGTCGCTGGACCGATGCAGCGCTCGAGATCTACGACTCGGTCCACATCGGGGTGGCAACGGCGGTAGAAGGATCCGGGCTCCTCGTACCGGTGCTGCGCGATGCGCACGAGCGCGATCTCTTCGAGACCGCGCGGGGACTGGACGATCTCGTGAGCCGGGCCCGTGCGGGCACGCTCACACCGGCCGACGTCCGCGGCGGCACATTCACGATCTCGAATCACGGAGTGAGCGGCAGCCTGCTGGCCGCGCCGATCATCATCAACCAGCCGCAGTCCGCGATTCTCGGCATCGGCAAGCTCGAGCGCCGAGCCGTTGCGATGGGCGATGCGGAGGGCGAGACCATAGTCGTGCGGCCGCGGTGCTACGTCACACTCACGCTCGACCATCGAGTCATGGACGGTCATCAGGCTAACCGGTTCATGCAGGTGTTCGTCGACACCCTGAGCCGCTGGTCCTCTTAGCGCGCAACGCTCCGCGCCAACTCGATCGAGCTGCGAAGTCCCGGGCGGTCCGGATGCCGCGCGCGCAGGCCGCCAAAGCGCGCGTGCGCAGCCGAGTTGGCGGCGGGGAGGGCACGGTGCAACTGATGCGCAGCGCCGGAAAGGTACTGCTCGGCGTCCGCGAACACCCGCGCATAGACTCGCCGGCATACCTCGTAGGCTGCGCCGCCCACCCAGTCCTGCGGCAGTAACGCGGGCGGCAGCATCGGATCCTGAAGGTGAATCTTGCGGTATTCGTGGATCAGCAGCGTGCGCACGAGAAACGCGGTCTCGGGGGCAACGCCATCGGCCGCGAATGCGGGCTCGACCGCGGAGAAGCGGGCGACGAAGCGCCCATATCGGCGCGCGAGCTCGGCGAGATCCCAGCCTCGGGCGACGATCTCACGATCGGCAGCGAAGCCTGAGTCCGCGCTGTTGAGCAGCAGTGCTCCGCGCACACCCGCCACGTTGCGCAGCCATGCGCGCGCTTCGGCCAAGGTACAGGACGGATGGGCGAAGAGTGCTGCGTTCAGCTGTCCGAATCCGAGCCACCTCAACTCAGCGTGTGCCTCCCGCCGCGGCCCGGCGCCAGCGGGCAGCACGACGAGCGTCCAGCGACCATTCCAGGAGCGCGGGTTCTCGCCGTAGATGCGCCGTGTCGCCTCGGCGAAACGCGCACCTCCCGCGCGCGTCAGGCGGTACTCGCTGCGCCGTCCGGCACGCCTCGAGATGAGCCAGCCCCCGCGCGCGAGGCGGGCGACCGAAGTGCGCACCGCACGTTCGGCGAGGCCAAAGGGAGCGGCGAGGCGAATGAGGCTACCGAGGGTGACCGCCCCTCCGCGTGGGGCGATGGCATCCCCAAAGATAGTGATCAGGAGCGAGCCGGCGCGCAGTGGCCGCTGTGCCTGGAAATGGCGTAACAGCGCATGCACGGGAGCCGCGGGCGGGGCAGTCGGGGGGCGTTTCATGCGCCCGAAATTGTGACACAAAAAATCATCATCCTGTGCTAGTCTCGTGTCATATCTTTGGGTCATTTCCGCAGCGGGCGTCACACGCATGTACACGCAGGCACTCGATACCCATGGCAAGGAACCGGCCGGCGGCGCCGAGGCGGACCCGCAGGTCGCGCGCTTCCAGGCACGCATCGACGCGGAGGAGAAGATCGAGCCCAAGGACTTCATGCCGGAGGCCTACCGCCAGACACTGATCCGCCAGATCTCGCAGCATGCGCACTCGGAGATCGTCGGCATGTTGCCGGAGGGCAACTGGATCACGCGCGCGCCGAGCCTCAAGCGCAAGGCGGTGCTGATCGCCAAGGTGCAGGACGAGGGCGGCCACGGCATGTATCTCTACAGCGCCGCCGAGACGCTCGGCATCTCGCGCGCACAGATGCTCGAGCAGTTGCTCTCGGGCGCCGCCAAGTACTCGAGCATCTTCAACTACCCGACGCTCACCTGGGCCGATGTGGGCGCGATCGGCTGGCTGGTGGATGGGGCGGCGATCATGAACCAGATCCCGATCTGCCGCTGCTCGTACGGTCCCTACGCGCGTGCCATGGTGCGCATTTGCAAGGAGGAGAGTTTTCACCAGCGCCAGGGTTTCGAGATCATGCTGACGCTCACCCAGGGCACGTACGCCCAGCGCACCATGGCCCAGGATGCCCTCAATCGGTGGTGGTGGCCCTCGCTCATGATGTTCGGTCCGAGCGATGCGGACTCCAAGCACACCGCGCAATCGATGCGCTGGAAGATCAAGCGCTTCAGCAACGATGAGCTGCGGCAGAAGTTCATCGACATCACGGTGCCGCAGGCGCATTTTCTCGGCCTGACGATTCCGGACGACGAGCTGCACTGGGACGAGGCGTCCCAGCACTACCACGTCGGCCCCATCGACTGGAGTGAGTTCTACGCGGTGCTGAAGGGCAACGGACCGTGCAATCGTGAGCGGCTCGAGGCGCGCCAGCGCGCGCATGAGGCCGGACGCTGGGTGCGCGAGGCGGCGGCGGCGCACGCCGAGCGCGAGCGCACTCGCAGCATGCAACAGGCGGCAGGAGTAGCAGCATGACCGAGAGCGACTGGCCGCTGTTCGAGGTTTTCATCCGTTCGCGCGCGGGACTCGAGCACAAGCACGTCGGCAGCCTGCATGCCGCGGATGCGCGCATGGCAGTCGAGCATGCGCGCGACGTCTACACGCGGCGCCAGGAAGGTGTGAGCCTGTGGGTGGTGCGCTCGGCCGACATCGTCGCTTCGGACCCCGAGGAGGCTGATGCGCTGTTCGAGCCCGCGCGCGACAAGATCTATCGGCACCCGACCTTTTACGCAATCCCCGAAGAGGTGAAGAATCTGTGAGCACGAGCGCCATGCAGACCGAGACGCGCACCGAGGCGCAGCAGCAGCAGGCGCACTGTCATTATGTTCTGCGCCTGGCGGACACCTCGCTGGTCCTCGGACAGCGTCTGGCGGAGTGGATCGGCCATGCGCCGGCGCTGGAGGAGGATCTGGCGCTCGCCAATCTCTCGCTCGATCTCATTGGCCAGGCGCGGCTGCTGCTCACGTATGCCGGTGAGCTTGAAGGCCAGGGACGCGATGAGGACGCGCTCGCCTTCCTGCGCGATGCACCGGAGTTTCTGAATCTGGCGCTCGCCGAGCAGCCGAACGGAGACTTCGCCCACACCATCGTGCGCCAATGGCTCATCGATGCGTGGCAGCTCGAGATATACGGAGCGCTCGAGCACTCCAGCGACACCCGCCTCGCCGCGATCGCCGCCAAGGCGATCCGCGAGACGCGCTACCACTATCGCTTCAGCAGCGGCTGGCTGGTGCGCCTCGGTGATGGCACTGCCGAGAGCCGGCAGCGCACGCAGCGCGCACTCGATGACCTGTGGCGTTTCACCGCGGAGCCGTTCGCGCCCGATGAGATCGATGAGCGCATGAGCCGCGCCGGCATCGCGACTCCGCTGCCGGAGCTCGCGTCGCGCTGGTCGGCACGGATGGAGGAGGACCTGCGCGCGGCGACGCTCACGCGCCCGGCCACGCAGCCCTTCCCCTGGCATGGCAAGCGCGGTGTGCACACCGAGCATCTCGGTCATCTGCTCGGAGAGATGCAACACCTGCAGCGCAGCTATCCCGGCGCGCGCTGGTGATGGCCGCAGCGACATCCGCGATGGCCGAGCGGGAGGCATGGGAGCTACTCGCCAAGGTGCTCGATCCGGAGATCCCGGTGCTGAGCATCGTCGATCTGGGGATCGTGCGGCAGGTACGACACGGCTCCGACGGCCGACTGCACGTCGCCCTCACTCCAACCTATTCGGGATGCCCGGCCACCGAAGTGATCCGCAGGCTGGTGCGCACGGCGCTCGATACCGGCGGTTACCAGGATGCGGTGCTGGAGGAAGTGCTTTCGCCGCCCTGGACGAGCGACTGGCTGACCGCCGCCGGACGCGAAAAGCTGCGGTCATTCGGCATCGCGCCGCCCGCGCAGAGTGTCGCCCATCCACGGCAGCTCCTGCGCGCGCCTGCGGTCAGCTGCCCGCGCTGTGCGAGCCGCGACACGCAGCGGTTGAGCGAGTTCGGCTCGACGCCCTGCAAGGCGCACTACCGCTGCAGCGCCTGCGGCGAGCCGTTCGATTACTTCAAGTGCCTCTGAGATGCTCAAGTTTCATCCACTGAAGGTCATGCAGCTCGCCCCGGACGCCGAGGATGCGGTGGCGATTGCACTCGAAGTGCCGCCCGAGCTGCGCGAGGAGTATCTCGGCGCCGCGGGCCAACACGTGGTCGTGCGCCTCATGCTCGACGGCGAGGACACGCGGCGCACCTACTCGCTGGTCAATGCCCCGGGGGAGTGGCCGCTGCGGATCGTGCCGCGCGTGCATGCGCAGGGACGCATGTCGCGACACCTCGCCGAGCAACTGCGCCCGGGTGATGTCCTCGAGGTGCTGCCGCCGAATGGCAGCTTCACTCCGCGGGATGGCGCGACCGCGCGCGGCACCTACGTGGCCTTCGCCGCCGGCTGTGGCATCACGCCGGTGCTGTCGGTGATGCGCGCGCTGCTCGCGCACCCGGAGGCGCGGATGATCCTTTTCTACGGCAACACGGCGAGCGCGCGCACCATGTGTCTCGAGGAGCTGCTCGCCCTCAAGGACCGTTATCTCGGACGGCTGTCGCTGCATTTCGTCATGAGCCGCGAGCCGCAGGAAGTCGCACTCTACAACGGGCGCATCGATGCGGCGCGCGTGCGGCAGTTCGCGGCGGCGCTGTTTGCGCCGCTCCAGGTGAGCGAGTACTTCGCGTGCGGACCCGGGGACATGATCGAGCAGGTCACCTCGACGCTGCGCGCGCTCGGGGTCGAGGCGGCACGCGTGCACGCCGAGCATTTCACCGTAGCCACCACCGACGCGGCGGCGCCCGCGGGGACGGCGGCGGTCAGGGAGGCTGTGCAGGCGGCGCCGGCGCCGGTGGCGGACCGCGCCGCCGCTGCGGACACGTCCGAGGTCATCGTACTCATGGACGGCCGCCGCCGCTCCTTCACCATGAAGATGGACGAGGAGACCGTGCTCGATGCCGCCGCACGTGCCGGGGTGGAGCTGCCGTTCTCGTGCCGCGCGGGGGTGTGTTCCACCTGCCGCACCAAGGTGATCCGCGGCGAAGTCGAGATGGCGCAGAACTACGCGCTCGAGGATTGGGAGCTCGAGCAGGGTTACGTGCTCGCATGCCAGTCGCGCGTGAAGAGTCCTCTGCTCGAGCTCGACTACGACGAGAAGTGATCCTGCGGCGAGCCCCGCACGGCGCCATATTCCTACGGAGCGAGCAGTGAGCTACGCGAACATACTCTTCGATATCAGCGCGGGCATCGCGCGGCTGACCTTCAATCGCCCGGAGCGGCTCAACAGCTTCAACAGCGCCATGCATGCTGAGGTCCGCGCCGCCCTCGCCACGGTGAAGAGCAGCGCCGCCCGGGTGCTGGTGATCACCGGCGCGGGGCGCGGCTTCTGCGCGGGCCAGGACCTCAACGACCGGGCGGTGAGCCCGGGCGCCGCGGCGCCGGACCTCGGCGAGTCGATCGAGAAGAACTACAAGCCGCTGGTGCTCGCACTGCGCGAGCTGCCGCTGCCGGTCATCGCCGCGGTGAATGGCGTCGCCGCCGGAGCCGGCGCCAACATTGCCCTGGCATGCGATCTGGTGATCGCGGCGCGCTCGGCGAGCTTCGTGCAGGCATTCGCCAAGCTCGGTCTCGTGCCGGACTCCGGCGGCACGTGGTTTCTGCCGCGGCTGATCGGCACTTCGCGCGCGCTCGGACTCGCGCTGCTCGCAGAGAAATTGCCGGCCGAGCAGGCGGCGGCCTGGGGGCTGATCTGGCGCTGCGTCGATGATGCCGAGCTTCCGGCGGTCGTGGAGAGTCTTGCACTGCAGCTCGCCAGCGCACCGACCCGCGGACTCGCGCGCACCAAGCAGGCCATGTACGAAGGGCTCAACCGCACGCTGCGCGAGCAGCTCGACATCGAGCGCGACTACCAGGGCGAGCTCGGCCGCAGCGCCGACTATGCGGAAGGCGTCGCAGCTTTCGGCGAAAAGCGCGCGCCGCGCTTCACCGGCCGCTGAGCGGGGACACCATGAGCCAGCCGGACCAGATGGCAGCGGCCGCCCAGCAGCGCGCGGAACGGGCCGCGGCGGCGCTCTTCGAGCGCGATCGCGCGAGCCAGGCTCTCGGCATGCGGCTGGTCGCCGTGCGTCCCGGCTGGGCGCGCGTCGCCATGCGCGTGCGCGCGGACATGGTGAATGGCCACGGCGTGTGTCACGGCGGCCTCGTCTTCGCGCTCGGCGACAGCGCGTTCGCTTTCGCCTGCAACTCGCACAACGAGTCGACCGTGGCCGCGGCCGCCTCGATCGACTTTCTTGCCGGCGCGCGCGAGGGCGATGAGCTCACGGCGGAGGCGAGCGAGCTGTGGCGCACGCGGCGCAACGGCATCTACGAGATCAATGTCTGCAACCAGCGCGGCGAGCGCGTCGCGCTGTTTCGCGGACGGTCCTATCGCATCGATGGACAGGTGGTGGGCGAGGAGTGAGCACCATGCAGCTGCAGAGTTTCGTTGCCGGCCGCTGGCAATCGGGCGCGGGGGCCGGAGTAGCGCTGCGCGATGCAACCACCGGAGAGGTGATCGCGAAGGCCAGCGCCGAGGGCCTCGACACCGAGCTCATGCTGAGATATGCGCGCGGGACCGGCGGACCGAATCTGCGCCGCCTCACCTTTCACGAGCGCGCTGCACTCATCAAGGCGCTGGCGCGATTCCTCGGCGAGCACAAGGATGAGTTCTACGCGCTTTCTTATGCGACCGGGGCCACCAAGGCGGACTCCTGGATCGATATCGATGGCGGGATCAGCACCCTGTTTGTGTACGCCAGCAAGGGCACCCGCGAGCTCCCCAACAGCCGCGTGTATGTCGATGGTGGTCTGGAAGCACTCTCCAAGAGCGGCAGCTTCATCGGGCAGCACCTGTGTGTACCGCTCGAAGGCGCGGCGGTGCACATCAACGCCTTCAACTTCCCGGTGTGGGGCATGCTGGAAAAGCTCGCGCCGGCCCTGCTCGCTGGCGTACCGGCGATCGTCAAGCCGGCTACCCAGACGAGCTATCTCACCGAGTGTGTATTCCGCCGCATCATCGAATCTGACATCCTGCCGCCCGGTGCCGTGCAGCTCCTCTGCGGCGCAGTAGGGCCGCTCTTCGATCATCTCACCTGTCAGGACGTGGTTTCCTTCACGGGCTCGGCGTCCACGGCACTGAAACTGCGCCAGCACCCGATCGTGAGTGCCGAGGCGGTGCGCTTCACCGCCGAGACCGATTCGCTCAACTCCTCGATCCTCGGTCCGGATGCGGACGCAGGCAGTCCGGAGCTCGAGCTCTTCGTGCGCGAAGTCGTCCGGGAGATGACGGTCAAGGCCGGCCAGAAGTGCACCGCCATCCGCAGGGCGTTCGTGCCGGCTGCAAGGGCCGACGAGGTACTCGAGGCCTTACGCGGCGCTCTCGCACAGGTGGTCGTGGGCGATCCGCGCCTCGAGAAGGTGCGCATGGGACCCGTGGCATCGCTCGGTCAGCGTCGCGAGGTGCTCGAGCAGCTCTCCCGGCTGACCCGGGAGACGGAGCTCATCTGCGGGGGTGCGGGCCAGGCGCAACCCCTCGGGGCGGATGGCGAGCGCGGTGCTTTCCTCGCTCCGACGCTGCTCTACTGCCGCGATGCGGGCGCTGCCCGCGCGGTCCACTCGGTGGAGGCCTTCGGCCCCGTGGCCACGCTGATCCCGTACGGCAGCGTGGAAGAGGCGATAGCGCTTGCCCGGCAGGGCGGCGGCAGTCTGGTCAGCTCCGTATTCAGTGCGGACGATGAGGTCGCCGCACAACTCGTTCTCGGACTCGCTCCGTACCATGGCCGCATCCTCGTGGCGAACCGCCATTGCGCGCGTGACTCCACCGGTCACGGCTCGCCGTTGCCGCACCTGGTGCACGGCGGCCCGGGTCGCGCGGGCGGCGGGGAGGAGATGGGAGGCATCCGGGGGGTGATGCACTACCTGCAGCGCACTGCGGTGCAGGGAACGCCCGACCTCATTACCGCCGCAAGCGGCCGCTGGGTGAAAGGTGCGCGGGAGCGGGACCCGGGGGTGCATCCCTTCCGCAAGCCTTTCGGCGCACTCGCCATCGGCGACACTTTCCATTCGGGCGAGCGCGAGGTAACGGTTGACGACATCGAGCGCTTCGCGGAGCTCTCCGGCGATCGCTTCTATGCGCACATGGATGAGGCCCAGGCGGCACGCAATCCTCTCTTTGGCGGCCGGGTCGCACACGGCTACTTTCTCGTGTCCGCGGCGGCTGGGCTGTTCGTCGAGCCGGACTATGGGCCGGTGCTGGCCAATTACGGCATCGACCACCTGCGCTTCGTAAAGCCGGTGAAGCCGGGGGACCGCATCCGCGTGCGCCTCACCTGCAAGGAGAAATCGCTGCGGACCGGCAGCGGTTACGGCGAGGTGCGCTGGGACACCGCCATCGTCAACCAAAATGGCGAAGCAGTCGCCAACTATGACGTGCTTACGATGGTGAGTGAGAGCGCGACACCCAATGCGGCTGCGGACTGAGCTGCAAGTCCGAGTGAGCGGCTCATCGCACGGCGCCTGGCTCACGGCGATTGGTGCTCAAGTCAGGAAAGGCGCGCAGGGAGCCGGTAACCTTCAAAGGAAACTCTAGCTCGGTGCCGAGCCCGTCCACGCCTTTCACGCTCAGACGCACGCGGTAGTCGGCAGATCTCGTATACGTGTGCGACGCTCGGGCGCCTTCGGCGCCGGTGCCGTCGCCGAAGTCCCAGCGATACTCGACGATCGGCGCATCATCGCTCTTGGCCTGTGCCGCAACCTGCATGGGCTCGCCGATGCTCGCCGAGCCCGGTACCTGTGCCGAGGCGCCCGGGGCACTCTCGGGAACCGTGGTGTCGATCAGCTTGAGCATGGTGACGGACTCAGGTGGCTCATTGGTGAGTTCGATCGCGCCACCACTCAGCGGAGTTGCCGGCGCGGAGTGCAGCACATTCGTGACGTTGAAGTTATGGTCCGGAGGCAGTCCCAGCCCGGCCAGCGCGAGCTTGTGCGAGTGTGTTGAGCTGGTCCAGTTGAAAACGGTGAGAATCGCCTGCCGTGCAGACTCCTTGAGCAGGAAGACGCTCGGCTGCTCGTCTTCCGGGCGATAGCTGAGAAGATCGACGGGTGTCGAAGCGCGGCCGAGCTTCGCCATGTTGAGCAGGTCGCGGTTCTCGACGAGCGCCAGACGTTCGCTCTGCGCGCCAAGTGTCGGCAGGTCATCGCCGATCTCATACATCCCGCCGGAAACGGCGGACAGTGCAATCGAGGCCTCGGCCGCCGCGAGCGACAGCTCCGGCTTCAGCTCGCTGACATCGGCAAACTGCTGGGGGCAGAGATTGAAAGCATCCGGATCGTTCACGAAGAAGTTCCGGTGCATGTAGAAACGCGCTGCGATGCCCGTGCCCGCCTCGCGTGTTGCTTCGAAAGAGTGACCGGTGTCCTGCGAGATGCGGCCGGTGTCGACCAGCCCAACGGCGTTCAGCATGGGACTGCCGTCCTTGTCGAGAACGACCTGCTCGCCCACCGCTGCCCGCAGGATCTGCAAGCCGATGCGCTGCGCTTCCAGCGCCGTCGTATTGGGCCGAAATCGGTATCCCTCGATCGCGGTGGTATCCATGAAGTCGAGCTTGATGAAGCGCACGCCCCATTCGCGCACCATCGTGCGATAGGTCTGGCGCAGATACTGCTGTGCGCCGGGATGAGTCGTGTCGAGCGTGTAGATCCGATCGGTGTGCTGCCCGCGGTCGCCGAACACCTCACCGCTCGCTATCGGCTCGCCCTGGGCGTTCCTCACCAGCCAGTCTTTATGATGCTCGTAGACCCACGCCCGGCGTGTGACCTCGAACACTCCGGTCCAGATACCAAAGATCAGTCCGTCGGCGGTCACGTGATGGCCTAGCGCGCGCATGCCGGCGGGAAACTGCAGGATGTTGGCCGTGGTGTATTCCCCGCGGGCGTACTGGTAGCCCTCGTCGACCTGGAAATAACGGTAACCGAAGCTGGCGAGGTGCTGCGCAAGCCAGTCGGCATTGGCGAGCGTCTCGCCCTGGTTGATGGCGGCGTAGAACGCCGTCCAGCTCCACCACCCGATCGGGGTCGCCACGGGGATGCGCGCATGGTGCAGCTGGCGGATCGCCTCACCGTAGCGGAGCAGTTGCGCATGGTAATCGCCGCCGGCTGCGAGCAGCAGACGCTCGCCGGTCATTTCCGCACCCGGGGCGAGCGGCAGACTGAGCTCGACCTGGTCCACTGCGGGAGAGTGCTTCAGGTCGAAGTCGCGCTGGATCTCGGTGGTCCCAGTGGAATCCACGGAGAATGCCGCGATTGTCGCCGTACCGCCTGCTGCCGCCTGCAGGTGGAGGATTGTCAGGAAGCGTTCGGAAGTTAGCGCGCCCACGAAGAAGCTCTCGCCGCTTTCGCGGTTGTAGACGAGCTGACTGCCGACAGCACGATGCATGCCCCCCGGTGCCGCGCCCAGGTCGTAGATCTTCATTGCGGGCCAGTCCTCGCTGAAGCTGTCGGACAGCACGCGATCTGCAGACGCGGGTCCGCCCAGCTCGAGAATACGGGGACCGGTCGCCTCGAGAGCCCGCAGCGTCTGGACGTGCAGCTCCCGTCCGGTGTTATTGCGCAGGCTCACCTGCACGGTCGCATACGGGCGCTGCTCGTAGAGGCGAACGCTGTAGCTCAGCTCCGGTGCGTCGAGGCCGCTGCAGGTGACGCGCAGTTCCGTGCCCGCGCCGAGCTCATCGCTGAAGGCGGATCGCTTCGACACACACCGCGGATAGTCGCTGGAGCGCACCCAGTGGTGATCGACCTGCGCACCGCTGCGCGCCTGCAGAATGGCCGCTCCGTTTGGCATCGCAACCGAATACGAGCCGTGCTGCGCATCAACGAGCAGCGAAAGCCCTTTGTCGCCGAGCGGCTGTGCGACGCCCGGTGATGCGGCAGACGCGCAAGTCAGGATGAGCAGGAGCGGCATGGGGGAGAGTCGCATGTTGGTGACTCGCTATGGCGCTGGCAGCCTGCGGGCTGACTTCTTTGCGCCGAATGTGCGCGCGCGCTGCGGCACTGTCAATCGCCGCGCTCAGCTGCCTGGCGCAAGTGTGAAGGTATGGCCACGCGTCGAGACGGCCTTGACGAGCGTCCACACGGCATCGCCGGGACGCAGACCGAGCGCGCGACGTGCATCCTGAGTGATCCGCGCGAGCACGATCGCACCGCCGACATCGACCCGCACGAGCACAGCGCCGAACTCGTCATCGGAGATCGCGATGACGGTGCTGGCAAGTGCGTTGCGCACGGACAGCCCCTGCACGGGCTGCGTGGCGAGGATGACATCGCGGGCGAGCAGCTGGAGGCGTATGCGTGCACCCGGCCGCGCATCGCGCAGACTCACGTGCAGGGTGCCGGTGCCGACAGCAAGCTCTGCGCTGCCCGTTTCAGCGTTGACGCGAGTAACCAGTCCCTCGATCACCGCCCCGACGAGGTCCGGGCCGATGATGCCCTGCAGCTCCGGATAGAGGCTGATCTCCTCCACCGCTCCTTCCGCGAGCACTCGTCCGCCCTCGAGCAGCACCAGGTGCGTGGCCAGTCGCAGCACCTCCTCGAACTGGTGGCTCACATACACCATGGGAATCGAGAGGCGATCGCGCAGCGCCACGAGATACGGCAGCACCTCCTCGCGTCGTGCCACATCGATCGAGGCCAGGGGCTCATCGAGCAGCAGCAGTCGCGGCCGGGAGAGCAGGGCGCGTCCGAGCGCTACCCGCTGACGCTCTCCGCCCGAGAGCTCCCACGGTTTGCGCTGCAGGAGGCGCGTGAGCGCGAGCAGTGTCACGACCTCATCGAAGGCGATCAGCGCCGGTGCATGTCGGCGCCGGCGCTCGCCGTAGCGCAGGTTGCCCTCGACCGAGAAGTGCGGGAACAAGCGGGCATCCTGGAATACGTAGCCGATGCGGCGCCGCTCCACCGGTACCGTGATTCCGATGCGCGCATCGGCGAGCACCTCGCCATCGAGGCAAACCGCGCCGGCGTCGGGCTTGAGCAGTCCGGAGATAACATTGGTGAGCGTGCTCTTGCCGCTGCCCGAGCGGCCGAACAGTGCGATGACGCCCGGGGTCGGAGCCGTAAAGGTCGCGTCGAGACGGAACTGCGCGAGCTGCTTGACTACGGAAACTTCCAGCACGTCAGCCGCCAAGATAACGACGTACCCGCCGCACCAGCAGCTCCGCCGCGAGGAGTCCGATGAGACCGAGCGCGAAAGACAGGATGGCGAGCCGCAGCGCGAGCGCATCGCCGCCCGGAGACTGCATCGCGGTATAGAGCGCCAGCGGCAGCGTACGGGTGACACCGGGTACGTTCGAGGCAAAGGTGATGACTGCGCCGAACTCTCCGAGTCCGGCGGCGAATGCCGTCACCGCGCCCGCGAGGATTCCGGGCAGCATCAATGGGAGCGTGACGGAGAGAAATCGGTCGAGGGGTGCGGCGCCGAGCGTGCGTGCCGCATCCTCGAGCCCACGGTCGACGTTATCGAGCGACAGGCGGATGGCGCGCACCATGAGCGGGAAAGTCATGACCGCAGTGGCGAGCGCTGCACCCGCAGTGGTGAATGCCAGCTGGATGCCGAAGTGCTCGCGCAGCCAGCTCCCGAGCGGAGCGCGGGCTCCAAAGACCAGCAACAGCACATAACCGACCGCCACCGGTGGCAGCACCAGCGGCAGGTGCACGAAGGCATCGAGCAGGAGCCGCCCGGGGAAACGCGCACGCGTGAGCAGCCAGGCCGCCAGCACCGCGAGCGGCAGACTGAAGCCGACGCTGCGCACCGCGACCTCGAGGCTCAGGCGCAGCGCCTCCAGCTCGGCAGAGTCTGGCGAACCGTTCATATGGATCGGCGCGAAGCAGAAGAGTTGGTGTTGCTTCGCGGGACTCTCTCACACGACCCCCGCGGACGGCCAGACCCCGGGCCGCCGCTGCCGCGTCGGCCGCCGATTCAGGCAACCAGCGCGGACTTTATGGCGATTGGTGTATGGTTTGCAGGAGTGAGCGCCTGTGCGGCGAGGCCCTTCTGTTCGAGCCACTCGCGGTTGAAGAGTCGTGACTGATACTTCGCCCCGCTATCGCACAGCACGGTCACCACGACATGCCCAGGTCCGAGCTCGCGCGCGACCTCGAGAGCGGCTGCCACATTGATCCCCGAGGTCGAGCCGAGAAACAGTCCTTCCTCATGCAGCAAGCGGTACACACAACGCACCGTAGCGGAGTCCTCGATCAGCACGGCATCGTCAATGGGCGCGCCCTCGAGGTTCGAGGTCACACGGCCGATGCCGATGCCCTCGGTAATCGAGCCGCTGCCGGTCGCCGCGAGTGTTCCGCGGCGAATGTAGGCGTAGAGACTGCTGCCGGGCGGATCGGCGAGCACGCAGCGCACGGTACGGCGGTGTGATTTGAGGAACTCGCTGACTCCGGCGAGTGTGCCGCCGGTGCCCGTGGCGGCAACGAAGGCATCGATGCGCCCGTTGGTCTGTGTCCAGATCTCAGGCCCGGTGGTGCGAAGGTGAACCTCGCGGTTCGCCGTGTTGTCGAACTGATTCGACCAGATCGCGCCGGGAAGCGAAGCGGCCAGGCGCTGCGCGACTCGTTGGTACTGATTGGGATTGCTGTACGGCACGACGGGCACCTTGTGAACTTCGGCGCCCAGCATCTCGAGCAGCCGATACTTCTCCGGTGACTGGTTATCCGGCATGACGATGACGCAGCGGTAACCGCGGGCGTTGCATACGTGCGCAAGTCCGATGCCGGTGTTACCTGCGGTTCCCTCGACCACGGTACCGCCGGCGCGCAGCTCTCCGCGCCGCTCTGCCTCAGCGACGATCGCCGCCGCCGCGCGGTCCTTCACCGAGCCGCCGGGATTCATGAACTCGGCCTTACCCAGAATTTCGCAGCCGGTCTCCTCGCTCAGCCGCCGCAGACGAATCATGGGAGTATTGCCGATAGCCCCGACGAAGCCGTCCACTGCGCTCATGCCAGTGCTCCTGCCGTCTCCACGGCTATGCTTGCGGGAGCTGCAACCGTGGCGTCGCCCGTTGCACCGAGACCCGGGATCTCAGTCGGCAGATCCGCCGAGAACGCCGCGACGTTGCCCACGACGAGCAACGCCGGTGGGGCGATCTCCAGGGTCTTCACCCGCGGGATGATGCTGGCGAGCGTACCACGCACGATCCGCTGGTCGGCAAGGGTCGCGCATGCGATGACCGCAGCCGGATGCTCCGCCGCGGCTCCGGCCGCGCGCAGTCGTCCTACGATCTCGGGCAAATGTCCGAGCCCCATGTAGAAGACCACCGTGTGCCGCGGATCAGCGAAAAACTCCCAGTCGGACGCGGGGTGGCTTTCGCGCTGATGACCATTCACGAAGCTCACACTGTGCGCGAGGCGGCGATGAGTGAGCGGCAGTGCGGCGCTCGCCGCCGCACCGAGCGCTGCGGTGACCCCCGGGACGATGGTGCACGGAATGTCGTGCGCGGCGAGCACCTCGAGTTCCTCGCCGCCACGGCCAAATACGAACGGATCGCCTCCCTTGAGACGCGCGACGCGTTTGCCGGCGAGTGCATGACGCAGCAGCAGCTCGTGGATCCGCTCCTGCTGGCCGGACTCTCCCGGTGCCTTGCCGACAAAAATCTGCTCGGCGTCGCGGCGCGCGCGCGCAAGTACCTGTGGACTCACCAGGCGGTCGTAAAGGATCACATCGGCCTGCTGTAGAAGCTGCAGGGCCCTGAGGGTGAGCAGGTCCGGGTCACCCGGTCCCGCGCCGATGAGGTAAACCTCGCCGAGCGCGGCGCCGGCGTTCTGCGCCGTGGGCGCTGTGGTCAGCTGCGCTGCGCGGAGCTCACGGATGTAGGCCCGTTCTGCACAGACCTCATCGCCCGCAATCAGGCGGGTCGCCACGGGCCCGCTGACGATGCGCTCCCAGAACCGCCGCCGGGCAGGCGCGTCGAGCGCGCTCTTCAGCGCGCGGCGCCGCTCCCCCATGAAGCGCGCCAGCGCACCAAGCCGTGCCGGCAGCTGCGCCTCGATCTGCGCGCGTATGCGACGAGCGAGGACCGGAGCACGACCCGCCGAGCTCACCGCAACGAGGATCGGCGAGCGGTCGATGATGGCGGGAAAAATGAAAGTCGACAGCTCGGCGTCGTCCACCACATTCACCGGCAGGCCGCGCTCCTGTGCCGCCTGGGACACTGCACGGTTGACATCGGCATCGTCGGTCGCGGCGATCACGACGACCGCATCGGCGAGGTGAGCCGGCGTGAAAGGCGCCGCGACGTGCCGCAGCTCACCACGCGCCACCTCTGCGGCGAGCTGCGGATCGAGATGAGGCGCGATGAGCGTAATGTGCGCACCCGCTGCGCGCAGCGCGCTCACCTTGCGCATGGCCACGGCGCCGCCGCCTACCACCGCGACCGGCCGCTGCTCCAGGCGCAGGAAAATGGGCAGATAGTCCATCGCCGCCGCGGCACTCACGCCGGCGCAGCCAACGCCGCACCCTCGCGGCCGGCAAGCGCTGATCGCGATCGCGGATGCAGCCCGCACTCGCGCGACTCGGCGCGCTCCCACCACCAGCGGCCCGCCCGCGGGCTCTCGCCCGGCTGAATGGCGCGTGTGCAGGGTGCGCAGCCGATGCTCGGGAACGCGCGATCATGCAGCGGGTTGTAGGGCAGTCGCTGCATGCGGATGTATTGCCAGACCTCCGCTTCGTTCCAGTCGATGAGCGGACTGATCTTGTACAGCCCATGCTCCGCGTCCCACTCGATGGGCTGGCCGTTCGCGCGGCCGGCCGATTGCTCGCGGCGCACGCCCGTGATCCAGGCGGGAAAGCCGGAGATGGCGCGTTGAAAGGGCTCCAGCTTGCGCACGCGGCAGCATTCCCGACGCGCCTCGATGCTGTGGTAGAAGCCGTTGACCCCCTGCCGTGCGACCAGACGCTCGAGGGCGCCCGCATCGGGGTACATGACGCGCAGCGCGCGCTTGTAGCGGCGCTGCAGACGCTCGAGCAGCTCGTAGGTCTCCTCGTGGAGCCGCCCGGTATCGATGCTGAAGATGTCGATCTGCGGCAGGTGCGTCCAGATGATGTCGGTCAGCACCATGGCTTCGGCGCCGAGGCTGTTGGCGTAGGTCAGTCGGCCATGCTGCGCGAGCGCGCGGCCGAGCAGCGCGCGTACGGCCGCGACTTTGTGTTCCAGCTCGGGCATCGGCAGCTCTGCCATGATGTGCCCGACTATAGCGATGCCACCCGGACCTCCAGAACGAATGATTGCTTCTGAGGGACTGCGCGCCGGTTATGGAACGGTTACGGACGGCTCACGGCACGGTTGCCGGTTGAGTTAGTCTGTACACATGGACGGTACTCGGTGAAGCTGCACCAGCTGCGTTATCTCGCCGCGGTTGCCCAGAGCGGTCTCAACATCACCGCCGCGGCGCACAAACTGCACACCTCGCAACCGGGCGTGAGCAAGCAGATCAAGCTGCTCGAGGACGAGCTCGGATTCCAGATCTTCGTGCGTGAAGGGCGCAATCTCGCGCGCATTACCCCCGCCGGACAGCAGGTCATCGAGCGCGCGGTACGCATACTGCAGGAGGCGAGTGCGATCCGCAGTCTCTCGACCGAGCTGCGCGATGAGGGCAAGGGGAGCCTGTCGATCGGCACCACCCACACGCAGGCGCGCTATGTGCTGCCGGATGTGATCCGCGAGTTCCGCGGCCGCTACCCGCAGGTGCGTCTCAACCTCCACCAGGGGACCTCCGAGCAGATCGCCGAAATGGTGGCGAGCGATCGTATCGACTGCGCCATCGCTACCGGCTCCGAGCATCTATTCAGCGATCTCACGCTGCTGCCCTGTTACCGCTGGCACCGCACCGTGATCGTGCCGAAGGGGCATCCGCTCGCCGATGGGGGGCGTCTTACCTTCAAGGCGCTCGCCGCCTATCCGCTCATCACCTACACGTTCAGCTTCACCGGCCCCTCATCGCTCCACGAGGCGTTCGCGCGTGCCTCGCTCAGCCCGAATGTCGCCATCACGGCGCGCGATGCGGACGTCATCCAGACTTACGTGCGGCTCGGGCTCGGGGTGGGCATCGTCGCGCACATGGCGGTCGATGAGCACGATCCGGATCTCGTAGCGGTCGATGCATCGCACCTGTTCTCCGCGCACATCACCTGGATCGGTTTTCGCCGCGGGACGGTGCTGCGCAAGTTCATGTACGAATTCGCGCAGCTGCTCGCACCGCACCTCGATCGCAGGACGGTCGACCGCGCGCACCGTGCGGCCTCGGCGGAAGAGGTGGCGGCGCTGTTCGTCGATACGGTGCTGCCGGAGCGTTAGGAAGCTTTTGGTGGCGGCCCGGCCCGGGCCGGGGCAGCGCGCCTGCACAGAGCGCAGCCGCAAGTTCCCTTTGGCCGACCATACTCAACCTTTTGGTGAACTATTGCCGGGAGCACTCACGGGCGCGCCGTGAAAAGGACCGAAGCGCTGCTGCCGCAGTGCCACCTGCGCCGAGCCCGGCTGGTACGCGACGCTATAGCGGCTGAATGCGCGCCGCACGGCCTCGAGGTCCGTGCCGGGCGGTGGCTCCAGGCTGTCGAAACCGCAACGCGCCAACAGGAAGGCCTGGTCCTGACGCACCCCGGCACCGATGGCGCGCAGCTCGCCGCGGAATGCGAGACGCCCGCGCAGCAGCCGCGCCTGGGAGTACCCGCGGCCATCTCCGGAGTTGGGAAATTCGAGTGCGATGAGCGCAAGCCGGGGCAGAAGAGCCGCGAGCTCCTCCACGGCGTCGGCCGGACCGAGACGCGCGCCGAGCGCTCCGCTGCGTGCCTGCCAGCGCAGCGGGTCGCTGCGAAGTTGCGCGAGGGGTACGATCAGCGGGTTGGCCTCTGGGGCCTCTGGGGCCTCTGCGGCCTCTTGGGCCTCTGCGGCCTCTTCGCCGAGATAGCGCCATTCGTCGGTCAGCAGCTCACGCCGCCGCAGGATGTGCCGCATAAGCGCGCTCCCTGAATGGGCTCACGCCGAGCCGCCGGACGGTATCGATGAAACGCTCTCCCTCCTCACGCAGCTCGCGGTAGGCCTCGACGATGCGCTCGAGGGTGAGTGCCACCTCGTGCTGCGCGACCGACGGCCCGATCACCTCACCGAGTGCCGTGAAGCCGTTAGCCGAGCCGCCCAGGCTGATCTGGTACCACTCCTCACCGTGCTTATCGACACCGAGTATGCCGATGTGCCCCACGTGATGATGCCCGCAGGCGTTCATGCAGCCGGACATCTTGAGCTCGATCTCGCCGAGGTCGTAGAGGTAGTCGAGGTCGTCGAAGCGCTGCTGGATCTGGCGTGCCACCGAGATGGTCCCGGCATTGGCGAGCGAGCAGAAATCGAGGCCCGGACAGGCGATCATGTCGGTGAGCGTGCCGATGTTGG
>Ga0070714_100000844_pt1 | contig 21724 bp, 16 predicted proteins | sample LARL83metaG_FD_65450 | JGI IMG/M metagenome (GOLD analysis project Ga0070714, IMG submission 65450) | Corn, switchgrass and miscanthus rhizosphere microbial communities from Kellogg Biological Station, Michigan, USA - LAR L8-3 metaG | ecosystem: Host-associated > Plants > Roots > Rhizosphere ... | reverse complement strand
AGGGGGGTTGCTACGGGCAGGTCGCCCATGCGAAGTGACGAACGGTCCGAACGCTGCCATGGGTCGAATCCATTGACCGACGGGCTGGGTGACAACGCTGCGCGGTGTCGGTTACCGGCTGAACGGCGTGATCCGTTCACACCGGGCGTGGCCGTCAAGTCAGTGTGTTCGATCCGCGCTATCGTGAGTCATATCTCATATCTCGCGCACCATATTCCGCTGGTGTGACACCAACAAGGGAGCAGCCATGCGACCCCTGCGAATCGCGTTCGGGTTGGCGATCACCCTGGTGCTCGGCCCGATCGTCGCGCCGGCCAACGCCGCCACGACGATCGTGGTGGCCCGGGACGGCTCCGGAAATTTCACCTCCGTCCAGGCCGCGATCAACGCGGTACCCAGCGGCGGCGCACCGACGCTGATCGAGATCAAACCGGGTACCTACGACGAGACGGTCACCGTGCCCGCCAACAAACCGAACCTCACCATCGAAGGCACCAGCGGCAACGCCGCGGACGTGGTGATCGCCGCCGGACACGCGGCGTGGATGACCAAGCCGGACGGCACCCCGTACGGCACCGCAGGCAGCGCCACTGTGACGCTCGCGGCCAACAACGTCACCGTCACGGAAGTCACCATCGCGAACACCTACGACCCGACGGCCTTCCCGCAGGGATCCGCCCAGGCGGTCGCGATCAACGCCGAGGGCGACCGGCAGGTGTTTCTCGGCGACCGGTTCCTCGGCCTACAGGACACCCTGCTGGCCTGGGAACCCAGTCCCACCAGCGGATTCCGGCAGCTGTTCGAGGACAGTTTCGTGCGGGGGAACGTCGACTTCCTGTTCGGTGACTCGACCGCCGTGTTCTACCGCGACGCCATCCAACTCGCAGACCGCGGCCAACCGGCCGGCGGCAACAACGGCTATCTGGCCGCCCCGGCCACCGACCGTAGTCGCACCTTCGGCTTCCTCATCGCCGACAGCACGGTGACAAGTACCGCGGCGAACAGCACGTTCTTCCTCGGCCGGCCATGGCATCCCGGCGGGTCGACCGCGGCCGATCCGCAGATCGTGATCCGGGAAACCGCGCTGCCGGCCCAGATCAAGAGCGCGCCGTGGACCACGATGAGCGGCTTCTCGTTCACTCCCGGCCGGAACGCCGAGTACCGCAACACCGGCCCCGGCGCGGGCACTGGCACCGGCCGTCCGCAGCTGTCCACGAGCCAGTCGGCCATCTACACCCCGCAGAAGTACCTCGCCGGCACCGACGGCTGGAACCCGATCGGCTGACACGTGGCTTCGACGGCTACCGGATATATATTGGGACACCGCCACGAAGTTGCTGGAGACCTTGCCATGAAGGGGAAGTTCGTTCGCATCGGGGTTGCCGTCGCGGTCGCGTTGGGCGCCGCGACGGCCGTGCCGGCGCACGCCGATGGCGGAGTCACGTGCGCCTACACGTTCCAGGCATGGGCCGGTGGCTTCGCCGCCGACCTGGCCATGACCAACAACGGCGCTCAGCCGGTGAGCGGCTGGACGGTGCGGATGACATTCCCGACCGCGACCAGCGGCATCAACGCCTGGCAGGCCGCGATGTCCCAGGACACCCCGTACGACGCGACCGCGACCAACCGGTCATGGAACGCCGTGATCGTCACCGGCCAGATGGCGTCCTTCGGGTGGACCGCGATAGCCGCGACCACCGGGCCGCCGACCTCGGTCACGGTCAACGGCGTGGCGTGCTGAGCCGGGCCCGCACCGCGTCGGCCTCGGGCACGCCTAAATTCGCGTAGCCGGCCAGTGCCGCTCGCCAGTGCCGGTCGGCGTCGTCGGGTCGGCCCTGGCCCGCCAGTGCGTGGGCGATCCCGTCCAGCGCGCGGGCGTGTTCGTACCGGTCGCCGGTTCGCGCGGTCAGCGTGCGGGCCGCGCCGTGACTGGCCAGGGCCGCGTCGAACCGGCCGAGGTCGCGTTGTGTCTCGCCGAGCGTGTTCAGGGTTTCGGTTTCCAAGCTGCGGTCACCGGTCCGCCTGCTGATCGTCAGCGCGCGGTGCAGGTGTTCCAGGGCCTCGGGATACCGGGCGAGCCGCCGGTACACCGCCCCCATCGTGCCCAGCGCGCTGGCCTCGCCGCCGGGATCGGCCGCACGGCAACAGTTCTCGTGCGCCATCGCCAGATGGGTGAGCGCGGCTTCGTGGTCGCCGAGCACACTCTCCACCGCGCCGAGGTTGCCCAGTGCGTAGCCGGCCAGCCGAAGATCGCCGAGTTCGGTGAAGACCGCGGCGGCCTGTCGTTCGTGGTCGGCCGCGGCCGGATACCGGCCGAGCCGGCGGTGCAACGCCCCGAGGTTGACCAACTGCGCGGCTTCGCCGTGCCGGTTGCCGGTGCGCCGGTAGGCGATCCGGGCGGCATCCAGGCAGTCGAGCGCGTCCGGGTAGGCACCGAGGCGTTCGTGGACGACGCCGAGCCGGGCGAGTGCCCGCGCTTCGCCGGATGTGTCGCCTGCGGCCCGGTGCCCGGCGAGCGACTGTGTGAAACAGGATCGGGCGTCGTGGAAATCGCCCAACCACCAATGGATTCCGCCCAGATTGGCCAACGCGTCGGCCGCGTCGGTGCCGGACCGACGGGCCGCGGCGACGGCGCTGGTGTGCACCGCGAGCGCCTCCTCATGGTGGCCACCGACCTCGAAGTACCGCCACAACACCGTGGACAGCGCCGCGCTGTCGCCGTTCTCGTCCAGCGCCACCGCGACCAGGTTGGCGCGTTGGCGATCCAGCCATGCGACGGCGTCCGGGGCCGGCATGGGTACGGCCGCCGTCATCGTGTCGTGCGGGAACAAGCCGGCCACGGCGTTGCGTGCGGTGCCCAGATAGTGGTCGAACAGGCGACGCAACGCCGTCGCCGCGTCGGACGGGGCGCGTTCGGCGGCATAGGCGCGTAACAGGTCGTGCATCCGGTAGGCGTACCGGCCGGCCGGCTCGATCAGGTGGGCGCGAGCCAGTTCGGCGAGTACCGGGTCGGCGCGATCGGGTGGCACGTCGAGCAGCGCGGCCACCGCGAAACCGTCGATGTCACGGCCCGGGTGCCGGCCGAGCAGGCCGAACGCCCGCGCGGCCGGCTCGGACAGCTGTCGGTAGGACCACGAGAACACCGATCGGACGGCCGCGCGTGGATCACCGGCGGTGTCCAACAGGTCCAAAGTGGATCCCTCGTCCCGCAGGCTCGCGGCGAGATCGGCCAGCGGCCGCGCGGGATCGGTGTTGGCCAGTTCGGCGGCGATCCGCAACGCCAGCGGCAGCCCGGCGCAACAGTCCACGAGTGCCGCGGCCGCGGCCGGGTCCGTGTCGACGCTGGGGCCGACGAGGGTGCGCAGCAGAGCGACCGCATCGGTCGTGGGCAGGACGTCCAGGGTGACGCGGCGGGCGCCGTCCCGAACCACCAAGCCGGTCAGGTCGTCACGGCTGGTCACCACCGTGCGGCACGACGGCGTTCCGGGCAGCAACGCGCGTACCTGGTCCGGGCCGGACGCGTTGTCCAGCACCACGAGGACCCGGCGCCCGGCCAGCGCGGTGCGGTAGTGGGCCGCGCGCTCGGCCATGTCGCCCGGGACATCCTTGATCCCGAGCCCACGCAGGAAACCGGCCAGCGCCTCGGCCGGCGACACCGGCCGGTCCGGGTCGTAGCCGCGCAGGTCGACGTAGAGCTGCCCGTCCGGAAAGCGGTCCGCGACCCGGTGCGCCCACCGGATGGCCAGCGCGGTCTTGCCGACCCCGGCCGTGCCGGCGACCGCGGAGATCACCGCGACCGTCCGGCCGTCCGGTGCCAGCAACGCGTCCAGCGCGGCGAGTTGGTCGGCGCGACCCGTGAAACCGAAGACGTCCAACGGCAACTGCCGTGGCACCGGCACGGATTCCGTTGGACGTCTGCTTTCCTCGACGCGGTCCCGCGCGGTGGCCAGGGCGCCCTGCTCGGCCGGTGTCGCGCCGAGCAGCCGGACCAGCACGTCGAACCGGTCGGTCGGCGGCAGGACGCGGCCGGCGAGGTACTCGCCGATGATCCCGTGCGACCAACCGGTCGTCGCGGCCAGTTCGCGGTACGTCGGTGCGGCGCCGCCGTGGCGGCGCGCGTGCCGGCGGCGCAGCTCGCGCAGGACCCTGGCGAGATCCGCCAGGGTCCGCACGTCCGCGCCGAACAGTGCTCCCCGTGCGTCGATGCGGAGGAGAGTAGACAGGTGCGGCGGTGGTCCGCCAAGGTCAGGGTCCGGTGCAGGGCACGCCATCGAGCGTGAAGTGGCTCGGCGGTGTGAACGGGCTGATCGAGCCCTCGAAACCAGGGAATGCCTGCCTGCCCTGCGCGATGGACGGTGCGTAGGACGGCGCGGTGATCGTGCCGACCGACCCGTTCCTGGTCAGTACACCGCTGAACGACGTGCTGATCGTCGTGTTGGCCGGCAATGTAAATTGCACGGTCCAGCCGGTGAGCACGGACGTCGTGGTGTTCGTGATGTCGACGGACAGGGCGAATCCGGGGTTGTACACCAGCAGCTGCACCACGCACGTCGGGTTCGGCGTGTTGGCCAGCGTGGTGAAGGTGACCGGGTTGGAGCGCGGCGACAGGTTGCCCCGCGCGTCGAACGCGACGACCGCGAAGGTGTACGGCGTGTTCGCGGTCAGCCCGGTGAGGGGCTGGACGCGGTCCGGGTCGTCCGGACCGGTCGTGCGGATCGTGGTCCACGTTCCGCCGACGAACTGCTGCAGGTCGTACCCGGTGACCTGGACGTTGTCCGTTGACGCTGCCCAGAACACGTCGGCGACCGTCGTCGTGATGCTGCCGGCCAGCGGTGTCGGCGGCTGCGACGGTGGCACGGTGTCCGGGCCGGGCAGCGTCGTGAACGTGATCGGCGCGGACGGCGGGCTGGCGGTGAAGTTGGGGTCGACCGGCGTCGAGAACACTCGGAACGAGTACGTGGTCGCGGCGGTGAGGTTCGTCAGCGACTGGGAGCCGTACCGGCCGCTTGCGACTTGCTGCCACGATCCGTGCACCAACTCCTGCACGACGTCCCCGCCGGTGAACTCGTCGAAGTTCCACGACAGGTCGGCCGTGGTGTCCGAGATGTGCTGGACCTGGAGGCCGGTCGGCGCGGGCAACACGGTCGCGGCGTCTGCGGCTGCCGGCGCGAACACCATCGCGCCCACGCACACCAGGGCGACGCCGACCGTGCGGCGCAAGGGAATGGTCATGTCGACATGGTCGGGAGTTCCCGCGCGCGAGCGAGCCGATCCTGGACAGGGTTGGACACGCTTGGACAGGCTCGCACCAGCGTCGGCCGCGCAGGCGCGCCGGGGGATGGAACCGCGGTTGTTGTTCACCGTGTGGCAATTTCACGGTTCTGGACCGCGGACGGCCGCCGGCGCCCCGGCGACGGACGGGTGGGCGCTGACCGCGCTGGGTCGCTTGGGCAACGATGACACGGTCCGGCGTCTGGTTCCGGTGATCCGGGAGTGGCCAGGGCAGACCGGCCACGCCAAGGCCGTGACGGGATTGGACGTGCTGGCCGAGATCGGCAGCGATCTCGCGCTGATGTACCTCAGCAGCATCGCGCAGCGGGTACGGTTCAAGGCGCTGCGCCAGCGCGCGCAGGAGAAGATCGCCGATGTCCCGGCCGGCAGGGGGCTGACCGCCGAGCAATTGGCCGACCGGCTGGTACCCGATTTCGGGCTCGACGAGGATGCGACGCTGGTGATCGACTACGGGTCCGGGCGGTTCACCGTCGGTTTCGACGAGCAGCTGCGGTCCTTTGTGGTCGATCAGGACGGCCGGCGCCGCAACGACCTGCCGAAGCCGGGTGACGACGAGCAGCAGGCGCTGGCGGAGTACCAGCGATCGCCACGCTGCGCAAGGATGTCCGCACGGTCGCGGCCGACCAGGTCCACCGGCTGGAACAGGCGATGATGACCCAGCGCCGGTGGACCCGGTCACCGCATCCGAGATCCTCACCGAACTGACCACGTTGACAAGCTAGACGCCGTCCGCCCGCAACTGTCCGGACGCGGCGAGGGTTGCGCCGGGAAACGAGCTATGCGCCGTCGTTGCTATCGCGCAGGGAATGGATCATGCTCTGCAGGATCCGGAACGCGTCTGACTGTTCGGTCTCGGTCATGCCGGCGAGCATTCTGACCTCGACGGACCGGACCGCCACGGTCGCCTTCTCCAGGCTCCGTCGACCGCGCGGCGTGAGCCGTGTGGGAAGAACCTTTCCGACGGGTGCCGCCGCCGGCCTGGTCACGTAGCCCTCTCGTTCCAGGGCCTGGAGCAGCACGTTCATCGTCTGCCGGGTCACGAACGCGCCGCGCGCGAGTTCGGAGTTCGACAAGCCCGGTCGTTGCGCCAGCAGTTCGAGGCAGGCGTAGTGCGTCACGCTCATCCCGAGCGGCCGCAGCACCTCGTCCATGGCTGCGCGCAGGGCACTCGATGCCTCTTTCAGCAGGTAGCCCAGTGACGTCTTCAGGTCGACGCCGGCACCGTCTTGACTCATGTCAGCATTCTGACATAGATTGTGCGTGTCAGAAAACTGACACGAAGAGAGGATCATCATCATGTCCGTCACCGGCCCCGACTTCATCTCGCTCCAAGCGCGCGACCTGGACGCATCGCAGGCTTTCTACGAGCGGTACCTCGGTCTCGTCCGCTCGCAGGCCGGACCTCCGCACGCCGTCGTGTTCGAAACGAAGCCGATCGCGTTCGCACTCCGCGACGTCGTTCCCGGCACCGATCTCGCATCCGTTGCCCAGCCCGGCATCGGTGCCGCGATCTGGCTGCACGCCACCGACGTTCAAGCCATTCACGATGCTCTCGTCGCCGACGGTCACACCATCGTCTCCGCACCGATCGACGGCCCGTTCGGTCGGACATTCACCGTCGCCGACCCCGACGGCTACCGGATCACTCTCCACGACCGCGCCTGACCTGCCGGTGCGGGAATTCGCTAGGCCGGCGGGGCCGCCGTGGTGCGGCGTGGGACGAGGGTGGGGGAGATCGTGACCCGGGCGGTGGGATTGCCGCGATCGGCGATGCGCTCCAGCACCAGGCGCGCCGCGGTGGCGCCGATGTGGCGCCCGGCCTGGTCGACGCTGGTGAGTGAGATCGGGCCGAGTGCGGCGAAGTTCGTGTTGTCGTAGCCGGCGACGGACATGTCGTCCGGGACCGAGAGACCGGCTTCGGCGAGTGCTTGGAGCACCCCCATGGCGGCGATGTCGGCACCGGCGAAGATCGCGGTCGGTCTCCTCGGCCGGGCCAGGAGTTGGCGGGTGCCCAGGTATCCGCCCTCCTGGGTGTAGCTGGTGGAGACGACGGCGATGTCATCGGCGAGGCCGCGGGACCGCATGGCCTGCCGGTAGCCGTCGGCGCGGACCGCGTTGGGCATCTCGGCCAGGCGGACGGGGTTGGTCTCGTGGTGCTCGATGTGCGCGATGCGGTGGTGCCCGAGATCGGCGAGATGGCCGACGACGAGTGCGGCCCCTGCGGCGTCGTCGTCGGCGACCGTGTCGTACCTGGCGGAATGCCCGTGGCGGCCGATGACCACGGTGGGCACCAGGGTGGCCAACCGGTTGAGATGGGATCGCGACGAGACGGGGGCGATGAGGATCAGTCCGTCCATCCCACGGTCGATCATCGCCTCGGTGAGCGTGGCCTCCTCCTGTTCGCCGTGGCAGGAACTGGGGCCGATGAGGACCTGGTAGGCGGTGTCGCGCAGATGATCGGTGAGTCCGTCGAGAATCTCGGGAAAGAACGGATTGTGTAGGTCGGGCACCATGACGCCGATGGTGTAGGTCTGGCCGCGCATCCCCCTGGCCGCGGCGTAGGGCCGGTAGCCGAGCTCGGTGATGGCCGCCTGCACCTTCGCCCGCATGGCGGGGCTGGCGCCGTAGGCGTTGCGCAGCACCTTGGACACGGCCGTGGTCGACACCTGGGCGTGCTTGGCGACGTCGACGATGGTGACCCGGCGGGACGGCTGCATGCGGATCCTTCGAAGTTGAGAAACGTTACCCACACTGTAACGGTCTGGTGCCTCGACACACAGTTGACACGCGGACCTCACCCGGTACAGTCAGCTCCCATCATTGAGCAACGTTACCCATATCACGGCCAACCGGATTGAAACGTTTTAAGAAGGTGGCGCCAGTGACCGTCGCCCAGCGTCAGGAGCCCGCGGTCCGGGCGGTGACCGCGTCAGGTCGCCGGGCCGCGATCGAGCCCAGGCGTCGTCGGACCGGCCCGCCGTGGTGGTTCGCGTTGCCGGCGATGGTGCTGTTCGCGTTCGTGGTGCTGGTGCCGAGCGTTCGCGGCGTGTACTACGCGTTCACGAACTGGGACGGCCTCGATCCCGGCTTCTCCGTCATCGGCCTGCGCAACTTCACGGGCATGCTCGCCGATGCCGACGCGGTACGGGCGGTGTGGCACACACTGTTGATCGCCGGCGCGATCACGGTCATCCAGAACGGGTTCGGCCTGCTGCTGGCGCTCGGGGTCAACAGCGCGATCAAGTCGCGCACCGTGCTGCGCGTGTTCCTGTTCGCCCCCGCTGTGATCACTCCGGTCGTGACCGCCTACCTGTGGCGCAACCTGCTCGGCCCGGACGGCGCCGTGAACAGCCTGTTGGGCGCCATCGGGCTGGGCGCGTGGCGACAGGACTGGCTGGGCGATCCGCGATTGGCGTTGTGGTCGGTGGTGGCCGTGATCGTGTGGCAGTTCGGCGGCTACTCGATGGTGATCTTCCTGGCCGGGCTGCAGTCGGTGCCGCGGGAACTCCATGAGGCGGCCGACCTGGACGGTGCCGGGCCGGTGCGGCGGTTCTGGTCGGTCACCCGGCCGTTGCTGGCGCCGGCGTTCACGGTCAACCTGATGCTGTCGATCATCGGTGGGATCAAGCTGTTCGACCAGGTGTACGCGTTGACCGGCGGTGGGCCGGGCCACGCGACCGACACGCTGTCGACGCTGATCTACAAGGATGCCTTCACCCTCGGCGAGTTCGGCTACAGCATCGCGCTCGCCGTCGTGCTCACGATCATCGTCGCGATCGCCTCGACCGGGCAGTACTTCGTGTTGTCCCGCAACGAGAAGAGGGCGGCCTCGTGACGCGCTACCGTGTCCGCACGTTCGGACTGGAACTGGTGATGGTCGCGATCGCCCTGGCCGTCGGTTTCCCGATCTACGTCCTGACGAACCTGGCCGTACGACCGCCGTCGGACACCTCGTCACCGATCCGGCCGACCACATCACCCACGTGGGCGAACTTCACCGAGGCTTGGGACCAGGGCCGACTGGGTGGTGCCCTGGCCAACAGCGTGGTGGTGACCACGGTCAGCGTCGTGATCGTGCTCGCCGTGTCGGCGTTGGCCGCCTACCCGCTGGCTCGCGCCACCGCGCGCTGGTCCCGCGCCCTGTTCCTACTGATCATGCTGGGCCTGCTGCTGCCGTTCCAACTGGCCGCATTACCGCTGTACCAGACGATGCGCGATCTGGGCCTGCTCGGCACGCCATGGGCGCTGGTGCTGTTCTACAGCGGCCTACAGGTGCCGTTCACGGTGTTCCTCTACGTCGGTTTCCTGCGGGCGTTGCCGCGTGACTTCGAGGACGCCGCGCTCATCGACGGCTGCACACCGTTGCAGGGATTCCGGTTCGTGGTGCTCCCGATGCTCAAGCCGGTCACGGTGACCGCGCTGGTGCTCAACGTGGTGTTCGTGTGGAACGACTTCTTCACCCCGCTGCTGTATCTGAGTGGAAGTGGGCAACAGACCATGCCGGTCGCGATCGCCGGATTCGTCGGGCAGTACGTCTCGAGCTGGAACCTGATCTTCGCCGCGCTGGTGATCAGCATCGTGCCGATCCTCCTCGTCTACTTCGCCCTGCAACGCAGCATCATCAGCGGTTTCGCCGGAGGGCTGCGCTGATGACCGACACGTTGCGCCCCTACGGTTTGCAGGTCGAGCAGCGCACCGAACCGCTCGGGCTGGGCGAGCCGCGCCCCCGCCTGACGTGGCGGCTGGACTGCGATCGGCATGGGGCGGCGCAGAGCGCCTACCGGATCACCGCCGCGTGCAGCGCGGACGATCTGGACGAGCCGAGCCGTCTGGTGTGGGACGGCGGCCGGCGGGAGTCCGGCGACGGGCTGCTCGTGCCGTGGGACGGCCCGGTGCCGCACTCGGCCACCCGGTACCACTGGCGGGTCGAAGTGTGGGACGAGACCGGCAGCAGGGCTGGTGCGGCGGAGAGTTGGTTCGAGACCGGCCTGCTGCACCGCGCGGACTGGACGGCGGTGTGGGTCGGCCGCGACCCGCACACCCGGCCACCCCTCGATCCGCCGACGGACGGCGACCACGCGCACGACTCACCACCGCTGTACCTGCGTCGGGCATTCGAACTGGAACGGGTACCGGTGCGCGCCCGTTTATACGCGACCGCGCGCGGCATCTACGAGCCCCGGCTCAACGGCACGCGGGTGGGCGACACCGAGCTCGCGCCGGGATGGACGGAGTACCACCACCGGCTGCAGTACCAGACCTACGACGTCACCGAGTTGCTGCGCCGGGGCGACAACGTGCTCGGCGCCGTCGTCGCGGACGGCTGGTGGTGCGGGTACGTCGGCTTCGATCCGCACCGCGCCGCGTGGCACTACGGCGACCGGCCGGCGTTCCTCGCCCAACTGGTGGTCGACTTCGCCGACGGCTCCCGGCAGGTGGTGGCCACCGACCCGGACTGGACCGAGCAGCCGGGTGCGATCCGGTTCGCGGACCTGCTGATGGGCCAGCACGTCGACGCGCGCGAGCACGCGCCCGGTTGGGACGAGCCCGGCGATCTTCCGGCCGGGTTCGAGCCGGTCGCGGTGCTGGACACCGAACCGGGACCACTGGTCGCCGAGCCAGACGAGCCGATCCGGGTCACCCGCGAGCTGGCGCCGATCGCCATACAGGGCAAGGGGTCCGGTCGGTACATCGTCGACTTCGGACAGAACCTGGTCGGCCGGGTCCGGCTGGTCGTCCACGACGCGCTGCCTGGCCGGCGGATCACCGTGCGCCACGCCGAGGTCCTCGACGACGGCGAACTGTACGTGGCCAACCTGCGCCGCGCGTGTGCGACCGATGTCTACATCACCGGAGGCGGCGCGAATGAGGTGTTCGAGCCACAGTTCACCTGCCACGGCTTCCGCTATGTCGAGATCGACAATGCGTCCGAAGTAGACATCATGGCACGGGTGCTGCACAGTGACACGCCATGGACCGGGCACTTCGAGTGCTCGGACGAGTTGGTGAACCGGTTGCAGGCCAACATCACCTGGGGGCAGCGCGGCAACTTCGTCGCGGTGCCCACCGACTGCCCGCAACGCGACGAGCGCGTCGGTTGGCTGGCCGACGCCCAGATCTTCGCCCCGACCGCCAGCCGCAACGCCGACGTCGCGGCTTTCTTCGCCCGGTGGCTGCGTGACGTGGTCGACGGGCAGGACGCCGATGGCGCCTTCCGTGACATCGCTCCGGCGCTCACGATGGACCGCGAAGCGGCCCCGGCCTGGGGCGACGCCGGGGTGATCATGCCGTGGCACCTGTGGCGCACCTACGGGGACCGTCGCGTGCTGGAGCGGTGTTACGACGCGATGACGGCCTGGATCGCGCACATCCGGCGGCACAACCCGGACCTGCGCTGGCGGCACCGCACCGGCAATTCCTACGGCGACTGGCTACAGGTCGACGCCACCACCCCGCGCGACGTCCTGTCGACCGCGTACTTCGCCCGCAGCACCCAGATCGTGGCCGACGCGGCCGATGTGCTCGGCCGGCGCGCCGACGCGGCCGAACACCGGGCGTTGCACGCCGCGATCAGGGCCGCGTTCATCGAGTCCTATGTGGATGACGATGGCCGGGTCCATGGCGAGACGCAGACCGGTTACCTGCTGGCGCTCGCGTTCGGGTTGCTACCCGACGACCTGGTCGCGCGGGCGGTCGAGCATCTGGCCGCCGACGTCGAGAAGCGCGGCAACCGGCTGACCACCGGGTTCGTCGGCGTCGCGCTGCTGTGCCCGGTGCTCGCCGACCACGGCCGGCTCGACCTCGCCTACGCGTTGCTGCACCAGGAGGAGTTCCCGTCCTGGGGCTACTCGATCAGGCACGGCGCCACCACGATCTGGGAGCGCTGGGACGGCTGGACCCATCACAGCGGATTCTCCTCCGCCGCGATGAACTCGTTCAACCACTACAGCCTCGGCAGCGTCGGCGACTGGCTGTTCGGCCGGGTCGCCGGTATCGACCAGACACCGGATTCGGTGGCCTACCGGGAGCTGCTGCTGCGCCCGATGCCTGGCGGGCGGCTCACCTGGGCACGGGCCGAGCAGGAGACGGTGCGCGGCCGCGTCGCCTGCGGCTGGTCGATCGCGGATGGCGTGCTCACCGTCACCGCGACGATTCCGCCCGGCTGCACCGCTCTGCTGGAGATCCCCGACCCCTATCGCGCGACGACCCGCCGGCTCACGTCCGGCCATCACGTCATACAACTCACGGAGACACCATGAAGACACGCACACCGTCGGCCGTGGTGGCCATCGTCGCCGCGCTGACAGCTACCACAGTCCTGGCCGCGTGCAGTGGCGGCGCCAATGCCGCCGCCGGCAGCGGCTCGACGACGTTGACCCTGGCGTCGGTCGACCAGGGTTCGATCGAGGACGTGGTGAAGGCATTCGAAACGGCCAATCCCGGCGTGCACGTCAACTTCACCACGAGCGGCGCGGATCAGTATCAGCAGCAGATCCGCACCCAACTCGCCTCGGGCACCGCGCCGGACGTGATGTCGGTCTGGCCGGGCAACGGCAACCCCGGCGCCACCGACGTGCTGGCCAAGCCCGGTTACCTGCGTGACCTGTCCGACCAACCCTGGGCCGCCGAACTGCCGCCCGCGGTTCGCAGCGTCGCCCAATATCAGGGGAAGACCTACGACGCGATCTTCGGGCTCAACGGCATCGGCGCTGTCTACAACCAGGACGCACTCACCAAGTCCGGGCTCACGCCACCGGACACCTGGACCGATCTGCTGACCTTCTGCCGGGCGGCCGCGGCCAAGGGAACGCCGGCCTTCGCGCTGGGCATCCAGGACCAGTGGGTGACCCAGATCGTGCTGTACGCGCTGGTCGCCACGATCGTCTACGGGCCGGACCCGGGCTTCGACAAGCAGATGCAGGCCGGATCGGCCAGCTTCGCCCGCTCCGCGTGGACCACCGCCATGGCCAAGTACCAACAGATGACGAGCGCCGGCTGCTTCCAGTCGGACCCGCTCGGCACCAGCTACGCGGCCAGCCAGCAACTCGCCGCCAGCGGCAAGACCCTCGGTGTCATCCAGGGCAACTGGATCATCGCCCTGCTCAAGCAGCAGAACCCGAACGGCACGTTCATCCTGAAGCCGCTGCCGGCCACCGACACTCCGGCCGGCTTCCGGATGCCCGCCGCGGCCGGCGCGGGATACGGGGTCAACGCCAAGGCGAAGAACCCCGCCCTCGCGCTGAAGTTCGTCGACTACGTGATGTCACCCGCCGGCATGAATCTGTTCGTCACGAAACAGGGCGGCCTGCCGACCCTGCCGCACACCGGCTTCACCGTCGACCCGTCGCTGACCGAACTGTCCACGTTCGTCACGAGCAACCGGACCGTGCCGTTCATGGACCAGCTCTGGCCCAACGCCAAGGTGCAGCAGACGATGCTGTCCGGTCTCCAGGAGATCTTCAGCGGACAGTCCACTCCGGACAAAGTGCTCAGTGCGATGGACGCCGACTACCGGGCCGGAGCGTGAGGAGAGGTCATGTTGAAACGTTCCATTCGTATCGCGGCGGTGACGCTCCTCGCCGTCACGCTGGGATCCGTCGGCGTGCCGGCCGACGCCGTGCCGCACAGCGCCCCCGCTTGGCACCGTTTCGTGCTCGGTCCGTCGTCCGAGCAGGTGCCGCCGGTCGACGTGGCGAGCCGGGGGAGTGTGTCCGATCCGCGAACCCTGGTCCGGGGCAAGGGAAGGCCGGCGACGCTGACGACGGTCGCCGGTGGCACGCCGGCTTCGGTCGTACTGGATTTCGGCAAGGACGTCGCGGGCACCCCGAACTTCGACGTGACGGCGGTCGCGGGCACGCCCACGCTCACGCTCGTCACCGATGAGGCGCGGCAGTTCCTGCGCCAGCCGGCAGCCACGACCGTCACCACAGCGGTGGCTGCCGGCGCTTCGACGGTCACCGTCGCGTCGACGGCGAACCTCGAGGTGGGCAACACGATCACGATCGGCACGCGGACCGGGACGATCACCGCATTCGATCCGACCGCCCGGACCGTCACGTTCGCACCCGCGCTCACGGCGGACGTGCCGGCCGGCACGGCGGTGTCGACCGCACCGGGCGCGCCGGCCTCGGACGAGGCCAGGGGACTGGCCGGTGTCGGCGGCATAGACACCCTGCGACCGACCGCTCCGGGCCGGCTGACCGGCAACTTCCACGGCGGATTCCGATTCGTCCTGCTCACCCTGGCCACGCCGGGCAGCGTGTCGATCGCCGCGGCCCACGTGGACTTCCAGGCGTTCCGCGCGACCCCGGCCGACTACCGGGGCTGGTTCCTCTCCAGCGACGACCTGCTCAACCGCATGTGGTACTCCGGCGCCTACACCCTGCAACTCGACCTCAAACCGGCTGGCCTCAATGGTCTCGCGGACGCCCGCATCTACGACGGCGCCAAACGCGACCGCAGCATCTGGACCTGTGACCTGCTGGTGCAGACCCCGACCGCCATCAGCACCCTCGGCGACGTGGGCGCCGCCTACGTGAAGTCCGCGCTCAACGTCCTGCTGGCCACCCAACGCGCCGATGGAGCGCTGCCCGGCTCACCCGACTTCCGCAAGGGCACCAATCCGGCCGGCTCGCCACTGTTCTACTCCGACAACTACTCCGGCTGTGGCGCCCGTGCCGTCATCGCCTACTACCGCTACACCGGCGACCGGGCCTACCTGACCGGCGAACTCCCCGCGCTGCGCGCCGAACTCGCCTACAACCAGACATTCCTCGACGCCAACAACCTCGTGGTCTCCAACGACCGCGACTACTGGCAGGCCGTCCAGACCGGCGAGGTCACCAAGTACAGCATCGACTACTACCTGCTGTTGAAGGACATGGCCTGGGTCGAGCGCAAAGTTGGCTCGGCAACTTTTGCCAACGCCGACGACTCCAGGGCCGATGCGATCAAGACCGCGATCAATGCTCGGCTGTGGAACCCGGCGCTGGGCGCGTACGGCCAGAGCAGCGACCACCCCGGCGTCCTCGTCGAAGACGCCAACGCGCTGGCCCTGCAGAACGGCATCGTGCCACCTGAGCGCCAGGCCGCCGTGCTGGCCGCGCTGAAGACACTGTGGACGCCGTTCGGCGCGATCATCGGCCCCGGCCTGCAAGATCCCACCGGGCACGTGATCGAGCCGTTCGGCAACGGCATGGAGACCGCGGGGCGCTTCGCCGTCGGCGACACGGCCGGTGCCCTCGATCTGATGCGTCGCACCTGGGGCCTCATGGTCGATCCCGGCAACCCGCTCTACACCGGTGGGCTCTGGGAGTTCAAGAACAGCACGGGCGGGGTCAACCGTGCCACCGCCAGCCTCGCGCACGGCTGGGCCGCATCCCCGACCGTGCAACTCACCCAGCAGGTCCTGGGCGTGACCCCGGTCGATCCGGGCTACGCGACCTGGAACATCGCGCCCCATCCCGGCGGCCTGGCCTGGGCGGCCGGCGCGGTACCCACCAAGTTCGGCGAGATTGCGGTGAGCTGGTCGTCCAACGCGGACTCCTTCGCCCTACGGGTCATGGCGCCTGTCGGCACGAGCGGCACGATCACCATTCCCGCCGCCGGCAATGCCATCGTCATCGTCGACGGTCATGTCGTGCGCCACCACGGCACAGTCCAACTCACTGTGGCTGGCGGCCAGCACGACATTCTCGTGATTCGGAAATGATGTCCCGGTGTGGGTTGGCCACGGGTTTACGGTCCTGCTCACCCGCGTTTGCGACCAGGCTTGCGGGTGCGCCGGCTCGACTCGCGGATCACCAGTTCCGGGGTGAACGTGATGTGCTGATGTTCGTGGTGTTCCGGGGCGTTGGTCTCGGCGATCACCAGCTTCGCCGCGGTGCGGCCGATCTCCTGGCGTGGCTGGCGCACCGAGGTCAGCGGCACGGCGGCCGCTGCCGCGAAGTCGATGTCGTCGTATCCGACGATGGCCAGTTCGTCCGGTACCGGCACGCCGGCGCGGACCATCACCTGGAGCACACCGAGCGCGATCAGGTCGTTCCCGCAGAACACGGCGCTCGGTCGGTGAGTCCGGGCCAGCAGCTGTTCACCGGCTCGCCGGCCGCCGGCCACGGTGAACGCCGGCACCTCGATGATTTCGAGCATGCCCGGGTCGCGGCCGGCCGCGCGCAGCGCGTCCCGCGCGCCCGCACACCGTTGCCGTGCCTGATGGAGCCGGGCCGGGCCGTTGACCATCACGATCGACTCGTGGCCCTCGGCCAGCAGATGGTTGATCGCGAGTTCGCCGCCGGTCCGGTCGTCGACCGCGACCGAGCAGGTGTCCGGCAGCATGTCCGGGCAGTCCAGCAGCACCACGGAAAAGCCGTGTTCGCGCAGCCTGCGCACGCCGTCCATGGACTGGTCGGCCGGCGTGATCAGCACGCCGTGTACCCGCTGCTCGGCCAGCAACTCCAGGTGGCGGGTCTCCTTGGTCACCGACTCGTCGGTGTTGCACAGGATGACCGCGTGTCCGGCCTCGGTCGCGACCTCCTCGACACCGCGAGCCACGTCGGTGAAGAACGGGTTGGCCACGTCGAGTACCACCAGCCCGATCGCGCGGGCGGTGCCGGATCGCAGTTGCCGGGCCGGCCCGTTGCGTACGAAGCCGAGTTCGGTGATCGCGGCCTGCACGCGGTCCCGGGTGGCCGGCGCGACCACGTCCGGCCGGTTGAGCACATTGGACACCGTGGCCACCGAGACCCCGGCCATCGCCGCGACCTCGCGGATGCTCGCCGACGCCCGCATCGCACTCTCCTTGAAACGTGTCAGCACACTGTAGCGCCATGCGGGCCTTGACACGGCCAGGTCGTGGCAGGATCCTGCTGGCACTCGATTGAAACGTTTTAGTCGGGAGCGGTGCAAGTGGGTGAACGGGATCCGGTCATCGAGCTGGACGCGGTGAGCAAGTCGTTCGGCTCGGTACGTGCGCTGTCCGATGTGTCTTTGGGACTCGCCGGTGGCGAGGTACACGGACTGGCCGGCGAGAACGGTGCCGGCAAGTCGACGCTGATCAAGCTCCTGGCCGGCGTGCACCAGCCGGACTCCGGCACGGTCCGGCTGGGCGGTGAACCCGTGGTGTTCCACGGGCCGGCCGACGCACGGGATGCCGGCGTCGCCGTCATCTACCAGGAACCCACGCTGTTTCCGGACCTCACGGTCGCGGAGAACATCTTCATGGGCCGGCAGCCCCGCACCGGCCCGCGCCGGATCGACCGCTCGGCCATCCGAACCGCCACCGCCGCGCTGTTCGCGCGGCTCGACGTGGCCATGTCACCGGACGAGCCGGCCCGCGGGCTGTCCATCGCCGACCAGCAGATCGTGGAGATCGCCAAGGCGTTGTCGTTCGACGCCAAAGTGCTGATCATGGACGAGCCCACCGCGGCGCTGACCGGCAGCGAGGTCGCCCGGCTGTTCGGCGTGGTGCGCGCCCTGGCCGAACAGGGCGCCGCGGTGCTGTTCGTGTCGCACCGACTGGCCGAGTTCTTCCAGATCTGCCAGCGGGTCACGACATTGCGCGACGGCCGGTGGATCGCGACCGAACCGCTCACCGGCCGGACCGAGGACGATCTGGTCCAGCGGATGGTCGGCCGCAGCCTGGACGAGCTGTATCCCAAGCAGGACACCGAGCCCGGCGCGGTCGCGCTGGCCGTGCGCCGGCTGACCAGGGAGGGCGTGTTCACCGACGTCTCGTTCGACGTGCGGCACGGCGAGATCGTCGGCCTCGCCGGCCTGGTCGGCGCCGGACGCAGCGAGGTGGCACGCGCGGTGTTCGGCGTCGACCGGTGGGACGCCGGCAGCGTCGAGGTCATGGGCCGCGCACTGTCGCCGGGGTCGCCGACCGCGGCGATGTCCGCCGGGCTCGCGCTGGTGCCGGAGGACCGCCGGGCGCAGGGCCTGGTGATGGACATGTCCATCGACCGCAACATCGCGCTGCCCGGCCTGCGCGCACCTGGGCGGGGCGGCGGGAACAAGTCTCTGTCCCGGTTCGGCCTGATCAGCCGGACCGCGGAACGTAGCCGGGCAACGGACTGGGCGATCCGGCTGCGCCTGAAGTTCGGCCGGCTCGCCGACGCCGTGGACACGCTGTCCGGCGGCAACCAGCAGAAGGTCGTACTGGCCAAGTGGTTGGCCACCGCGCCACGGGTGCTGATCGTGGACGAGCCGACCAGGGGGATCGACGTGGGCACCAAGGCCGAGGTGCACCGGCTGCTGTCCCGTCTGGCCGCGGAGGGCATGGCGGTGTTGATGATCTCCTCGGACCTGCCGGAGATCCTCGGCATGGCCGATCGCGTACTGGTCATGCACGAGGGCCACCTGGTCGCCGAGATCGCGCGGGCGGACGCGACCGAGCAATCGGTGATGGCCGCCGCCACCGGGCGCGTGCCGGCATGAGCACCACAGTATCCACAGTGGACACGCCGACACGGGGGAGCAAGAGTGCCCGCCGCGTCGTGGACACCCTGTTGCGGCTGCGTGAACTGTCCATCATCGGCGTGCTGGTGGTGCTCCTGGTGGTCACCGAACTGGGCAATCCGCGGTTCCTGTCCACGCAGGGGATCAAGGACCTGCTGCTGAACGCGACCATCCTGGTGCTGGTCGCGGTCGGTCAGGCGGTCGTCGTGATCACCCGCAACGTGGACCTGTCGGTCGGCTCGGTGCTGGGCATCGCCGCCTTCGCCACCGGCGACTACCTGCACTCCGGCGGCAACGCGGTTGTCGCCGTGTTGCTCGGCGTCGGTGTCGGTCTGGGGTTCGGGGTGCTCAACGGCCTGCTGGTCAGCCTCGGCAAGGTGCCGGCGCTGGTGGTCACGCTCGGCACGCTGTACGTGATCCGCGGCATCGACTCGATGTGGGTCGGCTCCCGCGAGATCACCGCGTCCAACCTGCCGGCCGGATTCATCTCCTTCGGCCACAACAGCATCGGGGGAATCGGCCCGATCCCGTACCTGGTGTTGCTCGCCGTGGCGGCCATGGTGATCGTCGGGGACTTCCTGCGCAGCTATCGCGGTGGCCGGGAGGTCTACGCGCTGGGCTCCAACCCGACGGCCGCGCGGCTGGCCGGCGTTCCGGTCCGGCGGCGGATCATCGCGGCATACGTGCTGTGCGGCGCGCTCGCCGGTCTGGCCGGCGCGCTGTATCTGGCGCGGTTCGGCAACGTCGACTCCGGTACCGGCAGCGGTTACGAACTGACCGTGGTCAGCGCCGTCGTGGTCGGCGGGGTGGCGTTCACCGGCGGCTCCGGGTCGGTCTACGGCGCGGCGCTGGGCGCCGTGCTGCTCACGTCGATCAACAGCATGCTGCCCTCGCTCGGTGTCAGTTCCGTGTGGGAACTGGCGATCGACGGGTTCCTGCTGCTGATCGCCATCGCGGTGGACCGCGTCGTCGCGCTGCGGGTCGCCACCGTCCTACGGAGGAGGTCGGCACGCCGTGGCTGACACGTCGTCGCCGACCCGCCGTCCGCTCACCGGTTTCGTCCGGTGGGACACGGTCGCCGGCGCGCTGCTGGTCGTGCTGTTCGCGGTGTCGCTGGGCGTCGTGCCGAGCTTCGGCAACACGCTGAATGTCTCCTTCGTGATCGGCAACACCATGCCGATCGCGTTGATCGCGTTGCCGATGTGCCTGCTGGTGGTGGCCGGCGAGGTCGACCTGTCGGTCGGATCGACGGTGGGGCTGTCCAGCGCGGTCATGGGCGCGTTGTGGAACGCGAACTGGCCGATCCAGCAGGTGATCGGAGTGTGCGTCGGGGTCGGGGTGCTGTGTGGGCTGCTCAATGGCCTGCTGGTGACCCGGCTGGGACTGCCGTCGCTGGCGGTGACGATCGGCACGCTGGCCGCGTTCCGCGGGTTGGCCCAGATCATCCTCGGTGCCAACGCCGTCACGGACTTCCCACAGTCCTATCTGGACTTCGGGTCCGGCACCATCGCGGGCACACCGATCCCGTACGCGGCGATCCCGTACGTGGTGCTGCTGATCGTCGCCGTGGTCGTCCTGCATGCCACGCCGGTGGGTCGTTCGCTGTTCGCGATCGGCGCCAACCCCGAGGCGGCGTTCTTCGCCGGGGTCCGGGTGAAGCGCACGAAGCTGTGGGCGTTCGTCGCCACCGGCACGATCGCCGCGTTGACCGGCGTGTTCTGGACACTGCACTACGCCAGTGCCCGGTACGACAACGCCACCGGCCTGGAACTCGCGGTGATCGCGGCGGTCCTGCTCGGCGGGGTCGACTTCAACGGCGGCCGGGGCACGCTCGGCGGGGTGTTCGCGGGCGTGTTCCTGCTCGGCACCCTGCAGAACGTGATGAGCCTGGCCAACGTCTCGGCGCAGTCCCAGACCGTGGTGACCGGACTGCTGCTGATCATCTCGGTGCTCGGCCCGCGGGTCGCCAGACAGGTCGCCGCACATCGTGCCCGTCGAACACACCGTGGTGTTTCGTCAGAAAGGTAAGGCCATGTTCCGATCCACCCTCATCACGGCGGCGGCGCTCACCGCGCTGGCCGTCACCCTGGCTGCCTGCGGCGGTGCGACCAAGAGCAGCACGGACAACTCGACGGCGGCCGGTGGCAACGCCGTGAACGGCGGGGCCAACCCGAACGCGCCGACCAAGACCGGGCTGACCGTGGCGTTCCTGCCCAAGCAGGTCAACAACCCGTACTTCACCATCGCGGACACCGGCGGGCAGCGGGCACTGACGGCGATCGGGGAGAAGTACCAGGAGGTCGGCACGTCCAGCGCGACGGACACCGCGGGTCAGGTCTCGTACGTGAACACCCTGACCCAGCAGCGGGTCGGCGGGATCGCGCTGTCCGCGCAGGATCCCGGCGCCCTGTGTACCGCGCTGAAGCAGGCCATGAGCGGCGGCATCAAGGTCGTCACGTACGACTCGGACACCAATCCCGGTTGCCGCCAGGTCTTCGTGTCCCAGGCGAGCGACGAGGCCATCGGAGCGTCCGAAATAGACACGTTGGGCAAGCAGCTCAACTATGCCGGTGACATCGCGATCCTGTCCGCCGCGCAGACCGCGACCAACCAGAACACCTGGATCAAGTTCATGCAGCAGGAACTGGGCAAGCCGCAGTTCGCGAACATGCACCTGGTCAAGATCGCCTACGGCAACGACGACGCGCAGACGTCCTTCCAGCAGACCCAGGGCCTGCTGGCGCAGTACCCGAACCTGAAGGGGATCATCGCGCCGACCACGGTGGGCATCAAGGCCGCCGCGCAGTACCTGGACGGCTCGCAGTACAAGGGCAAGGTCGCGCTCACCGGGTTGGGCACCCCGAACGACATGCGGCAGTACGTGAAGGACGGCACGGTCACGTCGTTCGAGCTGTGGGATCCCGCGAAGCTCGGCGCACTGGCCGCGTACACGGCGGTCGCGCTGGCCTCGGGCCAG
>Ga0070714_100000841_pt1 | contig 21736 bp, 16 predicted proteins | sample LARL83metaG_FD_65450 | JGI IMG/M metagenome (GOLD analysis project Ga0070714, IMG submission 65450) | Corn, switchgrass and miscanthus rhizosphere microbial communities from Kellogg Biological Station, Michigan, USA - LAR L8-3 metaG | ecosystem: Host-associated > Plants > Roots > Rhizosphere ... | reverse complement strand
GCTGATCATGATCGCGAGCACGCCCGGATAGCCGTGCCCCTCGACCACGACCTTCGCCTGGCTGGCCCGCGAGTGCTTCGCGACGTTCGTGAGGGCCTCGGCGACGACGAAGTACGCGACCGCCTCAATCAGCGGCTTCGGCCGGACCGGCATGTCGACGTGCACGTCGACAGGGATAGGGCTGCGCGCGGCCAGGCCGGATAGCGCGGCGTCGAGGCCGCGATCGGTCAGCACAGGCGGGTGCACTCCCCTGACGAGGTCCCGCAGCTCGGTCAGCGCGGCCTTGGCCTGCGCGTGGGCCGAGTCGACCAGCTCCCTGGCCGCGTCGATGTCGTCCCCGAACCTCGCCTTGGCGCGGCCCAGCTCCATCGCGAGCGCGACCAGCCGCTGCTGTGCGCCATCGTGCAGGTCGCGCTCGATCCTCTTCCGCTCGGTTTCCGCGGCGTCCACCACCCGGTCGCGACTGAGCTCGAGCTCGGCGACCCGGGCGGCCAGGCTGCTCGGTGGCCCGAGCAGCCGCCGGGCCAGCGCGGCGTCCGCGACCGCGAGGCCCTTGGTCACCTGCGGCGCGGCCAGCAGCACCAGCACCCCGGCCACCGCCACGAGCACGGCCTTCGATTCGTGCAGGGTCCGGCCGTCTATATGGAAGCCGCCGCCAGGCAGTGACCAGTCGAACAGCGGCAGCGTGACCATGATCAGGCCGATGGCCCACACGACCAGGCTGACGAACGCTGCCGCCGCGCTGAGCGGCCCGCGCGACACCGCGTAGAGCACCTCGCGCCAGGTGGCGCGCTCGCCGAGCTTCTCGAAGCGCGGCAGCAGCCGCATCCGGTACCCGCTGCGCGTGCCGGCCGGCCAGCCGGGGATCTGCTCGCCGAGCGTGACCGCGAACCTCGTCCGCTCGGCGCGGGCGAACCAGTCGGTAAACCGCAGCGTGGCGCCGAGTACTGGCATGCCGATTAGCGCCACCGGGAGGCCCAGCGTACCGATCACGAGCCCGGGAACCACGATCCAGACGACAAGGGCGCCGACGCACACGCCGATGAAGTGATGGATGAAGGAAAGCCAGGTGCGCGGCGACGCAAGGTCCCGAACCAAGTACATGCGAGTGACGCTAGGCCATGCCATCGGCGCCCGCCATCATTCAGTCTTCCGGATGCGAGGTAATGCTAGCCCTACCCCGCGCTAGCCCGCGGACGGCGGCGGCTCAGCAGGCGCGCGGCGAACTTCGAGCAGCTCAAGACCGAGAGCTTCGATCTGACCCAGCACTCCGTACAGCGCCGCCTGGTCGGCTAGCGGCCCAGTGAGCACGGTCTTGGCTCCGTGTGCCCGCGCGCGCAGTCCAGGGAACGCGCCGAGCAGCGCGCCGCCCAGCAGCCCGCGGACCCGGATCTCGTAGCAGACCGATGTCGTCGGCTCATCCATGGCGGCGTATCCGTTTCTGTTCGGTGCCTTCGCTGGGCGCCACTCCATCGTTCAGCGCGTCCTGATGAGCCGGCATCGTCCGGTTCTGATGATCCGGGGCAAACGGCCTGTGCCCGCATACCGACACGAGGCGATGGGTTCGTAGCGGGCGACCGATGGATGAACGCGCCGTCTGGGCTACCTTCGGCAACAGGATGACCATGACCTCGCACGCCGGCACGATCCCTGCCGCCAGGGGCGGGATCGTATCTCGAGGTGCGCTGTTCGGGCTCCTCGGCCGGGCTGGGCGCGTTACCCAGGTGTCGGCGCCCGCCGGCAGCGGGAAGACGGTCCTGCTGCGGGCGTGGATCGCCGCGGCGGGCCTGACAGACAGCGCGGCGTGGGTACCGGTGCAGCGGGAAGAACGCGATCCGCGGCGTTTCTGGATATCGGTGCTCGATGCGCTCCAGCGGACCGTAGCCGGTTCTACGCTGGTGCGACCCTTGACCGCGGTGCCCGATCTGGATGGCTGGGCGGTCGTCGAGGGACTGCTGACAGACCTGGAGCCGCTGCGGGAGCGGGTCTGGCTAGTGATCGACGATGCGCACGAGCTCAGTTCGGCCGAGGCGCTGCGCCAGCTGGAGGTGCTGCTGATGCGCGCACCGCCTGAGCTGCGATTCGTGCTCGCCACCCGGCATGACATCCGACTGGGGCTGCACCGCCTGCGGTTGGAAGGCGAGCTGACCGAGATCCGCGCGGCGGGCCTCCGGTTCACGCTCGATGAGGCTCGGGCGCTGTTCGCCGCGTCCGGTGTGGAGCTGCCTGAGTCTGCCCTCACGTCGCTGCATGCGCGGACCGAGGGCTGGGCGGCCGGGCTGCGGCTGGCCGCCCTGTCGCTGGCCTGGCACCCGGACCCGGAGCGGTTCGCGGCCGAATTCTCCGGCAGCGAACGTACGGTTGCCGAGTACCTGCTGGCCGAGGTACTGGAGCGGCAGAACGAGGAAGTGCGGCGGCTGCTGTTGCGGACCTCGGTGCTGGGGCGGGTCAGCGGCGAACTAGCCGACCTGCTGACGGGGGGTTCGAACGGGGAGCTGATCCTGCAGGACCTAGAGGACGCCGGCGCGTTCGTCGTCTCCCTGGACGGACGCCGGTCGTGGTTCCGCTACCACCGGCTGTTCGCCGACCTGCTCCAGCTGGAGTTGCGGCGCAGCGAGCCGGGCCAGTTGCCCGCGCTTCACGTGGCTGCCGCCGACTGGTACGCAGGGCACGGCTATCCCGCTGAGGCTGTCCGTCACGCTCAGACAGCACACGAGCTCACCGCTCTGATGGCGGCCGGCGAACCGGCCGAGGGCGGGTCGCATTCCCGGCTGATAGAGCCGCTCACCCAGGGTGAGACCCGGGTGCTGCGTTATCTGCCGACTCACCTCTCGGCGCCGGAGATCGCCCGCGAGCTGTCCCTGTCGGTGACCACGGTCCGGACGCACGTGCGTCACATTTTCGCCAAGCTCGGCGCGAACCATCGCACGCAGGCCGTCGAGCGGGCCCGCGCTCTCGGCCTGCTCGCACCGTCCCTCGCCTTACCGCGAGCAGGCAGAACACACAGATTTGCTTGGGATAGTTAGCGCTTGATATAGTTAGCAAGAACAGCGCCGCCGCACAGGAAGGTAGAGACTATGGCTGGCTATTCCACCCGGGACCTGCAGGCAGAGTTCCTTGACACGATCCGCTCGAGCCAGGAGACCGTCGTTGAGGCGGTCAAGACCTGGGTCGACACCGTCAGGGCTGTGACGCCGAAGGTACCATTCGCCCAGGTTCCGCTCGTCGCGAGGCTGCCCAAGCCGGAGAACGTCGTGACCAGCGCGTACGACCTCGCCGAGAAGCTGCTCTCCAACCAGCGCAAGTTCGCCGAAGAGCTGGTGAAGGCGACGGCACCGCTGATGGCGGGCAACGGCACGCGTGAGGGGCAGGACACGGCCTCCGAGTGAGGCATCCCCACCAGTACGCGGCGGCACCGGGTTCCGGTGCCGCCGCGTACTATAATTCGCGATAGGCGAGGAGGTGACCGTGACAGACCCGTGGCAAGCCCAGCGGGAGGCGCTCGGTGCCTTCATCCGCACCCAGCGCAAGATGGCCAACCTTTCGCTCCGCCAGCTCGCCGAGCTGACTAGCCTGTCGAACCCGTACCTCAGTCAGGTCGAGCGAGGGCTGCACCAGCCGTCGGTGCGCGTGCTCAAGGCGATCTCCGATGCGCTTAACCTCTCCGCCGAGACGCTCCTCGCGCAGGCCGGCCTGATCGATGCCGTGACCGGTGCGGCCCCGGGCGCCGGCGAGGCGGGCCAGGCGGACGCCGGCGCAAGGGGCAAGGCACAGACCGAGGACGTGATCGGGGCAGACGAGCGCCTGAGCGACGAGCAGAAAGCAGCGCTGCTCGCGGTGTACCGCAGCATGGTCGGTCAGTCCTGACGGCGGTGCCGGGCGTGATCTCCTCGTAAGGCTCCACCGCCAGCATCGCTATCGGGCGGTCTTGCCCAGCAGACGGCTGTGCAGTTCGGTGGTGAGCTTGTCGATCTCGCGGGTGAGCTCAGTATTGGTCTTGAGCTCCAGTGCCTGTTCCGTGAAGTCGTGGTCGGCCTTGGCCTGCTGGAATTCCGACTGCCGGTTCTGGCCGATCATGACAAACGTAGACAGGAAGATCGCTTCCAGCGACACGACCAGCGTCAGCATCGGCCACGGCTTGGTCTCGATAAACAGCATCCAGATCGTGAACCAGGCGATGTGAAGGTAGACGAAGTTCATCGACCCAGCGAAGCTGGTGATCCAGTCAGCGATCCGCAGCTGATTGCTCCGGGCTCGCTCCGCCCGCTGCTCGAGGACGACCGGAGCATGCCGAAGCGCCTTCGGCAGGTCAGCTTGCATTTCTTTCAGCTTGGCCGCCTGCCCACCAGGGCCAGCAGCGCCGGCCGGGCGTTGGGCGCTCAGATCGGGATCGGCCATGATGGCGCCTTTCGTCCTTGATCCATTCGATGGCGCCAGTCCACCGGTTGATGGCGCGACCGTAAAGGCGATGGTGGCTCTCGTGGTATTGGCCACCGCTATGGCAAGAAGTCCCGCTGGCCTGTCGCTATCGCTATAGCACTGGCCGATGGCACCACAGCCGCCGTCGCTTGGACCGCCGGGAGATTCCGGGGTGGACTGGCGGAAGAGGATCGAATTCCCGAGTCCGGTCCAATCGACTGATGGCAGGGCGGTGACACGATGCGGGCAGCATCCGGCCGGCCGCGCTGGGTAACGCGGCTTGCCAGCGCCCTCGGACTCGACGGCAATCCGCTGCGCCGCGGCAGCGACCGGGCAGAGGCCTGGATCCGGGCGGCGCTGCTCGTCATCTTTCTTACCGCCGGGCCGATGGCGGCCCTGGCCGCAGGACAGTGGACGGCTCACGCGGCAGGCGGCGGGACCGGCGCGCAGTCACACGCGGTCCAGGCCGTCCTGCTCCGGCCGGCCACCCGCCCCGCTGGCCTGGCGGGAGCCGTCCGGGACGCCGAGGTACTGGTCAAGGCGCGGTGGCCGAGTGCCGGCGGATCCGTCCGGACCGGCGACGTGCCAGCTCCGGCCGGCGCCCCGGCCGGTACCGCCGTGACCGTATGGGTGAACGCCTCCGGCCAGGTCACCGCGGCGCCGCAACCGGGCGACGCCGCCGACGCGGCCGTGCTGGCGGCGGTGATGACGCTGGCCGTCATGGCGCTGGTGCTGCTGATCGCGCTACGGCTGATTCAGCGGTTGCTGGACTGGCGGCGGATGGTCGCCTGGGAGGCAGCCTGGCGCGCGATCGGACCGCGGTGGACAGGGCGCAGATCCTGACTGATCAGGTCATGCGCTCGCGAGGTTGCCAGTGACAACGAGTTCGTCCTCGTGCATTCCGGCGTCGGCCGTGTCAAAGAGAACTTGCTGCAGGTCACGCGGCAGGTCGCCGCTCCAGGCCACCACAGCTGTCGCGGTGAGCGGGTGCCGCTCCAGGCCTACCCGGACCATGTCGCAGTTATCCGGCCCGTGCTGCGTTCTAGCAGCCCAGGCGGGGTCACCGACCACGTGGAGCGGGTCGGTCAGCACCGCGGTCGGGCGGGTCGCCGTAGCCGCGAACGACAGCGTCATCGGCAGCGAGTGCCGGAACGGGGGGTCGGTAAACCCGAAACGCGGGCGGATCTCGCGCAATACGGCCAGCCAGGCGTCGTAGGTGCCTGGGCTGGAGCGGCGCGGGCCGTGGATCACATCCATGGCGGCCAGCTCCGCTACGTCGATCAGCCGCCGACCGCGGATTCCGGCCGTTGCCGGGATCCAGACTTCTGGCTCGAAGTCCGCCAGAGTCATGACGTCAAGCGGTTCCGGCAGGGCTTGCTGGGGTGACGTCAGCCAGCCCAGCCCAGCGTCCGCGCGTCGTTCCCTGATCGGCGTGAGCTCGGCGTCCAGAGGCGTCTCCAGCCATTCGACATCGGCGTCGGCCGCGGCCGCCATGGAACGCAGCCGGGAGCTTATCGTCACCGCGAGTCGTTCCGGCAGATTCGGCGGCAGCACGAACCGGAGCCGCGGCCGGCTGAGGCCGGCCGCCCGCCGGCTACGGCTCACCCCGTGTTCCAGCAGGGACAGTACGGCTCGTGATTCCTCCACCAGCACGCTGCCGGCGGCGGTGAGCTGCACTCCGTCGCGCCGACGGTACAGCAAGGGGGTGCCCATCATTTCCTCGAGACGGCGTATTTGCTGGCTGAGCGTGGGCTGGGCGATGAACATCCGCTCCGCGGCATGCGTGAACGTGCCAGCGTCGGCGACCGCCACCAGGTACCGCAAATGCCGGAACTCCAGTCCCTGATTGGCGTGACTCCCCTGGGGCGGCGAAGCCGCCGGACTGGTCTCCTGCGTCACTACTGTCATCGACGTTCCTTGCCGTGCGTATGGTCCGCTCGACTACGACAATGCCGTATCCGGTCCTGGGGCGAATCCCGCGAGTTCGTAGGCTTTCACTGCGCCGGGGACTACGCGGCGGTGCGCTGGACGCGTCCTATCCCCCATTCGCGTAGCCGGCCCCCGGTCTGGCAAAGCCGACAGCTATCGGGCTATTGGCGGCGCGTGTTGGCGAGTGTCACGCGCGCCGGTTTCACTGGTCCTGACATGCGGGAGGTGGACATGAACAAGACGCCAATCAGGCCCTGGTGGCTGGCCCTGCTGCACGGCCTCGTCAACCAGGCCACCAAGCGGTCGAGGCCGACCGGGGGCGGGCGGCGCTGCTCGCGGCCATCAGCCATGACCTGCGCTCGCCGCTCGCCGCGGCCAAGGCGGCGGTGAGCTGCCTGCGCTCAGGCGACGTCCCCGTCACAGCGGACGACCGCGACGAACTGCTGGCCACGGCCGAGGAATCGCTCGACCAGCTCATCAAGCTAGCGACCAGCCTGCTGGACGTGAGCCGACTGCAGGCCGGCGCACAGGCGGTGTTCCCTCGTCCCGCGGACCTGGGCGGAATCGTCATGGACTCACTCGACAGCCTCGGGCCGCAAGGCAGGCCGGTCATAACCGTTATCCCGTCCGGGCTGCCCGACGTCATGGCCGATCCGGCGATCACCGAGCGGGTCATCGGGAACCTTCTCAGCAATGCCCTGCGATACGCGTCACCGGCTTCGCCGCCACTGCTCACGGCGCGGACCTGCGGAGACCGGGTGGAGCTGCGCGTCGTGGATCACGGGCCGGGCATTCCCGAAGCCGATCGCAAGCGGGTGTTCCTGCCCTTCTGCCGGCTCGGCGACGCGGATATCCGGACCGGTGTCGGGCTCGGGCTCGTGGTGTCCCGCGGCCTCGCCGAGGCGATGGGCGGCACGGTCGAACCGGAAGAGACTCCCGGTGGCGGGTTGACCATGGTCGTCTCGCTGCCCGCGGCATCCGCCCTGCCAGCCGCTGAGATCAGTGCCGCCGGCCGGATACGGGCGGCGTGACAAAGCGCGGTGCGAGTACCGGCGCAGGCCGCCCCCGGCTAGCCGCAGGGCCAGCCGGGAGCGCAGCGCTGGCTCAGTATCCATTCCCGCTGCCGGATGACCGCTTCCCTACGGGCTGCTGGTCACCGGGTCCCCCGAGCTGTTCAGGACGTACCAGGTGCCGCCGAAGCTGACCAGCCCCTGGCCAGTGGCCGCACCCGGCCCCGAGTCACCGGCGAAGGTGTAAAGCGGCCAGTGGTTGTAGGTGACCTCGAGTTCGCCGGTGGCGTCTTTGACCGTGGCCAGCAGCGCGGGCTGCACACCCGGGCCGGCCGCCGCCACCGTCGCCCCGCTGGCGAGCAGTGTCTCCGGCCAGGCCTGAGTGCATCCGTTCGCCTGGGTGCAGGTAATCTTTCCGCCCTTTTCCGAGGTCAGCATGTACAGGGTCCGGCCTTGTCCGTTGACGAGGACGGTGCCCACTCCCGGGACGCTTTTCGCGCTGATCGTGGTGGCGGCCGCCGGTGAAGCGCTCGCAGGTGCAGTGCCGCTCGGTGACCCGGCGGCGGTGCTCGAGGACGACGAGCCACACGCCGCGACGGCGGCGGCCGCGCTCAGCGCTAGGCCGCACGCCAGCACCCGGTTCCTCATTTCTGGGTCCGCCGCTGGTGCCAGATGTAAGTCAGCAGCGTGCCGTAACCGGCCAGATGGCCGGCAAGGCGGCGGAAGTCCCGTCGCCCGGCGTCGTGGGCCCTGGTGCGAGCCTGCCGAAGTGCCTGGTCAGCTACCCTCTTGCTGACAGCAAGAGCGAGAGCGTCCCGGAGGATCCGCTCCAGGGCGTGGTCGCGTTCCCTGGAACTGCTCTTGCTTCCAGGGATGGATTCCGTAGTCCTCATTACCCGCCTCCTTGATTGCCGGGTGGTGAATTGCTGGTCACTTGCCAGTCCACCCGGTAATCTCGCGGCGAGAAAAGACGAGGTAACTCTTCTGTCATTGGTTCGCGCTATGGCGAACCCGAGATGACCGCTTCCGAACGCCCTGGCGAAGGTGCGAGCAGGCCAAGGGCGCGGGCCTGTGTGACTGCCTACCCGGTTCCTCGACGGGTCCCACGGCCCGTTCGGAATTCATCAGAACTAGATGATGACGCATTATCAGAGCTGACGTGAGATTGTTGCCAGCGCGCAAGGCAACGGCGAAGGGAAACGATGGCGGTCGATGAGGGAGCCGAACCGCGGCGGGCAGGCCAGCCGGGGCAGGGCTTCCCGCTGCTTGACCGCGAGCGCGAGCGGGCGGCGATCGTCGAGGTCCTGGACGCCGTGCGCAGCGGCCTCCCCGGCGCGCTAGTGCTGCGCGGCGGGCCAGGAGTCGGGAAGACGACGTTGCTGCGCTACGCGATGGACGCGGCACGGGACCTGCAGGTGTCCAGCATCACGGGCGTCGAGTCGGAGATCAGCATGGGGTACGGCGGCTTGCACCAGCTGCTGCTCCCGTTCCTGCCACTGCTAGATGAGCTGCCGCTGCCGCAGCAGAGCGCGCTGCGGGTCGCTTTCGGCCAGGTATCAGGGCCGCCGCCGGAACGGTTCCTGGTGGGGCTGGCGACGCTGACGCTGCTTTCCCTGGCGGCAGAAAAACAACCGCTGGTGTGCCTCATCGACGACGCGCACTGGCTTGATCCCGAATCGCTGCACGTGCTCGCCTTCGTCACCCGTCGTCTCTACGCCGACCGGGTAGGGTTCATCGGCGCCAGTAACGTCCTTGTCCCGTCCCAGGCGGCCGAAGGACTGCCGACGATCACGGTGGACGGCCTGCCCGACGCCGCGGCCCGCGAGCTGCTCGGCGCGGTCGCCGGCGGAACGCTCAGCGCGAAGGTCGTCGACCGCATCCTGGCGGACACCCGGAATAACCCGCTCGCGCTCGTGGAGCTCGGCACGTCTTACACAGACGACGAACTGTCCGGCCGTGCCGCGCTGCCCGAGCCGCTTCCGGTGGGCCAGCGGCTCCAGGAGCACTTCCTGCGCTCGGTACGCAGCCTGCCGCCGGACGTCCAGGAGTTCACGCTGCTGGCCGCGGCCGACCCGGGAGGCGAGCGGGACCAGCTATGGCGCGCGGCCGCGGCGGCTGGAATCGACCCCGATGCGGCCGCGGCCGAAACGGCCCTGACGGGTGTGCTCGAGTTTCCAGATGACTCGGTCCGGTTTCGCTATCCGCTGCTGCGGTCCGCGGTGTACCACGGCGCTAGCGCCGCCGACCGGCGGCGCGCGCACCAGTTGCTGGGCGAAGCGGGCGACTCGGAGCTCCGCTCGTGGCACCTGGCCGCGGCGGCGGTCCTTCCCGATGAGGGGCTCGCGGCCGAACTCCAGCGCACCGCAGAACGCGCGGGCGCCCGCGGCGGCTACGCGGCCAGGGCCGCGCTGCTGCGGCGCTCGGCCGAGCTGACGACCGACGACTCCCGCCGCGCGGAGCGGGAAGTCGCCGTGGCCGAGGCCACGCTCATGGCCGGTGACCCCATCGGCGCCCAGGCCGTGCTCGACGTCGCCCTGCCCCGGCTCACCGGCACCGCCGCGCGCGGCCAGGCGCGCTGGCTAGAGGGCGCGATCCGCTTCGCGCGGGGCGACGCCGCCGAGGCGGCTCGCATACTGGCCGACGCAGCTCAGTCATTGGCCGGCGACGACAGGCTGGCCCGTGACACGATGCTCGGGGCACTGGAGGCGGCCATCTGGTCCGGGCCGACGCTGACCCGGGAGATCGCCCGCCTGGCACGCGCTCTCCCGTCCGTCTCTGGCGCCGCTCCGACCGTCAGCGACCTGCTGCTTGAGGGGTACAGCGCCCGGTTCACCGTCGGCTACCAGGCCTCTGTTCAGCCGTTCCGCGCCGCTGTCCGGGCGCTGCTCGCCGACGATCTCGATCCCGCAGTCGGCTTGCGGTGGTTCGCCCTCGGCGCCGCGGCGGCAGGCAGCCTGTGGGACGACAATGCCGCCTACGAGCTGTCGGACCGCTGGGTCACTATGGCACAGGCCGCCGGGGCGTTTACTACGCTGCCGGTCGCGCTGGCTTTCCTCGCGGTGTCGGATGCCATGGCCGGGCACTTCCGCGAAGCGGATTCCCGGTGGGCCGCGATGCTCGAGATGCTGGCCGTGAGTCACGGTCCAGGCGTGCTCGGTGCCAACAGCCGCGCCAACGGCGTGATCCTCGCCTACCGCGGCAACCTCACCGAGGCCCGCGCGACAGGCCTTGCCCAGGTGCGCGAGTCCGCCGATCGAGGGCAGGGCGCGCCGGTGAACATGGGCAGGTACATCACCGCGATGGCGGACCTGTTCAGCGGAGATTACGCGGCGGCGGTATCCGGCGCGCTGAGGGTGTTCGAGAACGATCCCGCGTACACGGCCGAGATAAACCTGCCCGAGCTCATCGAAGCAGCCGTCCGCGGTGGCGATCGCGAGGTAGCGGCAACCGCCTTCGAGACCCTGTCGCGGCGGGCACTCGCCGCCGGAACGCCCTGGGGGCTCGGGCTGCGCGCCCGCTGCGCGGCGCTGCTGGCGGAGGGCGCGGACGCCGAGGACTCCTACCTGGAATCCATCAGCCAGCTGGAGCGATGCCAGATGGCGGTCGACCTCGCGCGCGCTCACCTGCTCTACGGTCAGTGGCTCCGCCGGGCCAAACGCCGGCGTGACGCCCGGGCGGAGCTGCGCACCGCGCATGACATGTTCGCGCGGATGGGCGCGGAACGGTTCGCTGAGCTCGCAGCCGCCGAGCTGCTCGCGACTGGCGAGCACGCCGCCGTTCGCCACGCCGGGGCGCCGGAGACGCTCACGCCGCAGGAATCGCGGATAGCGGACCTCGCGACGGGCGGGGCGTCGAACAGCGAGATCGCCGCGCAGCTGTTCATCAGCCCGAGCACGGTGGACTACCACCTCCGCAAGGTGTTCCGCAAGCTCAACGTGACGTCGCGGACACAGCTCGCCGTTCGCCTGAGGTCAGGGCAAGACGCCGGTAGCCCCTCGCCGTCGTGACACTGACGCCTCCCCGCCTTAGGAAGCCCGCTGACCGGCCAGGACGTCCCGCGCGCCGAAGGCACTGGGCAGCTGCGCCCGGCTGGTGACGCCGAGCTTCCTGAAAACCTTACGGAGGTGATAGTCGACGGTGCTGGCGCTGATGAACAGCTGGGCGGCGATCTCTTGATTCGTCGCGCCCTCGGCGGCCAGCCCGGCGACCCGCGCCTCGTGCGGTGTGAGCGTGTCCAGGGTCCCGGCGCCGCGCGCCGCGGTGTGCTCGCCGGCCGCGCGCAGCTCGGCCTGGGCCCGGGAGGCGAATGACGCCATGCCCATCGCGGCGAACAGCTCGCAGGCGATGCGCAGGTGTTCGCGGGCACCGCGGCGGCGGCGCTGGCGGCGCAGCCACTCGCCGTACAGCAGGTGGGACCTGGCCAGCTCAGGGGTGACCTGGCACTGCCGTAGGTGCGCAATCGATAGCCGGTATCCGTCCTCGGCTTGGCTGTCGTCGGCCAGCAGCGCCTGGCTGCGGGCCAGCAGCCCCAGCGACCAGGGAGTTCCGCAGGCCTGCCACCAGGGCGCGACGGCCTCAAGCGCAGCGGTGGCGGCCGCCCGGTCTCCGCACCTGACGGCCGCCTCGATCAGCAGCTCCGGGCTTGACCGGTGGATCAGCAGCGGCCCGTCGGCGGCCGCCAGCGCGTGGTGCAGCGCGTCTTGGTAGTTGCCCAGGCCGAGTTCGAGTGCGGCCAGGATTTTGTGCACTCGCTGCGACTGGTGGCCGGGGCTCTGGCGGGCCGTGGCCCGCAGCAGCCGGTCCGCGAGCGGGCGGGCGCGTGCCTCGTCCCCGCGCCAGGCGAGTACCTCCAGTTCCTGCCTGGCCAGGCCATCGAGGTAGGTTCGGTTTCCCATGGCCTCGGCTAGGCTTCGCGCTTCGGAGATGGTGGCTTCAGCGGCGGCGAAGCGGCCGTCAGCAATCTGGCTGAACACATGGAACCCGAGCCCGACCACCATGGCCGCGACCGCGCCCCGGTCGCGGGCCCTGGCCGCCCAGCGGTCCGCCAGCTCGCGCCAGGCGGAGTCATCGTAGAGTTCGGCGGCCCCCAGCCGGAAGGCCAGGAAGCCATGCGGGGCGTCGCCGGGTACCGGCTGGCCAGCCGTCACCGCGACGACCGCCTGGCGAAGCAGCCTCGCCGCTGCCGTGAAGCGACGTTCCGCCAGGGCGGCGAGGCCGTCGAGGAGCAGGTCGCCCGGGGTAGCCTGCGATCCTGGCGCCGCGGGTGCCGACCGGATCGCCTGCATAACCTTGGCGGTCTCCGCCGCACTCGGGCTCGACAACTGGGCCGCGAACGCCTCAAGCAAGGTATCGCGTGCCGACCGCACGTCATGGGGCATGGTCATCCGCGCGGCCTCAAGAAGGACCGAGGTCGCCGTCGGCTCCCCTACCGTGAACAGGATGTCGCCCTCTAGCCGCCTGGCCCGTGCGCGCACCACCGGATCAGGCACATCGGGTGCCGCGCGGTCGAGTAGCGTCCGCGCCGACGACGTCTCACCGGCGATCAGCCTCGCCTCGGCCGCGGCCACGAGCCGTCGGGCCCGGCGCGCCGGATCGGGTGTCAGCTCCGCTGACCGCTCAAGGAAGGCGGCGCTGCTCGCCCAGCCGCCGCGACCACGGGCCCGGTCGGCGGACCGCTCAACCTCCCCCGCGACCTCCTCATCGGGGCGGGATGTGGCCTGCGCCAGATGCCAGGCTCGCCGATCCGGGTCCCGCACCGGATCACTGACCGCGGCCAGCGCCTCGTGAACTCGCCTCCGGGCCGCCGCCGGGGCCCCGTGGTAGACGATCGACCGCATCAGCGGGTGCCGGAACTGCAGACCAGGCGCACCGGTCAGCAGCCGTTCGACCGCCCGCGGCTCCACTGCCTCCGGACCAATGCCTAGCTGGCTAGCCGCTCGCCATACCTTCGCCGGATCACCGAGCTGGTCGGTTGCCAGCACCAGCAGCAGCGTCTGGGCAGCGGCGGGCAGCGCCCGCACCCGGGACAGGTACAGCTTCTCCAGCCGTCCGCCGAACCGCAGCGGCCCGGTCAGCGGCGCCGCGCCGGAGCGCTCCTGCTCGGTCAGCTCCCCGCCGAACTCCACCAGCCCCAGCGGGTTGCCGCCGGTATCGGCCACGATCCGCTCACTGACCCGCGAATCCACCGGGCCGCCCGCGGCCGCGGCCAGCAGTTCGCGGGCCGCCGGCTCGGCCAGGCCGCCTACTGGCAGCTCCGGCAGCCCATCGAACGCCGCCCGGTCGGCCCCGTCCTGGACGGCGAACAGCATTCCCACCCGGTCGGCGAGCAGGCGCCGCGCCACGAAGCCCAGTACCTCGGCCGATGCCTGGTCGAGCCATTGCGCGTTGTCGACCACGGACAGCACCGGCCGGCTCGTCCCCGCCTCGGTTAGCAGCGTCAGCGTCGCGAGCCCGACAAGGAACCGGTCCGGCGGCGGCCCCGCCGCCAGCCCGAGCGCCGACTGAAGTGCCGCCCGCTGCGGGGCGGGCAGCCGGTCTAGCCTGTCGAGGAACGGCACCAGCAGCTGGTACAGGCCGGCGAAACCGAGATCCATCTCTGACTCCACGCCAGCCACCCGCGCCACTCGCATGTCACCGGCTGCTCCGGCCGCCCAGTCCAGCAGCGCGGTCTTGCCGATGCCCAACTCGCCGCGCAGCACCAGCACCCCGCTCAGCCCATCGCGCACTGCCGTCAGCAAATCCTCGAGTGCATCGGTTTCCTTGGGCCGGCCTACCAGCATGCCAATCGCTTCCATCCTGCGCTCGCGCGTGCGCGCCACTGCGGGACACGGTGTTCGTGCGGCGTCCGCCCTACGCGAATACGGGCTGCCGTAGCGATACTGCCTGGCCAGCCAATCCCGTTTCCATAGGCAGGCGGCCACATCACGTAGGCAGGTGTCCTATTCGCGGGTCCGGACATGTTCCAATGGAACCCGCATGACCTGGCTGTTGCACAGTGGTCAGATGACGACTGTTTGCTCGTGGGAGGGCTAAGGCGTGGCCCCCTGGCGCAGCGCCTCGCGAACGATATCCACCCGGCCCTTCGCGCCGAGTTTGGCGAGGATGCGAGAGATGTAGGTCTGGACGGTCCGCCGCGACAAGAACATGCTCCTGGCGATGTCCGACGTCGAGTCGCCCCTAGCCATCAGGGCGGCGATCTTGATCTCGGTCTCCGTGAGCGCCTCCCAGCCAACGGCCGGACGCGGCCTGCCCCGACCGCGCACGACGGGCCGGACGCCATAGGGACGTAGCCGGCTCTCAGCCCGCCGGATGTCCCATTCGGCATGCAGACCGTGGTAGTGGCTGACCGCCTCGATCAGGGCAGCCCTGGCATCCTTGTCCCGGCCGCGCTCGGCCAGCACGACGGCCAGATCCTCCAGCGCGGCGGGCAGTTCCACCGCCGGCCCGGCAGCCCGGTAGTGCGCAACAGCTTCCTGGAGCGCGTCCTGATCGGACTCAAGCAGCCCGTGACATCGGAGGCTGGCCGCGGCCGCCCTGGCCGGCGAGGTCTCCGCCGCGGCCTCCGCCTGGCAGGCTTGCGCCGCGGTCTGCGCCATCTGCCGGTCACCCGTCACGAGCGCGAGCCGGACTAGGTCCGGCAGCCATTGGTGAATCAGGGTCATCTCCCCATCGCGCCGCGGCAGCATCGCGGCCAGCGTCAGCATGGCCTGGCGTGTCTCCCCGCTCTGTTCAAGCGCGAGCGCGTGCGCGGCGACAAGGAAGTCCTGGTTCTCGCGGTCGGAGACCATCTGGATGGGCTGCGCAAGGCCCTGACGGAGCTGCTGGGCGGCCAGCGTGCGCTCGTTTCTCCGTCCGGCGATGAGCGCCGACACGCCGTGCGACAGCAGCAGGGACCAGCGCTCACGCAGATAGGAATACGTCAGCCCCGGAGCGTCGGTGTCATGCGACCCCAGCTCGGCCAGTGCGTCGTCCCACTGACCGAGCCAGTACCTGAGCACCGCAGCGGCGGCCCACGTCGCGCGTTCAAGGTGGCCGCTTCGCTGGGCGAGGGAGCGGGCCTGCCGCAGCGCTAGCTCGGCGTCCGGCCAGCGGTCGAGATTCTGAAGCGAGAAGACGCGGTCATCAAGGGCGAACGCGCGCAGGTCCGCGTGGCCGGGATCGTCGCCGAGCACAAGGAGCGCCCGGTCGATGTAGTCAAGCGCGGCCACATGATCGCGCCTGACGGAACGAGTCAGCCACAGATTGGTCAGGGCGTGCGCCGTCGCGAACAGATCGCCGGCCTCTTCAGCCGCGGTCAGGGCCTGGGTCGCGGTCGCGTCGGCAGCGTCCAGGTCGCCGGTGGCGTTGCGCTCAAGCATCGACAGCGACGCCAGCATCCGGGCCCGCCACTCGCCGGGCAGGCCAGCCGATGCCAGCGCCTGCCGCATCGTCGTGATCGCGTCATCGATGCGGCCCGCGCTGGCCTGTGCGCGTGCCAGCATCCAGTACGTCTCGGCCCGCCGCACCGGGTCGACCATCGTTGTCAGCGCCCGGCTGGCCCGGCTGGCCGTTTCCGCATAGGACCCGGCGGCGAGCAGAGCCCGGATGAGGCAGTCCATAAGCCCATCCCAGGCCTCGTCATGGACCGGCGTCTCATCCACCTCCCGGCCCAGTAGCTGGGCCGCGAGCTGCGGTGCTCGGATGACCAGCGCGGGCCCGGACTCGATGAGCCACTTCCGAACCCAGTACTCACCCGGCAGCTTCGCTGCCGCAAGCTGCTGCGCAACGGTCAGGGCATCCGCATCCACCGCCGCGAGTTCCCGTGCCGCCTCGGCGTGCAATGCCGTACGCAGCGCGACTGGCATGCTCTCGTAGAGTGCCTGCCGGAGCAGCATGTGCCTGAACGTGAGTTCCGGGCCGGAACCGGTCAGGATGCCCGCCGCCACGGCCTCCTGCACGCAGGCCGCCAGGTCCGACGCCGGCCTGCGGAGCACCACGCTCAGATCGGTGACCGTGAACTTCCCGCCGAGCAGCGCGGCGATTCGCAGCAGCTGCGCCGTATCGGCTGACACCGAGCTGAGCCGGTCATTCAGCGCGGCGGTTAGCGACGCCGGCAGCTGTTGCCTGGAGGGGGAGAGCTCGGCGGCGACGGGGCCGATCTCCAGCGCCCGATCGCGCACCAGGGCATCGACCAGCTCGCGCACATACAGCGGATTGCCGGCCGCCTGAGCCGTCAGCTGACGCAACCCATCCCCAGGTGACGCCCCAATCATCGCCTTCACCAGGGCGGAGACGTCGGTTTCCGCTAGCGGCTGCAGGGTGAGCACGGCCCCCCCGTGGCGGACGACGGCCGCACGGAGCTCCCGTACCTCAGCCCGGCGCGGATTTGGCCGGCAGGTCCCGATAAGCAGCAGCCGCAACTGGCCGATAGAGGCGGCGAGCTGGTGCCAGACGATCAGCGAGGCCTCGTCGGCCCACTGCAGGTCGTCCAGAACGATAACCGTGGGTGCGGCCGCGGACAGCTTGTCTACCAGCTCCACCAGCACCTCGATGCTGGCGTCCGACGTGACATCCTTCGCGAACAATCCTTGCCTGAGGCCTCGGATCAGGTCGGCGGCCTGCGCTCGCAGCGGGTCCGGCGAACCCGGCCGCACCTGAAGGCAATCCAGCATCACGCGCAGCGGCAGCCCTTCGGTGAGCTTGTCGGCGATCCCCCACCCGATGTCCCATCCCGGATCGCCGCCTGCCGCCAGGGCCTCGGCGACCAGCGAAGACTTGCCGATGCCGGGCTCACCCTCGACCCAGACCACCGCTCCCTCACCGCGGCCGAGAGCCTCAACACCGGCGCGCACGGTTGCGAGCTCCTGCGCGCGACCTACCCACTGCGGCGGCCGGTCGATAGACCACATGGCAGTAAGTATGGCCTGGCGAGAGCCGACGTCGAGGGACAAGGCAGTCCCGCACTGTGCGAACACGTGATTCGGGGGATCAGCTCAGCCAGGCATGCTGCTTTTCATGAGCATAACTACGGACGCTGTCCAGGCGCTCGTGGAGTCGTCTGGCATCCCACTCGCGGCGGTGGACCTGCCATCCGGGCGCTTCCTGGCCGTGAACCCGGCGCTGGCCGACGCGGTTGGCTCCACGGTCGGTGCGCTCGTCGGCTCGTCCAGCCTGGACTGGCTGTCCCCCGATGACCGGCACGCGGCTGAGCTCGGTTTTCAGGCGCTAGCCGACGGTGACCTGACCGGCTACCAGGCCATCCGCAAAGTCGCCTATCCCAAGGACTCTGATCAGGCGTTCTCGGTCTGGGTCAGCGCCGTCGAAGTCGAGGGCGCCCGGGTGGGGCTCGCCTCCGTCATCCCCGCCACTGGCCACGACAATCAGTTCCGGGGCCTGGCGCCGGTGTCCCAGATCCCGGAACCGGGGAACGTGGTCCTCGGCACCGTAGACAGTTCCTGGCGGATCGACCGGATCAGCCAGGATGTCACGCCACTGCTGGGACTCACACCCGAGCAGTGCGCCGGCCAGCCGGTCCTCGGCGTTATTCACCCGTCTGACATGTCCGCCTTCCTCGCGGCCGTGGAACACGCGCGCCGGGGCGAACGCGCCGCGCGGCTGTCGCTCCGCCTGAACGCCAGGTCCGGCGACTGGACCGAGGTCACTGTTGTCCTCGCGACCATCGCACCGGGCGATCCGCCGCCGCTGGCATTCGCGCTCATCAGGAACGACGCCCTCGCGGACCCGCCAGGGAACGGTTCTCGCGAGATGCAGCTGGAGGCGCACATGCTGCGGATAGCCGACGAACTGCACGCCGCAGGGCTCATCCCCCGGCTCAAGCAGCTGCCCGTCCTCGCTGAACAGCCGCGGCTCGGCAAGCTCACCAGCCGTGAATGGGCGGTGCTCACCCGGCTGCTCGACGGCCAGCGCGTCTCCGCCATTGCCGCTGGTCTCTACGTCAGCCAGAGCACCGTCCGCAACCACCTGTCGTCGATCTACGCCAAACTCGGCGTGCACAGCCAGGTAGACCTCATCCGGCTCATGCGCGGCGGGCACAAGGTCAGCCCGTGACATCGTCGCGGACGGCGTAGACGGCGGGGGCATCAGCCGACGGCAGCCCCGCGCCGGCCGTGTCGAAGAGCACTTGCTGCAGCTGGCGTGGCAGGTCGACGCTGCACGCCACGACGGCTGTCGCGGTGAGCGGACGCCGCCGCAGGCCGACCCGGACCATGTCATACCTGTCCGCCACCCGGCGATGGGCGCCGTACGCGACCTGGTCGGCCGCGGGCTGGATGGGGCCGGTCAGCACCGCGGTCGGCTGGCTCGCGGTCGCAGCGAAGGCCAGCGTCATGGGCAGCGAGCGCCGGAACGGCGGGTCGGTGAACTCGAAGCGCGGCCGGCGTGCCCGCAGGACCCCGCGCCAGGCGTCGTAAGTGCCAGGACTGGCGTGACGCGGGCCGTGGATCACCTCCATGTCCGCTAGTTCATCGAGATCGATGAACCGCCGATTGCCAGCCGCGACCGCCGCGGGAATCCAGACCTCGGGTTCGAACTCGCCGAGGGTCATGACGTCGATCGGTTCCGGCAGGGCTTCGGGGGAAGACGTCAGCCACCCGAGCCCGGCATCAGCGCGCCGCTGGCGGATCAGCGTGAACTCACCGTCCAGCGGCGCCTCCAGCCACTCGACATCGACGCCTGCCGCGGTCGCGATGGACCGCAGCCGGGAGCTGGCCGGCACGGCGAGCCGCTCCGGCAGGTCCGCGGGCAGGACGAACCGCAGCCGGGGCCGGCCGAGGCCGGCGGCCTGCCGGCTCCGGGTCACCCCGTGCGCAAGCACGGACAGCATGGTCCGCGATTCCTCCAGGAGCACGCTGCCGGCCTCGGTGAGCTCTACCCCGTCGCGCCGCCGGTGCAGCAGCGGCGTGCCGACCATTTCCTCCAGCCGCCGTATCTGCTGGCTGAGCGTGGGCTGGGCGATGAACATCCGCTCCGCCGCGTGCGTGAACGTGCCGGCGTCGGCGACCGCCACCAGGTACCGCAAATGCCGGAGCTCGAGACCCTGATGGGCTGCGGGCGCCGGGGTTCCCTGGCGGGGCAGCCGCTCCAGTCCGGTGCTTTGCATCATTTTCCTGCCACCCATGTTCGTTACCGGGTATCCGGTCCGCCCGGATGACGGGCGTTCGGGCACCATGGCCCAGCGACGACGATGCCGCGTTTCGAGGCAGGCCGAATCCCGCGAATTCATAGCCTTCCGCATTGGGGCTATGGACCGTGAGACACCAGCGACGATCACTACGCGTTCGCGGGATTCGGCGGACAGCTGCCGATTCGTATCGTCGCCGTATGGTGAGCCAACGAGCCGGCAGCCAGGAGCCGGCGCCCCTGGAGATAAGCGTCCGGCCGGGCCCGGTCGTGACGATCGCCGGGGAGATCGACATCCAGTCCAGCCCGGACCTGCGAGATCAGCTGCTGCGCGTCATACGGCAGCACGGCGCCCGGCTCGCCCTCGACCTCGCCGGCGTGACGTTCATCGACTGCGCCGGGATCAACGCGCTGCTGGCGACGCGCCGCCGCGCTCAGCTTGAGGGCGGATCGCTGCGCGTGTTGCGAGCGTCGCCGCGGGTTCGGCGGCTGATCACGCTGACGCGCCTCGACGCGGCGCTCATGTCGGCGGCCGCGCCGCACGCGGCGGCCTCATGAGCCTGGGCAGCCGCGCCGCCCTGGACCGCGGATGTGCCCGGGAGACACCGCGCGACACGCGTTTCGTGCTACGCGGCCAATGCCGATGGCCGACGGGCGGCTTAGCCTCAGCCGGAAGCGGAAATCAGGTAATCATGAGTACCCACACCGATAGCTTGGCGGCGGCCGCGGCGGATGCTGTGACAGCTCCGCTCGACCTGCTGCTCACCGACGCGGCCCTTGGGGCGGTCCGCCGGATGAACCCGGGCGGCTCTGGGCTGCGGCTGGCAGGGGCGCTGGCCGTGCGCCCGTCTCTCGTGGCGAGGCAGGGCCGGCAACTGCTCGGCGAGATGGCACACATCGCGGTGGGCAACTCCACTGTGCAGCCGTCGCGGCGAGACCGGCGGTTCACGGATCCGGCCTGGCAGGGCAACCCGCTGCTGCGCCGCGTGCTGCAGGCCTACCTGGCCGCCAGCCAGGCGACGGAGGGGCTCGTCGCCGGTGCCGAACTGAACTGGGCCGACACGGAACGGGTCAGTTTCGCGCTGACCAACCTGGTCGACGCGCTGGCACCAAGCAACAACCCGGTGCTCAACCCGGCGGCCGTGAAAGCGGTCATCGACACCGGGGGCGGCAGCGCCCTGGCCGGCCTTCGGCACTTCGCCTCCGACATGGCCGCTCCGCCCCGGGTGCCGTCCATGGTGCAGCCGGACGCGTTCGAGGTCGGCGCGGACCTCGCGGTCACGCCGGGCGCGGTGGTCATGCGGACCCCGGTGTTCGAGCTGATCCAGTACCGGCCCGTCACGACCACGGTCAGGCAGATTCCGCTGCTGATCGTCCCGCCGACGATCAACAAGTTCTACGTGATCGACCTGGCGCCAGGACGGAGCATGGCCGAGTACCTGGTCGGCCAGGGACAGCAGGTCTTCATGATCTCCTGGCGCAACCCGGACGCCAGGTACGCGGCCTGGGACTTCGACACCTACGGGCAGGCCATTCTCGACGCCATGGACGCCGCCGCGCGGATCACGGGCAGCGAGCGGACCGCGGTCATGGGGGTGTGCTCGGGCGGCATCATCGCCGCTATGGTGGCCGCGCACCTGGCGCTCGCCGGCGAGCAGGACAAGATCGCCGCCCTGACGCTCATGGTCACGGTGCTGGACCAGGCGCGGGCCGGCCTGGCCAGCGCTGTCATCAGCGAACGATCCGCGCGGCTGGCCGCCGCCGCGTCCAAGGCCCGGGGGTATCTCGACGGCCGGGCGCTGGCCGAGGTATTCGCGTGGCTGCGGCCCAACGACCTGATCTGGAACTACTGGGTCAACAATTACCTGCTGGGACGCCAGCCGCCGCCATTCGACATCCTGTTCTGGAATGCGGACACCACCAGGATGACCGCGGCCCTGCACCGGGACTTCCTCCGGCTGGGCGTGACGAACGGGCTCGCGCGGCCCGGGGGCGCGACGATGCTCGGCTCACCGGTCGACTTGTCGCTGGTGGACAGGGACAGTTACCTCGTCGCCGGGATCACCGACCATATCTGTCCCTGGGAGAGCTGCTACCGGTCCACGCAGCTGCTGGGCGGCAGCAAGCGGTTCGTGCTGTCCACGAGCGGGCACATCGCCGCGATGGTGAACCCGCCGGGAAACGAGAAGGCCAGGTACCAGATTGCGAAGGACTGTCCGGCAGACCCGCGGGAGTGGCTACAGCACGCGGAGAGCTACCAC
>Ga0070714_100000840_pt1 | contig 21745 bp, 17 predicted proteins | sample LARL83metaG_FD_65450 | JGI IMG/M metagenome (GOLD analysis project Ga0070714, IMG submission 65450) | Corn, switchgrass and miscanthus rhizosphere microbial communities from Kellogg Biological Station, Michigan, USA - LAR L8-3 metaG | ecosystem: Host-associated > Plants > Roots > Rhizosphere ... | reverse complement strand
TTTTCCGCCGACTTCTGGCCCATCCGCTCCAGCTCCAACAATTGGTCGAGGGTGAGATCGTAAATGTCCGCTACGCTCTTGACCATCCCGCGTGAGACCAGTTGCTCCACCAGAACATCGCCCATCCCATCGATATCCATCACACCCCGCGCGGCAAAGTGCAGGATAGACTGCTGCAGTCGCGCCGGGCAATTGGTATTAATACAGCGGCTGGCCGCCTCTCCTTCTTCGCGCACGATTTCCCCACCGCAAACCGGGCACTGCCTGGGCATGCGGAACGGCCGTCTCTCGCTGCCCTGGCTGACCACGCGCACAACTTTCGGGATCACGTCGCCGCTGCGCTCCACCAGCACCCGGTCACCGATCTCCACGCCCAGCCGCCCAATTTCGTCTTCATTGTGTAACGAGGCCCGCGCCACTGTTACGCCACCGATATTCACCGGCTTGAGAAATGCCACTGGGGTCAGTGCCCCAGTGCGTCCCACAAACACCTGAATATCTTCGACGGTGGTCTCGGCCTGATGGGCTGCGAACTTGAAGGCAATCGCCCAGCGCGGCGCCTTAGCCGTCCAACCTAGTGACTGCTGCTGTTTCACCGAGTCCACTTTGACCACTACGCCGTCGATTTCGTAGGGAAGCGATTCCCGCTTGTTCTCCCAGTGCCGATAGAATTCGAGCAAATCGTCCAGGCCGGCGCACTTCTTTCGATAGGGATTTACCTTGAAGCCTATCTTGACGAGAGCTTCCAGCGATTCCCAATGGCTCTCGCAATAGAATCGGCCATCCACTAGTAAGAAATATGCGAAGTACTCCAGCTGTCGGGCGGCCGTGACGCTCGGGTCCAGCGCCCGAAGCGCCCCCGCTGCGGCGTTGCGAGGATTCGCGAACAGCGAGAGCTGCTGCAGCTCCCGTTCCGCATTCAGCTTCTCGAAGGACTTGCGAGGCATGATAACTTCCCCGCGCGCTTCAAAGGTGGGCAGATCCGTCTTAGCCTTTAGCGGCATCGACCGGATGGTCCGCGCGTTTTCGGTTACGTCCTCGCCCACCAGTCCATCGCCGCGAGTGACCGCTTGAGCAAATCTTCCTGTCTGGAAATGTGCCGCCATCGACAAGCCGTCCAACTTCAGCTCAGCCACGTACTCATATGCTTCGCCCTTGAGTAGATCCCGCACTCGGCGGTCGAATTCGCGCATTTCAGCTTCATTCAGTGCGTTGTCGAGACTCAGCATGGGTGAGCTATGCCGCACTTTGACGAAGCCTTCGCGCGCTTTTCCGCCTACACGCTGGCTGGGAGAATCAGGAACGATGAGCCCGGGATGACGGGCTTCGAGTTCTTGCAACCGGCGCATCAGCGCGTCGTATTCGGCGTCGGTGATTTCCGGCTGATCCAGCACGTAGTAGAGGTGCTCGTGACGGCGCAACTGGTCGCGCAACGCTTCGATCTCTTGTCCAACGTCGGTGGAATGCATCTCTACTATAATTAGGGTACTATCGAGACCTACCGCCAGCCGTTTCTCCTCTACAATCCTTTCGCTCGCGGGCTCCGGCGGCGGAAGCACGCGCTCGAACGCACCATCGGCATGCTGGCGGCACGCGGAATTTCAGTCAATGCTCAGTCCACAACCGGTCCTGGGACGGCGGGGGAACTGGTTCGCCGCGCGATCGAACAAGGCGCCGATCTTATTTTAGTGGCCGGAGGAGATGGAACCATCAACGAGGCCCTCAACGGTATGGTCCACTCCAGCGTGCCGCTCGGCATTCTACCCGCTGGAACCGCAAACGTGCTGGCAACCGAACTGGGGCTGGGCAAGACGATGGAGCGAGCGGCTTCCTCTTTGGATGAATGGGCGCCAGAGAAGGTCGCCGTCGGTATGCTTCGCCGAAACGCGGATGAGAATGCGCGTTACTTCTTGCTCATGGCGGGCGCTGGCCTGGATGCCGACATCGTTTATCACCTGGCCCTGGGACTGAAGGCGGTAATCGGAAAAGCGGCTTACTGGATTGGAGGGTTCGCGAAATTAGGCGCCCGCGTGCCCGAGTTCGATGTCGAGGCCGAAGGCCGTACTTTTCACGTTGGGTTCGCTCTAGCCAGCCGCGTTCGCAATTACGGCGGTGACCTGGAGATCGCCAGCGGCGCTTCCCTTCTCGACGATCGGTTGGAATTGGTGTTGTTTGAAGGATCGAGCTCATTCACGTATCTCAAATACATGCTGGGCGTTGCGGCGCACCGGCACCAGCAGATGCGCGGCATCACGATCATTCGCACCAGGCTAGCTTCGTTTTCGGCGCCCGCCCATGGCAAGGTCCATTTACAGGTGGACGGTGAATATGCCGGTTTCACGCCGGCGCGCGTTGAGATAGTGCCCCACGCCCTCACACTGTTGGTCCCCAGGCAATTCCGCAATCGAAACGCGAAGGCTGCCCCGCGCAATAATGCCGCGACTCCATGGACAACATCACCCACACGCTGACCGGTCTGGCGTTGAGCCAGGCAGGCCTGAATCGATGGTATGCCCGGCCCGGTCTGCTACTCATCATTGCCGCCAACATTCCGGATATCGATATCGTCACGATTACACGCGGGGCGTTCAATTATTTCCAGTATCACCGCGGAATCACGCACGCCATCGCGATGGTCCCGGTCATGGCGCTGCTCCCGGTTCTCTTTGTTTGTGCGATTAGCCGGACGCTGCGCGGATGGAAAGCGGCTTACGTACTATCGGTCATCGGTGTCGCCAGCCATCTATTATTGGACTGGACCAATACCTATGGCGTTCGGTTCCTGCTGCCCTTTTCCGCGGAATGGTTTCGTCTCGACCTCAACGGTCTGACGGATCTCTGGATCTGGGGCGTTCTCTTACTGGCCTTTTTGGGACTGTTGCTCGGTCGGCTGGTGAGTACCGAAATCGGCGCGAAGCCGGGCGCTGGACGAGTGTTGGCTCTCTTCGCCTTGGCCTTCATACTGGCTTACGATTTTGGACGATACCTGATTCATCAGCGGGCGCTCGAAACGTTGAACTCGCGAGTGTACCAGGGTGGTGCTCCGCTTCGCGTGGCGGCGTTTCCAATGTCTGCCGGCAATCCTTTCGCGTGGTCCGGCTGGGTGGAGCGGCCGGAGTTCGTGATGCGCTTTTCCCTGAACATGCTGGGAGAGTTCGACCCGACCGGCGGAACGATTATTTATAAACCCGAGCCCGGCCCCGTGCTGGATGCCGCGCGGCAGGTGTTCATCGTCCGAAAATTTCTGGAATTTTCGCAATACCCACTGTGGCGGGTAACCCCGTTGGACGATCCGCAAGGGGCGCGTCGTGTCGACGTGCGCGATTGGCGATTCCCGTTCACCGCCAGCGTGGTAGTCGACGCGTCGAACCGAGTGCTCGCCTCATCGTTCCACTATTGAGGCCTGCACAAGGGTGAGCGGCTGCACAAGGGCTATCCCAAGTAATCGAAAAGACTGGTTTTAGGCAACTTCGCCCGCGAACTGAGGGCCGCGGTCTGCTGCGTCACTGCCTGTTGCATCTCGGTGATTGCTTGGGTCAAGTCGGCGTCCTCAATGCCGCTCAACTGCGTCTTCAGCTGGGTTTCGTAATTCTGGGCGAAATCTGTCTCGCTGGTCACGCGATTTTGGGTCACGCCGTAGAATGCCAGCTGCTGGTTCAGGTAAGTTCCCGCCGATTGCACATTCGGCATTACGGCGTCCATGGCAGTCTGATCGTTGTTCATGAGCGCTAGGCGCATATTGTTGATCGTGGCGAAGATATTTTGCTGCCCCGTTGGATCGTCGAAGATGTCCTGAGCAGTTTTCGCGATCGAAAATGTAGTGCCATCGGCACCCTGGATTTGACGGGTTGAGGTGGATCCTTGATACGAGCTGATTGGATTGGTTTGGGTAAGGTCGATACTATAGGGCGCCTGCTGGTCGCTATCACCGGAAAAGATGTAGCGGCCTTCGACAGTGGTATTTGCGGTGCTAACCAGTTGCTGCAGGATACCTCCTAGTTCGCTGGCGATGTCCTGGCGACTCTGCGCGCTGGTGGTGCCTGTGACTCCCTGCGAAGATAAGGTTTGAGCCCGCTCCACTAAAGTTACAGCCGAACTGATGGTCGATTCGGCAGTATCCACCTCGGTCTTGACACGGGCCAGATTGGTATCGGTCTGAGTCGCTTGATTCAACTGCGAGCGGGTTTCCCACAGGCCGGCGATCTGATCCGGGGCATCGGACACAGAATTGATCTTCAAGCCGGTCGTCATTTCCTGTTGCGCCCGCTGCGCCCTCTGCTGGATCTGGTCCATGCCATTGAGGAAGCTCAAAGAGGCTGCATCGAGAGAGCTAATCATCGGATCTCCTTTATCATGCGCTCGGAATGAGCCCCATCAGGGTCTCCGTTAAGCTGTTCAGCACCGTGAGCATCTTCGCGTTGGCCTGATAGGCGCGCTGGAATGCGATCAAGCTTTCAGCCTCCGTATCGAGCGAGACGCCGGAGGCCTGTTGGCGGAGTGTCTGCGCCTGGCTCAACAACTGTTGTTGGGTGTTTTGGTTATTGGTGGCCGTGGACAGATCCTGGCCCACCCTTCCCCCGAGATTTCCATAAAACTGCGCGAAGGTATAACTGTTTAGGGTTTTTCCATTGGCCAGTGCGGCCAGGTTCAGCGCGTTGCCGTTTCCGCCCGGCGACCCCGGAAGCGCCGCGGCAATTTGATCCGGCGTCATCGAATTCACTCCCAGCGTCACGGCCGCGCCAAAGTTCGGGTCATACGTGAACAAATCGGTGGCCGGGGCGGCGCCATTTTGGTCGATTCCGTTCTGCAAGGTGGTGTTCACCTGATCGGCGACACCTTGTGCCAGCGTATTGAGGTCTTGCATGTAGGAGGGCAGGATGTTGTTCTTATCGTCCAGCAGCGCGCTCAGCTTGCCGCCCGTGATCTGGCTGCTGATATCTTTTCCGCTGCTGCTGACGATCGCGGTCTGAGCAGTGGAGAAGTCCCCGGCGATGTTAAAGACCTGACCGCCAACCACTAACGGGGTCTGGCCGCCGGCATAAATCGTGACTGTACCATCGGTCTGCTGCAAAGCCGTGAAATTGACCAGTTGTGACAGTTGCTCGAGCGCGGTATTCAACTGCGCGTCTACGCCGGCATCCACTCCGCCCGAGAAATCCACCCGGCCTTCACCATTGATCTTGGCCACCACAGCGGCCAGCTGATTAATGTTATCGATTGTGCTGCGGGCCTCCTCATCGATCGAGCTCCCCTGGCTCGACAAACCCGCCGCTGTTTGCTTAAAGTTCTGGGCGACGGTCTGCGCCTGATCGATCACGTTTTGGCGCGACACCGCGTCATTCGGATTCACGCTGAGTTGTGAAAAACTCTGAAACAGACCGCTCATGGCGGGCCCAATCCCGGACGCATTCGACAGATTGAAATAGGTCTGCAGCGAGGTGAGATCCCCAGCCTTCTGTTGGAAAAAGCCGAGGTTGGTCTGCTGTTGACGAACCGTCTTTTCGGCGAAGGCGTTGCGCGAACTCTGCACCGGGCCGGAGATCACGCCTCCGGGCAGGCCCACCGTGAGATCGAACGGCATAGCTTCGAAGGTCGCCGTCTGCTTGGCAAAACCCGGCGTGGAAGCATTGACGACATTATTTTCGGTCACCGTGAGCGCCCGCTCCACCGCGCGCAACGAATTGGCCGTATTCAGCAGTGACGTCAGGAGATTACCCATGGATCACCGCCACATTGTTCGATTGCATGGAAATTGGAACGCCGGGCTTGCCGTTGGCGGTATAGTTGGACGCGGCGTCATCGACCGCCGAGGACATGAGACGTGACCAGCCCTCGTAAAACTTGCCGGCGCCCTCGAATAAGGCGTTAACTTGTTGGAGTTCGCGCCGCAGGCCGGCCACTTCCAGGCGCAAGGACCGATCCAGCCTCGCGGACCGAGGTCGCGACGCTAGAACCCGCTCCAGTTGGCTCAAGCACTCGACGGCGACTATCAAATCGGTCGAGCCGCTTTCCAGTGCTCCAACGGAAGGCCTCAACAACTTTAGCCGGAATTTTTGGAGACGCGCCCGTGCCGTCTTGATCTTCTCCAACTCCACGTTCATGATCGACATGGGCTTGGCCATTTAGAGGTAATTGGCGCCACCGAACTGCAGGCTATGGCGAATGATGCTATCGCTCACCGTCCCCGTGTCTACGTGGTAACCGCCAGTCAGAACCGCTCCGGCCAGTGAAGAGATCTTTTTCAAGTGCGCCGCGGAATCACCCAGCGCTGCCGTAAGGTGGGCGCTGAGAACCGAGAGTTGAACTCGATCTGTACCCAACGGTGCGGCGGTTGGTGCCAGGTTGCCACCATTGCTGGCTGGCCCTGCTCCACTGGGATGCCCTGCGCCGGATACTCGACCGCCTTGAGAATCACTTATTTTCATTAACCATCATCGATGAATCACTGTCATCGCCTTCCTAAAGTTCCCTATCGACGCATGGGCCGTGGATCGTAGGGAATAAGGTGTCAATCGATGAGGAGTATCACCCTGGCGCGGGAGGGATACAAGACGTCAGCGTTGCGCTTGCGCCGGAATTCGCAGCCAACGATCCAGAAACTTCCGGCTTCCGTTCTCGCGATGCGGTCCTTTGTTTAGCGGCTGAGGATTCATCTTGCGATCGAACTGAGTAAGCAACTCGGCTTCGTCGTAGCCGATCTGAGCGGCATATTGGCGAAGATAACTGGTGCTGAAGATGCCCCCAGGGAGCTTGGCGAACTCTTCGGCTTCAATGGCGCGGAGAAACCGCAAACTGATCTTCGTCCGGTCCGCGATCTGCTCCAGGGAGACACCAGCTTTCTTTCTGAGTCGGGGAAGGTCCAGGGGGCAAATCCTGGCGGGAGGGGGTGGCACAGGGGTGCCGTGCTTGTCCGAGGGCATTGTTGTCCTTTAAAACGGTAGTAACAGTACTAAAAGCTGTAAGGGTCTATGATAACCCATTTGTCAACAGCTTACGAGAGTGAAAATACCTTAACTTGCCTAGTAAATTTCCTAAGACCGGGAGCTTGACAGGAAGCAACGGAAGTAGAGCTACTATGCAGAGGCATGCAAAAGGTGTGCAGACAACCTCAAAACAACCGTTTTTCGAGGTGTTTTTGGCATTTTAGCAGATCAAATTCGGCCAGTCTCCCGTATGATTAGAAGCAGAGATCCTAGGGAGGCTGTTCATGCGATCACTCGTACTGTCTTTGTGCTCCGTCGCCTTGGCTGCGGCAGCTACCACCCCGCAACCCACGTTCTATAAGGATGTGTTGCCGGTATTACAGAAGAACTGCCAGACGTGCCACCGCCCCGGTGAAGCGGCTCCAATGGCGTTTTTGAGCTACGAGGAAGCCCGTCCATGGGCGAAGGCCATCAAGACTGCCGTTGTAACCAAGAAGATGCCGCCATGGTACGCAGACCCGCATTACGGCAAGTTCTCTAATGACCGGTCCTTGTCGCAAGCTGAAGTGGACACATTAGTAGCCTGGGCTGACACCGGTGCAAAGGCGGGCAATCCCAAGGATGCTCCCAAACCGCTCGATTGGGTGGAAGGCTGGCGGATCGGCAACCCCGACATGGTCCTGACCATGCCAGTCGCTTTTGACGTCCCGGCATCCGGCACCATCGATTACCAGTACATCATCGTTCCGACTGGTTTCACGGAAGACAAGTACGTGCAGATGGCTGAAGCGCGTCCTGGCGATCGGACGGTGGTTCATCACATCATCGCCTTCATCCGCGAGCCGGGTAATCCCTGGCTGAAGGATGCCAAGATTGGCGTTCCGTTCGTTCCCAGGGAGCAAGAGCGCCAGGCTGACGGACGTGGTAACGGAGAGCAGAAGCGCGAAGGTGGCGGTGGCGGCGGTGGAGTCGGCTTCGGCGGTGATTTCCTGGCCGGCTATGCGCCGGGAACCCTTCCGGATGTCTTGAAACCGGGCCAAGCGAAGCTGGTAAAGGCCGGCTCCGATATCGTGCTCCAGATGCATTACACGGCAGACGGAAAGACTCATACGGATATTTCCCGCGTCGGAATGGTTTTTGCCACTCAGAAGCCGACCGAGCGCGTGCTGACGCTGGCCGCGGCCAACCCAAAGTTCGCCATTCCGCCGGGCGACTCCAACTATCGCGTGGATGCCAAGATAACCCTCCAAGACGACTCTACGTTGATCGACCTGCTGCCGCATATGCACTTCCGCGGCAAGGACTTCGAGTATCGTGTGACCTATCCAAGCGGCGAAAAAGAGACGCTGCTCAACGTGCCTAACTACGATTTCAACTGGCAGCTGACGTATGAATTGACGAAACCGAAGCTGCTGCCCAAGGGCACCGTAATCGAGTGCACCGCGCACTTCGATAATTCCGTGAACAACAAGTTCAATCCCGATGCCACCAAAGAAGTGCATTGGGGCGAGCAGACCTGGGAAGAGATGATGATCGGATTCTTCGACGTGTCGGTCCCCATGGACAAAACGGCCATGGACCTGATGCGGCCGAAGAGTCAACCGAAGCCGGCCACCACTGGCGGACCGGGCCACTAGAGTTCTTTCAAGTGCTGGATCAGCGGAGGTTAAGATGAAGCTCAATGCTTTGGTAGTCGGATTGTCGCTGTCATGGGTGGCCTCAGCCGCCAACGTGACGTACTACAAGGACGTCGCTCCGATCGTCCAGAATCGTTGCCAGGAATGCCACCGGCCCGGTGAAGTGGCGCCTATGAGCTTCATGACCTACGACCAGGTTCGTCCCTGGGCCAAAGCCATGAAGACGGCGGTGGTTACGAAGAAGATGCCACCGTGGTCGGCCGATCCGCATTACGGCAAGTTCTCCAACGACCGTTCTCTCTCGCAGGCAGATATGGACACGCTGGTCGCATGGGTGGATGGCGGAGCCACAGCCGGTAATCCCAAGGACGCGCCAACACCGCGCCAGTACACCGAGGGGTGGCAGATCGGAAAGCCGGACGTGGTCTTTGAACTGCCGACTCCAATCGATGTGCCCGCATCCGGGATTGTCGATTACACTTACGTCGTCATTCCGACCAACTTCACCGAAGACAAATGGATTCAGTTTGCCGAAGTTCGTCCCGACGCGCGTTCGGCCGTGCATCACGTGCTCGCGTTCTTACGTCCGCCCGGAAATAGCTTCATGAAGGATGCTCAGCCGGGCGTTCCTTACGTCCCCCGCCGACCGGGAGGTGAGACCGGGCAACGCGCGCAGGGAAATATTCAAGAGCAGATCCCTGGCGAGATGCTAGTGGGGTACGCTCCGGGCCTGCCACCCAGCCAAACAAGACCCGGTGAAGCGAAGCTGATCAAAGCCGGCTCCGACATCGTTTTGCAGCTTCATTACACGCCCAACGGTAAAGCAGTGACGGATCGAACGAAGTTCGGCCTGATCTTCGCCAAAGAGCCGCCGCAGAAGCGCGTCATGAGCATGATGGCGATCAACTACTTCATCAAGATTCCAGCGGGCGATCCCAACTATGAGGCGCATTCACGGGCTACAGTGCCGCAGGACGTAAGTCTGGTCAGCCTGTTGCCGCACATGCATCTGCGTGGGAAGGATTTCACTTACAAAGCGGTTTATCCGTCCGGCGAAACCCAAGTACTTCTGAGCGTACCGAAGTATGATTTCAGCTGGCAGATCCAGTACTCTTTGGATCAAGAGCTGCTGCTGCCGAAAGGCACGCGCATCGAATGCACGGCGCACTACGATAACTCCGCTAACAATCCAGCCAATCCGGACCCGACCAAGGAAGTGCGTTGGGGAGATCAGACCTTTGAAGAGATGATGGTAGGCTTCTTCGACGTGTCTTTCGACGCTAAGTCCGATCCGACAGCGTTGCAGCGGCCGGCAGGAAAGTCGGATTAATCAAATGAACCGCGCCAAATCCCTTTCGTTCCTGTTCGCGTCGGCAGCGCTATGCGCCTGGTCTGCTATGGCGGCGCCGGCCACATTCCACAAGGACGTTGAGCCGATCGTCCAGCAGCATTGCCAGGAGTGCCATCGGGCAGGTGAGATCGCACCTTTCGCGCTCATGTCTTACAAAGACGCGCGTCCCTGGGCCAAAGCCATCAAGGAAGATGTCGTCACCAAGAAGATGCCGCCCTGGTTCGCCGACCCAAAGTATGGCCACTTTGCCGATGACCGCTCGCTGAGCCAGGAGGAAATCGACAAGATCGTAGCCTGGGTGGACGGCGGCGCCAAAGAAGGCGACTCCAAGGACGCGCCCAAGTCGCGCACGTTTACCGAGGGCTGGAACATTCCCAAGCCGGACTTGGTGCTGGATATGAATACGTTCCATATCCCGGCCACCGGCGACATCCAGTATCAATACGTGGTATTGCCGACCAAGTTCACCGAAGACCAGTGGATTCAGGCGGCCGAAGCGCGGCCCAGCGATCGCACCGTGGTGCATCACGTGGTGATCTTTGTTCGCGATCCGCAATCGAAGTGGCTGCGCGAAGCCCAGCCGGGCGTTCCGTATACTCCTCCTGGCAACGGCAAAGATTTCAACAACACGTCCGGTGGCGGCAATGATATTCTCTTCATCTATACGCCCGGCAAGATCCCCGAGATGTGGCGGCCCGGCTTAGGTAAGATGATCAAGGCTGGTTCCGACCTGGTGTTGCAGATCCACTATACGACCACCGGCAAAGAGACCGTGGATCACACGCGAGTCGGTATGGTGTTCGCCAAAGAGAAACCGACCGAGCGCGCCGTTACCATCGGCGGCAACAATCTCAGTTTCAAGATTCCTCCGGGCGATCCGGATTATCGGGTGGACGCGAAGAACGTCTTTCCGAATGGCGCTACAATCTTGAACTTCTTCCCGCATATGCATCTGCGCGGGAAATCGTTCGAGTATCGCATCGTCTATCCGGACGGAAGCACGGAGACCCTGCTGCGCGTGCCTAAGTACGACTTCTTCTGGCAGCTCGACTACAAGCTGGCCGAACCGCTGAAGATACCGCCGGGAGCGCGCATCGAGTGCACGGGCTGGTTCGACAACTCGCCCAACAATCCGAAGAATCCGGACCCCACCGCGACCGTACGTTTCGGTGAGCAAAGCTGGGAAGAGATGATGATCGGTTTTTACGATATCGTGATCCCGGCCGACATGACACTGCGTGAACTCTTCACGCCCAAGAAAACGGAGGGCGCGACCAGCGGTAGCGGTCAGTGAAGCCTGTTGCATCTCAGCTAGTTATCTTCCTTCCCTTGGTGGGCGCCGGCCTCGTGCTGAGCGCCCACGATGTTATTTCGACCAAGATTACCTGGTCGCGCGAAATCTCCCGGATCCTGTACAAGCGCTGTGCCTCCTGTCATCACGAGGGAGGGGCGTCCTTCTCGCTGATGACCTATCAAGAAGCTCGTCCTTGGGCGAAAGCCATCAAGGAGGAAGTCCTGGAGCGGCGGATGCCGCCCTTTGGCGCCATCAAAGGCTTCGGAGAACTGCGCAATGACAAAGCGATCACGCAGGAGGAACTGCACCTGATTGCCGACTGGGTGGAGGGCGGATCACCGGAAGGCGAACCGACTTTGATGCCCAAGGCTCCCGACTTCAGCGCCGCTGCGGCGGAGCCCGGCGACAAGCCTCCCAAGACCGGCCCCGAAGTGATTGTCGATGGCCGTCTGGAGCTCACGCATCCGGCGACATTTGTGGGGGCCCGCGCCAAGGGGTTGGCCGAGGGGGCGTCCGTGAAGGCCATCGCACAGCTTCCGGATGGCGTCATCGAGCAGTTGATTTGGATTTACGACTATAAACCTAAGTACGATCAAACCTACTACTTCCTCAAACCGCTCGAGTTCCCGGCGGGGACCAAGATCGAGACTTATCCGGCATCGAACGGCCTTGCGCTGTTGACCAAGAAGTAAAATTATAAAATTAGGGACAGTGCACTCAAATCCCAGTTTTTCCGACCGGCTCATCAATTCTATCCGCGCTAGAGGAAACCCTTGCGTTGTTGGTCTCGACCCGCGCATCGATCTGATGCCGGCCTTCATCAAGTCCGGACGTGGCGAACCGACTCGCGAGGTGATCCGCTCCATCATCACGGACTTTCACGAGCTGGTGATCGACGCTGTCGCCGAACTGGTCCCGGCCGTTAAACCGCAGCTTGCATTCTTTGAGCAATACGGGTCGGCTGGCGTCGAAGCATTCGAGAATACGGTCGCATCCGCTAAGAAGCGCGGCCTGCTGGTTATCGCCGACGGCAAACGCAACGACATTTCGTCCACGGCCGAGGCTTATGCCGCGGCATTCCTGGGCGAAGCCGACGTGCTGGGCCGCAAGCAGAAAGTGTTCGACGCAGACGCAGCCACTGTAACGCCTTACCTCGGGCGTGATAGCCTGGAGCCGTTCACGGACGCCTGCGCCAAGTACGGCAAAGGGCTTTTTGTAGTTCTGAAAACTTCAAACCCCGGCTCACGCGATTTTCAGGACCAGCCCCTCGCAACGACTGGGGGGCCGCTGTACGAGTCGATTGGGGCCACCGTGGACGAACTCGGTTTAGCGCTGGTCGGGGAGTCGGGCTACAGCTCCATCGGGGCGGTGATCGGTGCAACGTTTCCGGAAGAGGGCCGGAAGCTGCGGAGGCTGATGCCTCGTGCGCTAATTCTGGTTCCCGGATATGGCGCGCAAGGTGGAAGTGCGGAAAGCGCCGCAGCATGCTTCAACGACGATGGACTCGGTGCGGTCGTCAGTTCGTCGCGCGGCATCACCTACAAATACTCATCGCCCGATTTACCGTGCCACGCCTTCGTCGCGGCCGTCCGCGAGAACACTCTGCGCATGATCGACGACATTACCAAGGCGCTAAGAATCTCATAGCAGCTTTTGTTATGCTTGTGGGCCGGAGGTTCTTATGTCTTTTTCCAACCGCCTGGTGATGGCGGGACTGTTTTCTGTCGTTCTCGCTTCGGCGCAGAACTCAAACAACTCTTTCAACCCTCGCTGGTGGGCGAAATATCAGACGTTATTGCAAAACGGCGCCGATGCGGCTGCAGGCTTAATGAGTTCAGCGCCTGTAGTTGGAGCCAACGTTGACGTATCGAATGAGTGCGGCCCGCAGAGCGAGACCTTTATCACGTTGAACACCCGGAATGCAAGCTCACTCGCCGGTGGGTCGAACGAAATCTTCCGGCTGCCGATGAGAGGCTATTCCTCTGGGGACGGCGGCGCCAGTTGGGCCGGCGTCGACCTGCCGCTTCCACCCGCGATCGGAAACGGAATCGATTTCGGCTCCGATCCGACCTTGGCATTCGACACGCGAGGGAATCTTTTCTACGGCTACATTGTTGTTTTCTTCGGTCACGGGAATGGGATCAACGGCACTGAACTTGCTGTGGCGCGCTCCTCCGACGGGGGCAAGTCATATCCATCCGCTAATTTCTTCTCTTTCTCGGGCGGCGGGGATCATTTCAATGACAAGCCGATGATCGCAGCAGACACCAATTTACACAGTCCCTTCCGGGATAACGTTTACCTGGCGTGGGACGCGGCCAGCGGCGGATCGTCCAGCGGCGGTATCCGTTTCGCGCGGTCCACCGATCACGGCGCCAGCTTCTCCGTCATTCGCATTGATAATCCGAACGGCCCTGGACGATCCATCGCAGCCCAGCCGTTTGTCGGACCCAACGGCGAAGTGTATGTTGCGTGGAACGATATCGCGGCCAATACCATCGCCTTCAATCGGTCCCTCGACGGCGGCGTGAGCTTTGGCACGCCCAGCGTCGTCGCGAGCAAATCGATCCCATTTGATATCGGGATCCCGGCCATCTCGTTCCGCGGCGCACTGATTTATCCGTCTTGCGATGCTGATCGTTCCAGCAGTCCACATCGCGGCCGGTTGTATTGCTCGTGGACCGATCTTGCTTCAAACGGCGTGAACACGGACATCTTCACGGCGTTTTCCGATGACAAGGGCTCTTCGTGGTCGGCTCCGCGGCGTATCGCCGACAGCCTGAGCGGCTCGGTCGACCGGTTCTACCAGTGGCTCTCAGTCGACGCCGTGACTGGCGATGTCAACATATCGTTCTACGATACGCGCAACGACACCACTGGGCAGCGTTTCATGACCGATGTTTATTTCACCCGCTCGACGGATGGAAGCAACTGGCTCTCGCCGAATACCCGCGTAAGCACCACTAGCTCCAACGAGCATGATTGCAACGGCGTCTTTCCATGCGCCGGAATTAATTATGGCAACCAGTACGGCGACTATGAAGGCCTGGTGTCATTCGGCGGCGTGTCTCACGCAATCTGGACGGACAGCCGCGATCAATTGAACTTCGCGCCCGGCTGCCGTACCAACCTGGCGATGGAAGAGGTCTTCACGGCCACCATTCATTAGGCCGCCGCCGCTGATGAAATACGCCGTTTTCGTTTTGTGTCTCGCCTTGGCCGGCTGCCGAACGTCGCAATCGGCCGCGTGGAACAAGACCGAAGCGATGATCCCGATGCGGGACGGCGTAAAACTGCACACTCTCGTCTTCGCGCCGGGAAAGGCAACGGGTCAGCTTCCCTTTCTGATCGAACGCTCGCCTTATGGCTTCGATAATGGCCGCGGCGAGCGCACACTGGCCACGCGCTACAAAGAATTGGCGGATGAAGGCTTCATTTTCGTCTTGCAAGACATTCGCGGACGCTACGGCTCCGAAGGCCAGTTCGTGATGCAGCGTCCAATACACGACCGCTCGTCGCCCGGTTCGATCGACGAGGGCACCGATACCTACGACACCATCGAGTGGCTTTTGAAGAACGTGCCGGGTAACAATGGCCGCGCGGGATTGCTAGGAATCTCCTATGGCGGATGGCTCACAGTGATGGCGTTGATCGAACCGCATCCGGCTCTGAAGGCTGCGAGCGAACAGGCTTCGCCCGCCGACATGTTTCTGGGCGACGATTTCCATCACAACGGCGCCTTCCGGCTGAGCTATGGATTCGAATACGTCGCTCGCATGGAGACGGGAAAGGTCCAGTCGCACTTTGATTTCGATAAGTACGACACTTACGACTGGTATCTTTCGCTCGGACCGCTTTCTAAGATAGACCAGCTATACTTTCACGGCGAGAAGCCAACTTGGACCAACTTCGTCAACCATCCCAATTACGATTCCTTCTGGCAATCGCAAGCCGTGCAGCGCATTCTGACCAAGAACAGCGTGCCGAACCTGAACGTCGCCGGCTGGTGGGACCAGGAAGATTACTATGGCCCGATGAAAATTTACGAGACGCTGGAGAAGAGCGACTCCGATCACAAGAACTATCTGGTCGCCGGACCCTGGCGCCACGGCGGATGGGGCGGTGAAGGGAAGGCGCTGGGCCCGATCGATTTCGGCGGCGATCAATCGCAATATTTCCGCGAGAAAATCGAGAAACCGTGGTTCGCCTATTGGCTGAAGGACAAGGGATCGTTGAACCAGCCCGAGGCGATGGCCTTCGAGACCGGGCGCAATACGTGGCAGAGTTATGGGGCTTGGCCACCCAAGGACGGCATCGAAAACCGGAAGCTCTATACGGTGGCGGGTGGTGCGCTTTCGTTCGACGCGCCGCGGGACAGCTCCGCTAGCGAGGTCGATAGTTATGTTTCCGATCCCGCGCACCCTGTGCCGTACCGGCATCGTCCGATTCCGCCAACCTATTCCTCCAATTCCGGCTGGACCACTTGGCTGATCGAGGACCAGCGGTTCGTTCACTTGCGGTCCGACGTGCTGAGCTGGTCGACCGAGCCGCTGAAGAGTAGCCTGGTGGTCGCCGGCGATGTGGTAGCGCACCTGTTCGCGTCCACTTCGGGTACGGACAGCGACTGGATCGTCAAGCTGATCGATGTTTATCCGGAGAACGACGAGAAGCTGCCGGGCTATCAGCTAATGATCGACAGTGAGGTGTATCGCGCGCGTTTTCGCAACAGCTTCGAGAAGCCGGAAGCGCTTCGTCCGAACCAGCCTTACGAATACAGCATTGATATTCACGCGACGGATCACGAGTTTCGCCCGGGCCACCGCATCATGGTGCAGGTGCAGAGCAGTTGGTTCCCACTGATCGATCGGAATCCGCAGAAGTTCGTCGACAATATTTACGCCGCTAAAGCATCCGACTATCAGGCAGCGACGCAGAAGATTTACCGGTCGTCGAAATATGCGAGCTACGTCGATCTTCCGGTTCGAGTGAAGTAAATCCTAAGCTTGATGATGCTCCAGGCGATGACGGCCCAGCCAGTCGTCACCGAAATCGTTTCCCGGGGAACGAAGCACGGTGTGAATGTGAAGCGGATCGTTCGCGGCTCCACGATTGTTCGGTGGGACAACGTTGTCGTACTCGATCAGCACAGTGGGCCCGTGGACGCGATAGTAGACGGCCTTCCCAGGTTCGGACGGCCCCATCCAGGCGAAATGGATTTTGTCGAATCCGGCAGCCTGCATCGAAGTGCGATATCTGCGCGCGACATCTGGCCTCAGATTGCCCATATACTCGTCTATGAGCGCTTCGAGTAAATCGCGCTGATGATCCTGGAGGCCTGAAAGACCCGCGGGCGTCTTCAACTCGTGATCGCGGCCCGGCAATGTGAAGATATCGGCGGGCACGTTCTCCGAGAGCACTGCTTGTTTGGCCTGCTCCGGCTTGAGCGAGTTGCGGAGTGCAAAGCCTTTAGCGGTTTCGCCGGCTAGAACCGCCCAACCTGCATGCCGCCCCGAAGGAATCACCGCCGGATCCGCACCGAGATGAAGCGGAGTCATCGAGATGTTGTGATCGATTACCGCAACATTCAGCGCCAGGTGGTGGCCATCCAACTTCACGCCCCAGGGATCGTCACCGCCCGGTTTGCCGAAGACGTCCAGGAAGTAAAACTCGGAGCCGTAGTGGCCCTGCGCGGCTTCCGTTGCCGACCCCAGGAACTCATCCACGATGCCCATGATGACCTCGGCTTTGTAATATCCCTGGCTCGACATCATGGTCTGGATCAGGCGATGCGCCGCGGCGCGCTCCTGCGGATTTAGGTCGGCCATCTTGAGACCTTTCCGAGGATGGATGAAGTGGGGCAGATTGCTCCAGTCCTTCCGGTAGGCGTCGTCGAACGCAAATTCATACTTGCTGCGCAGTTCGGGACGCAGGGAGGCCAGGAAGTTGTTCGCCGCCTCAGCCAGGGAGCGATCTCGTTGAGGATCGGCTGTAGATCGTTTTTGAGCGTGCAGCCGTAACGCTGCACAGACCAGGCCCAGGCTTCCGAGAAAGTTGCGACGGCTCGTGTTCATACGTAACCGCATTGTATATCGAAAACGCCGCTACTTCACGCGCTCGTAGGTCGCGAAGGTTACGTTCGAAGTCTTGCCGGACTCATCCATTCGCATGTAGATGATCCCGATCGTATCGCCGTCTGGCGAAAGCACGTTGGTGAGCACCTGTGAGATCTTGCCGTCCTTCTTGTATATAATCTCGTTGATCGCGGCATTGATCACTTTGACAGACCCGGTGTCCGCCCCCGGATTGCCGGTGATGGGCTCATCCTTGCCGTCGAACCTGGTCGTGTAAAACCATTGCGATTTCACGCCGTCCTTGTTCACAGCATCAATGGTGATTTTCATGCCGTGTTTACCCGACGGTTCATATGACATGATGTTGCTGGTTGGCGCTGGTGCCGTCGACTTCAGTCTCCATTTTCCAAAGCGAGGGTTCGGCGTCTCCGCCCAGGCGACGTACTGCAGGAACAAGATAACAACCAGAATCGATTTACGCATTGGCCTTCACTTCGCCGGCTGATTCACGGTGAACGTGTACAGTGTGTCTCCCGCGGCCACCAGCAGGTATTGCTTGCCATCCAGCATATAAGTGATTGGGCCGGCGCTCAGGGCGGCTGTCAACCCGGTATGCCACAGAATCTTTCCGTTGGCTGGATCAAAGGCGATCAGGTTGTCGCCATTGGCGGTAAACAACAGCCTCCCGGCCGTAGTCATGATGTGAGTGACGCCGTTGCCGCTGGGCCACTCGTGACGCCAGGCGATGTTGCCGGTCTTGTAATCGATTGCGAGCAGCGCGCCTGGATCGCCGCCGACGCCGGTGTCGCGGCCGCCCCACCCTTCGGGATGGTCGTCAGTATCGGTTAGGTAGAACATGGCGTAGGGCCGGCTGGTGCCGACGTAAAACAGGCCAGTATCCGGATCGAAGCTGGGGGCGGGCCAATTGGTCGCGCCGTTGGATGAGGGTGACACCAGCACGCCGTCGGTGGTTGGATACTTGGCGGGATCGGGAATCGGCTGGCCCTTCGCATCGATTCCCTTGGCCCAGTTCAGCGTCTCGATGTAGGGCTTGGTGAGGATATTCTTCCCCGTCGTCCGGTCGAGCACGAAGAAATATCCGTTGCGGCTGGCCTGCGCGATCAGCTTGCGCGGCTTTCCATCGATGACGCCGTCGAACTGGATGGGTGTCTGGACAGCATCCCAATCGTGAACGTCGTGCGGCGATGGTTGGAAATACCAGACCAACTTCCCGGTATCGGGATTGATCGCTACGATGGAGCAGGTGTAGAGGTTGTCGCCCTTGCGGCTCTTCTCCGCCATCACTGGATTCGGATTGCCGGTACCCACGATGTAGAGATTCTGCTCCGGATCGTATGTGCCCGGTATCCACGTTTGCCCGGTGCCATGGGAGGAGCTGTACTCATCCGGCCAAGTCTCGATTCCAGGCTCACCTTTGCGTGGCGTAGTCCACCATTTCCATTGCAGCGCTCCGGTTTCCGGATCCCGCGACTCGAGAAAGCCGGGGTTATCCAAATGATCGCCGCCGATGCCGACCAGGATGTGATTGCCGATGACGACCGGGGCAACGGTGGAAGTGTAGTCGAGCTTAGGGTCGGCGATCTGAACCTTCCAGCGCTGTTTGCCGGTGCGAGCGTCCAGGCTGACGAGCTGACTGTCGGGCGATTCGAAGAACAGCCAGTTGCCGTACATCCCGACGCCGCGATTTCCGATGGTGCTGCCGGTATTGGGCGGGTATTCGTAGTGCCACAGCTCGCGGCCGGTGCGTGCGTCGGCAGCCCAAACATTATTAGGCGCCGTGAAATACAGGATGCCGTTCACCATCAGCGGAGTGGCCTTGATGGGTACGGTGGCGCCGGCGGAGTTGGGGTTTCGATTGTAGCGAGTCGCCCAAGCTAACGATAACGTGTGGACGTTCGAAGAGTTGATCTGCTTCAGTGGGCTGAAGCGCCGGCCGGAATAGTCGCCGTTATAAGTCGGCCAGCTATCGGTGGGCTGTTTGAGCAGAGTGGACTGAGTAAGACCTTGTCCGAAAGCCACCGCGGCCAAAGTGGCCAAGAAGAAAAATAGCCGAATGTTCATTTGAGTGTCACCAGAAACGCCGTAACGTTGTGGATATCTGCGTCGGTATACTGCGCGAGCAGGTCCCGATGTGCTTTCAATGGATCGTGGAGTTCGACTTTCGGAGCGGCCCCATCGCGCGTAAAGGAATGGTATTCACCCGAGGAGTCGTATAGCGACACGTTGAAGTCATCGATGTGATCGAGCTTACCGGAGACTGACTCGCCGGATGGCAGCATGACCGTGACCTGGATCGCGCTTCTTGCTGAGTCGCTGGGTGAAGCGCCGCGCGCGCTTCGAGGCTGCAGCCATTTCGATTGCAGCGCGAATGGTTCGTACTTTTTTCCGACACCTTTGAGATCGCCAGTGATCGAATGGCAGGTGTTGCACTTCCCGGCGGCGTTGAAATATGCCTGACCTTTTTGGGGATCACCAGTGACCACGTCGAGGAACGTATAAGTAGTGCGATGATCCGCCGCATAGGTCTGGACGTGCAACCACGCGACGATATCGGATATCTGGGGTTCTGTCAGGTTTGGCTTGGGCATGCCCTGGTCGGGCCGGCCTTCGCGCAACACCGGGGCAATCAGAATGCCCTTCTCGTCGTCGAGCACCAGCACCGAGCGGATCAAATCGGGCGCGCCCGGGCCACCCTTCGCGTTGACGCCGTGGCATCCGCCGCAATGTGTGGCAAAGAGCTTGGCCCCGCGATCCACGGCTTTCGGATCCTCTTTGGAACCCGCAATTGCAGCAGCGCTGGCGGCATTTGAGTTGTCGGCTTTGCTCTGAGACTGGCCCAATGCGGCTGCCGCGAAAAACAGTATCCCTAGACTAGTCAATTCTAGATAGCGCATGATTCTGGGTGGCTGAGCTTTTACGCTAAAGCCTCCTTTATCTTAACGCGTCGGAGGTGAATTCAGTATCCTGAGTCCATGTGGCAGGACCTTCACTTCGGGATCCGTATGCTTCTCAAATCGCCAGGGTTTACTGCGCTGGCGTTGGTAACACTCGCGCTCGGGATCGGCGCCAACACGACCATTTTCAGTGTCGTCAACTCCGTGCTGCTGCGGCCTCTGCCTTACGAGAAACCCGACCGGATCGTCCAGGTCACCGATCTGTACCCCGCCACCGGCGGCTGGATAACGTCGTCGTTTCCCAAGTTCACGTTCCTGCACGAGCGCGTCCGAAGTTTGAGCGGTATCGCGGCCGTTAGCTTTGGCCGATTTCAGATCGCTGGGCCAACGACTGCGTCACCGGCCGAAGTTCAAGGCGTTCGAGTGCCTGTGGATTTCTTTCGGGTGATGGGGGCAAAGCCGGCTTTAGGACGTGCCTTCCTCGCCGAAGAAGATCGCCCTGGCGGAAATGCAGTCGCAGTTATCAGCAATGCGCTCTGGCAGAATCGTTTTGGATCCGATCCGGCGGCGGTCGGCCAGACCGTCACGGTCGACGGTTCGGCTACTAGCATCGTCGGGATCATGCCCGCGGGCTTTAATTTTCCGGACGGCATCGAGATTTGGATGCCCGGAGTCTTCCAACACCAGGTGGTCACGCAAGTTCAAATTCAACGCGGCGGGAGTTACCTGGTGTACTACGGCCGCCTGGCGGATGGCGTTGATATCCGGAAAGCCCAGGCGGAAATCTCGGCACTGAGCGGGCAATACGATGAATCGCACGCGGGGTTCGGCGACGTCGGACGACAGATGACCGTGATCCCGCTGCGTGACGCGTTGGTAAGCGACATCCGGCAGACTCTTCTGGTTCTTTTAGGAGCTGTAGCCTTCGTGCTGCTGATCGCTTCGGCGAACGTTGCCAATCTTCTGCTGGCCCGCGCCATCGCGCGGCAGAAAGAAATCGCCATCCGTGCGTCTCTCGGCGCCAGCCGGTCGCGCCTGCTGGTGCAGTTCCTCACGGAAAGTGTTTTGCTGGCTGGCATCGGGGCGGCGTTCGGACTTCTGCTTTCGCTCTGGAGCATGCGGTTAATCACGCACATCGGTCCCCAAATCCTCCCACGTGTGGAAGAAATCCACGTCGACATGACGGTTCTTCTCTTCACCGTGGCGGTGGCGATGCTTACGGGGATCATTTTCGGGCTAGGACCCGCGATGCACTCGTCAAGAGTCGATTTGAACGATGCGCTGAAAACCAGTGGCCGCGGCCTGTCCGGTGGCGGACGCCTGCGCGGAGTCATGATCATTTCCGAAGTGGCTCTGGCGATGATCCTGCTCACCGGCGCGGGCCTGCTGATGCGGAGTTTTCTGCGGCTGGAAAACGTGAATCCCGGTTTCAACCCCCGAAGTCTCCTGACCATGCGCATCGGTCTTGCCGGCGCTCGCTATCCGGACCGTACGCAACAGTCGATCTTCTACGACCGGGCCCTGGAGCGAATCGCCGCGATCCCCGGAGTTCGG
>Ga0070714_100000839_pt1 | contig 21754 bp, 20 predicted proteins | sample LARL83metaG_FD_65450 | JGI IMG/M metagenome (GOLD analysis project Ga0070714, IMG submission 65450) | Corn, switchgrass and miscanthus rhizosphere microbial communities from Kellogg Biological Station, Michigan, USA - LAR L8-3 metaG | ecosystem: Host-associated > Plants > Roots > Rhizosphere ... | reverse complement strand
TGCGGTCCTCATCCGTATCGGGACCGCGCGGGGCTGTAGCGCAGCTGGTAGCGCACCTCCATGGCATGGAGGGGGTCAGGGGTTCGAATCCCCTCAGCTCCACCCAGAGGTCTTCACGTTTCAGTGGGGATCATTTTCACGTTTGGGTCTGACATTCCCGGCCTGTTGTAGTCCATGGCCTGGTGAGGGGTTCCTGGCGGTTGCGGTCAGGGCCGCCAGGTAGCCCCGTCCCAGGCCAGACTGGGCTGACCGGGCGGCCTGGCCCGGATGCTGCCCGCCGCCCTGCGGGGCAGCCGGCTGGTCACGCCAGGAACCCTGCTGGCCTGGCACCGTCATGCCGAACGCTGGGTACGCACCGTACGCGCCGAGTGCACATACCGGATGCTGATCGGCGGCGTGATCAACGAATACCACTGGGCCGCGTGAACGCTCTACGAAACGCAGGTCACTCGACATCATGACATTTTGAACCGGCACACGGCTCACCGATCATCGGCGCCGAGGCCGCCGACCGGCTCACCATCTGGGAGCCCGACGACGTCGAACCAGCCGGAGCTATTGGACTCGGCCATTCATCCGATAGCGGAATCCAAGGTAGGCGTAGTGCGAGTGCGAGACCAGCGAAAGGCGCGTGATCACTATCTCCTGATATAGTCCTGGGGCTATTTCGGTATCCGCCCGAACTCGCAGTATGCTGTATCGCGGAATGTTTCCTTCTAGCGTAAGGGAAAGCGGGCCGCTGTCGGGCGCGCCAAGGCGTCCTCTAGCTCCGATCGACCCTTCAGTCCAAGCTCCAGAGGTTTCGTCTGGCGCTAGGGGAAAGAATATCACTCTGTGCCCAGGGTATCCTAGGTCAGGTCGCAGACCATCGGCGTTGAGGATGAGTGTCACGTGTCCCTCTGATTCGTGTCCATCCTTGTATACGCCTGAGTATGGCATCAGCTCGATAGGCAGATCGAAGCATAGCCCGGCGAATGCAGCATCACCGTAATAGCCAGGCTCGTCTCCGATGTGGATGCGACCCTGCCAGATGATATCTGGAGCATGCTCTGGTGCAGTCATCTTTGCCTTCCTCTCGACTTGAAGCTATGAAGGGTTCTTGTTGCTAGTTTCGCAACCAAGCTTTAATGTGGCTGCCAACATCCGCAATCGGACGTCGCGCTGTTACTGGAATTGGCTAGGGACGCATTGACAATTATTCTTCATCCAAAAGTTTGCTCGTTCTTTCCACCAGTCGGCCTCTGCCGAAGACGTTTGAGCCTCCGCAATTTCGCTACACAATCTGATCAACTCTCGGTACGCTAGCTCAGGCGGTATGTTGAACTCGAAGGGCGTGAAGTGCCAGTCGGTTTCAGCAGCCTCAGGGCCGCGCGAATGGAGAATCGAATAAAAACGTCTATAGGATTCTTGCCGCGCCTCATTGTCCCAGTTCCTCCGATGCACCATCCTGTCGTTGGGTATTTCCCATCCAGAACTGCGGAAAGGTGGGAAGGTACTGGAAGCGGAACGGGCATCAATTAGGAGAGCGGCCCGGTACCCTCTATGGGCAATATTTGCGGCACCGTGACAGATATGTCCATTCACGAGCCAGATATCGCCCGAGCGCATCGCAACAGCAAAGGGGCCAAGAACGTGCCGGAAATCCGTTCCCTGGTCGTTAAGGGGAATGATAATCCTGATGGCCCTGTGTGTGTCTATGTGAGGGCGCAGGACATCCCTGCTCAACAGTACAGCGATGCGGGCGTGGCTAATGTCGAGCCCGAGTTCGCTTAGTCTATCTATAAAGCTCATAGCACCTGGAAGGCGCGTGGCGAACATGGTCCGCCTTGCGTAGCCAGAATATGGCCGGAGCATCAAGTCGTCTTGCTCGCCAGTCGCGTTTAAGAGAGGAAAGTTGACCCATGAGTATATGTCGCGATTGCTATTCTTGATTTCCAGCGCTACTTCAATAGCAACTTCGGCTTGTCCGGCCAGTAGATGTGGCGGCACCGATTCAGGGAGCAGTGCGGCAGGGTTTGGCTCGTAGATCAATTTAACCACCTCTCTATCAAGCGGAGTCGCTAGATTTGCCGCGTTTCAAGTCACGGACAAATAAACTATTGCACTCAATCAAAGCCATGTCAATGGATGAATTGGTGCAGATTTGCAATCGCACCAGCGCTTGAGACCCAGGGACACGGCAAAGTCGTTCATGCGGTCTGAAGCAGTTTTAGCGTCCGCTGCGGGTCGCGGGCGTGGTGGCGGTTGGAGGCGGCGATGCTGGCGTGGCCGTCCAGGCGGAGCAGGCTGATGGCCAGGTAACGTTGCCATCACGCGAGGCGCGTTTCCGGTCCTGACCAGGGATTTGTCCTCCTGGTAGGTGACGTCGCGGACCCAGTTGAGCTTGTTCTCTATGTGCCCGTGGCTGCGGACCCAGGCGGCCAGGGTGGCCGGTCCGGCGTTGCTGTCGCTGGTGATGAGGTAGACGACCTCGACGGTCTTCGTGACCGTGCGGCGCAGCTGCGCGACCTGGGCGGCGCCGTCGAAGTCGATCCAGGCTGGTGCCAGAGCGGCCTTGATGGGGCGGCAGGCGCGGCGGCCGTGGTCCGTGCTCGCAGCCGGCACGGCGGGGACGGCAGCCCAGGGCAGCTTTTTCAGCGTCGTGATGACCGCCCTGGGCGAGGCTGGCGAACGCGCCTTCAGCAGGGATCTCGTTGGACTTCGCGTTCACGGCGACCTGGCCGAGTACCGTGCCGGTGCCGTGCGCGAGCGCGGCGACCAGGTGCGGGGCTCTTGCCGCTGTTGTCCCTCGCGCCGCGGACCGTCTTGCCGTCGATGGCGATTACCAGCCGCCCGCTGACCCGCGCGGCCCTGGTATGCAGTGGCCTTGGCACGCCGTGCCGGAAGTAGCTCGCCCATCCTGCCTGGGCCCGGTTGACGCTCTGGAGGAGCGTTCCGAGGTCCTGCCCCGCCGCCTCACCTGGAAATCACAATCCGCCGAACCGCAGGTCACCTAGGTTCTCAAGCAGGCTCTAACGGAGACCGGCTCCAGTCAACCAACTCTCCTCAGCGCTATGTTCCTCTTTGAATAGTTATTTTAGGTACGGGAGCATCGGCGACTATCTGGAGGCGAGGTCCGTGCCGAGATACTTAAGGGCGCGCGCGCCATACGATGACAGCGAAGCCAGGAAGGTTCGCAGGCTCGCGGGTGCCAGGCATGCCCCTGCGGACTGGATCGAGCGGGCCCAGATCATCACGCTGAGCTGGGACGGGCTGGCAGTCCCGGCGATCGCGGCCCGGGTCGGCTGCCATGAGAACACGGTGCGCCGCTGGCTGCACCGGTTCAACACCGTCGGCATCGACGGGCTCGGCAACCGGCCCGGCGCCGGGCGCAAGCGGCGAATCACGGAGGAGGAGCGGTCACGCATCATCACGCTGGCCCGCTCGCTGCCGCCCGGGCAACGGGTCGGCGACACGACCGGGGAGCCCGTCTACGGTGAGCGCGGCCCGGCGCAATGGACCCTGAACACCCTCGCCCAGACGGCCCAGGAAGCCGGGATCCAGGTGGGACGCAGCCAGGTACGGCGGATCCTGCTGGCCGAGAAGGTCCGCTGGCGACGGACTCACAGCTGGACGGCGAGCGCCGACCCGGGGTTTGCCCCAAATGGGTCATGCTCGTGGGGACCTGCACGCCCCTACCACCGGGTTCCGCCGTAATCTGCGCCTATGAGCCCAGGCCGTAAAGATCGTCTACGCCACTAATGCGCCGCCGTACAGTCCAACGCCTGCGGTCGGCTGACGGTCTTGGGACGGCCCCAGCCCAAACCGCGCGCCTACGGACGACGCTTTATATACAACATTTGAGGAACGCGGCATTAGTACACCCGCTGCCACGAGAAGCCTGCCAGCCTCCGTCAGCTTCACCTTCTTGACTGCCTGTTTGGCCGGTACTACGCTTGCTTAAGCACTAAACCACCCCGACTGTCATTGCACCTGTCTCGATTCAAACTCTGCACTGGCATCGTCGCACAGAGCATGCCTCTGAGTGCCCGGTTCCTTGTTCGAATGCGCCGTACAGGGACACCGTGCGCAACGGAGCGCTCGTTCATATCTACCGGCCCGGACCATGCGAGAGCGAAGCGCTCAATGTAAAGGTATCCACGGTTCGGGTATGCAATACCCAGATCACCTGGGTCAGCACCGAGAGAGGTGACAAACATGTCGAGCGACGAATCGCAAGCTTCGGAAGAGGTTAATACCTTCTCGGATAAGGCCCAGCTTGAGACGCTGGCATTCATTCCCCTGACTGACGAGCAAACGGCGCAAGTCAAAAGCGACCTCGGTCTCGAGGTCTCCTTCTTGTTGGTTCAGCGAGTGGGTAGAACACTGGCCCGTGATATTGACCCCGGGTTTATTTCGCTGACCCGACTCACCTGGTGCTGGTAAATCGTCAGCCAACGGACCCGCGGGAGATGAAATAGTAAAATGTCGAACGGAAAACCCACACATGTCATGCCGCGCGGAGTGCTTTATGCCACCGTGTCCGGCATCGAACTTAACGATGACCAGAAGAGAGCGATCAAGGAAGCCGCGGGTGTTGACGTCGATTGGCTGCTCTTCACTCAGTCGGCACAAGGGGTCGCGCGCGATGTCGACTCGGCCGCGCTCTCGGTCACGCGCCTGACGTACTGCTGGTAGCGGCGCTTGCCGTGAAGAGCGCGCTGGAAAGAGCGACTCTGGTTCAACTTCCATTTCCATCGACAGCCGATGGGGAAGCTTCTCTGGCAGCGTACTACGAAAGTTACGCGGAGCGTTACCGCGAGGAAATCCCGGATTATTTCGTCCCGGAAGCCGACTTGTGGGAGCTGCCGCTGTGGGTTGCACACCTCAGTGGCATCCTGAGGGCGTTGCCGTGGGAAGATGCCCTCGTGGATCTTTCTAGGGTTCCCGCCTCGGTGGACGTTTGTGTCGATAGGATTCTAAGCGCCACGCGACCGGGAGACTGGGTGATGTTCTCTCCACTCGCCCAGAATTTTGGTCTTGCACTGGAGGTCTCGCGAACGCTATGTGAACGTGGGCGTCGAACCGCAATCGGCGGGAACATGGCGGCGCTCGCAACCGAGGGAGACGCAACCCGCACGATTCGCGGCATCGCGACGCCGGAGACGTTGGTAGCAACGCTGAAGGGACCGCAGGCGCTGGCAGAACTCTCTCTTAGCCGCCGCGGAGCGATCCCATGGAGACCACGCTATGAACTCCTAGGCGGCTTCCGCAGGAGAATCCCGCTCTTGCGTCTCAACGCTAGCCATGGCTGTCTGTTTGGCTGCACCTTTTGCGGTGACAATTGGTCACGGAAGCTCTACGTGGTTGACCGCAAGTCACTCGAGGCGGAAGTCGATAGCTTTGCAGACCTATTCTCAGATACGCGGCTTATCTACATTGGAGACAAGACCTTCGGTCAGTCACCTGAGGCAGTGCGCAACCTGATCGAAACCTTCGAGACCCGGCCTGGGTACCGGTTCATCGTGCAGACACATGTGTCGGTCGTCAATGAAGCGCTCGTGGACAAGATGCTGCGGCTTGGCGTTGCAGTGGTCGAGGTAGGTTTTGAATCGGCAGACGAACAGGCGCTGCGTGAGGTCCGCAAGACATATGGGAGCGAGCGCCGGGTACGTGAGGTGCTCCAGCTCCTGCATGACGCCGGTTTGCGCGTGGTGCTGAACGTGCTTGGCGGACTTCCTGGAGAACACCCCGAGTCGCATGCGAAGACCGTCTCATTTATCAACGAATGCGCGGGTGTCGTGTGGCTCTATAATCTTTACAACTTTGTACCGTATCCGTTGACGCCGCTTTTTAACCAGCTCCGGGAGCGGATCTTCGACTGGGATTACGCACACTGGCGCGAGGATCGCCCGCCGATCTTCGAGCCATTCCATCTGTCGCCTCATCAGAGCTGGGAGTTCTTTCTGGAGAAGGTTGCGTACTCTCACCGTGCCATACGCGCCCTCTCGCCGACATGACGGGGGAGGCGGCGACCCCAGCCGCGCACGTGTACCTCGAGCGCATTCGCGATGATCTGCGGGCCGAGTCCGGGGCCGTACTTCCGGGCTGGGCGGGCATCGCCACGCTGTTCGGTGGCCCGTCCGTCCAGCTTGGGGACGCGAAAGCCGATATCGTCGCCGCGGGTGTCCCGTATGATGCGACGGCCAGTTCGCGTCCGGGTGCCGCCGAGGGTCCGCTGGCCATTCGCGTCGCGAGCCGTATCATGGCCTGGCAGCTGAAAAGCTGGGATGCGCGGCAAATGTACGACACGCGCACAGGTGCAATATTCGAGTATGTCCGCCCGGACATATGCGATGTTGGCGACCTACCCGTCTACCCGACTGATCCGCTACGGACGTTCGACGTGCTCGCCTCCCACTCTGCGATGCTTGCCGGCCAGGCCAGAAAGCTGGTATTCCTCGGCGGCGACCATTCGATTGCGTTCCCACTCTTTGTCGGTGTGTCGGGCGCGCATCGCCGCGATGTCCCCGACGTCGGGTACATCCAGATCGACAATCACTTTGACTTCGGCGATCGAAGCGTGATCCACGGACATCTTTACCACGGTTCGAACGCGCGGAGAATCAGTGAGCTTCCGGGATTCAACCCGCAGCGGATGGCGTTCGTCGGGGTGGCACACCCCACGCGACTCGAACAGTACCGCGCGCTCCTGGCCGAGGGCTACCACGTAGTCACGGCGGCACAGATCCGCCGGGACGGTAGCGATGAGGCGCTAGCGCCGGTCGTCGAGGCGCTGGCTGATTGCCGAACCGTGTATATCTCCATCGATATTGATGTGCTCGATGCTGCCTATGCGCCGGGGACCGGGTCTGTGACAATTGGCGGTCTTGATCCGGGCGCGCTGCTCGATGTCTTGTTCACGTTGGCGGCGCTTCCGATCGGTGCGATCGATCTGGTCGAGGTGGCGCCGCGCTACGATCCGACCGGCCGAACCGCGCAGCTGGCCGCGCAGATCCTTTTCGAGCTGCTCTTCCGTGTGCCGGCGTGACGGCGATGGTGCGTAATGCGGCGATGCTGCTCGAACCGGTCCGTCGCGAACTCGCTGCGGTCGGGTATGCGGTGACGGATCTGCGGCCGCTGGCCACGGGCCTGGAGTTCGCGGTGTTCCGCGCTGTCTGGTGCGGACGGACCATCGTTGTCAAGACGCCGTGGAGCCGGCACATCTCTAACGACAACGACACGAACCAAGACGCCCGCGACCTGTTGAGGCAGGAGGCGACGCTGCTGAGATTCGCCCGATCGGTGCAGATTCCGGCGCCCGAGGTCACCTTTCTCCATGTCGAAGGCAATGTTGATCTACTCGCTACTGCGTTTGTCCCCAGCGACGGGTCGAGTCCTAGTGTCGGCGAACTCGCCTTGACCTTGGCGACTTTGCACGCCGCACAGCCACCCGCGCTGGCACTTGTTGCGCAGCCCGGTACATTCGCTGCCGTTGTCGCTGAGCGGGTCGTCCGGCGTGCGCGAGTCGTCGAGCAAGCTACCGGCATCCGGTTCCGGCTCCCCTCACAGCCTGAGCTTGAGACGGTGCTGAGTTCGGCGGACAGCCGCCCGTCATTGCTCCACCTCGACGTGCGCAGCGGAAATCTGCTAACCCTTCAGGGGCGCATCGTGGGCCTCGTCGACTGGACGAACGCCCTGGTCGGTGATCCAGGGCTTGAGCTGGCACGTATCGCAGAGTACGGAAGCGCGCCGGCGGGTTTCTTCGCCGCCTACGAACGACGCCGCTCAACCAGCATCTCGTGCGTGCGCGAACTCGTATACCGGCTCGATGCCGCGATCATGCTCGCCGTCGTCTTCTTGTCGGAGGCTCCGGATGCTGAGCAGGCCGCACGCTACCTGGCGCGGACTGGCGAGCTCGCGGATTCCCTGAGAGGGGCGCTCGCCAGATGAATAGCTGGCTGCGGGCGATCGCACTTGTTGACGATCCTGCCGAGCGGCTACGACTGTTCGAGGGGGCGGACGGAGTCGTGGCGGCCGTGCCCCGGGCAGGGGTCGACGCCGCCCTCGTCACGAAGTGGGCACGCCGCTTCGGCCTCGCTTTGCTGCGCGATGTCCCCGCCGGGCCGGACCTCGCATCCCCGCTTGCATCCCTCCCGACGATCGTCATCGTCGTGGATCCGCGGGTCGCCTCGCTCGCTCGCTGCTACGCAGACGCTGTCGGCGCCCCGCTGGTCACGGCAGAGAATCCGGCCGCAGTCGCGCTCGCCGTTGCGACGGAGCCGAGCGCCAGCAGTGCGACGCTGGTCCTCCTTAACGACGTCTTCGGGGAAGAACTGGTTGCCGCGATCAACCGTGGCAACGCGGAGCGAATCTCCCGCGATGGCCGGCCGCTGACAGCCGGGATCATGACTGCTTTCGATCGCCCGAAGCTGGCGTGGCTCCTCGCCAAGACCCTCGCATGTCTCGGCCTTCCGGCGCCGCCGCCGGACGCAGCGGTGGGCCGGTACGACGGTCTATCTAATGCCGCGACGCTACGGACCCTCGCCGGTCCAGTCATTACAGGTGAGGATAGCGAGCCGTGGACCGACGAACGCACGATCGCGCAAAGCGTCCTCGCCCACGGCGTAGCCTTCGACCTCTCGCTCGGGGAAGTTGTCCTCTGCTCACATCTCGACCCGCCGCTTCCCGCAGCGCGGACTGCCATTTCCCCCAGTTGCTTCCACGACGGAATCTGCTTCCGCCTCGCCCGGCATGAGGGCCCGACCTTGCGACGGCGGGCGGCGGAGGTAACACCGCTTGTATGGGGAATCGACAGCTGCGGCGCGATCCCCTTCTGGAATAACGCTTTCGGCGACGGAAGCTCCTACGCGCTGGCACTACTCGCTGGCTCGGCTGTGGCGATCGTCGGACCGTACCTGACGCTGACTTCCTCAGGGCTAGCAGCCCGGGCGTTCGAGGCGCTGCTCGAGAACGGCTGGTCGACCGGCGAGATCGCCGCCGCTCTTGGGTCCCTCGACGACAATACCGTGGGATTTGCCGCATATGTTGCCCTGGGAAGCCCTGACCTCCGGTTCGCCGAACTGCCGGCGCGAGCATCGCATGCGGCGGACGATGGGACAGTCACAGTCCACGTCGACGGGAGGGACACGGTAGCCGTGGAGCTGCCGAATAGAGACAGGAGCCTCCGTGACGTCGTAGCGGATGATAGCAGCGAAGTGTGGAGCGCCGCGCTCGCGAGGCGCGTTGACGCACCCGCCCGCACGGCGCTCGTGCTGGCTTTCGACCGTCCCCGGCGTTTCACTGGCGAACTCCGTTTGGGCGATGCGGGACCAGCACGCAGGGAACTCGCCGAGTGGTGCGATGAGCTGGACCGGCGCCTGGGCGTTCTCGCAGGCTACGGCTTCGCCGCCCGGGACTCCTCGCGCACCGAGTCCGTACGCGCCTCGGTGCGCGAGACCGCTGAGATCCTTCGCGCCGTCTACGCGGTCCGCGCCGCCACCGCCGGAGCGTTCCGCTGTGCACGCGTCGGCGAGGCGGTACGCGCGCTAGAGGGGTCGGTCGCGCGGCATTTCCTCGAGGCCGTCATTGAACATGACGTAAGCTTCGATCGCGAGAGCGAGAATGGCTTCATTCCGGGGCCGCTGCACCGAGGCGACAAGCAATGCCACGGCTGCGCCGCGGCTCTGTACGTGGCGGTGGATAGGTGGGCAGCTGATCCTAGCTACCATCGCCTCAAGGCGACTTGCCCAAACTGCTTCGGTGTCTCGATACGTCTTGCGACATCGCCGCTGGCGCCCGTCGGAATCTCCGGGGCCAGTGACGGGGATTCCTTTCTCCTGCGCGTGACCCTGCGCCTGCGCGTTGACGGTCCCCTCATCGCGCTAGTCGCCGTGGCGCCGAGGCGCGGTCCGGCACATAACTCCGCTGGACCGGTCGTGGTCACTGTTTCGCAGGGGCATGAGGTGCCCGTCGAGTTCCGCTTTCCGCCCGCATCCGGGGGGGTCGTGACGTACCGGGTCCTGGTGCTGTGTGACGGCGCTGCCGAGCTCTACACGGTGTTCGATCGTGGCGACACCAGCACCTCGACTTCCTCAAGAAGCGTTACCGTCGCTGGCTCCGCGCCAGGGCCGGGCCAGGGTCGTCCGCGAGGATTGAACCAGACCGCGTGAATCCCGGCGCGTATCGCTCCCGTAATGTCACCTTCGAGGTCGTCGCCGACGTGGATCGTATGCTCTGCCTCTACACCCAGGCGGGCTAGCGCGGCACGGAAAATCTGCTCGCCGGGCTTGCAGTACCCCACCTCGATCGAGGTGACCACAGCGTCGAATCGGTGGACAGGATCGGCCACGCCGATGAGCGGGCCTACCGAGGCGGCATGCGCGAGATTCGAAACGACGGCGGTCCGCAGTCCTCGCGCCCGGAGCGTGGCGAGAAGTTCGCGCGCGCCGGCCACGGGCCGGCATGCAGCGACAACCGCCGACATCTGAGCGTCAGCAAGCCGGCGGGCAAGGGCGTCAGCCTCGTCGCGTACGCCCAGATGACGCAGGAGCGCCGAGAAGATGACGTGCTCTGCGATCTCCTGGTTCGGCTGGCCTTCGGCTGGTGGTACCGCGCGCACTGCAGCCATGGCCGCCAGGGCTTCCACGTCGGCGACACCCGGCAGGATCCTGCGTAGCTCTGCGAGGACAGCTGGAATGGCCGAAGGTACGCTGCGCCCCGCGATGCGCTGCACGGGAAGGCGCGACGTCTCGACTGTGATGAGCGTGTCGAAGAGATCAAACATCACCGCGTCGACTCGGGTCTGGAAACGGGTCACCAACCGAGGCAACCTCCAGCATCTGCGACCACAGCGACTCGCGGCCGGACACGACAGCCCGGTCGGCTTTGTTGAACCGTCTCTACAGCACCACGAAACTGCTGCCAGTACAAATCCGTGATTCCTGCTCGTCTGCCCGTTGTGTAATATCGCCAGGTCCCCCGCGAACCCTGCCAGCGGCATCGCGCGCGCCCGGTGCCAGGTCCGGGCAACCAGTGAAGGTCGTCCCGTTACCTGAGATCCTTTCTAACATCCAGTCTGCCATGATCACAGTCACCAGGACCGTTACCGTGCAGGGCGTCTTCGTGCCCGGTCATCGGAGCGAGCTAACGCGGTACCTGCCGTCACACCCGGCATCGCGGCCCGAATGTATACGATCAAGCTTCATCGTCTCAGGCGAGAGCCCGGCGGTTTGACTGGCCGATAAATGACAATCACATGATATTGGCGCGGACCGCCGACCGGTGTAGGCTTGAAACTCTCAGTCACGGCGCGTGCTGGGGGATGATCAACAGCAACTTCGGGTGGATGGTCGCCGTCGTTGGCTGTAAAAGCGGGCAGAGCAAAAGCCGCAGCCGCTGCCGAAAGGCGGACAGAAATTCAGCAGAATGAGCGAGGGCAACAGATGCTGAGTTATATCTTTGATTTCAATCTGAATGTCGTCGGCCATGCTGCCGAGAGGTACGTGACGAAGGCGGTCCAGCAATGGCCTGCGCTCTTTGAGGAGCTGCCCGGCGTTCAGGGCTGCTTGTTCTTGACCAATGCATTCACTCTAGCCGGCAAATACACCTACAGCTTCAGGGTTGACCTCGACTCGGTCAGTACGCTCACGGCCTACGACGAGGCCCTGAAGTCGGATGACCCACGCTGGCGGGAGGTGAGCTCTGAATGGTACGAGCGGCGCACAGAGGTGCAGGGGAGGCTACTGCGCGGAACGGGGCGGTCCGCTCAGCAGGACGGCAACGGACTGTTGCACGTCGTGCTCGGCTATCAGTATCGAGGCAACGGAAGCAGCGCTCAGCACCAGCGATACGACGAGGAGTTCGCGGGCCGGCTGAGCCAGGAACTGCAGGCCTTTGACAGCGTCGAGCATGCCCAGCATTTCACGACGGTCTTCCAGCCCGGACTCGGCAGCGGGGGCGAGGTGTGGCTGAGGATTACCGACATCAACGCCCTGAACGACATCGATGCCGTCACCGTCCGCGCCAACGAACTGGTCGGTGAGCCGCTGGTGGCCTCGGGGCTATATGGTCAACTGCGACTCGTGGATGGTGCGCTCCTGTCCGGCGCATAACGGTCCCTGGAATGAGCATCCAGGATGGCGACGGTGTCCTCGGCATCGCGGTAGGCAGGCGAGACCGCTTCCATCGAATGCGTCGAGTCCGGGAGACCGGGCCGGGCGCTCCGGCCGCCCTTCGCGAGCGCAGCGCTGTGATCGTCGGGTGCGGAGCCCTCGGCTGCGCGGCCGCCACGCTGCTCGTCCGGTCCGGCATAGGTGCGTTGCGGCTCGTCGATCGCGATGTCGTCGAGTGGGGCAACCTGGGGGACCAGTGTCTTTATCTCGAAGAGGACGCTTCGACCGGGCGGCTGAAGGCCGAGGTCGCCGCGGAGAGGCTATCGGCATCCGACGCCGGCATCCGGATCGAGGCATCCGTCGCGGACGTCGCGGCTGACAACGTACGTGACCTGATAGCGGGTTTCGACGTGGTCATTGATGGCTCGGACAACCTTGAGACCAAATACCTGCTCAACGATGCCGCCGTGGCGACGGGCACACCGTGGGTCTACGTCGGCTGCGCAGGCAGCATTGGCTCGGTCCTAGCCGTCGTCCCTGGTCGTACGCACTGCATGCGCTGCGTCTGGCCCATCCCTCCGGCGGCTCACTTGGTCGAGGGCTGCGAGTCCAGCGGACTCCTCCCCACGACCGCTGCCATGGTAGCCGCAGTGCAAGTCACCGAGGCTCTGAAGATCCTCTTGGGCAAGCAGGACGAACTGGTGGGCCAGGTGATGACGATCGACACCTGGACCGCCAGGGTGCGCCGAATCCCGTTCAGGCAGTTCGACGGGAACCTGAATAACTGCCCTGCGTGCGGGCGTGGCGATTTCTCTTTCCTGAACAAGCGGGGGGCGCGGCGCGCCGAGACTCTATGTGGTGGCGATACGGTTCTGATCAGGGATGATGCGTGGTTCGATTATGAGCAAGTCCGTGAACGACTCCAACTTGAACTTCGCGTCTCGACTCCGTCGTTCTTCAGCCTGGACACGGAGGGATGCAGGCTGGTGGTCTTCCAGTCCGGTCGGGCCCTCGTGCACGGTACGTGCGATCCAGTGCGGGCACGGGCCCTCCTCGGACGTTACGTAGCGTCGTAAATGTGTGAGAACTTCTCGCGATACGGAGGTCTTCGCAGGAGGTCTTCGCACGTGACCGGGCCCGGCATGTCAAGCGAACACGTAGCCGCCTACGCCCGTGCCTCCAGGGGCGGGTCCCCGGGGCTGGCCGGCGCCACTGCCGGGGGATGTGCCAAGAGTTCATCCCTAACCGCCTGCCGGTCGACCTTGCCCTGGTTTCCCGTCGCGGGCAACGACGGTCGCTGCACGAGGAAGCGCGGCACCATATGGGACGGCAACTGCTCCCTCAAGAAGCGGCGGATATCTACTTCCGCGACAGGCGTGGCTGCTGTATACACCAGCGCGATGTCCTCACCTATCTCGATGTTGGGGAGGCCTACCGCCACGCACGAGTCGATGCCTCCGAACCGGAGGGCGACGTCCTCCACCTCGGTCGGGCTGACCCGGAATCCCCAGGTCTTGATCATCTCGTCACGTCGTCCGACGAAGTAAAGGTACCCATCTTCGTCCCTGGTAACGATATCCCCGCTGAAAACCACCGTTTCCCCGGGAAACTGCGGCAACGACCGGAAGCGTTTCGCGGTTTCAGTCGGCGCGTTCCAGTATCCCTTGGCGATGCATCCGCCCCGGTGGACGAGTTCACCGGGTTCGCCGGGCCCGACTTCCCGCCCCTGGTCATCGAGGACAAGGATCTCAACGTCGGGAATCGCCCGCCCGATCGAACTGGGGCGCCGTGCCAATTGCTCCGGTTCCAGGTAAGTGGACCGGAACGCCTCGGTCAGCCCGTACATGAGGAAGATGCGGGCACCAGGGAAAGCCCGGGTGAGGTTCCCGATCATGCGGTCAGAGACCGGGCCGCCCGATGACGAGATGTATCGAACCGATGACATATCGTCCTCTGGCCAGCGCCTGAGCAAGCGCGTGTCGAACATCCGGGTGATGATGACCGGCATCACCGGCAGCACAGTGATCTGCTCCTTGGCGATGAAGCGGAACAAGTCACCGGGGAAGATGAGCTGATGCAGGCACAGCCGCGCACCGGTAAGCAATGACTGCCAGAGCTGGTTGAGGCCATAGTCGAAGTTCAGCGACAGGACCGAGCCGATACGGTCGTCCTGGCGGGTCCCGAGGTACCGTGCGGTGATGCGCGCGCCGTCGCACAGGTTCCGGTGCGTAACCATGATCCCTTTGGGCCGACCGGTCGAGCCCGAGGAGTAGATGATGCCCGCGAGGTCGCTGCCGATCGCTCGCTGTGGCACTGGTGCGTTCGGGACAGACGGCGACGCCGGGGATACGCAGATGTCGGAGGCGGGCAGCAGCGGAAGCGAGGGGGCCGCATCCCGGAGCTCCTGAGCCCTGGACTGGTCCACCACGGCCGCTCGAATTCCCGAGTCCCGCACGATGTGCCCGATGTTGTCGCGCTTGAGCCCCGGAAGGATGGGGACGACGACCGCATCGGTAAGGAGCGTCGAGAGCAGCACTACCGCCTGGTCCGCCGACTTCTCCATACAGATGCCGACGCGGTCGCCGCGCGCGATCCCCGCCGATGTCAGGATCCCGGCGCTGGCGAGTGCGGCGTCACGCAAGCCCGCGAAGCTCAGTGAACGGGTGCCGTCGCTGATCGCGGCGGCCTCGCCGAACGTGTCGGCGGCACCATGTACCAGCGCGTGAACGGTGAACAGCTGGTGCATCAGAAGAAGGTCTCCCAGAGCTCGGCGGGCATGGCGGCGGCGACGGCGGGCGAAAGGCTCGCCAGCTCGGCCCGGAACGCGGCATTGTGTGCACGCGCCTCGTTCTCGCAGCTCTCCAGGACGCTGTCACTGGCCAAGTCCAGCAGCCACAGCGGCTGCAGCTTGGCGCCGCGCAGGGCCTTGCCGTCCGGTGTGGCTATGCCGGCGTGCAGCCGGCGCACGCCGGGCATCTGTGCGGGGATGTAATAGGTCAGGTTAAAGTACTCCGCCGCTCCCCGCAGGCGGCCGTAGTCGAAGCCCACGGCGCGTAGGTAGATCGTGTCCCCGTCCCGGTAGTAGAGGCAGCAGCCGACCGGCGGGCCATCGTCATAGGAACACAACAGCACCTCGGCCCGGGGACCGGCGAACTGACCCTGCAGGCGGAAGCCCGCTAGATAGGGGGCGATGCTGTCCGCTCTGCCATAACGCTGCTCGACCTGGAACGCCAGCCTGGCGACGTCGGCGTACGCGTCGCCCAAGGTGCGGTGCTCTACCCGGTAGCCCGCCCGGTGGAAGCTTCGGACCTCGCTGCGGATGCGACGTGCGCGGTGAGAGCTCAGCGAGGCCAGCAAGGCGTCCCACCCGTCCGGCGGGATCTCGATCCACGCATCGGCGGCCAGGGCGACCGGCATCGCCCGGGCTCCTGCCTCTCGCAGCGCGAGCACATCCGGAGTCGTAAGGTACAGCGCCACCCGTGCCGGGGCGTTCCCGGGCACCGGCGGGCAACATGAGCGCACCTCGTCCAGCAGCGCGCTTGCGGCCGCCGCCATGTCCGCGCCTTCCGAGGCCAGCACGTGGGCGAGGTAGCCACGACGTTGCCCGACGAGGATGCCGTGGTCGGGCGGGCTCGGAAGGCCCCTGGCGGCGAGCAGCTCGCGCCAGCGGGCGTTCGGATGCGTGTTGTCACCGACGGCGATAACCGGGACCGCCGCCCTCTGGCCGCCGGGCAGATTCACGTGGAGGCCCCCGGAAATGCCGCCCGGCTCCAGATCGCACAGACGCAGCCAGAACGCGGATGAGTAGAAGCGGTCGCGGGCCATCTCGTCCCACTGCTTGCCATCGAGACCGCCAAGGGGGTCGGTGAAGTAGTCGGCACCGGTCGGCGACTCGTTCATCTGACACCTCCGCTTGCCCCGCAGACGCCCTGTCAGTGTGAGGCCTTTTCCGCTGACCGCGACCCGGCGAGCGCGCCCTGCCGGCCTGCGCCGCGCCGACGCGCGAACCTTGATTTCCCGTGCGTTATAGTACCCTCATGAATGAGGCCCAAGCCGTCAGCAAAGGCAAGTATCTGCTGTTGCTCGGAGCGACCATGGCGTTGCGCGAGCGGGCGATAATTGCTGCGGCCAGGACATTCCCGGGGCCGATAGCCACTATAGCGCCGACCACGCGGACCAGAGCCGGGAAGTTTTTTGATTTTGTCCTGCAGGGCGTCATTAGCGATCCGGAATCCGCTCTTGAGGCCGTCCGGAAATTCGAGCGGGATACGGGGTACACTCCGGTTGCGGTGGTACCTCTTCTTGATGGGATCCTCTACGCGGGATTGGCCATCGCGGAACACTACGATCTGCCTTACTTGTCCCGTGACACGGTTTATACCTCGTCGATCAATAAGAACCTGATGAAGGACCGGATGCTCGCGGCTGGTATTGCCACACCGCGGTATATACAGGTCAACAGCATCGATGACGTACACGCGGCGATCGGCGAGCTTAGCCTGCCCTGCGTCATCAAGCCGTCCGCATTCGGGGGTAGCCTGGGGGTTAGGCTGATCCGCGAGCAGACTGATGCCGGGAACGCATACGAATACGTCAAAAATATCATTGACCAGGCGGCGGCGACGTTCACGGTCAAGAACCGCTCCGTACAGGTGGAGGAATTCTGCACGCTGACCGACGAAGTCTCCGTCGAGGTGCTCAACCACCACGACCAGCGGACGGTCCTCGCGGTCGTCGACAAGTCGCTAGGTCCCGAGCCGTTCTTCGCCGAGATCGGCCACCGGTTGCCGAGCCGTTATTCGGGAAGGCGCGATGTGCTTGACATGGCTGTGGCGTCATGTGCGGCCATCGGAATGGACCACGGGATGGCGCACGTCGAGATCCGCCTGCAGAGCGACAAGCCGCCCCAGCTCATCGAGGTCGGCGCCCGTACTGCGGGCGACGGAATCCTGGACCTCGTCGAGCGGGTGCATGGCCTGTCCCCGTACGCGCTCCACGTGCAGTCCTATCTTGAGCAGTTGGATGAGCTGCCGCTGCCCGCGACCCCGTGCGGTGTCGCGGCGATCGCCATGCTCAAGGCGCCGGCGGGCAGGATCACCGAGATCAGAGACCCGGCGACGGTTGACGCGGCGGTGTCGAGCTATGAGATCTCCGCCGCGGCGGGGGACATCTCGTCGGCTGTGTCGGCGAACTACCTGACACGCGAAGGATACGTCGAGTGCTTCTGGCCGGACGCCGGCATCAGCTCGATTCCGCCACGCGCCCACATCGACATCGCTGACCATCTCTCCGCGCAGATCTTCGCTATAGCTACGGACGCTGCGGCCGGCCCGGACCTGCTGTTACCCATCAGCCCCCTTCTCCGGCACCTCCTGGATGCCCTGCGCCCATAGCTGATAGTCGCGGTCGACCAGCACGCTGCCGGTGAATCCTGATATCCCGCAAGCCGCATTGACCACCCGGCGGATTGACGACACCGGCGTGCCGGCCCACGCCCCACCGGTGATCACGAAGCTGGCCGCCCTGCCCAACTCGACACCGTACCCGCCCGGTGCCGCGAGTCGGCGCAGCGCCAGGAACAGGCAAGTGAGAAAGCTGATGGGCGGCGCGAGCGCGTCGGTGGCGCCCTCGCTGATAGCGGTATACCGGGCCCGTGCCCGGGTCGGGTCGACGGCGGACACCAGATCGAGCAGGTCCGGGTCGTGGGCAAGCTGCTGCCGCAGGCTAGGTCTGGAAGCCGCCACTCCGAGATCGGTGAAGACGTAGCGTACTACCAGCTCGCCGGGCGCGCTGCGCGCGTTATGCTCCCAGCGCAGTTCGGCGCAGACGAATACGTCGGTCGTCGAGCCGCCGACATCGACGATGATAAACGGGCTGGTGGGCCTGGGAAATATCGGGTGCGTTGTCATTCTCACAGCGGCGAGCCCCACTACCGCAGGCGTTGGCCAGATCTGCACGCCCGTGACGCCGGCCACCGCCTGTAGCCCTTTGCGGTCAACGAGATCACGTAGATAGATGTCGCGGATGGTCTCGGCCAGCCCATGCAGATTCGGCCGCAGGTCAGAGTCGAGGACGTTGGCCGCCCTGCGGGTCAGCGGCAGTCCGGCCACGATGTCGGGTGCATCGGCGCCAGCCCACACGAGGACATCACGGGGATGGTCCGCGAGCCGTATCGCCTGGAGCGCCTGGCGTAGCGCTCCAAACTCGGCGCCGTTCACCCCGCCGACCATAACGAGAACGTCCACAGGAGACGCTGGCTTCGTCGCGTTATCAGCGAGAAGCTGTGTGTACACGACGTTGCCGCCGACGCTGGTGGCGGCGCGTGCTGCGGCGGCGATGCTATGTCGACGGGACAGGCCGAGGATCCCGATTCTCAGTCCGCCGTTCGCCGAACTGCAAATGCGGACCGCCGAGATGCCAGTGGATCGCTGCCGCTGCTCGATCAGCGTCCGGGCCTGGTGGCCGGGGGCGACGTCAGGCAGGCGAGTGATTCTCTCCACGCCCGACAGATGGCCGTCCTCCGAGCGCGTGCAGATCTTGACAACGGTGCTACCTATGTCGACGAGCAGGGCCGGTTCCACGGTCACGCGAGGATCCGTACATCGCGCAGCAATCTCTCCCATAGAGGGCCGCAGTTGCCAGCCCGGTCACCGAGGCTCAGTAGGTGCCGTTCGCGCGCGATGTCGGCGGTCGGCAGCGGAACTGCACCGGGTGCCAGGATGCGAATCCGCCGACCTGGGCCGCGGTCGGTAATTAGTCGCCCGGCATTGTGCTCGTGCGGCGCGAACGGCACATCGATCGCCCCTGACAGCACGCATCGGTGCACCGCTGACAGCAGGGAAGCGGGCGCCTGGGCGAAGATATGCTCCATGAGGTGGGTGACCTCACTGCCGATCAGGTCGCGCTCCTCCTCGATCACCTCGTTCGTCAGCGAGGACACGTCGGGAAACATGTCCAGGACGTAGCGGACAGCACGGACCGCGGCTGCGTTGCTCTCGATGGTGGGGATCCCGATGGCCTCGTCCGGCGTCTTGATCACCACCTTTTCGGCGCCGACGAGGCGACTCACCATCGCGGACGCCGCGATGAGCTGCCAGGCGAGCGACGGCTCGGCGGGAAAGGCGCCCATCCACTGGTGAAAGACCAAGCTGACACGCAGGTCAGCGAAGCCGAAGCGCGATAGCAGCTTGGCCGATTGCTCCCGGAGGACGTGGGCAGTGGCGATGTCCTGCTCGAAGCTGCCGCTCTGACCGAAGCTGACCGAGAAAGACCGGACTCCCTGCTGCGCGGCGAGCAGCAGCTCGCAGAGTTGCACCGCGACGGTGATGACCGGCGGTACGAGCGTCGCCGTCAGCGGGCCGAACGACTCTCGGTGTACCGGCGCGTCAACCGGGCCGGCCGCGGCGCAGAGCCTATCCACGTACTGCCAGTTCATGAGGGCGCGGTCCAGAGGGAACGCCTTGGAGTAAGGCAGCGTATAGCTCAGTCCGCCGCCTTCGATCTCGGTGATCCCCGATGCTAGGGCGTATTCGGCCAGCAGTCGGGCGTCGGGCGTGCCGTGGCGCAGGCTCACAGGTCTTTCGATGCCTTCGAACAGGCTGCGGGTCCTGGCCACCCCATGACTAATGATCGGGTAGCCGTTGAGCAGGTCACGACCCTGCTTCTCGCCGGTCTCGAGGAGCCTGGACGCCGTCAGGTAGTCGTTATGCCGGGTGTGGCTGTCTATGGTGAGCGGGATGAAATCAGCTTCTGCCTCATCAAGCGCGGTGGTCAGGGCACGCTGCTTATTCAGGCTGGGGAAGCCGCCCCGAGGCTGGATGTACGGATGGTGCCGGGGAACGCGGTAGGCATGGGAGGCAAAACGAGCACGCGGGAGCGACTCGAGGAAGAGGCGTGCGGTCGTGGGGTCGAGCCCCTTAGTGCCGCTGGTTTCGATCAGGCGCGCGCGCTCTTCGTCGATGTTCCCGAGGCACGCATCGTGGTCAGAACCGAGCATGGTACAGGTCACGCCTCAGAGCTTCAAAGACAGGCCGGAACGTTGTCGGACGGTGGAAGACACGATGGAAGCCGTAACCAGAAAACAGACGCTCGACCTCGTCCGATGAACGTTCCCCTATCACGAGATTACCGCCGATGTACAGCAGGACCTCCGCCAGGCCCGCACGGGCGAAGCGTTCGCCGGTTCCCGCGCACGCCTCTTCCCCCTCGCCGTTGATGGAGGAGACCAGCACGGCGCGGGCGCCGGTTTCAAGGGTCGCGTCAACGAAGTCGTCAATGTCGTTGCTCGTGCCGAGGTTATACGGCCGGAACCCACTCTCGGCCAAACCTATGGCCAGGATCCGGTTGGCCACCACATGGATATCATGACCAATCACCCCGAGTACGACCCCCGGCCCCGCGGCGTTATAGAAGTCGCTCATCTCTCCACTCCGGCCGTCGCTGCGCAAGCCGAACGCGTCAGCGGCAGCACCCCGACGCGCGTGACAGGTCTACCGTCGTTTCTTCGACGGCAACGCGCCCCCCGGGGTCGGCATAGGGAGCAGGACAGGTCCGCCCGGATTCTCCGGCTTCTGGCCGGGCTTGTCGAAGTGACGGAAACAGGAGAACGACTCATCCTCGTGCTTCTTCTGGATGAAGGCCTTGAGCTTCCGGCTCTCCTCGTACATCATCAGAATGTCCGTGGTGAAGACATTCCCAATGACCTCGGGGTTCCCCAGCTCGCAGATCATCACGTCCCCGTTCGAGTGCAAGTGCAACTGTGCCTTGCCCTCGATGCAGCTCGCGTAGACGACGCCCGGGTCCCGCAGCAGCAGCTGAAGCCGGTTCCACTGGTCGCTCTTCGGGCGGAAATAAGCGGACAGGCAGCTGAAGAACAAGGTGGTCCGCGGATCGCGCGAGGCGCACAGGTTGCCGATCGATTCCAGGATTATCTCTACGTCGAGCGTGTTCTCGTAACCCTGGTGGATGCTCGGGATCTCCATCTGGATCTCGTGCTTTTTGACGCCTAGGTCAGCGGCGAAGTGATTGACTTGCGTCATCGTCTGATGGGTCTCGTTGAAGAGAACCGTCTCGACCACCGCGTCGATCGTCGGCGACTCGGCCGCGCGGGTGATCGCTTTGACGATCCTGGGAAATACTTTCTCGGCCACCCGGTAGAACGCGGCGTGGCTAGCTGCGTCGGTGTGGTTCAGCGAGAAGTGGAGAACGCAGAGCCCGGCATCCTCCAGTCGCTTGAACTTCTCCTCGTTGAGCACGGTGCCGTTGGAGTTGATCTGGGTCTGGATACCCTTGCTGGTGCAATACCGGACGATGCCCTCACAGGCCTCGAATTCCAGGAGCACCTCTCCGCCTGACAGCTTGACACGCTCGAGATCGGGAAGCGGATCAATGATCCGGGCCACGTCGTCGACCAATAGGGTCTTGCGCTCAAGCAAATCATACGCCCCGCAATAATCGCAACGAAAATTGCAGCGGGACGTCACGCCGATTTCAAGTGCCCTCAAGCGGCCGGGGCCGACCTTCTGCATTTCAAGTGATTTGAATGCCAATTTGCCCCCCCTTTTTTTAGGCCGGACATCCAGGCGTGGAAGCGCCAGTCTGCTGAAGCGATAATACGTGACCAAGCTGGCGGCCCACAAGGTAGTTTGTCAGCCGACCTGCCC
>Ga0070714_100000837_pt1 | contig 21788 bp, 21 predicted proteins | sample LARL83metaG_FD_65450 | JGI IMG/M metagenome (GOLD analysis project Ga0070714, IMG submission 65450) | Corn, switchgrass and miscanthus rhizosphere microbial communities from Kellogg Biological Station, Michigan, USA - LAR L8-3 metaG | ecosystem: Host-associated > Plants > Roots > Rhizosphere ... | reverse complement strand
CACCAGCATCACCGGGTCGGCTGCGGGCGGGTCCAGCCGCCGGGCCAGGGCGGCCTTGCTGGCGCTGGAGAAGTCGGCGCGCCAGAACGCGACGTGCGTCCAGCGAGCCGGGTCCACCGCGATCGTCTGCCGCGAGGCGTTGGCGAAGTCGGTGTAGTCGTCGACGGCCATGGCGTGATGGCCCGACGGGTCCAGCCGGGCGACGGTCGCGGCCAGGTCCTGCCCCGGGGCGGGCAGGACGTCGAGGACCTCCGCCGCGCCGGTCCGGGTCGCGGCGACGTCGGCGATGTTGGAGCGGGTGACGGTCCACGCCGAGATCGAGAAGCAGGCCAGCGCGAAGGCGGCCGCGAGCACGGTCAGGGACCGCATCCCGGCCAGGCGGCGGGCCACCTGTCGCACGGCGAGGAAGGCCCCGATGTGACCGTGCCCACCGGTCAGCCGGAACAGCCTGCGACATGCCCACGGGAGCAGCCGCGCGACCAGGACCGCGACCGCGAGCCCGAGAAGACCGGGCACCAGGACTGCCAGCACGTGGGTGGAGGCGGAGGAGAACGCGCCGCTGACGTACAGCTCCGCCAGCCCCGCCCCGGTGGCCACCAGGAGCGCCACGTCCAGGGCCCAGCCTCGCCTGGTCACCGCGTTCCCCGCGCGCCGCCACTGCTCCACCACGGGGCGGGCGACGATGCGGCGTGCCGCCAACGCTGCGGCGCCCAGCCCGCCGGACACCGCGATCGCCGCGGCAGCGACCGTCCACCCGCCGATGGTGACCGCGGTCCCGGGCCGCAGGATCTCCTGGGAGAGCGCCAGGGTGGCCGCCCAACCCACCGCGATGCCGGCCGGGAGGGCGACCAGCAGCAGGCTGACCGGCTCGGCAAGCCCGAAGCGGAGGGTGCGCAGTCGGCCCAGGCCGCGCACCTTGGCCAGCGCGATGTCCGGTCCGCGGAGCTCGGCCGCGTCGGTGATGACCAGGAACAGCAGCAGCCACACGAGCGCCAGCAGCTGGGCGGTGATCAGCACCACCGGGACCAGGAGCTTGCGCCAGCTCGACGTCGCGGCGTCCAGGGCGGTCTTGATCCCGCTGACGGGGGTGAGGCCGTCGTGGGTCAGCTGCGCCGAGATCTGGTCGATGCTGTGGTGCAGCGCCGGCACCCGGTCCGGGGTGACCGCGTCCAGGGCCAGCAGGAGGTCGACCATGGAGGTGCCCACGGCGTGTTCCGGGAACGTGGCGAAGGTGGCGCGGACGGTGAACACGGCGTCGACGGGGTCCGGGCCGGGCACCGGCACGAACAACCCTTCCTGCGGGAAGTAGCCGCGGTTGAACCAGTACCTGGCGTCCGGGTGCACCGGCAGGTAGATCCCGACCACCCGCAGGTACCCGAGGGCCAGCCGGTCACCCACCGCGAGGTGGTTGCGCTCGGCGAGCGCCTTGCTGACGACCGCGTCGCCGGCCCGACGTGGGCAGCGCCCCGTCACCATGTGCAGGTGGGGGCACAGTCCGCTCCGCCAGACGATGCTCGTGGCCTCGTTGCTCGCCGGCTGGAATGGCATCTCCTGGCCCAGCACGGCCTTGTCCAGCAGGCTCGGTGCCGCGGAGTGCCGCCGGGCGTCCTGGACCTCGGCGAGCAGGTCGTTCTCCGCGGCCAGCGGCCCGTCGAAGGTGGTCTCGACGCCCTGCCCGATCGTCGGGGCGGCGTGCAGCGTGTCGGCGAGGATCGAGCGCTGCGCGGCGAAGTAGTACGTCGGACCGGCGGCGGCTGCCGCGGTCGCGATCACCGCGACGAGCAGGATCATCGCCGAGAGCCCGCGACGTGCGCGCAGCCCCCGCCACAGCGGTCCGAGGCGCCCCCTCACAGAGCTCCTCGTCCGGTGCCGGAAACGGTGGGCATGCGTCAGCGCCTCTCGCGTCGCAGGTGCCCGGTCACCCTAAGGCCGGGCAGCCCGGCCCGAACTGTGTACGCACCAACCGTCACCGAACTGCAACGTCGGACTCAGCCGCGGCGCTTGACCAGCCGCGTCTCGCCCGCACCGGCCTGCGGAGCCGGCCGGAAGCCGGCCCTCCGGAACGGCCGCGGGTCCGCATCGGGTCCGAGATGTACGGCGACCGCTCCCGCCTGCTCCGGCGCGAGCTCCGCCAGCCGGTCCACCAGCCACCGGTGCAGTCCCGAGTCGTGCAGGTCGGGCACCACCATCACCCTCGCGATGGCCCAGGTCGCCGCCGCGTTCCCCTCCTCCGGCGCGGACGGCGCTTCAAGGCGCGCCCGCGCGGAGGCGACCAGCCGCCCGTCAGCCCGCACCACGAGGGTGGTCCACTCCTCCAGGGAGCGGGCCACGTCGGTCAGGTCCTCGTCGAGCCCGGGGATCTTCAGACTGCCGAGCGTCCGGGCCTGCCGCAGCAGACAGGCCCGCTGCAGGGTCAACAGCTCGGGCACGTCGGCGTGCCGGGCGGCACGAGTGTGCGTGTCACCCTCCGGCGCGCCGGTCAGCGCCAGCCGCTGGCTCGAGTGGATCAGGTCGGGTCGGCGGCGGGCGGTCCGTCGTACCGCCTGGGCGTGGCGCCAGGCCGCGATCCTGCCGTGGTCACCGCTCTGCAGCTCCTCCGGCACGTCGAAGCCGCGCCAGCTGGGGGGCTTGGTGTAGACGGGACACTCCAGCAGCCTGTCGTCCCCGTGTGACTCCTCGGTCAGCGACTCGGGGTTGCCCATGAAGCCGGGCAGCAGGCGGACCACCGCCTCGATGACCGCCAGCGCGGCCACCTCCCCGCCGTTGAGGACGTAGTCGCCGATGGACAGCTCGTGCACCGGCATCCGGGTGCGTGCGTGCGCGGCCACTCGTTCGTCGATGCCCTCGTAGCGGCCGCAGGCGAACACCAGCCAAGGCCGGCCGGCGAGCCGGTGCGCCAGCTGCTGGGTGAACGGCTCGCCCGACGGCGTCGGCACCACCAGCACCGGTTCCGGTTCCGGCGCCGGGCCGACGATCTCGTCCAGCGCCTCCCCCCACGGCTCGGGCCGCATGACCATGCCAGGGCCGCCGCCGTACGGCGTGTCGTCGACGGTGCGGTGCCGGTCGTGGGTCCAGTCGCGCAGGTCGTGGACCCGGACATCTAGCAGCCCGGACCGGCGGGCCTTCCCTGGCAGGGACAGGTCCAGGGGCGCGAAGTAGTCAGGGAAGATGGAGACGACGTCGATGCGCACGCGTCATTCCTCGGGGGCGGGGCGCAGCAGCCCGGGACGGTCATCGACCACGATCCGCCCCGCCGCCACGTCCACCGAGGGAACCAGGGCGGCCACGAACGGCACCAGCGCCTCGTGACCGTCGGTGGTCCGCACCGCGAGCAGGTCCTGCGCGGCGCCGTGCAGGATGCCGGTCAGCTCACCGGCGACCGCACCGTCCGTGGTGAGCACCTGGGCGCCGATGAGCTGGTGGTCGTAGAACTCGTCGGGGTCGTCGGGACGCTCGGCGTCGTCGACCGCACAGACCAGCACCAGTCCGCGGGCCGCCTCGGCGGCGCTCCGGTCGGTGATCTCCTCGAAGCCGACCAGCAGCCGGTTCTGGTGCCAGCGGGCCGACCGCACGCTGAGGCTGGTGGGCCGGCCGGGGCCGTGCGGGGCCGCACCCCCCGGGGTCCGGGTGGCCAGCACCGCGCCCACCGCGAACCGACGGTCCGGCTCGTCGGTACGCGGCTCGACCGACACCTCGCCGTACAGGCCGTGCGGCTTGGCGATCCGGCCCACCACCACCTCGTTCAGCTAACGCCTCCGGTCGACGTCCACGAAGTCGATCCGGGCCCCGGAGCGACCCGCCAGTGCGCCGATCACGGTGCGCAGGGCGGTCGCGGTGCGTCCGTTGCGGCCGATCACCTTGCCGAGGTCGTCGGGGTGCACCCGCACCTCCAGCAGCGGCCCGCGCCGCAGCTGCTTGTCGCGCACGGTGACGTCGTCCGGGTGGTCGACGATCCCCCGGACCAGGTGCTCGAGGGCCTCGGCGAGCATCACGGTCAGCTCTCGGCCGGAGTCTCGGTGTCGCCCCCAGTGGCGACCTCGGCGGCCGGGGTGTCGGCCCCCGTGGCCTCCGGAGCCTGCGACTCGCCCTGGTCGGCCTCGGCGGCCGCGCCCTCAGGAGTCTCGGCGCCCGGGGTCTCGTTGTCCGACGGGGCCTCCGCGGACTTCTTGGCGGTCTTCTTGGCGGTCTTCTTGGTCACCGCGTCCGTCTGCGGCTCGCCGGCGGACTCCTTCAGCGCCTCGTTGAAGATCTCGGTCTTGTCCCGCTTGGGCTCGGCGACCTTCAGCGTGCCCTCGGCACCCGGCTCACCCTTGAACTTCTGCCAGTCGCCGGTGACCCGCAGGATCGCGGCGACCGCCTCGGTGGGCTGGGCGCCGACACCGAGCCAGTACTGCGCCCGCTCGGAGGTCACCTCGATGAACGAGGGCTCCTCCTTGGGGTGGTACTTGCCGATCTCCTCGATCACCTTGCCGTCGCGCTTCTTGCGGGAGTCGACGACGACGACGCGGTAGTACGGCGCGTGGATCTTGCCCATGCGCTTCAGACGAATCTTGACGGCCACGAGAGTGGTTGTCTCCTCGGAATCGTGTTCGGGTGAGCGTCCTGGCCTGGTGGGGACCGGCCAAGGCGCTGCGCGGTGCCACGCCCGCCGGATGAGAGGGACGGCGAGCGCGACGTCAGCGGGCTATTCTGCCAGACGAGTGCGGGCGGACTCCAATCGGAGCCGGCCGCGGGAAGGGGGACGGGTGCCGGCAGCGACGCCGTTCACGCCGCCGGCGTGGGTGAACGCGCCACCGCGGCTCAGCCAGCGGTTCCCGGCGCTGTACCCGGTGGCGGTCCTGGTGCACCGCGGGCGTCGGCGGGTCCGCTGGCTGACGTCCGGCGACGCCTGGGCCCGGTCGTACGCCGACGCGGACCTGTCCCACCGCGTCAAGCGCCACAGCTCGTTGCTGTTGCGCCGGCTCGGCGAGTCGGAGATGTGGCTGCAGCACAACAAGATCGTCAACCTCCGGCTCGCGTCGGCCCGGCTCGACCGCATCATCATCCGGCCCGGGGAGACGTTCTCGTTCAACCGCGTCGTCGGCAACTGCACCCGGCGCAAGGGATACGTCGACGGGATGCGGCTCTCCGACGGCGAGGCCCAGGTCGGGGTCGGCGGCGGGATCTGCCAGCTGGCGAACCTGCTGCACTGGCTGGTTCTGCACTCGCCGCTCACGGTCGTGGAGCGCTCGGAGCACAGCTTCGACCCGTTTCCCGACAACGGGCGGGTGCTGCCCTGGGGGGTCGGCTGCTCGATCGCCTACAACTACGTGGACCTGGCCTTCCGCAACGGCACCAGCGACACGTACCAGCTGCGCGTGCGCGTCGGGGACCAGCACCTGCACGGCGAGCTGCGCACCGATCGCCCTCCGGAGCACAGCTACCGGGTGTTCGCGCGCGACGAGCAGTTCATCCGGCACGGCGCGGACCACTACCGGCGCAACGAGATCTGGCGCCGTGTCGTCGACCGACGCACCGGGGACCAGGTTGGCGAGGAGCTGCTCCTGCGCAACTGCGCCCTGGTGAAGTACGTCCCCTCCGGTGTGCCCGTCCTCGACAGCGACAGCGTCGCCGCGTCCTGAGCGGTCAGCCCACCACCGCACCGCGCAGCACGATCCGCCGCGGGCTGCGCAGCACACCGAGGTCCTGCAACGGGTCGCCCTCCAGCACCAGGAAGTCGGCGGCCGCGCCCTCCTCGAGCATGGCGTCGACCCCGAGCCAGGCGCGTGCCCGCCAGGACGCCGCCCCCAGCGCGTCCCGCGGGCTCAGACCGTAGGACGCCAGCTCGATCACCTCCTCGGCGATCAGCCCGTGCGGCAGGACGCCGCCGGCGTCGGTCCCGGCATAGATCGGCACGCCGGCCTCGTAGGCCGCGCCGATGGTGGCCCGTCGCCGCTCGAACAAGGCGGTCATGTGCGCGGCGTACTTCGGGAACTTCGCGCCGCCGGCCGCGGCATAGGTCGGGAAGTTGTTCAGCTGCTTCGCGGTGGGCACCAGCGCCACCCCACCGGCGACCATGGCGTCGATGAGGTCCTCCGAGAGCCCGGTGCCGTGCTCGATGCAGTCGATCCCGGCGCCGATCAGGTCCGGCAGCGCGTGCTCCCCGAAGACGTGCGCGGTCACCCGGGCCCCCCGCTCGTGGGCGGCCCGCATGGCCTGCTGCAGCGACTCCCGGGTCCACGACGGGGTGAGGTCGCCGGCTTCCCGGTCGATCCAGTCACCGACCAGCTTGACCCACCCGTCGCCACGCTCGGCCTCCCGGGCGACGTACGCCGCCAGGTCCTCGGGCTCGATCTCGTGGGCGTAGTTGCGGATGTAGCGTCGCGTCCGGGCGATGTGCCGGCCGGCCCGGATCAGCCTCGGCAGGTCCTCGCGGTCGTGGATCCAGGAGGTGTCCGCCGCCGAGCCGCAGTCGCGCAGCAGCAGCGCCCCGGCGTCCCGGTCGGCGAGCGCCTGCTTCTCCTGCACGTCCTCCGGGACCGCGCCGTTCTCGTCCAGCCCCACGTGGCAGTGCGCGTCGACGAGACCGGGGAGGATCCAGCCTTCGGCGACGAGCTCGGCGGAGGCGACCTTCTCGTAGCTGACCCGGCCGTCCACGACGTACAGGTCCCTCGGCTCGCCGTCGGGCAGCACCGGCCCCCGGAACAGGAGTGCACTCACGAGAGCCGACGCTACCGTCCGCCCGCCGCGGCCCGGTCAGCGGTTGAGGAACTTGGTGATGTCGTCCGGGAGCTCGAAGTCGGAGCGGTCAGGGGCCTCGGTGCCGGAGGGCAGCCCGAACGGGTTGCCGCCGTCGGCGGAGGAGCGGGTGGCCGCGGCCTTCTCCTGGGCGGCCCTCTTGGCGGGGTTGCCCGACTGGCGCTTGGCCTTGCTCTTCTTGGCCGCCTGCTTGCCCTTGCCGCGCTTCCCGCCGCCGATTCCGCCCATGCCGGGGACTCCCGGCATGCCGGGCAGGCCACCGCCCCTGGCCATCGACATCATCATCTTGCGGGCCTCGAAGAACCGGTCCACGAGCTGGTTCACGTCCGAGACCTCAGTGCCGGAGCCGCGGGCGATCCGGGCCCGTCGGGAGCCGTCGATCATCTTCGGGTTCTGCCGCTCCGCGGGCGTCATCGAGTAGATGATCGCCTGGACCCGGTCGATCTCCCGCTCGTCGAAGTTCTCCAGCTGCTCGCGGAACTGGCCCATCCCGGGCAGCATGCCCATGATCTTCGACAGCGACCCCATCTTGCGGATCTGCTGCATCTGCTGCAGGAAGTCCTCGAGGGTGAACTCGCCCTTGCCGGTGAGCTTCTCGGCAGCCTTGGCGGCCTGCTCGGCGTCGAAGGCCTTCTCCGCCTGCTCGATCAGGGTGAGCACGTCACCCATGTCGAGGATCCGCGACGCCATCCGGTCGGGGTGGAACAGGTCGAAGTCGGTGAGCTTCTCCCCCGCCGATGCGAACATCACCGGCTTGCCGGTGATCGAGGCGATGGACAGCGCCGCTCCGCCTCGGGCGTCACCGTCGAGCTTGGTGAGCACCACGCCGTCGTAGCCGACGCCGTCCAGGAACGCCTGTGCGGTGTTCACCGCGTCCTGACCGATCATCGCGTCGACGACGAACAGGATCTCGTCCGGGTTCACCGCGTCGCGGATGTCCGCGGCCTGCTGCATCAGCTCGGCGTCGACACCCAGCCGGCCCGCGGTGTCGACGATCACCACGTCGTGCAAGGTGCGGCGCGCCTCCTCGACCCCGCCCCGGGCGACCACGACGGGGTCGCCGACGCCGTTGCCCGGCTCCGGGGCGTAGACCGTGACCCCGGCGCGCTCGCCGTTGACCTGCAGCTGGGTGACCGCGTTCGGTCGCTGGAGGTCGGCGGCCACCAGCAGCGGGCTGTTGCCCTGCTCCTTCAGCCACAGACCCAGCTTCGCGGCCAGGGTCGTCTTGCCGGAGCCCTGCAGACCGGCCAGCATGATCACGGTCGGCGGGTTCTTGGCGAACCGGAGCCGGCGGGTCTCCCCGCCGAGGATCCTGACCAGCTCCTCGTTGACGATCTTGACGATCTGCTGGGCGGGGTTCAGCGCCTGGCTGACCTCGGCGCCACGAGCCCGCTCCTTGACCGCGCCGACGAACTCGCGGACCACCGGCAGCGCGACGTCGGCCTCCAGCAGCGCGATCCGGATCTCCCGGGCGGTGGCGTCGATGTCAGCCTCGGACAGCCGTCCCTTGCCGCGCAGGTTCTTGAACGTGTCGGCGAGGCGGTCGGAGAGAGTCGCGAACAATGCTGTCAGTCCTCGGTGTCGGCGCTGGTCGGACCGGCAACCGGCCGGTCGGTTCAGGCGTCAAGGGTAGCCGGAATGTCCAACGCGGAGCGTACGACGGACCCCGCCCCGGGCCGGGAGACGGTCATCGAGCCGTCCACCGACACCGTCGCCGGCCCGCCGAAGTGGTAGCCGGCCTCCCCGTGTGCGACCAGGTCGATGCCGGCGGTCTCGTGGTGGGCGGGCACCCGGAAGCCCACCAGCCCGTCAAGCACCTTGCCGAGCACCCCTGCCACCGCGAACGAGAAGCCACCCACGGCCACCACCGCCAGGACCTGCTTGCCGAGCAGGACGACCCCGCCGCCGTACAGCAGCCCCCCGTCCACCGCGAGGAACCCCAGCCCCACCGACCCCAGCGCTCCGCCGACCAGGTGCACCCCGACGACGTCGAGGGAGTCGTCGAAGCCGAGCCGCCACTTCAGGGACACCGCGAGCGCGCACACCGCGCCGCCCACCGCCCCCAGCACGCATGCGCCCAGCGGGGACACGAACGCGCACGCGGGGGTGATCGACACCAGCCCGGACACCGCGCCGGAGGCGGCGCCGAGGCTGGTGTAGTGCCCCTCCCTGAGCCGCTCCACCGCCATCCAGCCGAGCACCGCCGCCGCGGTGGCCAGCTGGGTGTTCACGAAGGCCAGCGCGGCCGTGCTGCCGGCCGACAGCGCGGATCCGGCGTTGAAGCCGAACCACCCGAACCACAGCAGGCCGGCGCCGAGCATCACGAGCGGACGGCTGTGCGGGTGCATCGGCTCGTGTCGCCAGCCGATCCGCCGGCCGAGCACCAGCGCGAGCGCCAGCCCGGCGGCGCCGGCGTTGACGTGCACCGCGGTGCCCCCGGCGAAGTCGAGCACCCCCATCCCGGCCAGCCATCCGGGGTGGCGGCCGTGTGCGTCCCCGGACGAGAACACCCAGTGCGCCACCGGGAAGTAGCAGATGCTCACCCAGAGCGCCACGAACGCCAGCCAGGTGCCGAACCGGGCGCGGTCGGCGATGGCGCCGCTGACCAGCGCCGGGGTGATCACCGCGAACATCAGCTGGAACGCGGCGAACGCCAGCGCGGGCACCGGGAAGGTCGCACCGTTGACCGTCGGCTGCGTCGCCAGGCCGCTCAGCCCGGTCGCCCCCAGGCCGCCCCACAGCCCGCCGAGCCGGGCGGTGTGCCCGAACGCCACCGAGTAGCCGAACAGCACCCACAGCACGGACACCACGCCGATCGAGGCGAAGCTCATCATCAGCATGTTCAGCACGCTCTTGGCGCGCACCATCCCGCCGTAGAAGAATGCCAGCCCGGGAGTCATCAGCAGCACCAGCGCCGCCGACACCAGCAGCCAGGCGGTGTCGCCGCTGTCGAAGTGTGGGCTCATCAGGCATCCTCCCGTCGCGTGCCGCCACTGTGCCCGGGCGACGTTTCCCCGGGAGGGCCGCCAGGTTTCGACCGCGTGTCGGACTCGCCGGTCGTGTTACGTCCGCGTGAACGGGGTACCGATCGTCGATTTCGATGCCGGGAGGCTCCGTATCGTGGAAGGCATGAGCGGGCACGTAGCCGGCCCCGAGCCGGCCCACCGTCGCCGGGGCAGGCCCCGCGACCCTGCCACCGACGAGCACATCGTGACCGCTGCCGCGGACCTGATGCTGACCCGCGGCTTCGACAAGATGACGGTGGACGACGTGGCCACGCGGGCGGGCGTCGGGAAGGCGACCGTCTACCGCCGCTGGCCGTCGAAGGAGGACCTCGCGGTCGCGGCCATGGACCGGGTGTATGGCGTGGAGATCCCCGAGCCGGACACCGGCTCTGTGGAGAGCGACCTCCGCCAGAGCTACCGGGAGCTGCTGACGGCGGTGAACACCCCGGCCGGACGGGACCTGCTGCGGGCCTCGATCACCGAGTCGCTGCGCGACGAGCGGATCGCCGGGCTGTACCGGTCGGCCAGCGAGCGGCGCGAGCAGCAGACCCGACGCATCTTCGAGCGGGCGATCACCCGCGGCGAGGTTCGCGCGGACGCCGACCTGGACGCGCTCGCACAGTGGCTCAGCGGGCTGCTGGCGTTCCGGGTGGTCACCCAGCGGCCGCTGCCGACTGAGAACGACGTCGACGGGCTGGTGCGGCTGACCCTGAGCGGCGCCCGGGCCGGCCCGGCGGACGGCGCCGGACCGGTGGGCTGAGGCCTCAGCCGGACACGTCCAGCAGCGCGTCGACGAACGTCTCCGGGTCGAACGGGGCCAGATCGTCCGGCCCCTCACCCAGCCCGACGAACTTGACGGGCACCCCGAGCTCGCGCTGCACGGCCACCACGATGCCCCCCCTGGCCGAGCCGTCCAGCTTGGTCAGCACGATGCCGGTGACGTCGACCACCTCCCGGAAGACCCGGGCCTGGATCATCCCGTTCTGCCCGGTGGTGGCGTCGAGCACGAGCAGCACCTCGGTCACCGGGGCCTGCTTCTCCACGACCCGCTTGACCTTGCCCAGCTCGTCCATCAGACCGGTCTTGTTCTGCAGCCGGCCGGCGGTGTCGATGAGCACCACGTCGGCCTCGCGCTCCACCCCGTGCTTGACCGCCTCGTAGGCGACGCTGGCCGGGTCGCTGCCTTCGGGACCGCGCACCGCCGGGGCACCGACCCGCTCCCCCCAGGTGGCCAGCTGCTCCGCGGCCGCGGCGCGGAAGGTGTCGGCGGCGCCGAGCACCACCTGCTTGTCCTCGGCGACCAGCACCCGGGCGAGCTTGCCCACGGTAGTGGTCTTGCCGGTTCCGTTGACCCCGACCAGCAGCACCACGCCCGGGACGCCGTTCTTGCGGTCGACGTCGATGGAGCGGTCCATCGACGGGTCGACCAGGTTCAGCAGCTCCTCGCGCAGCACCGTGCGCGGGTCGGCGGCGGCCCCCTCCACCCGCAGGCGGGTGCGCAGGTGCTCCACCAGCTCATGGGTCGGCTTCACGCCCACGTCGGCGGTGAGGAGGGTGTCCTCGATCTCCTCCCACGCGTCCTCGTCGAGCCGGTCCCGCGACAGCAGGCTGAGCAGGCCGCGCCCGAGCGCGCCCTGGGACCGGGACAGCCGCTCCCGCAGCCGGACCAGCCGGCCCGCCGGCGACTCGGGCCGCTCCACCGTGGGCGGCGGAGCGACGACCGGAAGGTCGGTGTCCTCGACGGTGCGCCGCGGCTCCTCCTGCGGTGGCGCGGCATCCTCCCCGACCCGCGTCTCCTCGGGAGGGGGCTCGACCGTGGTCTCGGTGCCCCGGCGACGGAACGCAGTCGTCACCAGACCGGCGATGAGCGCGACCGCGAGGACGCCGATGACGATGATCAGAAAGAAGAACTCACCCACGCGCACCATCCAAGCAGACAAGAGAACCCGAGCGTCGCCGTGCTCCACGACCCCCGCCGCGTCAGTGGTGCTGGTGCTCCCGCTGGTTGTCGAGGGTCGGCAGCATCTGGACGCCCCGCCGCATCGCGTCGCCGACCCAGGCGGCCTGCGGCACGTCCTCGCCACGGTGCGGGAACGCGACGTACAGCACGACCACCCCCGCGACCAGCATGATCACGAGCATCAGGAGCACGATCCAGACCACTGCACACCATTTTCGAGAGAGGAGTCACGCCGGCCGTCGGCGCACCGGGACTACACTGCCCCGATGCGCCAGGGCCAAACGCCCGTTGGCAGCTGCCGCTGCGGCGGGGCGGTCTCAGTCCTCGGTGCCGCGGCCGGTGAGCAGCGGGGTCACCGCGGCCCGGATCGCGTCCGGCAGCGGGCGGACGGTACGCCGGCCCTGGCCGGCCGTGTTGTCGACATAGACGTGCACGAACCGGCCCTCGGCCGCAGCCTCCTCCGCCTCGCCCTGGAACAGGCCCACCCGGTAGACGACCGAGGAGGTGCCGACCCGTTCGGCGGCCAGCCCGATGTCCACCGGATCCGGGAAGCCGATCTCGCGGAAGTACCGGCAGCCCGTCTCGGCGACCACACCCACCACCGGGAGTCGGCGGATGTCCACGCCGGTGGCCTCCATGAGGTGCGCGTTCACAGCGGTGTCGAACAGCTGGTAGTAGGTGGCGTTGTTCATGTGGCCGTAGACGTCGTCGTCGTCCCACCGGGTGGTGGCCCGCCGCCAGACGACGTAGTCGCGCCGGGTGGGCCGCGGCGGCCGCTCCGCCGGCGTCATCGGGCCGCGCTCGACATGCCCTTCGCGGCGGCTCCGGCCCTCGAGCCGATCACTGCGCGACCGCCTCTGGAACCGTCTCGCGCAGCCGTTGGGAGATCACCGTGGAGACCCCGTCGCCGCGCATGGTGACGCCGTAGAGCGCATCGCCGACCTCCATGGTGCGCTTCTGGTGGGTGATAACCAGCAGCTGGCTGTTCTCGCGCAGCTCCTCGTAGATCTCCAGCAGCCGGCCCAGGTTGGTGTCGTCCAGGGCGGCCTCGACCTCGTCGAGGATGTAGAACGGCGACGGGCGGGCCTTGAACAGCGCCACCAGGAAGGCGACGGCGACCAGGGACCGCTCCCCGCCGGAGAGCAGCGACAGCCGCTTGACCTTCTTCCCCGGCGGCCGGGCCTCCACCTCGATGCCGGTGGTGAGCATGTCCTGCGGGTCGGTGAGCACCAGCCGGCCCTCGCCGCCCGGGAACAGCCGGGCGAACACCGAGTCGAAGGCGTCCCGAACGTCCTGCCAGGCCTCGGTGAACACCTGCTCGACCCGTTCGTCGACCTCGCGGACGATGTCCAGCAGGTCGCGGCGGGTCTTGCGCAGGTCCTCCAGCTGTTCGGTGAGGAACTTGTGCCGCTCCTCGAGCGCGGAGAACTCCTCGAGCGCCAGCGGGTTGACCCTGCCCAGCATCGCCAGGGCCCGCTCGGCGGACCGCAGCCGCTTCTGCTGCTCCTCGCGGACGAACGGCACCGGCGCCGGCGGCTCCTCACCCTCAACGGGCTGATGGCCGTCGGCGGGCTGCTCGGGCTGCACAGGCGGCACCGGGTTGTCCGGGCCGTAGTCGGCGACCAGGCTGTCCGCGTCGATGCCCAGCTCGTCCAGGGCGCGCTGCTCGAGCTGTTCGATCCGCATCCGCTGCTGCGCCCGGGCCATCTCGTCGCGGTGCACGGTGCTGACCAGCTCGTCGAGCTCGGACGCGAGCCGGCGGAGCTCGCCGCGCAGCGCGGTGAGCTGCTCCTCGCGGCCTCGCCGCGACTCCTCCACCGCCGCACGCTCCGCGGCCGCTGCCTCGACGGAGTGCTCCAGCCGGGCGAGCACCACCGCCACCCCCCGGGCCACCGCCTGGCCGGCGGCACCCTCGCGGGCCAGCCGCTCCCGGCGAGCCGCCGCCCGCGCGCGGGCCTCCCGCTCCGCCCGGGCCTGGTGCAGCAGGGTGTCCGCGCGGCCCGCCAGCGCGCGGGCGCGTTCCTCCGCCGTGCGCAGCGCGAGCCGGGCGTCCATCTCCCGCTGGCGCGCCGCCCGCGCCTCCTCGGCCAGCCGCTGCACCGCAGTGGTGTCCGGCTCCTCCTCCGGGGCGTCCTCCGCGGCCGCCAGCCGGCCCTCCAGCTCGGCCAGCCCGGCGAGGTGCTGGTCGCGGGAGGTCTCCGCGGCCTCGATCGCGGCCGCCAGCCGCTCCGCCTCGCCGCGGGCGGAGCGGGCCAGCGAGCCGAGCTGGCCGAGCTCCTCGGCGACCGCGGCCAGCGTGGCGTCGGACTCGTGCAGCTTCGCCAGGGCGACGTCGACGCGCTGCTGGGCGGCCACCCGCTCCTGCTCGAGCCGGGCCAGGTCGAAGCCGAGCCGCTCGCAGGCGTGGTGAGCCTCCTGGAGCCTGGCGGCGGCGTCGTCGACCGCCGCCTGCACCTCGATCAGGCTGGGCTGCGAGGACGAACCGCCGGACGCGAAGTGCCGCCCGAGCAGGTCTCCGTCGCGGGTCACCGCGACCACGTCGGGCAGGTCCGCCACCAGCCGCCGGGCAACGTCGAGGTCGTCGACGACGGCGACCTTGTGGAGCAGCCGGCGCAGGGCCGGCTGCAGGGCCTCCGGCGCGGTGGCCACCTCCGCGGCGTAGACCGCGGACTCGGGCAGCTGCGGCCAGGCGGCGTCGTCCGCGGAGGCGCCGGCGAGCAGCAGCCCGGCGCGGCCGAGATCCTCCGACTTCAGGTGCGCGATCGCGCCCAAAGCGGCGTCGGCGTGCGCCACGGCGACCGCGTCCGCGGCGCCGCCCAACGCGGCCGCGACCGCGGCCTCGTAGCCGGCCCGGACGGTGAGCAGCGCGGCCACCGACCCGAGCAGCCCGGACACCGAGTCGCTGGCGGCCAGCAACGCGCCGGCCCCGTCCTTGCGGTGCAGGCCGAGCTCAAGGGCCTCCTTGCGGGCGGTCAGCGCGCTTCGTTCCCGCTCGGCGAGCTGGGCCTCGTCTCGGAGCTTGGCGAGCCGCTCCTCGATGTCGGCCAGCGCGGAGCTGGCTCCCTCGTGCTCGGCGTCCAGGCCCTGCTCCCCCGCGTCGAGGCCGGCGACCTTGGTCTCGAGGGCGGTGAAGTCGCGCTGCGCCCGCTCCGCGCGGGCAGCCGCCTCCTCCCGGGCGGAGGCCAGCCGGCCGAGCTCGTCCTCGGCGGCCGCGACCCGGCTGCGGTGCGCGTTGACCTGGCCGTGCAAGCGGGCCAGCCCCTCCCGGCGGTCGGCGGCGGCTCGCTGCAGGGCCGCCACCCGGCGATCCTCCTCGCCGTGCGCGGCCTCCGCCTCCTGACGGGCCCGCACCGCGTCGTCCAGGGCGGTCTGGTTGGCCTGCACCTCCGCGGCGATCCCCTGCTCCTGCGCGCGGACCCGCTCCGCCTCGGCCTCCAGCTGCTCGGGGTCGCGGCCGGAGCCGGCGACCGGCTCCTCCGAGGCCTCCCGGGCGTTGCGCACGCGCTCCTCGGCCAACCCGGCGGTGCCCTTGAGGCGCTCCCGGAGCCCCGAGAGCGCGAACCAGGTCTCCTGCGCCCGGGCCAGCTGCGGCAGGCTCTCGCGCAGCTCGGCCTCGAGCCCGGACTCGGAGCCGCGGAGCCTTTCGAGCGAGGCCTCCACCTCGGCCCGGCGGGCCAGCAGCGCCGACTCGTCGGCCATCTCCTGCTGGAGCCCGGCGCGCGCGGTGACCAGGTCGTCGGCCAACAGCCGGGCGCGGGCGTCGCGCACGTCCGCCTGCACCACCGCGGCCTTGCGAGCCACCTCCGCCTGCCGGCCGAGCGGCTTGAGCTGGCGCCGGATCTCGGTCAGCAGGTCGCTGAGCCGGGTCAGGTTGCCCTCGGTCGAGTCGAGCTTGCGGAGCGCCTTCTCCTTGCGCTTGCGGTGCTTGAGCACCCCGGCGGCCTCCTCGACGAAGCCGCGTCGGTCCTCCGGGGTGGCGCGCAGGATGGAGTCCAGCTGGCCCTGTCCCACGATCACGTGCATCTCCCGGCCGATGCCGGAGTCGGAGAGCAGCTCCTGCACGTCGAGCAGCCGGCACGAGGTCCCGTTGATGGCGTACTCGGACCCGCCGTTGCGGAACATCGTGCGGCTGATGGTGACCTCGGAGTACTCGATGGGCAGCGCCCCATCAGAGTTGTCGATCGTCAGCGCGACCTCCGCGCGACCGAGCGGCGGCCGGCCGGACGTGCCCGCGAAGATGACGTCCTCCATCTTCCCGCCGCGCAGCGACTTGGCGCCCTGCTCGCCCATCACCCAGGCGAGCGCGTCGACCACGTTGGACTTGCCCGAGCCGTTGGGTCCGACGATGCAGGTGATCCCCGGCTCCAGCTGAAGGGTGGTCGCCGACGCGAACGACTTGAACCCGCGAAGCGTCAGGGTCTTCAGGTACAACGTGGGGCTCCTCACGGATCGCCGGTCGGCTGGACGCTGAGGCGGTCTGGCAGGGCTGCCGCGGGGAAGTTCAGCGGCAGCAGCCTACCTGGCGTGGGGCGCCGGCCCCGGGTCCCCACGCCCGACACGGCCGGGCAGGGTCAGGAGGAGAAGGCGGCTGGGCGGTGCCGAGCCGCGGGCGCGAGGCAGCCGCCGCGGGGCGGCGGAAGTGGGTGCGGTGCGAAGGTCAGGCGGGTTGCATGTTCTCATCGAGCGTGAGCAGCGACGACTCGTGCACGCTCGCGACAAGCTTGTCGTTGTCCGCCTGGAGCCGAAGCAGTCGGGCTTCGAGGTCGGTGACCCGCCGGCGGAGCTGCCGGTTCTCCGCGGTGAGCTGGGCGAGGACGCGAGGGTCGGTGCTGCTCATGTAGCCGAGGAGCGCCTTGGCCATAGTGATGTCCTCCGGTGGATGAGAGGTCCTGTTGCACCCCGCTAGGCGGCTGGATCGCAGCCGTGAAGTGAGGGTGTCCGCCTTCAAGGATCCCACTCTCCGACCCGCCCGGTCAATCCCCGCCCCCGCCGGGCGGCCGGGGGCGGGAGACGGCGCGGGGCCGGGGCTGACAACGGGGACAGAAGTAGGACGAACGGTTCATGAACGGCACCCGCACGATGGCGGTCCCACACCGTGAGCACGGCTGGTTCGCCCGGCCGTAGGCCTCCAACGACCGCTCGAAGTAGCCGCTCTCGCCGTTCACGTTGACGTAGAGCGCGTCGAAGGAGGTCCCGCCCTGTGCCAGCGCCTCCGCCATCACGGCGCGCACGCCGCCCAGCACGTCCTCCACCTGCGCGCGGCGCAGCTTCACCCCGAGCCGTTCGAAGTGCAGCCGGGCCCGCCAGAGCCCCTCGTCGGCATAGATGTTGCCGACCCCGGAGATCACGGTCTGGTCGAGCAGGATCCGTTTGATGCCCGAGCTGCGGCGGCGGACCAGCGCCTGGAACCGGGCCTCGTCGAAGGCCGGGTCCATCGGGTCGCGAGCGATGTGCGCGATCTCCGGCGGCAGCTGCGCGCCGCCCGCGGACAGCGAGAGGCCCCCGAACATGCGCTGGTCGACGAACCGCAGCTCGGTGCGGCCGAGCAGCGGCGGGGCGGACCCGTCCGGATCGGTGAGCTCCAGGCGCACCCGCAGGTGTCGCTCGGGCGGGGCGGCGACGGGCTGCACGAGCATCTGTCCGCTCATTCCCAGATGGGCGAGCAGCGCGTCGCCGCTGTCCAGCGGCAGCCACAGGTACTTGCCCCGCCGGCGCGCTCCGAGCACCCGCCGTCCGGTCAGCGCGGCGGCGAAGTCCGCGGGTCCGGGCGCGTGCCGGCGTACGACGCGGGGGTGCAGCACCTCCACGCGGCTGATGGTGCGACCGGTGACGTGCTGGTCGAGCCCCCGCCGCACCACCTCGACCTCGGGAAGCTCGGGCACCTCAGTCTTCGACCACCGGGCGGGCGGCGGTGACCCCGTGCTCCTCCACGATGGCGCGGTAGGCGGTCTCGGCGGCCTGCTGCTCGGCCTCCTTCTTCGACCGGCCGGTGCCGTGTCCGTAGCGCTGGTCGCCGACCTGCACCTGGGCGGTGAAGGTCTTCTCGTGGTCGGGACCCTCGTCCTCGATGACGTACTCCGGGACACCGAGGGAGTGCTCGGCGGCCAGCTCCTGGAGGCTGGTCTTCCAGTCCAGCCCGGCGCCGAGGCCGGCCGCGGCCTCCATCAGCGGGTCGAACAGCAGGTGCACGACGCCGCCGGCGGCCTCGAAGCCGCCGCTGAGGTAGACCGCACCGATCAGCGCCTCCACTGTGTCGGACAGGATCGACGACTTGTTGCGCCCACCGGTCGCCTCCTCGCCGCGGCCCAGCTTGATGTGCGTGCCGAGCCCGATGGTGCGGGCCACCTCGGCCAGCGCCCGGGCGTTGACGACCGCCGCGCGCAGCTTGGCCAACCGCCCCTCGGACAGGTCCGGGTGCGCTCGGAACAGCGTCTCGGTGACCACCACGCCGAGCACCGAGTCGCCGAGGAACTCCAGCCGCTCGTTGGTGGGCAGACCCCCGTGCTCGTATGCGAAGGACCGGTGCGTGAGCGCGCGGTCGAGCATCTCAGGGTCCAGCGGTGGCTTCCCGAGCGCCTCCCGCAAGTCGTCGTACGACGGCTCGCTCACGGCCGCTCCTAGAGGACCTGGCGCCGCTCCGTGCGGGCGCCGTACTGACCGCACTCGGGGCAAGCCCGGTGAGGCAGGTGCCGGGCGCCGCACGCGGGGTTGGCACAGGTCACCAGCGAGGGGGCGACTGCCTTCCACTGCGACCGGCGGTGACGCGTGTTGCTGCGCGACATCTTCCGCTTGGGTACGGCCACGGTCTCACTCCTCTGTCGGGCCGGATCCGTTCCGGCCGGTTGCTTCGTGTGGTCCTACGTCCAGCCCGCCCAGCGCGGCCCACCGCGGGTCGACCGGCTCCTCGTGCTGGTGGTGCGGGTCGTCGGCGAGCCTGGCACCGCACAGGGTGCACAGGCCGGGGCAGTCTTCCCGGCACAGCGGCTGGAACGGCAGCGTGAGCACCACCGCATCCCGCAGCAGTGGTTCGAGGTCGAGCAGGTCGCCCTCCAACCGGCTGGTCTCGTCGTCCTCGTCGTCGTCGGTCTCGCTGTCGTCGTAGACGAACAGCTCCTGGAAGTCGGCGACCACCTCGTCGTGGACCGGTTCCAGGCACCGCACACACTCGCCCTCGAGCCGGGCACGCGCGGTGCCGGTGACGAGGACGCCCTCCATGACCGCCTCGAGCCTCAGGTCGAACTCGATCGGCGACCCTTCGGGGACGCTGAGTACTTCGATACCGAGATCTGCCGGGGCCGGCTCGGTGAGCGACAGCCGACGCTGCGACCCCGGGCGGCGGCCGAGCTCGCGGGTGTCGAGCACGAGCGGCGCTCTCGGGTCGAGACGCACGGTTGTCACTTCCGTCATCGGGCACAGCAGATCACGGTCGCCGCCGGTGACACGACCTTGACCGCACCGACCGGACGACGAACCGCCCTCCAGCCTACCGGCATGGACCGGTCTCGGCCAATTCGCGTCGACGGCGCGGTCCCGCTCAGCCCTCGAGGTGCTCCGGCAGCACGATCTTGTCCGCCTCCTCGGGGGTCAGCGAGTCGAACGCGGTGCGCCCGGCCAGCCGCTCCCTTCCCCGGCGGACCGCCTCGATGGTGCGCTCAAGGGTGATCTCGAAGTTCGCGAGCTTCTGGTCGACGTAGTCGTCGGTCTCGTGCCGCAGCCCGTCCGCCTCGCCGCGGGCGCTCTCCAGCAGCTCGTCGGCCTTCCGCTTCGCGAGCCGGAAGACCTCGGTGTCCGACAGCACCCGCTCCCGCTCCTGGTGCGCGTCGGCCACCAGCTCCTCGGCCTGCCGCCGGCCGTCGTCGACGATGCCGTCCCGGTCCGCGAGCACCTTGCGCGCGTCGCTGAGCGCGGTGTCGATGCCTTCCCCGAGCTCGTCGAGAAGGGCCAGCAGCTCCCCACGGTTCACCATGGCGGACGCCGACATCGGCATCCCCTTGGCCCCCTCGACCACCTGCCGGATCTCGGCAAGCTTCGCGTGCACGTCCACGGCGGACCTTTCTGGTTCGTTGGGTCAGCAGCCCCCTCGCATGCCTGACCCGCTCGGTGCTCGACGGGCCCGTCTCCCCCCGGTCGAGACGGCGGCGCTGCCGCACCACGACGATACGTCCCTGCGCCGCGGATCACCTATCCGCGTCGGCTCGCTCGGCGAGCCGCGCGGTGAGCCGGGCGAGCACGGTGGCCGGCACCAGCGACGAGACGTCACCTCCGAACGCGGCCACCTCCTTGACCAGGCTGGAGGCCAGGAACGAGTACTCCGGGCTGGTGGGCACGAACACCGTCTCCACCTCGGCGAGCCGCGAGTTCATCTGGGCCATCTGCAGCTCGTAGTCGAAGTCGCTGACCGCCCGCAAGCCCTTGACGATGGCGTGCACCTGACGCCGGCGGCAGAAGTCGGTGAGCAGGCCTTCGAAGGAGTCGATGCTGACGTTGGGATAGTCGGCACAGACCTCGGTGAGCATCTCGATGCGCTCCTCCGGGCTGAACAGCCGCTGCTTGGACCTGTTCACCCCGACCGCCACGACCACTTCGTCGAACAGGCCGGCGGCCCTCGCGACGATGTCGATGTGGCCGTTCGTCACCGGGTCGAACGACCCGGGGCACACCGCTCTGCGCACCCTTGCCTCCTTCACCGCGCCGCCGGCTCAGGCCGGATCGGACCCCGCCGCGTGACCGTACCAAAGCGCCGTCTCCCCGTAGGTGCGCGCGCGTTCCACGACGTAGCCGGCCGGCCAGTGGGGGTCCGCGTCGCGGGCGGAGCGCTCCACCACCACCAGCGCCGCGTCGACCAGCCAGCCGTTGCCGGTCAGCTGCCGGAGCACGTGTCCCAGGTCCGCGTCGGGCAGGGAGTACGGCGGGTCGAGGAACACGATGTCGTACGGCGCCCGTGGCGGCTGGGCGAGCGCCCGGGTGACCGGGAGCGGCAGCACCTCGACGCCCTTGAAGGCAAGCGTGTCGGCGTTCTCGCGGATCAGCGCGGCGGTGCGCCGGTCCTGCTCGACCAGCGTGACCACCCCGGCACCTCGGGACCTGGCCTCGAGGCCGACCGCCCCGGAGCCGGCATAGAGGTCGAGGAAGCGCAGCCCGGTGATCGACCCGAGCGCCGAGTCGACCGCGGAGAACAGCGCCTCCCGGACCCGGTCCGAGGTCGGACGGGTGGACGTGCCGCGCGGTGTTCTGAGCCGGCGGCCGCCGGCCGTTCCCGCGATGATCCGAGTCATCGGTCCCCCTTGTCTTTCGTCGGCCGCCGTGTGGCGGCTACGCCTTGTCCAAGAACGCGGCCTGGTCCGACTCGTCGAGCCGGTGGATGGCCGCGGCCAGGTCCGGGTGCGCCGCCAGCTCCGGGTCCTCCTCCACCACGGCGGTGGCGGACTCCCGGGCTTCGGCGATCACGTCCTCGTGCCGGATCACCGACAGCAGCCGCAGGCTCGAGCGGCGCCCGGACTGGCTGGTACCCAGCACATCACCTTCCCGACGCTGTTCGAGGTCCACCCGGGACAGCGCGAAGCCGTCGTTCGTGGACGCCACCGCGTCGAGCCGGTCCCGCGCGGCCGACCCGCTGGGCGCGCTGGTGACCATCAGGCACAGCCCGGGCCATCGTCCGCGACCGATGCGGCCGCGGAGCTGGTGGAGCGCCGAGACGCCGAACCGGTCGGCGTCCATGACGACCATCACCGAGGCGTTCGGCACGTCGACGCCGACCTCGATGACAGTGGTGGCCACCAGCACGTCGATCTCCCCGGCCGCGAAGCCGCGCATCACCAGGTCCTTGTCCTCGGCGCTCATCCGCCCGTGCAGGATGCCCACCGTCAGGCCCGCCAGCGGGCCGGAGGCCAGCGCCGGCCCGAGCTCCTCGACGGCGGCCGGTGGCTCCGCGCCCAACGCGGCCGCCGGCTGCTCGTCCTCATCGGTTCCGGCGTCGATGCGCGGGCACACCACGTAGGCCTGCCGACCCTCCGCGACCTCCTCGCGCACCCGGGTCCAGGCGCGCTCGAGCCAGGCGGGCTGCTCGAGGACCGGCACCACCGTGG
>Ga0070714_100000834_pt1 | contig 21812 bp, 19 predicted proteins | sample LARL83metaG_FD_65450 | JGI IMG/M metagenome (GOLD analysis project Ga0070714, IMG submission 65450) | Corn, switchgrass and miscanthus rhizosphere microbial communities from Kellogg Biological Station, Michigan, USA - LAR L8-3 metaG | ecosystem: Host-associated > Plants > Roots > Rhizosphere ... | reverse complement strand
ACGCGATGCCTTCAATGAATACGCAGAGAACTGGGGTCGAATCATTCCACGTTGCGGGGGCCATCTCGTCGGCTATTTCCTGCCCCATGAGGGCACCAACAACATCGCATGGGGCTTGATCGCATTCGACAGCCTGGCTTCGTACGAAGCCTATCGCACCCGCTTGAAGCAGGATCGGGAAGGCCACGCAAACTTCGCCATGGCACAGACCAGGCGTTTCATCCTTCGCGAGGAGCGGTCGTTCGTGGAAGCTGTAGATGGAACATTCGGCGTGCCCGCACGGGACTACGGACAAGCGACCGCGTAAAGGCGCCTGACGGCTCCCGACAGGCTCACGGAGGCTGAGTGCTGAGTTTCACCCACGCTGGAGTCAAACAGCGGCGTAGCCGTGTGCGTTGAACGAATTGTTATGCAGCATCATTGGGCCAGATAGAAATCCAGGGGGATAAGCTCGATGGCCCATCCACCTTCTTCGCCCAGCGTGGCGGCCGGGTGCATGGATGCGATGCGCAGCGCCTCGTCACGGCTCTCCGCTTCGATGATGAACAAGCCGCCCACCACTTCCTTCGACTCGGTGTACGGCCCATCGCTGACGTGCGTCTTGCCTTTGCGCGGGCGAAGTGTCATCCAGCTGTCCAGGTCGCCAAGCGACGCGGAAACCAGCACCTTGCCGGTAGCGCGCATCTTCTCGTCCAGGGCCGGGCATTGGCTCACCAATGCCTTGACATCGCTTTGCGCCATCGCGGCGAATTTTTCGGGGGTGAAGTAAGCCAGGCCAACGTATTTCATGAGAGATTCTCCGGGGTAGATGCACTGACGACGAAGCTGATGACCGGAAATCGACAAGGCTCCGGGGAATTTGCAGCGGGCTCTCGGCCAGCCTGTCCGCTTTGGTCGAAACCGAACGTCCCAACCTCGCCGAGATCCGGCAAGTGCTCCGGCGTTTCAATCTCGTCCTCCGTCCCCATTGATCGTGGGGAACTTCCAGAACGAAAGTAGTCATTTCGATTTGATTGCGCCGTCCCCTTTTGTCCTCAGCTCCTCCTGGCGAGCTTCGCGAAAGCGCTGGGCGAGGCATTTTCAAAGCGGTCCACCAGCAGACTCACGAATGCGCTCACCCGTGCGCTTACGTGCCGGCGCGATGGATACAACGCCCAGACTTCGATGGGCCGGTCGGCGAGCATGCCCCAGTCGATCAGTCGGCCGGCATCGATATCGGTCTGCACCAGCGAGCGGGGCATGGCCGCGGCACCGACGCCTGCGAGTACCGCATCGTGGATCATCGCCATGGATGAAAGACGCAGCACGCTGCGCGTGGCTACGGTCAGATCGCTGCGTGCGCGGCGTAGATGCCATGCCGCCTCGGCCGGCGCGTGCGGCAGGGTGATGACGGGCACGGGGGCATCCCGTTTTCTCATCGGCCGCGGCAACGATGGCGCGGCCACGACCATCTGCACGTCGCGCAGGAAGCAGCGTCCGGCCAGTTCGGTCGAGGGGTCGGGATTGGCGCGGATGATCAGATCGAAGTCGTCGTCCACCGGATGGACGAAACGATCTTCGGCGATCACTTCCAGTTGCACCTGCGGGTAGGCGAGCGCGTAATCCGCGGCGATGCGGCCCAGGCCGCGCTGGCCGAACAGCACCGGCGCGCTGATGCGCAGCCGACCGCGCGGCGTGCGGATGCCCCGCCGCAGCGTGTCGCCCACTTCATCGATGTGCTCCAGCAGCGATTGGGTCTGCTCCTGCAGCTCGCGCCCTTCCTCGGTGAGGCGCAGCTCGTGGCCGCCGCGTTCGAACAGGCGCACGCCGAGTGCGTCCTCGAGCTGGCGCACTCTTCGTGACAGCGTGGCCTTGGGCCGTCCGGTGATCCGTGCGGCGCGACCGACGCCGCCATGGCGTGCCACGTCATTGAAATCGGCCAGCGCGAGCAGATCCATGGGTGTTCCACTGGTGGGACGGGATGTCCAAATTATGCGGCTATCGGTAGCCATCATGAAACAGGAGGATGAGGCCACTCACCACACAACCTCATTACCGAAGGAGACATCCCATGAACATTCTGGTTACTGGCAGCACCGGCACCATCGGCAGCCTGGTCGTTCGCGGACTGGCCGCCCAGGGCGCGCATGTCCATGCATTGACGCGTGATCCGGGCAAGGCCAGGTTTCCGGCGGGCGTTATCGCCGTCAAGGGCGACATGACCGACGTTCCGTCGATGCGCGCCGCATTGAGAGAGGTCGACACACTGTTCCTGCTCAACGCCGTGGTCGCCGACGAGGTGACCCAGGCGATCAGCACGTTGAGTCTGGCGCGCGAGGCCGGCATCCAGCGCATCGTGTATCTGTCGGTCCTCAACAGCGATGCCTATACCGATGTGCCGCATTTCACCGGCAAGTACACGGTGGAGCGGATGATCGAGCAGTTCGACCTGCCGGTGACGGTGTTGCGCCCGTCCTATTTCATGCAGAACGACGCCATGCTCCGCGACGGCTTGCTGCAGCATGGCCGTTACGGCATGCCGATCGGCGATGTCGGGGTATCGATGGTCGACGTGCGCGATATCGCGGAGATCGCGGTGGCCTCGTTGCTGCGTCGTGCGCGTGCGCAGGCACCGTTGCCGCGCGAGGTGATCGAGATCACCGGGCCGGAAGCGCTGACTGGCGATGCGCTTGCGACGATCTGGTCCAGCGTGCTTGGCCAACCGGTCACTCATGGCGGAAACAATCTCGATGCCTACGAAGCTTTCCTGGCCGGTGTCATGCCGTCCTGGTCGGCCTACGACCTGCGCTTGATGCTGGCACGCTTCCACACCGACGGCATGCTCGGCAAAACGCACGCGGTCAATATCCTCACCGGCCTGCTCGGCCATGCACCGCGCAACTATCGCGATTTCGCCGCGGAGCTGGCAAAGACGTGGCGGTCGGCCTGACGGTGCATCGCAAGGAACTCGAAGGAACTCCGGGTCAGGTCTTGTTTTGCCACATACGCCCGACTACCCGGGCAGGCTTGCACTTCGGTGCCGTTGATAAATGGGACTGAGGTAATTAATCCAATTTAATTACCTTCGTCCCATTTGATCAGGAATCAGCTGATCTCACTTCAGCTCAAACGACGTCTGCAATGGGATCCTCACTTGCCGCAGATTGTCTTTGAGGGCGACCTGCACGACCCATGGGCCGGAGTGATCGGTAGCGTCGCCGGTCCAGCCGATCACTGGTGCGGACAGGAACATGTGTGTTGCCGGCTCATGGATGGCGCCTTTGAAGCAGGTCATGCCGGTCTGGTGAAATGATGGCTTGCCATCCGGCTTCAGTATGTCGATATCACAACTGATGTCGGCAGCGTTGCTGCCATCCAGTTTTGGGTTTGCGAAAAATATCAGCACGAAAAGCTGCTTTCCCCGCGCGACGGTGTGGGCCACGGCGAAGCGGGGCACGGTGTCGGCAGACGTCTCCCATTTAGCCTTCCAGTCCGCGTCCGGAGTTACAATCAACCAGCCGCCGAATCCGTCGATGGATTTTCGGTCATCCGTGTTGGTCGACACCTGTCCGTGCTGGTCCCTCCAGCCCTGCTGACCGAAAGCAGACGCGCTCAGCAACATGAGCAGCAGCACGCTCAATGCCTTCTTCATGATTTCCCCTGCCCTTGTTGGCGTTGGTGAGTATCAACTCGACGAATCAGTCGCGGCTTCGCGTAGTAGCTCCGGCAGCAACGCTGAGATGACAGCTATGGGTTGAAACCGGCCGTTTCAATTTAACCGAGATCCGGTGAGCGCCTACGGCTATAGCCGACCGCCACCGCCCTTGGTGGTTCGTCTCAGTGTCGCGTCCGTTGCCCAAAAACGCAGCCCCTACACAATCGGCACCTGACTAACATTGTTCTTCGGATCCATCCAGAACGATTCATTGACGAAGCGGGCGAAGATTTCGCGCGGAAGGATCGAGGTGCGCTCGATCGGTTCCACCTTCGGCCGCACGCTGTGCAACCCAGGCATCCCAACGCGTGCGTCGAATTCGTCCGCGCTGAAGGCGAGGTTTTCGAAGTCGTGTTCGAACCAGGGTTCGCCGATGAACTGGTAGACCGCGCGCATCGCCGCCAACGGGTTGCGCACCAGGCTCTCGTAGGTCAGCAGCAGCAGGTGGCCGGGGGCGTACTGGCCGTAGAACGCATCCTTGGTGGCCTGGAAGGCGAAGCCGACCATGCCGCGCGGGTCGGTGAGCGCCTCGACGCGCGAGTACACCGTGGTGTTGGTGTCGAAGCGAAACACCTTGCTGACGTTGACCGGTTGTTTGCGCACCAGCCGCTCCATGCTGTCCAGCACCCAGGACAACTGGCGCACGCACGCGATGACTTTCGCTCCCGGGAACAGCGCGCCGAGCAATGGCATGCGGCTGCACCATAGCCGGCTGGTGTCGAACACGACGCCGGCGTCCGCCTCTCCGGCGTAGAAGTTCTCGACCAGGCCGCGCAGCATCGCGGCGCGCTGCTCGTCGGAAACGTCGAACGAGAAGTCGTTCTTGCTGCTCGCCTCGGCGATCACTACGCCCATGATGTCGGCCAGCGGGCTGGTCATGCCGGCGCGGAAGCGCGGGTTCTGGTTGAGGATGGCGGCCAGCAGCGTGCTGCCCGAGCGTGGCAGGCCGGAAATGAAGTGGAACTTCCGGGCCGGCTTGGCGACGTCGTGTGCGGCGGGCATGCGGGCACTCTCCTCTGGCGGTGGCGTGGATTACGGAAAGACGCCCGGCGGGCTCCGCCCGATGGTAAAGCGATCGGCTAGGTGATGCGCGCCGTCGAGGCGCGGATGCGCATCTGGTAGTCCACCTCGACCATCCTGGCCTCGCCCTTGTTGAGTACGCGAAGCAGCAGTTCCTGGGTCGCGCGGCGGCCCATTTCGCGCACGGGTTGATGGATGGTGGTGAGCGGCGGCCACACCTGCGTCGCGATGGTGGTGTCGTCGAAGCCGCAGATCGAGATGTCGCGGGGAATCGACACGCCCGCTTCCGCGGCCGCCCAGATCGCGCCGACGGCCATGTCGTCATCGCCCGCGAAGACGGCGGTCGGACGGCTCGGCAGCGCCAGCAGCTGGCGCATGGCCGCCACGCCCGACTCGAACGAGAACCTGCCCTGCACCATGTACGCGGGGTCTTCCTTCAGCCCGGCGCGCGCGAGGCCGTCGCGATAACCGGCCAGGCGCCAGATGCCGGCGCCGTGTTCGAGGTCGCCGATGATGTGGGCGATGCGCCGGTGACCCAGCGACACCAGGTGTTCGACCATCGCCGCGGCGGCCTCGCGCTCGCGCAGCATCACGCCAATGCAGTTCTCGGGATGGTCGCGCGGCGCGATCGAGGCGAACGGCACGCCCTGCCGGTGCAGGCAGTCGAGCAGCTGCGGATGGTCGGTGAGCGGCGGCGTCAGGATCAGCCCGTCGGGTCGGTGCCGCGACAGGATGTCCTCGACGCGCTCGACGAAGTCCGCCGCGGTGGAGACCAGCGGTTGCACCATCATGCTGTAGTGCTGCGCCTCGCATGCCTCCAGCACGCCGGCCTGCACTTCCATGATGTAGCTGGGCGAGCGGTTGTCGTACAGCAGGCCGATCATGAAGGAACGATTGGTCGCCAGGCTGCGCGCCGAGGTGAGCGGCCGGTAATTGAGCTCCGCGATCGCGGCCAGCACGCTCTGGCGCATGGAGTCGCTCACGTTCGGGTCGCTGTTGAGCACGCGCGAGATGGTCTTCTTCGAGGTGCCGACGGCACGGGCGACGTCGGTGATGGTCACGCGCGTCATGAAGGTCTGGCCTGGTTCAAGGACTCTTTTCCTGTAAAGCATGCTGCACGGCGATGGGGAAGCTCCGGGCCGGTGCGTTCCATCCGTCCACTTCGACCACCGGCGCCGCGGTGCCCTGCCCCGCGTAACGCGCGGTGAGCGTCATCGATTCGCCCGGCCACAGCGTCACGTCATTGTCGCTCCACAGGATCGGCAGCACCGGTTTGCCGCCGGCCGACTGCCTGATCGACAGGTGCTGGAACAGCGCCACCGCCCTGGACGACGACGGCAACGTCAGCGTGACGGTAACCGTATTGTCCGTTCCCGTGTGTTGCATGGTCGCCTGCACGTCGCTGGCCGTGGCCGGCAGGGACTGCAATGCGGTGAGGTCGGCGTATTGCTTCAGCGGCGTGAGATACCAGTTCGAGTTCGCCCAGTCGAGCGTGTCCGGCCGGGTGGAAAGCCAGTACACGTTGCGGCTGACTGGATCGCCCCTGGCGGAAGCAAGCTCCAGCTCGATGAAGTAAGTGCTCGACAACCCGCCGGGTGGCGGCAGCGTCCCTGCTTGCCGCGTGCCGTTGCCGGGCAGGTCGATGTTCTGCACGCGCCGCTCGTAACGCACGCTGCCGTCCAGGTTGCGCACGCGGATGCGCGCCTGCAGGCCATGCTCGTCGGCGAGTGTCTGGTTGACCAGCACGACGTCGCGCGTGTCGTACGAGTACTGGATGTGCAGCGGCTCGTTGGCTTTCTTCGCACCGAAGTAGGCGCCGGCCGGATTCATGTACCAGTCGTACAGGTGCCAGTGCAGCGAGGGCCAGGCGTTATTGAGCATCCAGTAGATCACGCCGGTCGAGGGCTTCGCCGCATCCCGGTGCGCGTTGTACGCCTCGAACTGCGCGCGGGTGTTGTCGTAGTTGTCGAGCTGCGCCTTGGCGGCGTAGTCGGCGAGGCTTTTCGGTGCGCCATAGCGCTTGGCCAGCGCGGTGTCGAACGGCGCGATGCTGGCGAACGTCGACCAGTCCGCGGCGGCGTGGTACTGGCGCACCTCGGGGTGCTTCCACAGCGCTTCGCGTTCCAGCGGCGACAGCATCCGGGTCAGGTCTTCCAGCCGCGGGATGTCGGCGCCCGAGCTGGTTTCAGAATTGAAGCCGAACGCGCCGCCGAGCTGGTCGGCGTACCAGTACGAAGGAGGCACCCAGGCGTAGGGCCCGGTCATCTTCATGCCGGAAAGACCGGTCTCGGCCGTGCCCTTGTCGGTGGCCACCGCGATGATGGGCAACGGCCAGTCTTCGGCGTGCAAGGTATCGACGTACATTTTCGCGATGGGCGGCGGCGGCGGGTTGTCGCTGCCGATCAGGAAGCCGATCACCGAGGGATGGTTGCGCAGCAGGCGCGCTTCGCTCTCCATCGAGGCTTGCGCCACTTTCATGTCTGCGGCGTCCCACGGCGCGCCGCCGGTCTTCGCCGCCGATTCCCACTTGTCGCAGCATTCCCAGCCGGCCAGCACCATGATGCCGTCGCGGTCGGCGAGTTCGTAGAAGCGCGCGTTCTCCAGCTTGCCCTCGCTGCGGATGGTGTTGAGGCCGAGGTTGCGGACGTAGCTGAACTCGGCCTCCATGCGCTTGGGATCGTCGCGCAGGAACATGTCCGGCGCCCAGCCCGCACCGCGGATCAACACCGGCTTGCCGTTGACGAAGAACTGGCGGTAGCCCTGCGGGGTCAGCTTCGAGCTGACGCTGCGCACGCCGAACTTGGCGGCGGCCTTGTCGGAGGTCGCGCCATCGACGGTGGCGGCCAGCTGCAACGCGTACAGCGGTTGCGCGCCCATGCCGGCGGGCCACCAGACGTCTGGATGGCTGAGGTCGAGGGCGGGGTCGGTCTTCGGCGTGAACGACACGGTCTGCGTTTCGCCAGCCGCGAGGTGGATCGTCCGCTGCAGTGAAACGCCGGCGACCTCGCCGGTGATGGTTGCCTCGTGCGCCTTGGTATCGAGATTGCGCGCTTGCACATTCACCGTCAGCGCGGCATGCGCCAGATCGGGCAGCGACAGCGTCGGCGTCACGTGCGGGAAACGCAGTTGCACCGGCCCCGTACGCACGATGTCCACGCCGCGCCACGGACCCATGTTGTTGTCCGGCGGCGTCGGGTTCCAGTCGACCCAGCCGATCGACAGGCTTCGGCGTGGATCCTGCGGATGCACGCGCAGCGCGAGCACGTTGCTGCCCGCATGCACCCACGGCGTCACGTCCAGCTCGTGCACGGGATAGGCGCCGGCGAGTGTCGCGTGATCGACCACCAGATGCCCGTTCACCCATACGTCGGCGCTGGCGATCACGCCGTTGGTGCGCAGTAGCGTGTGCTGTCCACGCGCTCCCCCGGCGAGGGTGAACTCGGTGCGATACCACCACGGGTTCACGAACAGCGTGCCGCTGGCATCGGGCGCCTGCACCGCGCGCAGGTTGTCGCTGTAGAACACGTCCTTGTACGCGCCGTTTTCCAGCAACCCCGCCATCACCGTGGCGCGGCCGCTCACCGGATACCAGTCGCGGCTGGAAAAGCCGGCCGTGGAAATCTGCGCGCCGTCTTCCTGCGCCTTGTCGCTGGACTGGATCTGCCAGCCGGCCACGGCAGTGGTCGAGCCAACGCCACCGTCTACTCGCGTGAGCGCGAATTTGCCGGTGGTGGACGGCGCGGCCGCCGATGCGGCCAGCGTCATCATCGTCAGGAACACGAAGGCGGCCAGGATGCGCATGGCGTCATTCCTTCTCGAGATAGGCTTCGCGGATTTCGACGGGTGCGAACGGCCAGGATCGATTGACCCTGGCCCAGATCGCGAATACCACCAGCCCGGCAACGATCCAGATGCCGGACAGGATCAGCGACAACGTGGACGCCGACAGGTAGACGTAGATCCAGCCCACCAGCGCGATCGCGCACGGCACCGGATACAGCCATTGGCGGTACGGCCGGCGCAGTTCCGGCTGGCGCTTGCGCAACACCACCAGCGCGGCGATCTGCGCGATGAACTGCACGATGATGGTGGCGGCCAGCAGCATGTTGATGACTTCGGCCAGGTCGAAGAAGGTGCCGACGGCGGTGATCACGCCCATCGTCAGCAGCGCCACATGCGGGAAGCCGTGCTTCGCATGCAGCTTGCCGAACACGGACAGGAACACCTTGTCGTGCGCGGCCTGGAACGGCACGCGCGAGCCGCCGAGCAGGCCGGCGAACACCGAGGCGAACGCGGTCACGATGATCAGGATGGTCATCACCGCCGCGGCGGTGTGGCCCCAGCTGTGCTCCACCACCAGCGACGCGATCGATTTGGACTGCGCGATCTCCTGCCACGGCGCCACGCCGAGCACGCTGATGTTGAGGATGAGGTAGACGAACATCATCGCGATCACCGAGATGATGATCGAGCCCGGCATGGTGCGGCCCGGGTCGCGCAACTCGTCGCCCATGTAGGCGGTGGTGAAGTAGCCGAGGTAGTCGTAGATGCCGATGATCAGTCCCGCGCCGAGACCCACGATGAACTTGCCGCCGAACACGCCGTCCGGATAGCTGAAGGCGTAGCTCGAATGGAAATCGGAAAAGCCCGCCGCCGACACGCCGACGACCGAGAGCAGCATGATCACCCACAGCGCGATGGTGATCACGCGGATCGATTCGATACGCCGGTACAGCAGCAAGGTGACCAGGCCGGTCGCAACGAGGCTGATCAGATGCACCGGCCACCAGCCCAGGTGCGGGAAGAAGAAACCCAGGTACTCGACCATCCCGATGATGCCGGTGGACATCAGCAGGGGGATCGTCAGCAACACTGTCCAGATGAACAGGAACGGCATCAGCTTGCCGGTGCGGTACTGGAACGCTTCGCGCAGATAGACGTAGGTGCCGCCGGAGCCCGGCATGGCGGCGCCCAGCTCGGCCCAGACCATGCCGTCGGCCACTGCGAGCAGGGCGCCGACGATCCAGCCGATCACCGCCTGCGGACCGCCCATGGTGGCGACCATGATCGGGATGGTGATGAACGGCCCGATGCCGCACATCTGCGTCATGTTGATCGCGGTGCCGGTGAACAGGCCGATGGAGCGATGGAAGTGGCTGCCGCGGGCGGGTTGGGTCGCGTTGGAGTGCATGATTGCCTTGTCGCGCTGGTTGCTCGCTCGAAATCCGACCCGATCGCCCTGAGCGTAGGCCCGAAGGGCCGAAGTCGAAGGGCCGTCATGCCACGGCCGCTTCGATTCCGCTTGCTAGCGCAAGCTACGCTCAGCGCGAACGGGGGTGTATTGCCGGCTGTCCGGCCCCGCTCACCACTGCCCGCGTATGCCGACCATGAACATGCGCTCCGAAAAGTTCGAGTGGGCCGGCTGGTCGGGCCACACCAGGTAGTAGCGCTGATACTCGTTGGTGAGGTTGGTGCCGTCCACGAACACCTCGGCCGCCTTGGCGATCTTGTACGAGATCGACGCGTCCAGGTACTTCTGCGGCGCCTCGTACATCTCCATGCCGGTGATGCCGCCAACGTCCTCCGAAACTGCGCGCCGCGAACGGTAGTTATAGGCGACGCGGGCCTGGAAGCGATCGTCCTGGTACCACAGGATGAAGTTGCCGGACTTGGTCGAGTTGTCCTGGAACGGGATCTTGTGGCCGGCCAGATCGGTCGCCCCGGAATCGCTCGGCGCGTAGGTGGCGTTGATCTCCATGCCGGTCTTGGACAGGAAGCCGGGCAGGAAGGTGAAGCCCTGGCGGTAGTCGAACTCCATGCCGTGGATGCTGTTGCCGGTGCCCTGGATCGGCTCGGTGATGGTGACGCAGTGATTGCGCACGACGCCGTCCTCGTCCGGCAAGGTGCAGTCGATGACGCTGCCGCTCTTGATGAAGCTCTGCACGTTGATGCGGAACAGCGCCAGGCTGATCATGCTGGTCGGGTTGATGTAGTACTCGAGCGAGGCGTTGTAGTTCTTCGAGCGCCACGGATCGAGGTTGGGGTTGCCGCTGGAACTGCCGGCCGCCACGCGGAACAGCGGACCCTGCGGCGTTTCCACCAGCGAATAGTTGAGCTGCAGTCCGCCGCCCCAGGTGCTGAGGTCGAGCGGCATCATGTTCTTGGAGAAGCCCAGGCGAAACTTCAGGCTGTCGGTGAGATCCAGCGCGAAGTTGGCGGCCGGCAGGTAGTCCTTGTAGCTGCGCTGGGTGACCTGCGCGCCGACGTCCGCGGGCTCGGTGCCATAGGCGCCGGGGTCGCCGCTGAGGCGCTGGGTGACACCGAGGTTGGTGCGGATCACGCGCATGCCCACGTTGGCGCTGTACGGCATGCTGCCGAGGTTGCCGTCGAAATTCGCCTGCAGATAGGCCGAGGTTTCCTTGATGCCCACGGCCCAGGTGGTGCCCGGTTCGCCCTGCCTGATCGTGTCGGGGTAGAGCGACTTCCAGTACGCCTCCGGATTGTCCATCGCGTGCGGGTCGATCGCCCAGAAGGTGATCCCCGAGCCGAGCAGGTTGGCGTACTGCTTCCAGTGGTTGGCCAGCGGCCCGGGCGTGTTGGGAATCTGCAGCGCCGAGATGGGACCGGCGCGGAAATAGCCCTGCTCGTTGCCTGCGGTGCACGAGCCGCTGTTCAACACCACGTCCGCGCCCACGTAACGCACCAGGCAGCCGTTCGGGTCGCTGGCGCCCATGCCGGCGTACACCGGCGTGACCAGCGTGTAGCCGATGTTGGAGGCGTGCCGGTTGCTGTTGCGCGCGCCGAAGTCGAGCCTGATGCCGTTGCCGAAATCGTAGTGGCCATCGAGGCGCAGCATGTTGAGGCCGACCTTTCGGTCGTAGTCGCCGGAAGACTCCAGCGTCTTCATCGTCCAGCCGTTGGGATCGGCAAACTGGCTGGAAAGCGATGCGGGCATGCTGACCGTGATGTTGCGGCCGCCCAGGTTGGCGATGATCGGCACCGTGTTCTGCGCGAGCCCGTTGGCGTTGAACACGCGGTTGCCGCCCAGCTGGGCGGGAAAGATGTAGGTGCCCGGCGGCACCGCATCGTCGGGCACGCCGTCCATCAGCACGTTGCCCCACAGCCCGCCGTCGGAATTGGAAATGTTGACGTCGGTCTCCTGGTTCGACTGGCGCGCGGTGTCGTGGATGCCGCGAACGCTGGCGGTGAAGGGACCGCCGTTGTCGAAATCCAGCTGGGCGTTGAAGTTCTTCGCGGTGGAATCCTTGCGGATGATCTGCGAGAACGATTCGACGTCGCCCGGCCACTTTTCATAGACCTGGGTGGTGTAGAGGTGCGTGCCGTCCCAGCCCGGCTCGGGTGTGCCGTAGGAGCCGGCGACGGGACTGCCGGTGTCGCGCGATTGCAGCGGCACGTAGGTCGCGCCCTGCCAGTTGGTGGAGTTGATCTGGATGCCGACGTTGCGGTCGAACTGGCTCTGGTGCGCGTAGAAATAATCGCTGGTGAAGGTGAAGCCGCTGCCCAGGTCCATCTGGAAGGAAGCGTTGCCGGACTTGCGCTTGCGCTGCGTGGTGATGTCGTACAGCCCGATGTTCTGGCTGCCCATGAACACGCCGTTGGATTTGCCGTCGCCGTTGACGTCGACGCTGCCGTCGGGGTTCTGCACGATCTGCGGCGGAATCGGCGCGCCGTTCCATGGCGTGAGGAAGCCGTTGTAGCCACCTGCGCTGGCCGCGTTCTCGCCATTGAGGACCACGCCGTACTGGTCCAACCCTTCGTTCGAGTTGGAGCGCGTGGTGTCCGAGTAGTCGGCGGACACCAGCAGGCCCCAGTGGCCGTCGTCGTTGTACGAGATGAGCCCGTTCGCTTCCGGCCCCCATTTGCTGCTGGTGCGTCCGCGTTCGCCGTTGGCGGAGTAGCTGTAGGTGAAACCGCTGGGCAGGTCCCACGGGCGATACGTATGCAGGTCGAGCGCGCCGCTGATGCCGCCGTCGGTGGTGCTGGCGGTGGGCGACTTGATCACGTCCACGCCATGGAACAGCGTGGCCGGCAGCATGGTGAAGTCGGGTTGCTGCGAATCGATCTGGTCGGCCGTGATGAAGGCTTCGCCGTTGAGCATGGTGCCCACCTCGGGCAGGCCGCGCACATCCACCGTGGTGCCGACGCCGGCGTCGCGATTGATCTGCACGCCGGTGACGCGCTGCAGGGCGTCGGTGATGGTCACGTCGGGCAACTGGCCGATGCTCTCGGCCGTGATGCTGTCCTGGATGTTCGGCGCCTGACGCTTCAGTTCGATCGCGCGCATCTGCGAGGCGCGCACGCCGACGACGTTGACGGTGGACAGGTTGACGGCGTTCCGGGCCGCCTTCTCCTTGTCCTTGTCGTTGCGGGGCTGCGCCTGTTTTGCATCGGGCGGTGTCGCCGATGCGTCCTGCGGAATGGTGGCTTGCGTCCCGGCAGCGTCCACCTGGTTTTTGCCCGTTGGCGAGGATGCCATGGCCGAAGTCGCCACGGCGGCAAACAGGGACATCGATATGGCCAACGACAAGGGATGCCTGCGATGTTTGGTGGACATGAGCTTTACCTCTCGATTGATGCCTGCCGGACCCTGGTGCTGCACGCCAGAGCCCCGTGATGTGCCTGTCCGGTCACCCGCCCTGCAAGGCCGTGCCGGTTTCGTTTGCCCGGAGCGCGCCGCGTCCGAGGTACCACCTGGCTGCTCCCAGCACACCCTGGCGTCCGTGTTCCGTGACCCGCACCGGGACGTGCGCCAGGAATGCCCGCACGCTGCGTCCGTGCAGGAAGCGTTCTTCGAACGCGCTGCGCTGAAGCGCCGCGAACATGGCATGCAGGAAGCCACCGGCCAGGTACACGCCGCCGGTGGTCATGAAGGCCATGGCGAGGCTGCCGGCAAAACTTCCCAGCGATGCGCAGAAGATCTCTACCGCTTCCACCGCCTGCGCATCACGGCATGCAGCAGCGGCGGCGGTGACGGCCTCGGGCGTGGCGAGCCGCGGCGCTTCCCCGCACATGGCGCAGAGGGCGGCATACACGGTCAGCAGGCCGGGGCCGGACACGACGCGCTCATACGCCACATAACCGCCCTCCGGCGCCAGCCGCGCCAGCACCTCGCGTTCGCGGATTGAATGCGGTGCGTAATCCATCTGGCCAGCTTCCGTCGCCAGCACGCTGCCGCCGGGCAGCCGCACCGCCGCGCCCAGGCCGGTGCCCGGCCCGATCACCAGCATCGAACCGCCGGCAGGGGCATCCGGTCCGCACAGGAGCCGCGAGCCATTGGCGGATTCATCATCGAAGGCGTGCCCCAGCGCCTCGAAGTCGTTGAGGACCGCGACGTCGTCCAGCTCCAGCGCCTGGCGCAGCGACGCCAGACGAATCGGCCAGGGCGAGTTGTCGTTCAACACCTCGTCGCCCTTCACGTGGCCGGCGCAGGCGAGCACGCAGCGCCGCGCGCTGGCCGGCGCCACGCTGTCGACGAACGATTTCAGCAGTTCGGGCAAGCCCGGGAATGCCGCGCAAGCGAGCTTGCGATAGGCCAGCACCTCGACGTCGCGCCCCGTGGTTCGGGACGCCTGCATCAAGGCAACGCGGGCAAATGTCCCCCCGACGTCGGCCGCCAGAAACGGCGTGGCCGAAACGTCCGCCGGTGGATACGGATCGATGATCGCCGCGTTCATTGTGCTCCCCGCACCAGAACGGGTATCAGAGTGCGAGCCATTGTCACCGGTGTCAACTTGCAAAGCCGCATGCGACGTTTTCGACTTATCGCGCTGAAATGGAACGATTAATCCGCTTTGATCGACGGATTAATGGAGGTTTGTGTTGCTACGCAATAATCGCGGGTCACGCCCGGCCATGGCGACGGCCGGATGCGGGTCGATTGTTCGTTTCGTGGGTCGCGGCTGGTCGGCGGACATCCGCGCTCATCGAGTGGTCAACCGAAGCCGAGCGGCCCGCGCCGAGGCCGACTCGCCGTTGCACCAATTCGAGTCATTGACCATGATGGTGCAATGAGCGACATGGCATGGCGGACATGGGCGGAGCAGCTGGCGACGGGGATGGCCCTGGTCGACGCCCGGTTGCGGCTGAGCTGGATCAATCCGGCACTGGCCGAATGGCTGCAGCTGGGCCTGCGCAGCGCGGTCGGACAACCGCTGAGCCTGTTGCTTGGCGATGCCGATGCGCTGGCCCAGGCCGGCCGGCTGCTGGCGGAACAGCGGTCGGCGCAATGGCGCCGTGTTTCACTGACGGCGCCCAGCGGCCAGGGGATCGTCGCGGATGTCGCGTTGCAACCGTTCGACGACGGCCTGCTGCTGGAAGTGCATGCGCTGGCCGAGCCGCTGGCGAACGCCTCGCCGCTGTCGGCCACCTTGCGCGGCTTCGCGCACGAGGTGAAGAACCCGCTTGCAGGTTTGCGCGGAGCGGCGCAGCTGCTGCAGCGACGGGTCGACAACGAGGATCTGCGATCGCTCGCGGGCCTGATCATCGATGAGGCGGACCGGCTCGCCGCGCTGGCGAATCGCCTGCTGCATCACGACGGCGCGCCACGGCTTGCGCCGGTGAATATCCATCGACTGCTGGAGCGGGTCAGCGACCTGCTGCTGGCCGAAGCGACGCCGCTGCGTGTGCGCCAGGATTACGACCCCAGCGTGCCGGATCTGTCCGGCGACGCGGATCGGCTGCAGCAGTTGTTGCTCAATCTCGCGCGGAATGCGCGCGAGGCCGGCGCGCGTACGCTCAGCTTGCGCACGCGGGTCGAGCACGGCCTGCGCCTGGGCGAGCGGATGCTGCGCATGGCGCTGCGGGTGGACGTGATCGACGACGGCGCGGGCGTGCCGGCGGCGCTGCGCGACACGCTGTTCCAGCCGCTGGTTTCCGGCCGCGCCGACGGCACCGGGCTGGGCCTGGCGTTGTCGCGCGAGATCGCCCATGAACACGGCGGCGAACTCCGCTGCACGAGCCGTCCGGGCGAGACGGTGTTCTCGCTGTATCTGCCGCTGGAGCGCAAGCATGACTGACCGCGCCGAATCACTCCCCGCAGGCGAAATCTGGATCGTCGACGACGACCGCGGCGTGCGCTTCGTGCTGACCGAAGCCTTGCGCGATGCGGGCCTGGGCGTGCGCGAATTCGGCGAGGTGGCCAGCGTGCGCAGCGCCCTGCGCGGGGCGCGGCCGGCGCTGCTGCTTACCGACGTGCGCATGCCGAACGAGGACGGGCTGAGCCTGCTGCTCGACCTGCAGGCGCAGGCCATCGGCCCGGTGATCGTGATGAGCGCCTATACCGACGTGGCCACCACGGCCGCGGCGTATCGCGCCGGCGCGGTGGATTACCTGGCCAAGCCGTTCGACCTCGATCACGCCGTGGCCAGCGTGCAGCGCGCGCTGGCCAGCGTGGCCTCGCCGGCGGCGGCCGCCAGCCATGCCGACGTGGCCAACCACGCCTTGCTCGGCGACAGTGCGCCGATGCGCGAGGTGTTCCGCCTGATCGGCCGCGTCGCCGCCAGCGACCTGAATGTGCTGGTCACCGGCGAAACCGGCACAGGCAAGGAATTGGTGGCGCGCGCGCTGCACGAGGAAAGCGCGCGCCACGCCAAACCCTTTGTCGCGTTAAACACCGCCGCGATTCCCGGCGAACTGCTGGAGAGCGAATTGTTCGGCCATGAAGCGGGCGCGTTCACCGGCGCCACGCGCCGCGTCATCGGCCGCTTCGAGCAGGCCGAGGGCGGCACGCTGTTCCTGGACGAGATCGGCGACATGCCGCTCGGCTTGCAGACCCGGCTGCTGCGCGTGCTCGCCGGCGGCGAGTTCTATCGCGTCGGCGGGCGCGAATTGATCCGCGGCAACGTGCGCATCGTCGCGGCGACCCACCAGGACCTGGCCGTGCGCGTGGCCGCCGGGCAATTCCGCGCCGACCTGATGCATCGCCTCGACGTGGTTCGCATCGAGCTGCCACCGCTGCGCACGCGGCGCAGCGACATCCCGCTGCTGGCGCAGCATTTCCTGGCGGCCACCGCGCGCGAACTGAAACTGCCGCCGAAGCATTTCTCGAAAGCGGCGTTGAAGCTGATCGCCCGGCAGAACTACCCGGGCAACGTGCGCGAGCTGGAAAACCTGTGCCGCCGGCTGGCGGTGATCGCGCCGGGCCACGAAATCCTGCCGGCCGACCTGGGCACGCGCACCGCGGCGCCCGGCGCCGGCGAGTGGACCGACGCGCTGCACGACTGGGCGGTGGCCGCGCTGGCGGATGGCGAAAGCGATATCCATGCGCGCGCCCGCGAAGCGCTGGACCGGACCTTGCTGCAAGCCGCGCTGCAGGCCAGCGACGGCCATCGGCAGAACGCGGCCAGCGCGCTCGGCGTGGGCCGCAACACGCTGACGCGCAAACTGGGCGCATCGCGCACGCGCAGGAAGTGACGCGCGGCATCGCCTTCGTTCAAGCCGCCGGCGGAACGCCGCCTAGCGCTGCACGATCACCGCGAACCAGTTCCAGCCGCGCACGCGCTCGGCGATCAGCTTGGTGCAGGTCAGCATCGGCACCGCCAGCAAGGCGCCGGGAATGCCCCACAGCCAGCCCCAGACCAGCAGCCACAGCAGGATCGCGATCGGGCTCAGCCGCATGCTGGCGCCCTGGATCACCGGCGTGATCAGGTTGCCTTCCACCGCGGTGATGCCGACGAAGGTGAGCGCCGGCAGGAACACGTCGAGGTTGGCGTCGTTCGCGTAGAGCATGCACACCATCGCCAGCAGCGCGGTGGTGACGATGGCACCGACATACGGGATGAAGTTGGCGAACATCGCCACCGCGCCCCACAGCAGCGGGTCGGGAACTTTGTACAGCCACAGCATGCCCGCGGTGATCGCGCCCACGCTGGCGTTGATCACCAGCGCCGTGAGCAGGTAGCGCGAGACCTCGCTCTGGATGCCGCGCACGATGCTGACCGCATGGCGCTTGTAGGCAAAACTGGGCGTGATCTCCACCAGCCGCCGCAGCATCGTGTCGCCGTAGATCAGGAAAAAGAACACCAGCAGCAGCACGCTCAACACCGCGGCGAGCACCTTCGGCGCGGTGGTCACGATATCCCAGGCGCTGACCGACACCGTCGCCGGCTGCGGCGCCGCCACACGGCTGGTGCGGCCATTGACCAGGCTCTGGGTGGCGCGGTTGGCGGCCTCCAGCGGCTGCGTGAGCGTGCGGAATTTGGGCACGAAGCTGCGGATGGCGGCGGGCGCCCCGTGAAACCAGCCGATCGCCGGCTGCGCCAGCAGGCCGATGCCGCCGCCAATGCCCACGATCAGCCCGATCATCAGCACGCTGGCGGTGAGCCAGCGCGGCAGCCGCAGGCGCGTGCCCGCGGCGACCAGCGGATTGAGCGCCAGCCCGAGGAACGCGGCCAGCACCAGCGGGATCAACAGCGCACGGGCCAGCGTGACGGTGTACATCAGCGCCAGGAACAGCAATACGTTGAGCACGATGCGCACGGCGCGCACGTGGCGCCGGATGCTGCGCCCGGTGTGCCATGCCTTGGGAAGTGCGCGCAGCGGCCCCTCAGGCCCATCCGGCGCGACCGGATCGGGCAACCGCGCCGGCGCGGCGGGCGGGACGCTCGCGCCAGCGCCCGGCGGCGACAGCGATCCGATCTCGCTCATGTCGGTTCGCCGGCATCCGCGGCGGAATCGGCGGCTTGGTCCTGCGCCGCGCCGTCGGCCGCCGCACCCAGCATGCCGAGCTCGGCGATCAGGCGCGCGCCGAAGGCCACCGCATCGGCCAGGCTGCCGCTAAGCAACGCACCCAGCCCAGGCACGCGCAGCGGATGGACGTTGAGGCTGCCCAGGACGAAGCCGGCCCCTGCCGCACCGCCGACGATGGTCAACGGATGCTCGCGCCCCCGCCGCAACAGCGCCGTCACCGGCGGCCGCAGGCTCTGCCGTGCCGCCGCCGTGCGCAGCTGCGCCGCCTCGACCCGCGCCAGCTGCCTGAAAACGCTCATGCCCGACCCTCCCCGCGATTGCCCACATCGTCGTTGCTGCCAGCGCGCGGCGCGTTGTCGTTCGCGACGTCGTCCTTGCGCACGGTATCGTGCATCATCGCACTCCATTCGCCGCGCGTGACCGGCAGGCTCATCCAGTGCATGCAGCGGCGCACCAGCAGGATCGCGCCGAGCAGGAAGATCAGCTGCAGCAGCGCCAGCACCACCAGCGCCCAGATCCACGAGCCGAACCATACCGCCAGCAGCAGGCCGAGCAGGCCGAGCACGGTCAGCCCCAGGCCGACGCCGGCCACGGTGGCCGCCAGCCCGGCGGCCAGCATCCACGACACGGCGCTGCGCGCGAGCCCGAGTTCGGCGGCGAGCAGATGCAGCTGCGCGCCGAACAGCTGCCTTACCGCACGGCCGAGCTGGCCGAAATCGGCCAGCACTCCAGACGACGACGGCGCCGGATCAGGCGCCGTCGCTTCGCGGGGTGATTCACCCTCGTGCATTCCCTGCCCCTGCCGGGTGGATGGATTCAACGCCGCAGGATGCGGCCGAGCAGCCAGCCGGCGCCGAGCGCGATGGCGACGGACTGCACCGGCTTCTCGCGCACGTAGTTGCGCGCGCTCTCCAGCCACGCATCGGCGCGATCCATGGTTTCGTCGCACACCTCGCGGCCGCGCTGGCTGAGTTCGGCGGCCTTGTCGGTGGCGCGGTTGGCGGCACCGGCCGCCTTGTCGGTGGCGTGGTGCAGACCTTCCTCGACACGGTCGGCGGCACGCTCCACCGTCTCCTTCGTGCTGGCCACCGCGCTGGACGTGGCCTGCTTGATGCGCTCGGCGCGCTCGTCGATGCGCGTGCCGGTGATCGTTTCGGGAGTGGGTACCTGATTGTTCATTGCATGCTCCGGGAAGGGACTCTCGCACTATGACTCAACTATGCCGCAACCACCGCGTTTCCTACCTGGCGCGACGGAAGAACGCGATGATCGCCAGGATCAGGAAGATGACGAACAGGATCTTCGCGATGCCGGCGGCCGCGCCGGCAATGCCGCCAAAACCCAGCACGGCGGCAATGATGGCGATGACCAGGAAAACCAGGGCGTAATGGAGCATGGGGGCGTCCTCTTCGAAGTGGCGGGCGCGGCTGGGGACTCCGCGTGCAGCCATTCACCCATAGCCCATGCCATGCGAGCGTGAAGAGAGCCGGCCCGGGCCTGCACGCCGCGCCGACGCCGCTTCAGCCGCCGACCTGCGGATTGAGGCTGTACACCCCGACCAGCTCGGCCTCGGCCAGCACGTGGCCGACCATCGCCGCGCGCAGCTCCTGCAGCGAGAAGCCTTTCACCAGCGGCAGCGATGCGATGTCCAGCGCGCTGACCTTGAAGTGGTAGCGATGCAGCAAGGCATCGTTCCAGGGCGGGCACGGGCCGTCGTAGCCCAGGTACTCGCCGGCCATGTCGGCATCGCCGGCAAACCAGCCGGTGAAATCGTTCACGCCCTGCACGCTGCCGGGCGGCCCGAAGGGTTCACGCTTGCCGCGCGGGGTGACCTCGTCGCTGCAGGCGCCGGCGGCCAGCTCGCCGCATTCGGCCGGGATGTTGGCCATCAGCCAGTGCACGAACTCGACCCGCGGCAGGTCCGCCGGCACCGTGCGGCCGGGCTTGTTCACGTCATCGCCACGACTGGGCACGTCGGTATCGATGCAGGTGAGCACGAACGAGCGCGTGGCCGATGGCGCGCCCTTCCATGCCAGGTGCGGGCTGTGGTTGTCGGACAGCGCGAACGGCTGCGCCGCCTTGCCGAAGGCGAACTCGGCGGGGATCCGCTGGCCATGGTCGAAGTTGTCGCTGCGCAGTTGCATCGTGGTCTCCGCTGAGGGTTGTCTGGTCATCGCTGAAGGCGGGAGCGCAAGGGCTCACGGCTGGTACGTCACCCGGTAGATCGCCCCGGCCAGGTCGTCGCTGACCAGCAGGCTGCCGTCCGGCAGCGGCTGCACGTCGACCGGACGGCCCCAGGCGCTTTCGTCCTGTTCGAAGCCGGTGATCAGCGGTTCGTAGGCGATCACCTTGCTGCCTTTCAGGCGCACGGCCATCACGCGATAGCCGGATTTGCGGGTGCGGTTCCACGAGCCGTGTTCGGCCACGATGATCGCGCCCCGATAACCGGCCGGGAACTGCGTGCCGCTGTAGAAGCGCATGCCCAGCGAGGCCACGTGGGCGCCGAGCTTGAGCACCGGCGCGGTGTAGTCGCTGCACTTCTTGCCCTTGCCGAATTCGGGGTCGGGCAGGTCGCCCTGATGGCAATAGGGAAAGCCGAAATGTTCGCCGGGCCGGGTGACCTCGTTCAACTCGTCGCTGGGCACGTCGTCGCCGAGCAGGTCGCGGCCGTTGTCGGTGAACCACAGGCGCCTGGTGCCCGGCTGCCAGTCGAAGCCGACCGTATTGCGAATGCCCAGCGCCACGTCCTCCACGCCGGAGCCGTCCGCGTTCATGCGGGTCAGCTTGCCGTGGGCGGGCGCCGGATCGCAGATGTTGCACGGCGAGCCGATCGGCACGTACAGCTTGCCGTCCGGGCCGAACGCGAGGAACTTGCCGCCGTGATGGGTTTCCGGGGTCAGCTTGTCGGTGACCAGCTCGGGCCTGGGCGGCGCGTCCAGATGATGCTCGATGTCGCGCAACGCCACGATGCGGCTGACCGCCGAGATGTACAGGTCGCCATGACGAAAGGCCACGCCGATCGGCAACTGCAGGCCGCTGGCGACCACCCGGACCTTGTCGGCGACGCCATCGCCGTTGCTGTCGGTCAGCGCGTAGACCTTGCCGGCATCGCTCGATCCCACGAAGACGGTGCCGTTCGCCCCGAGGGCGATCTCGCGCGCGTCGGCCACGTGGTCGGCGTACAGCGCGATGTGGAAACCCTTCGGCAGAGTCAGCTTATCCAGCTGCGGCGCGGCCAGCAGCGGCAGCGACGAAACCATCAGCAGCAACGACAGCAACAGCCGCATGGCGACACTCCTGGGCGGAAGAATGCGCAGAGTATACCGGCGCACGTGAAGCCAGAAGGGTCGGCGCTCTGCAAACTGGCGAGCTTCACAGGGGGCCACATGAG
>Ga0070714_100000827_pt1 | contig 21893 bp, 25 predicted proteins | sample LARL83metaG_FD_65450 | JGI IMG/M metagenome (GOLD analysis project Ga0070714, IMG submission 65450) | Corn, switchgrass and miscanthus rhizosphere microbial communities from Kellogg Biological Station, Michigan, USA - LAR L8-3 metaG | ecosystem: Host-associated > Plants > Roots > Rhizosphere ... | reverse complement strand
AGCAGGCCCAAGGCCGCCAACGGCTGATGTCTTGTTGGCCTAACTGACCAAAAAGCCCACCTCTCGGTGGGCTTTTTGCATTCTGTGTATGAAGCGTAACATCTAAGCCAGTAAATCCAGAGTGCTTTTCGGGGATACATGATGAAGATCAAGCCGTGGTTATCCGGGTTGGGGCTCATGCTGGGGCCCCTGGCCGCAGTTGCTGCCGGTGATTTTGCCGACCCGGGCAATCTCGCCCAGTTGTGGCAACAAGACATTGCGAGACCGGGTTACGACCAGTACATGCAAGCATTCATCCAGTACAACAACTCCCTGCATCTCGACAGCGAGGGCAATTGCTATAAAGTAGCCAAGGCTCCTGTGACGCTCTACCTGGTCATCGAAGATCGCTACGTTACCTATGTGACGCCCGAGACGGACGACGAGAAATCCCTTTGTTTCCGGGAGTCTTACCTCGGGCTACGGACGAAGGCGCCGCCGTTCTCGCCCTTCGTCATCAAGATGCAATTCTGAGTCAGTCAGCCATTCCGCCAGCCGCTCACCGCCGCGACCGCTCCGGCCAATATCAGCATTACGCCCACTATGCGGCTCACGCGCACTGCCGCCGCCGCGTTCTGCTCCAGCAGCCTGCGCACCTTCGCCGCCAGCAGGGTCACTGCCCCGTACACCCCGATCTCGCAGACGGTGCCGATGCTCCATAGCAGCGTCCCCTGCAGCCAGAGCGGGCCATCCTCAGTCCGCAGGAACTGCGGTATGACTGCCAAGGTGAACAGGTAAGCGTTGGGGTTGAGCAGGTTGGTGAGGGCGCCCTGGCGATAAGCCGTGAGCGGCGGCCTTACCGCGGCCTGGGGGTCGATGCGCAGGATCGAGGCGCGGCGGACGATGCTGAAACCTATCCAGGCGAGATAAGCAGCTCCCGCCAGCAGCATCAGCTTGAACGCTGCAGGGTAGAGGCGCAGCAGCACGCTGACGCCCAGAACCGCGGCCGCCATGTGCAGCACCGCAGCGGTGACGATGCCGGCGACGGCGGCGAAGCCCGCACGGCGTCCGCCGGTGAGGGCACTGGCCAGCACATAGGCCATGTCCATGCCTGGCGTGAGGATGACTCCGAAGACCAGGACGAAATACAGCCAGAGATGGGCGCTGTGGCTCATCCTCTATTGTGGTCAGACCCCGCGCCAGCCGTCCACGGCCGTGAACACCGCCACCGCCATGAGCATGGCGCCCACGATGCGGCTCACCACCACGGCCGAGGCCGGCTCCCGTTCCAGCCAGTCCCGTACGCTGCCGGCACCGTAGGCCATGCTTCCATACACCAGCACCATGCCCGTGAGGATCATCAGCCACATGACCACGCCCTGCAGCCAGAGCGGGCCGTACTCCGGCCGCAGGAACTGGGGGAACACCGCCAGCATGAAGAGGTAGGCCTTGGGATTCAGCAGGCAGGTGACCATGCCTTGGCGGAAGGTGGCCCAGGGACCACGCCTGCCGCCTTCCGGATGCAGATGGAAGGCAGAGGCGCTCTTGAGGATGGAGAAGCCGATCCAGGCGATGTACAGCGCGCCGGCCAGCAGCATGAAGCGGAAGGCGGCAGGGTAGAGCTTCAAGAGCACGCTGATGCCCAGCACGCCGGCGATCACGTGGCAGGTGCCGCCCGCAGCCACACCCCCGAGGGCGAGGTAGCCCGAGCGGCGGCCACCGGCGAGCGCACTGCCCAGGATGTAAGCCATGTCCAGGCCCGGCAGGATCATGATGCCGAGCACGAACACGAAGAATATCCAGAGATGGCCGTAGTCGGTCATGGTTGTTGCCAGGTGGGGAACCAGCGCAGGCGAGAACGCCGGGTGGGGTCCATTATGACTATCTCCGGCGCGCCGCGCAGCAGGCCGGTGGCGGTGAAGGCTTCGAGCGTCTCCTGGCGCAAGGGTTCGAAGCGCGAGGCCAGGGCCGGCTGGTCCTTCGCCACGCCCATCCATACCAGGAACGGACCGTCTTCCCGCACCGGCAGTTGCGGGAAGTTGTTGGGCACGTCAAGGGTTTGCAGCACCCCGGCCTCGCGGATGCCGGCGGCCCGGTAACGGGCGAACAGCGGCTCCGCCCGCCGGATGAACTCCTCCAGCCCGTCCTTCTTCACGGAGAAGATCTCCGCCACGATCACACCCTTGGCGCCCGCCGGTTCCTGCACGGGATCGACGGCCGGCAACACCGGCACGCTACGGCCGGGCAGGGACGTGAGCAGCATCACGTCGTCCGAGTCCGGCAGGATGGCGTTGACGGCGGTGCGATGTTCCCTCCACACCGGACCATAGTAGAACGCCGAATTGACGATGGGCCGGTCGCTCAAGCTGTGGAAGCCTCGCAGCCAGGTGAAGGCCGTGGGGTTGCCGCGCTCATGGAAGGAGCCCAGCACCAGCGCGCCGAGCTGCTGCATGGCCTCCGGGAACAGGGTGTCGAAGTAGGCGGTGAAATGCTCCCGCTCACCCGCGGCGGTGTGGTAGCGGCGGAACTCGATGACCTGGAAGTCTCCCAGGTGCTGGACGGTGTCCATGGACTGGCTCCCGGTGGTGGGTTCGGCGGCTGCAGTGGCGCCGCCGGCCAGCAGGCCGGCGGCGAGCGCGATCGACTTCAATAGGTGCCGCATCTTCAGATACCTGGACCGAAATGCTGCGCCGCTTCAGCGTCGCTCATGGCGATGATCTGGTTGGTCCAGTTGGTCTCCCAGGTCTTGCCGCCGTCCTCCGAGAAGGCCTGGGCCCAATCCGCCGCCACCGCCGAGCCCCTGGGATGCACAGTCCAGGTGAAACGCACGATGATGGGCTTGCCGTCGAAGGTATCGGGGGCTTCGAACACCCCTACGTTGCCCTCGAACTTGCCCACCACCGGCGCCTCCATGACGCCGCCGGAGAAGTAGTTGTCCACCCAGTACAGCCGCCACAGCCCGGTCTTGCGATCGTAGGTGCGGGTGGTCATCCCGAGGAAGTCCTTCCAGTGGTCGGTGCGGTAGAAATCCTGGTTGCCGAGGCCGCCGGGCAGGGGTGAGCACTCGTCGTAGGACATGAAGTCCTCCCATTCATGGGAGCCGGCCAGGCGTTTCACCAGGCGGTGGTTCGGCATCTTCCACTTGCCGTACAGGAAGTCGAAGTCATGGGAGCCGTCACGGGTCGCCGTGATCTTGTCCGTCGGCGCCATGCCGGTGGCGTTGTTAGCCAGCAGCGCGGGACTGTATCCGCCGAAGGCGGTCAGCAGCATGGCTGCGGCCAGTAAGGTATAGGGATGGTAGGGCTTGGGCAGCATGAGTGATTCCTCCTTTCTGGCCGGCGCCGGGAGTGACGCTGGTTCTGGGAGGCACGGTAGGGGCTAAATAGGGCAGTTCACGCCCTGATTGGGATTAGACTATCCGTCATGGCCACATCCACCACCCGTGTGCTGGCGGTCCTGGAACTTCTCCAGACCCACGGCCGCATCAGCGGCGCCGAGCTGGCGCGCCGGCTGGAAGTGGATGGGCGCACGCTGCGCCGGTACATCGCCACCCTGGAGGAACTGGGCATACCTATCACGAGCGAGCGCGGCCGCTACGGCGCCTACATGCTGGTCGCGGGGTTCAAGCTGCCGCCCATGATGTTCAACGAGGACGAGGCCCTGGCGCTCTCGGTGGGACTCCTGGCCGCGCGCAGCCTCGGACTCGCAGAAGGCGCGTCGGCAGTAGCCAGCGCCCAGGCCAAGCTGGAGCGGGTCATGCCCGCCAAGCTCAAGCAGCGCCTGCGCGCCGTGGACGAGACCGTGACGCTCGATCTCACCCGCGGCGCACCACCCGGTGACAACCGTGCCCTCAAGGTGCTGAGCGCCGCGGCCCAGGCCCAGAAGCGGGTGCACATGCACTACCGTTCCTCCAAGGGCGAGGACAGCCAGCGCGAGTTCGATCCGTACGGGCTGCTCTACCGCGGCGGGAAGTGGTACGTGGGTGGTCACTGCCACCTGCGCCGCGGCCTGCGCTCCTTCCGTCTGGATCGGGTGGCGCAGGTGGAGATGCTGGAAGCCGGCTTCACCCGTCCGGACGGCTTCGACGCCGGCGCGCACCTGGACTTCAGCATCGCCACCCTGCCGCGGACCACAGCCGTGGAAGTCCTGCTCAAGACCGATCTCCAGACCGCCATGCTGGAGTTGGGAGAGCACATCGGGCTCTTTGAGCCATATCCGGAAGGAGTCTTGTTCAAGACCAGCACCGACGGCATCGACTGGATGGCGCGGCAACTGGCGCGGGTCTCCTTCGGTTTCGAGATCCGCAGCCCAGCGGAGCTGGGGCAGTCGCTGCGGACCCACGCCCAGGGCCTGCTCAGGACGGGATAACTCTGGTCCAATCCGTCGCCGGATTCTGGTCGCTGCATGCCGGGGAATTTGCGCGAAGATTGACGTCCCCCGGAGGTGGCTATGGACGTTGACGTGATCCTGAAGAGCTTCGAGCAGCCTGACGAGCTGCGGCTGCTCAAGAAAGGGCGCTTCGAGGTGGTGCGGCTGGGTGGCATGAGCATCGGACGCGCCACCTACGAGCCCGGCTGGCGCTGGTCCGAGCACGTGGGCCGCGAGCTCGGACAGGACCGTTGCCACGTGGAGCACGTGGGGCTGGTACTATCGGGCACCGCCACCGCGGCCTTCGCCGACGGACGGGTCATCGAACTCAAGGCTGGCAACCTGTTCTACATACCGCCGATGCCCCACGACAGCTGGGTGGTGGGCGACCAGCCCTACGTGTCGCTGCATTTCATGGGCGCGGACAAGTACGCCGCGAAGTAGGGTCCGCGGTTTCATCCGAATACATAGAGGGGGTCCCCATGACACAGGAAAATCCCTATGCCGCACCGAAGTCGGAGGTCGGCGGCGCGGAAGCGTTCGACGATGAGCGGCTGCAGCGCATCGCCAGTGGCCAGAAGTTCGCGATCTACGCCATCCTGCTGCAGTTCGCGGCCTATGGACTGCAGTTCGCGGTCGGCCCTCTGGGCGGGCTGGCGTTCCTGGTGGCCTTCGTGCTCTCGGTGATCGGCATCTTCCGCATGGGCGAGGCGGCCACCGGATCCACCGTCCTGCGCGTGCTGCTCTGCGTGCTGATGATCATCCCGCTGGTGAGCTTGCTGGTGCTGCTCAGCCTGAACTCGCGAGCCACCAAGCAGCTGCGCGAGGGCGGTTATCGGGTAGGACTGCTCGGCGCCTCCCGCAAGTGAACTCCGGAGCGGCATCATGAACGGAAAATCGGACCCGGCAGACTTCCCCTACGAGACCCACCTCGACATCAAGTTCAAGGCCCTGGAGCTGGTGGACCTGCCGCCCCTGATCCAGTCCGTCACCCATCCCTGGTACAACCAGACTCTCACCAAGGTCAACGATTCGGTGGTGCGCCTGGGCGTGATGCAGGGCGAGTACCACTGGCACAAGCACGACGAGGACGATGAGTTCTTCTACTGCATCGAGGGCCTGTTCATCATCGACCTGGAAGGCCGTCCTTCGGTGGAACTCAAGCCACGCCAGGGGTTCACGGTGCCCAAGGGGATAGTGCACCGCACCCGCGCGCCGGAGCGCTCCATCATCCTCATGGTCGAGAACGCGGGGATCATCCCTACTGGGGACTGACAGAGGGGAGCAGATGGGCAAGAAAGATCCACGCATCGACGCCTACATCGCCAAGTCCGCGGATTTCGCACAGCCGATCCTCACGCACCTGCGCAAGCTGGTGCGCAAGGCTGACCCGGAGATCGAGGAGATGCTGAAGTGGGGCATGCCCAGCTTCGGCCACGCCGGCATCGTCTGCCAGATGGCGGCGTTCAAGCGGCACTGCGCCTTCGGCTTCTGGAAGAGCAAGCTGATCTTGGACGCCAAGGACGAGGGCATGGGCAGCTTCGGCAAGCTGACAAGCCTCAAGGACCTGCCATCGGACGCCAAGCTCATCGCCTACATCAAGAAGGCGGTGAAGCTGAACCTGGAGGACGTGAAAGTGCCGGGCCGCGCCAAGCACAAGGCCGCACCGCTGCGGACGCCGGCGGACCTCGGCAAGGCGCTGAAGGCGGCACCCAAAGCCGCCGCGACCTTCAAGGCCCTCAGCACCAGCCGTCGCAACGAATACGTGGAGTGGATCACCGGCGCCAAGCAGGCGGCCACCCGCGCCAAGCGTCTCGCCACCGCCATCGCATGGCTCAGCGCCGGCAAGAATTTCAACTGGCGCTACGAGAAGCGCGCCTGAGGTCCTTCCGCCCTGACGTAGAATGGTCGGCAGAGCCTGGGGTGATTTAGACCAAAGCTAAGTCGGGGAGGCGCGCGATGTACTTGGCCATGGTGATGTCGAGTCTGATCACCATGTGCGTGCTGCTCGGCATCCTGGCCCTTGTGGTGGCGCGGGGTGAACGCGGTTCCCTGGCCTTGCGCCTGTGGGGCTGGGGGCTCATCACCTATGGGCTCGGCATGTTCATCGTCATCGTCGCGGGCCTCTGGCTGCCCTGGTATTTCACCCAGGTCGTCGGCAACAGCCTGATCTCGCTCGGCGCCCTGCTCACGGCCTACGGCATATTCATGCATGTGCCGGTGCGCCCGGGGCGCACCACGATGATCGGAGGCCTGGGACTGTCGGTCGCAATCCTCATCCTCAACCATGTGCTGCACGGCCACCTGATAGTCGACATCGCAGTGCCGACCATCTACGCCTCGCTGCTCTACATCGTGGTGTCCTGGCAGCTGATCCGGCACCCGCCGCCGGCGGCGCCTGCCGCGGCCCGTTTCCTGGTGACCACGGTGGTGCTGACACTCATAGTCTGGAACGCACGCCTGGTGCTCATCTGGAAGACCCTGGGCGGGACCTCCAACGGTGAACGCGCCGACTTCCTGCAGGCAGGTTTCTCCATCTTCCAGATACTGCTGATCGTTTCCACCTCGTTCAGTCTCATGTGGATCGAAGTGCGGATGATGGAGGAAGATCTCCGGCGTTCCGCCTATACGGACCTGTTGACCGGATTACCCAACCGCCGCGCCATGCACCTGCGCTTCGACGAGGAGGTGGCGCGGTGCCGCCGCCAGCGCCAAGCCTTCGGCCTGGTGCTGTTCGACATCGACCTGTTCAAGCAGATCAACGACACCTGCGGCCACTACGTGGGTGATGCGGTGCTGCGGCACATCGCCGGCGTGCTGGACAAGCACAAGCGCGGCGAGGATGTGCTGGGCCGCATCGGTGGCGAGGAGTTCCTGGTGATCCTGCCGCAGCACGACCGGCAGCAGTGCCTGCGTGCCGCCGACCGGCTGCGCCAGGCGGTGGAGGGCACCCGGCCCCACGAGGAGGCCGCCACCCCGACAGCCACCGTGAGCGGCGGCGTGGCCATGTTCCCGGAGGACGGCGAGGACTGGGACCGGCTGTACATGGCTGCGGACCGGCGCATGTACCGCGCCAAGCGTGCCGGCCGCAACCAGGTGGAAGGGCGGGACGAATGAATCATTTCTGTTTCAGCTAAGTTCAAGTGAACCAATCCTGCCGTCGATGTCCATGTCTGCATCGGATGCCACACGGGTTACACCCATGAAGAAGCTTCCCCTGGTCCTGGCCTCATTACTGCTCATGGCAGCGGCGTCCAAGCCCGTGAGCCTGGTGCAGAACGAATACGACTTCGCCGCTGCGGTGGCCAAGCAAGGCGTCCGCGACGGTTTCCTGCGGTACCTGGACAAACAGGCCATCGGTCTCTCGCCGACTCCCGTCAACGACTACGACACATACAGCAAGCGTCCGTCCGGTGGTGATGCGAGGTTGCGCTGGTATCCGAGCTATGCCTTGCTGGCATCCTCCGGCGACTTCGGCGTGGATACCGGCCCATGGAGTTACGAGGCCAGCAAGGATGGCAAGCCGGTGCAGGCACACGGCGAGTGGCTAACCGTCTGGCACCTCGACGAGTCGGGACGATGGAAGGCGCTCTTCGACGGTGGCATCGGTCATGACGCGGCTAGCACCGAGAAGGCACTGGACCATGACGCCCATGCGGAACAGATGAAGCCCATAAACGGATCCGCGCCTGCGGTGGACGGCGTACATGAGCAGTTGGCGCAGGCGGAGACTGCGTTCTCCGACACTGCGGCTCACGAGAGCTTGCGCACGGCCTATGAGACTTCCGGTTCAGCCGACTTGCGGCTGCTTCTCGAGAAGTCACAGCCCGTGCTGGGCCGTGACCGGGCAGCCAGGGCGGCACCGGACCTGCCTTCAGGTATGAGCTGGGAACCCATGGGTAGTGGCGCCGCGAGATCGGGCGACCTCGGCTACGTCTACGGCGAGACCTACAAGCTCTCGGATGCCAAGCACGTCACGCCGGTCGGCGTGTATATGCATGTATGGCGTCACGAGGCCGGCGGCTGGAAACTCTTGATCGCCCTGGAACAGCCTCTCTGAGGTTCAGGCACTGCGTCGCTCCAGGATCCCCCGCACCGTCTCCACCGCTTCCCGCATCTTCTTCTCCGGCACCACGGCGATGAACACCGTGTCGTCGCCCGCCAGCGTGCCCACCATGCCGTCGATAGCATGCTGGTCCACCAGCACCGCCAGGGCCTGGGCATAGCCGGGGCGGGTCTTGATGATCACCAGGTTGGGTGGCGCCGCGGACACCGCATAGGCGGGGAGCTCCGTGGGGATGGGGTCGACCCGCTGGTAGCGGCCCGCCAGCTTCTGGATGCCCAATTTCGCAAGGTGCCGTGACAGGGTCGGCTGCGTGACCTTGTGGCCGTCCTTCTTCAGCAGGTCCAGGAAGATCGCCTGGTCCGTCACTTCCCGCTCTTCCGTCAGTCTGAGGATGGCTTCATCCAGGGTCATGGCTGCACCGGTCATCGAGGGGTAAGAAACACTGAATATAGTATTGCATTGTTCAGAATTAAAATGTATATAACCGCATTATATTCTATTTTATTGCGGACTTATACGCGAATAATGCATATTTTTAAGGATTCCCCGGAAAATACCCTGGTCCCGGCGCTACTGCCGACCTATGCGCCGTATCCGTTCCCGCTGGCCGGGGGCTCCGGCGAGCGTGTGTCCGACGAGGCCGGCCGGGAATATCTCGACTTCTACGGCGGCCATTGCGTGGTGGCCACCGGCCACAGCCATCCCCGGGTGGTGGCGGCGGTGGCAGAGCAAGCCGAGGCCCTCATCTTCTATTCGGCCGCGGCACGGCTGCCGGTGCGGGATGCTGCCGCCCAGGCGCTCGTCGGCTTCGCACCGCAACACATGGCTTCGGTGTTCTTCTGCAACTCTGGCGCCGAGGCCAATGAGAGCGCGCTTAAGGTAGCGGCCCAGCTCACCGGGCGCAGCCGCTTCACCGCCTTCAAGGGTTCCTTCCACGGCCGCAGCCTGCTGGCCCTGTCGGTCACCGATTCACCGTCCCTCAAGCAAGGGCTGGAGCCCTTGCTGGCACCCGTGGACTTCCTGCCCTTCGCGGACCTGCAGGCGCTCGAGGCGGCGGACTTCTCAAGGTCGGCCGCGGTGATCGTCGAGCCCATCCAGTCCATGGCCGGCTGCACCACGGCTTCGAAAGCGTGGTTCCAGGTCCTGGCCGCGAAGTGCCGCCGCGAAGGCACGCTTTTGGTCTTCGATGAAGTGCAGACCGGCATGGGGCGCCTCGGGGTGCCCTTCGCCGCGGATCTATACGGCGTGCAGCCGGACTTCATCACCCTCGCGAAAGGCATCGCCTCCGGCGTGCCCATGGGCGGCCTGCTCATGACCGCGGACATCGCCCGCGACCTCAAGTCCGGTGACTTGGGCAGCACCTTCGGCGGCGGCCCCCTGGCCTGCGCGGCGCTGCTGGCGACCCTGGCGGTGATCGACGACGAGAAGCTGATGGACAACGCCGCGGCGCAGGCAACACGCATCCGCGCGGACCTCGCAGACAGCGTGGTGACGGAAGTGCGGGGCGAGGGACTGTTGCTGGGTCTCAAGGCCGGCGCCCATGCCGCGGCCCTCAAGAAGAAGCTGCAGGAACAGCGCATCCTGGTGGGCGGCTCTTCGGATCCCGAAGTGCTGCGCCTGATGCCGCCGCTCACGGTCTCGACCCAAGCGGTGGAGGCCCTGCTCGCCGCCATCCGCGAGTTTGGCGGGAGCCGGCCGTGAAGCATTTCACCCATATCGCCGATCTTGGCGTGGAAGGCGTCGCCTCGGTGTTGGATGAGGCCCTGGCCTGGAAGAAGAAAGGCCCGGGTGCCCACCTCGCCGGCAAGCTCTTAGGGATGGTGTTCTTCAATCCCTCGCTGCGCACCCGCGCCTCCTTCGAGGCGGCCATGCTGCGCGGGGGCGGCGGCGCAATCGTGCTGGACGTGGGCAACGGCGTCTGGAAGCTGGAGGACCGCATCGGCGCGGTGATGGACGGCGACCGTCCCGAGCACATCAAGGAAGCCATCCCGGTGCTGGGCCGCTACGCGGACGCCCTGGCGGTGCGCACCTTCGGCGCGCTGGCGGACGACGATGCGGATGCCCTGGACCCGGTGCTGAGCACATTCCGGGAGCTGGCTGGCGTCCCGGTGATCAGCATGGAGTCGGCCCGGGAGCATCCCTGTCAGGGCCTCGCGGACCTGCTGACCCTGCGGGAGAACTTCGGCAGCACCCGCAAGCTTCCGGTCACGCTCACCTGGGCGCCGCACATCAAGCCACTGCCGAAGGCCGTGCCCCATTCCTTCCTGCTCACCGCCGCCGCCGCCGGCTGCGAGGTGCGCGTGGCGCATCCGCCCGGTTTCGACCTGCACCCCAGCGTGCTGGACGAAGCGCACGCCTATGCAGGCGAGGCGGGCGGTTCCGTCACCGTGACCCATGACCGGACCGCGGCGCTGGCCGGCAGCCGCGTGGTCTATGCCAAGGCCTGGGGGCCCGACACCCATCAGGTATCTCCGGACGTCGCGCCCGCGCGCATCGCACAGCACCGCGACTGGCTGGTGGACACCGGGGTCCTGGCCGCCGCGAAGGACCCGGTGTTCCTGCACTGCCTGCCGGTGCGCCGCAACGTGGAGGTGGCAGACGCGGTGCTGGATGGTAAGGCCAGCCGCATCATCGACGAAGCCGAGAACCGTTTCCATGTGCAGCGTGTGCTCCTGCACCGCCTGCTTGCTGCTTAAAGGAGAGAGGCCATGTCCGTAGCCCCCGACAGTTACGCCACCCTGCGTTCCGCGGCCCAGTACGTGCGCGCCTTCCGCGGCAAGACCTTCGTCTTCAAGCTGGGCGGCGAGGTGCTGGAGGACCCGAAGATCCGCCGCGCGGTATGCGAGCAGCTCGCCGTGCTGTGGAGCTTCTCCATCAAGCTGGTGCTGGTGCACGGCGGCGGCACCGGCATCGATGCCCTGTGCGAGACCCTGCACCTGCCGGTGGAGAAGGTGGCGGGGCGGCGCGTCACCACCGCCCAGGTGCTGGACGCCGCGAAGATGGTGCTGGCCGGCAGCCTGCATACCGACCTCCTGGCGGACCTGCGCGCCGCCGGCTTGCCGGTCACCGGTGTCAGCGGTGTGGACGGCGGCCTGCTCACGGCCCGCAAGCGGCAGCCGGTGCAGATCAAGGATGACGCCGGCCAGTCCCAGTTCGTGGACTTCGGCCTGGTGGGCGACATCGAGAAGGTGAATCCCGCGCTGTTGCAGCACCTGCTGCAAGGCGAATATGTCCCCGTAATCACGCCGCTCTCCGCCAACGACAAGGGCGAGGTGTTCAACACCAACGCCGACACCGTGGCCGCGGAGATCGGCGTGGCCCTCAACGCCGAGAAGCTGTTCTTCCTGCTGAAGGTGCCGGGACTGATGGAAGATCTCGCCCGTCCCACCAGCTTGGTGCCTTTCGCCACCCTGGAGGGCATCGAGGGCCTGGAAGGGTCCGGCAAGGTCTCCGGCGGCATGCGGCCCAAGCTCACGGCCGTACGGCGCGCCCTCACCGGCGGCGTGGCCAGCGCCCATCTCGTCAGCGGCATCCTGCCGGACGCGGTGCTGACTGAGGTCTTCACCAACCAGGGCAGCGGCACCATGGTGGTGGCGCGCGCGGACAAGGTCAAGGAACAGGTGGCGTGAGCGCCCAGCTCTGGGCCAAGGGTCTGCCGCTGGATGAGGCGATCCATCGCTTCACCGTGGGGGATGACCCGGAACTGGATGTGAAGCTGCTGGTGCACGACGCGCTGGGAAGCGCCGCCCATGCGCGCATGCTGGCCCATGCAGGATTGCTGCAGAAGGAAGATGCCGCCGCGCTGGTGAAGGCGCTGGCGAACGTCGCCCGCAAGGCGCGCACCAGCGGCATCATCATCTCCAAGGAACAGGAGGATGCCCATACCACCATCGAAGCGCTGCTCACGGCGGAGCTGGGCGACGCCGGCAAGCGCATCCATCTGGCCCGTTCCCGCAACGACCAGGTGATCCTGGCGCTGCGCCTCTACATGCGTGAGGCGTTGCTGGATACGGCCACGCGCACCGCGGCACTGGCGCGCAATTTCCTGGTCTTCGCCAAGGCTCATGCGGACGAAGCCATGCCCGGCTACACCCATCTGCGCCGCGCCATGCCCTCCAGCTTCGGCCTGTGGAGCGCAGCCTTCGCTGCCGGTTTGGCTGAGGAACTGCAGGCTCTGCAAGCACTCTACGTGCGGCTCGACCGTTGCCCGCTGGGCGCCGCCGCCGGTTTCGGCGTGCCGCTGCCCATCGACCGCGAATACACCGCGAAGCTGCTCGGCTTCTCCGGCGTGCAGGTCTCGCCGGTCGACGTGCAGAACTCGAGAGGGCGCCACGAGCTGGCGCTGCTGAATGCCTTCGCCTCCATCGGCATGACCATGGAGAAGTTCCTCTGGGACGTATCTTTGTACTCCATGCAGGAGTTCGGTTTCCTCAAGCTGCCGGATGCCTTCACCACCGGTTCCTCCATCATGCCCCAGAAGCGCAATCCGGACGTGGTGGAGCTGGCCCGCGGCCGCTGCCGCGAGCTGCGCGGCTATGCCGCCATGGTGCAGGAGCTGGCTTCCGGTCTGCCGTCCAACTATCACCGCGACCTGCAACTGCTGAAGAAGCCGCTGTTCGGCGCTGTGGCCTCCGTGCAGTCCTGGCTGGAGGTGCTCATCGCCCTGGTGCCGGCGCTACATGTGGACGCGGCGAGAGCCGCCGCCGCTTGTAGCGACGACATATACGCCACCCACCAGGCCTATCTGCTGGTGGAGCAGGGCACGCCTTTCCGGGATGCCTACCTACAGGTCGGCAAGCAACTGCAGGGCGGCAGCTTCAGGCCGAATCGCGAGGCGCTCACGGCCACCCATCTCGGAGGCGCCGGCAACCTTGGGCTCGAGCGCATAGAGGCGGAGGTCGGGGCGGTGGAACATTGGCTGGCGACGACGCGCGAACGGCTCGCGGCCGCCGAGCGACAGGTCTGGAACAGCGACATCGAGGGCAAGTCAAAATGAAGAAGCAGGTGGTATTGGCCTTCTCCGGAGGCCTGGATACGTCTTTCTGCGTGATCCACCTGCGGGAGCAGGGCTACGAGGTCACCACCGTGACCGTGAACACCGGCGGTTTCAGCCCCGAGGAACTGCAGCGCATCGAGGGTCTCAGCCCCAAGCTCGGCGCCAAGGCCCATCGTACCCTGGACGCCCGCAGCGAGCTGTTCCAGGGTTATCTGCGCTATCTCATCTACGGCAATGTGCTGCGCGGCAATCTCTACCCCCTGAGCGTGTCCGCGGAGCGGGTCTGCCAGGCCGCCAGTGTCATCGTGGTGGCCAAGCAGTTGAAGGCCGATGCCGTCGCCCATGGTTCCACCGGTGCCGGCAACGACCAGGTGCGCTTCGACGTGGCGTTCAGGGCGCTGGCGCCGGAACTGGAGCTCATCACGCCCATCCGCAGCCTCGCCCTGAGCCGGCAGCAAGAGATGGATTTCCTGAAGCAGCATGGCTTCGACTTCCCGGCCAAGACCGTGCAGTACTCCGTGAACGAAGGCATGTGGGGCACCTCCGTGGGCGGCCGCGAGACGCTCGATTCCTGGAGCATGCTCCCGGAAGCCGCTTTCCCCGGCGGCGAGCTGGACTCGTCCGGCCTGCCGCCGCGCAAGCTGACCCTGCGTTTCGAGCAGGGCGTGCCGCTCGCCATCGACGGCAAGGGTATGGACCCGGTCGGCTTGATCGCCGAATTGAACTCAGTGGGCCACAAGTACGGCATCGGCCGGGGCGTGCATCTCGGCGATACCATCCTCGGCATCAAAGGCCGCGTGGGCTTCGAGGCGCCGGCGGCGCACCTGCTCATCGGCGCACACAGGGAATTGGAGAAGCTCACCCTCACCGGCAAGCAGCTCTTCTGGAAAGACACGCTGGGCAACCTCTACGGCCAGTTGCTGCACGAAGGCCAGTTCTTCGATCCCCTGGCCCGGAACCTGGAGGCCTTCCTGCGCTCGAGCCAGGAACACGTCACCGGTGAGGTGCAATTGACCTTGTATCCACGCACCTTCGGCGTGGACGGGGTGCGCTCGCCGCACTCGCTCATGGATGCCAAGGTCGCGAGCTATGGCGAAGCCAACCGTCTCTGGACCGGTGCCGAAGCCGCCGGCTTCGCCAAGATCTACGGCGTGCAGCAGATCCTGGCGCTACAGGCGGGGGGCAGCCATGCGGATTAATGCCGACAAGATCGCGTCGGTTACGCGCAACATGAAGCTGGACCGCAGTCTCACGCTCTCGCCCAACATCCGCGCGGAGCACGGCGCGGTAGTCGCCGGGCGGATCCTGGGGGACAAGTCCGGGTATAACCAGCTCGAGGACGTGCACGGCCGCATGAACGTGATCCACGGCGACGACGTCATCGTCGGCGCCCTGGGGCACCGCAATGCGCTGCACGGCTACGAGGGCGTGTTGCCCAAGAAAGTGGAGCAGGGCCAGGTGCTGCACGTGCTCAATTTAGGGGGGGTCATCGGCGAATGCGTCTCCCATAATCCGGAAGTGGGCACTCCTTTCGAGTTCGAGGTGCTGGGGCAGGTATTGGTGTACCCGGAGTTCCAGTCCCGGGAGGGCCAGGCGGCCAACATCAGCATGGGGTCCCTCCAGAAGGAGGGGCGCCGGCTCGATTGCAAGGTGATCTACGTGGCCGGCACTTGCATGAACGCCGGCAAGACCGCCGCGGCGTGCGCCCTGGTGCGGCGCCTGTCCCAGGCGGGTTATCGCGTCGGCGGTGCCAAGCTCACGGGTGTGTCCCTGATGCGCGATACCCTCAGCATGCGCGACTACGGGGCCGAGGTTACCTACGACTTCACCGACGCCGGCGTGGTCTGCACCAGCCAGGACAGCGCCAACCAGGTGGCCCACACCATCTTCTCGCAGCTCTCAGGGAGAGGTCTCGACGTGGTCGTGGCCGAGACCGGCGACGGCATCATGGGCGATTACGGCGTGCAGACCATCCTCGCCGATCCGGAGCTCATGGCTCTCACTGCGGGCTTCGTGTTCTGCGCCAACGATCCGGTAGGCGTGGCGGGCGGCGTGCGCCACTTGCAGAGCGAGTACGGCATCACCGCCGACGTGGTGACAGGCCCCGCCACCGACAACAACGTGGGCGTGCGCTTCGTGGAGCGGGAGGTGGGCATGAAGGCCATCAACGCCCGCACCCATTCCAAGGCCTTCGGCGAGCACGTGCTCGGTCTCCTGACGGAGCGCGGCATCCGCCGGCCATGAGCAAGCTGCCGGTCTATATATTGGGCGGCTCGGGCTACGGCGGCGGCGAACTGCTGCGTCTCCTCTCCCAGCATCCGCGGGTCGGCGCGGTCCGAGCCGTGTCCCGCAAGCAGGCCGGCGAGCCTCTCTGGAAGGCGCATCCCAACCTGCGGGGCTTAGTACCGGGGAGCTTCGACGCCGAGCCGGACTGGAGCAAGCTCGCGGATGCCGAGCATCCGGTGGTGTTCTCCGCCATGCCGCACTTCGAGCTCGCGCAGCAACTCCCCGCGCTCGAGGCGGCATGGAAGAGCGCGGGCTTGGCGGAACGCCTGACGCTCATCGATCTCTCCGGAGATTTTCGCCTGAACGAGGCCGCGGTGTTCGAGCGCGCCTACGGCAAGCCCCATCCGTATCCCGCCGGCCTCGGCAAGTTCGTCTACGGCCTGCCGGAATGGCGCCGCCAGAGACTGGCGGGTGCGCGGCGCATCGCCAACCCCGGGTGCTTCGCGACTGCGATACAACTGGCACTGCTGCCTTTCGCCGGGACCCAGGATCTGGGGTTCCTCGCAGTAAGCGCCGCCACCGGGTCATCCGGTGCCGGCGCCTCACCGGGCGAGGGCACGCACCACCCGACCCGTGCCCAGGACTTCCGTGCCTACAAGGTGCTCTCCCACCAGCATGAGGCCGAGATCGCGCGTCTCCTGGACGTGGAGCAGACCACGGGCTATGCGCTGGGCTTCGTCCCACACTCGGCGCCCATGGTGCGGGGCATCCACGCCACCCTGCAGTTCCAGGCCAAGGGCTTGGACGCGGCCGCGGTGAGGGCCCGTATCGAGGCTGCCTTCGAGCACGCTCCCTTCGTGCGGCTGCTGGGCGACGAGCCGCCGCGGGTGGGCGCGGTCGCGGGCAGCAACTTCTGCGACGTCGGCTGGCGGGTGAAGGGCGGCAGCGTGGCGGTGATGACCGCGCTGGACAACCTGGTGAAGGGCATGGCCGGCCAAGCCGTGCAGAACATGAACCTGGCTCTCGGATTCCCCGAGACTGAAGGTCTGTTGCACGCCGGGACGTACCCGGGCTAAAGAAAAAAGCCCGGGCGGAGCAGGATGCGCAGCCCGGACACAAAAAAAGCCCGGGATTCACCCCGGGCTTTCTTCTCTTTCAGGACTCGACTTAGTGCGTCGCGGCAGCAGGCGCCATGGCCGTGCCTGCGGCAGGAGCCATGCCGGCCGCCGGCATGTCGCTGTTGTAGCTGTCGCGGTGGATCTTCCAGCCCTTGTCCGTCTGCTTCAGCACTTCCAGGAACTTGCCCCGGTCCAGGGCGCTGTTGTTGGGGCCCAGCAGGGTGTAGAAGCCGGAGCAGAAGGCATAACCGCTGCCCGTCACCTCGGTATCGGTGACGTTCAACAGTATCCCGGTCACGGGAGAATTGGCGAACATCTGTCCAGCGTTGGTCTCGATGGCGATCGCCGTCTTCGCCTCGGGCATGTTGGGAGGCATCAGGATGGCATCGTCGGTATAAGTGGCGGCGAGCGCCGAGGCATCCTTGGCGTTGAAGGCCTTCATGAAGGCCGCATGCAGTTGCGTGATGTCGTCCTGGGCATTGGCGACGGTAGTCTGGTCAGGCATGGAGCCGTCGCTGGCGCAGGCGGTCAAGGAGAGAAGAGCGAGACAGGTCATGAGCGGGAGGCAGATGCGACGAATGACGTTCATCGGAAGGGCCCTTCTGTGAGCTTATGACAGGTCCCGGAGTATAGCCCCGCAGCCCCGCGGCGCAAGCGCTCAGACGCGGGCCAGCACCGCGTCCAGCCAGGCGGTGGGCAGGAGGCAGCGGGCGGTGGCCAATATGTAGGCAGGCACGGTGACGTAGTAGCGCGCCTTGGGACTGGGACTCTCCAGCGCCCGGGCGATCTTCGCCGCGACCACCTCCGGGCCCACCGTGAAAGGCTGCCGATCCTTGTCGCTGCCGGTCTGGGCCCGCAGCCGGGCGTAGTCGGCACTGTGCACGCTGGCCGCTGCGTCCACCTGGGCGTCGAAGTAGGCGAGGGAATTGTCCCGGAAACGGCCGCGCACCGGCCCCGGGTTCACCAGCACCACGTGGATGCCGCTGCCGCGCAGTTCCAGGCGCAGCGTATCGGTGATGCCTTCCAGTGCGTGCTTGCTGGCGTTATAGGCACCGCGCCAGGGCATGGCGACGCGGCCCAGGATGCTGCTCACCATGACGATGCGCCCACGCCCGCGGCGCCGCATCACCGGCAGCACCTGGCGGGTGAGCTCCACCAGGCCGAAGAAGTTGGTGTCGAATTGCTGCTGCAGGTTGGCCCGCGACAGGTCCTCCACGGCGCCCGGCACGGCGATGCCGGCGTTGTTGACCAGGGCATCCAGTTCACCGCCGGTGAGGGTGAACACCGTGGCTAGGGCATGCTGCAGGGAGGCGGCATCGCACACGTCGAGCTGCAGGGCCTCGAGACCCTGGGCGGAGAGGCGCGCCACGTCTTCCGGCTTGCGGGCGGTAGCGATGACGCGCCAGCCGCGGGCCTTGAGCAGCTCCGCGGTGGCGAGCCCGATGCCGCTGGAGCAACCGGTGATGAGCACCGCGCGCATGCTCACTCCAGCCGGAAGGCGGGCCGGCCCTGCACCGCCGCCTGCTTCTCGTGCTCCTCGGCCTCGCGCTGCTGCAGCGCCCACATGCGCGCGTACAGCCCCTTGGCCTTGAGCAGTTGCTTGTGGGTACCCCGCTCGGCGATGCGGCCCGCCTCGAGTACGAGGATCTCGTCCGCATCCACCACGGTGGACAGGCGGTGTGCGATCACAAGGCTGGTGCGGTGCTGGGCCAGCTCCCCCATGGCCACCAGGATGGCCCGCTCCGCGTTGGAGTCCAGGCTGGAGGTGGCCTCATCGAAGATCAGCACCGGCGGGTTCTTGAGGATGGCGCGGGCGATGGCCACGCGCTGCTTCTCGCCGCCGGACAACTTGAGTCCGCGCTCACCCACACGGGTCTTGTAGCCTTCGGGCAGCGAATCGATGAACCGCTTGAGGTGCGCGAGCTCGGCGGCCCGCTCCACCTCGGCCTGCGGCGCCTTGGGGTTGCCGTAGGCGATGTTGTAGTGGATGTCGTTGTTGAACAGCACCGTGTCCTGGGGGACGATGCCGAGCTGGCTGCGCAGGCTGGCGCGGGTCACGTCGCGCAGGTCGTAGCCGTCCAGGGTGATGCGCCCGCCGCCGACGTCGTAGAAGCGATACAGCAGCCGCGCGATGGTGGATTTTCCGGAACCGCTGGGGCCCACGATCGCGACCTTGGAGCCCGCCAGCACCTCGAAGTCCACGCCGTGCAGGATCTGCCGGTCCGGGCCGTAGCCGAACTGCACGTTCTCGAAGCGGATGTGGCCGCGGGCATGGTGCATGGGTTCTGCGCCGGGCTGGTCCGCCACCTGGGCGTGCCGGTCCAGCAGCGAGAACATGCGCTCCATGTCCGTGAGGGAGCGCTTCATCTCCCGGTAGATGAAGCCCAGGATGTTGAGCGGTTGGAACAACTGGGTCATGTAGGCGTTGACCATCACGAAGTCGCCCAGCGTCATCTTGCCGTGCACCACCTCATAGCCCGACAGCAGCATCATGGCGGTGACGCCGAGCGCGATGATGAGCGCCTGGCCGCTGTTGAGGGTGGAGAGGGAATACTGGGTCCTGAGCGCCTCCCGCTCCCACTTCGCCAGGTCCGCGTCGTAGTTCTGGGCCTCGTATTCCTCGTTGCCGAAGTACTTGACGGTCTCATAGTTCAACAGGCTGTCGATGGCACGGGTGTTGGCCGCAGAGTCCAGCTCGTTCATGAGCCGCACGTGGCGGGTACGCCACTCGGTCACCGCGATGGAGAAGGCGATGTACAGCGCCACGCACACCAGGATGATGGCCGCGAACCAGCCGGAGAAGTTCCACAGGAAGATCACGGTCACCAGCGCCACCTGCACCACGGTCGGCAGCACGTTGAACAGGATGGCGCTCATCACGAAGGCCACACCGCGGCTGCCGCGCTCGATGTCGCGGGACAGGCCGCCGGTCTGGCGTTCCAGGTGGAAGGCCAGGTCCAGGTCATGCAGGTGCCGGAACACCCGCAGCGCGACCCGGCGCGCCGCCCGCAGCGTCGCCAGCTCGAACACCACGTCCCGCAGTTCCCCGAGGAAGGTCCCGGCGAAGCGCATGGCGCCATAGCCCACCAGCAGTCCCACCGGCACCGCCAGCAGCGCGTGGCTGGGACCCAGCACATCCACCGCGCGCTTCAGGAACCAGGGCATCACCACCACGGCCAGGTCCGCCAGCAGCAGCAGGACCAGCGCCAGGCTGGCCCGGCCGCGGAATTCCCAGAGATAAGGCAGCAGCGAGCGGAGGGTGGAGTTGTGTCGAGGCGCGGGGTCCATGAGGTTCCGGGTGATGTCGGGAGTCGAACGGCTATAATGGCACGCCCCGCCGCCGGCGGGACTTGAAGCGGTCAGGGCCATCCTTACATATGGGGCGCGGTCCCGCTTCCGACAAGAGACCAGCCCATGCCTATATATGAGTACCAGTGCCAGGCCTGCGGCCACCAGTTGGAGGTCCTGCAGAAGGTCAGCGATGCCCCGCTGAAGAAGTGCCCCGAGTGCGGCAAGCCGAAGCTGCAGAAGCTCATGTCGGCGCCGTCGTTCCGCCTCAAGGGCAGCGGGTGGTACGAGACCGACTTCAAGTCCGGCAACAAGAAGAACCTGGCGGACGGCGGCAAGGACGAGAAGCCGGCCAAGGATGACAAGCCTGCCGCCAAGGCCGATGCCAAGCCTGCCAAGGCCGAGGCGGCGAAGCCGGCGAGCGACAAGCCCAAGTCCGAGAAGCCGTCCAAGGGCGGCAAACCCAAGGCGGCCGACCCATGACCGATGACCTGCAGCAGACGGGCAAGCGCCCGCTGATGGCGCGCCTGCGCCGCTATCTCATCACCGGCCTGGTGATCTGGATCCCCCTGGGGGTGACCCTCTTCGTCATCCAGTTGTTCATCGGTTACATGGACGGGCTGGTGACGGTGTTCCCCCGCTCCTGGCAGCCGGCGCAGCTCGTCGGCTTCAACATCCCGGGCCTGGGCGTGGTGTTGGTGGTGCTGATCCTCCTGTTCACCGGCTTCCTCGCCAGCAACTACCTGGGGCGGATACTGCTCAGCCTCGGCAACGAGCTGCTGGAGCACATCCCGCTGGTGCGCTCCATCTACACCACCGCCAAGCAGATCTCCGACACCATGTTCTCCAACACCGGGCGCTCCTTCCGCAAGGTGGTGCTGATCCGTTACCCGAACCGGGACACCTGGAGCCTGGCCTTCCAGACCGGCGAGAGCCTGGGGGAGTTGAACGCCAAGCTGCCGGAGCACATGGTCAGTGTGTTCGTGCCGACCACGCCCAATCCCACCTCGGGCTTCCTGCTCATGGTCCCTCAGGACGACATGATCGAGCTGCAGATGTCCGTGGACGAGGCCCTCAAGATGATCATCTCCCTGGGGGTGATCGTGCCGCCGTGGCCGCCGGCCCGGCAGAGCCCGGGAGCCGCCGGCGGGGATACGGTGCCCGAACTTGCGGACCCCCATCGGTAACCTTAATATTCGCCGCCTCCGACGCGGTCTTGAGCCGCCTAACTTACTGAAATCTGAGTCATTCCATGCGTAGCCACTACTGCGGCCAAGTCAACGAAACCCTCCTCGACCAGGAGATTCAGCTCGCCGGCTGGGTGCACCGTCGCCGCGACCACGGCGGGGTGATCTTCGTCGACCTGCGCGACCGCGAGGGCCTGGTGCAGGTCGTATTCGATCCGGACCGTGCCGCGCTTTTCAAGGCCGCCGAGAGCCTGCGCAGCGAATACGTGGTGAGCGTGAAGGGCAAGCTGCGCAAGCGGCCCGCCGGCACCGAGAACGCGCACCTCGCCAGCGGCAAGGTGGAGCTGCTGGCGCTGGACATGCAGATCCTCAACAAGGCCGAGACGCCGCCCTTCATGCTGGACGAGGAGGACGTCAACGAGGAACGCCGCCTGCAGTTCCGCTATGTGGACCTGCGCCGGCCGGTGATGCAGCAGCGCATGCGCCTGCGCCACAGGATCGTCAGCACCCTGCGCAACTACCTGGACGAGCACGGCTTCATCGACCTCGAGACGCCGATCCTCACCAAGCCCACGCCGGAAGGCGCCCGCGACTATCTGGTGCCGAGCCGCACCCACCCGGGGCGCTTCTTCGCGCTGCCCCAGTCGCCGCAGATCTTCAAGCAG